>Ga0315277_10000155_pt1 | contig 114924 bp, 76 predicted proteins | sample YL17G05_15_MG_FD_203695 | JGI IMG/M metagenome (GOLD analysis project Ga0315277, IMG submission 203695) | Sediment microbial communities from Yellowstone Lake, YNP, Wyoming, USA - YL17G05_15 | ecosystem: Environmental > Aquatic > Freshwater > Lake > Sediment | place: USA: Wyoming | collected...
ACACAGTCGGCATAACAGGCCCGCTGCAAGCCGGGCTTCAGTGGCCTATTATGCCGGCCGACGTGAACACAACTATAGCCGGTTTCGGCATGAGCGGTCCGCGGAATCCAGGTGGTGGGCAGGTAGGCGATCCGTGTCTGGTAATTTATGGAAGGTTAGTAGTGCAGCCGGGGCTGATAATATTAGGCAGCGGCTGGCCGGGCAACGTGGACAATACCGGCAACGTTCATCTAATGCCCGGCAGCTACTGGCGAACACAGCGTACTCCTGCAGAAAACACAGTGAATGCCCTGTGGACCACTCAGATGGGAGGCGACGGGACAATAGTGATGGACGGGGGCACCTGGGTTGCGGATGGTGTAACAATATCGTTTAATACAGGCGGTGGTGGAACACTTCGGCTCAACGCGGGTATATTAAAGACGTATTTTTTCGAGATGCTCAGAGGGTATGACCCGTGGAATATCATCGGATTCTATCCGACAATCTTCATAACCACATGCAGAAGCAACATGGATATACGCCAGGGTACGATGCTAATTGATGGTGACCGGACGGATGATGAGATTCCATATGAGAAGTATGTCCCTTATGAGCGCGGCACTTACACGGCTCCATATTACCTGGGCAGAGAGGACACAGGCATCAATGGGTACGTCAATCGCGGCTGGATTACGGCGTACGGACAACCCAACGATCCGTGTGACCCCGCTTGGTACCAGCCCGGGAATGACCCGAACAACTGGTGGATGCCGAAACGGGCGAGAGTTATAGTGCAGTACAATCCAACCGGTGAAATGGTTATTCCGGAATCGGACCATACGGGACACACTATTGTGACTGCTTACCTGGCCGGCAACGGTGAGGCATACGACCTTACCCCAGGGCCTTATGCGGTGGATGTGCTTCCCACTGCTACGCTTACGTGGTCGCCGGGCGATTACGTCAAGTACGGCGGATTGTACAAGGGTGTGCCAGACGCCAAGAGGGGCAACGGTCATCACGTGTTCATTCACACCAACCAGAGCTATGTCAACGGTGCGAATCTGAATTACGCGACCGGCACACAGTTTGGTCACATTGTCGGTGCTCAGGACGCCAACTCATTCTCTGTAGCGGCATCGTATCCGGGCGGGTCTCTGAAGTTAGACACAACTTACTGGTGGTGCGTTATCGAGGCCAACGACGCCAACGTTTCACCGATACAGTGGACGTACAGAAGTTTGGTTCAGGCGTTCAGGACTGTGGGCGGCAAGGCCAAGAATCCAAATCCCGCGAATAGCGCGACGGCTGGGATATATGTTGCTGCCCCTTTACAGGTAACGCTGACCTGGGACAAGGGCTTCTATACTGCCGACACTAACGGACATAGGGTTTACTTCGGCACTAACTTTAACGAAGTTAATGAGGCGGATACACTTGACCCACAGTACAAAGGCATACAGACGACGGCGAGCTATCTTGCGACCGGTCTTGAGCTTGGCAAGAAGTATTACTGGCGTATTGACGAGGTCAATACGGCAGGGCCTGACCCGAACCTGTGGCCGGGGGATGTCTGGAACTTTACGGTAGGCGCGTATCGTGTTGTGGATGAGTTTGCAAACGACAACAATGATGACGACCTGCGTGCACGCTGGAAGAACGACCCGATTGACTACGCCTGCTCGCTGTATGGCAGCGGAGCGATACTATATTCCGATACCGGCGGTCAGACGGGTCGCGGGATGCGGTTCGAGTACGACAACAACGACCGACCAGATATGGGCTTAAGTTACTTCTCAGAGGGCAGATTCGAGTATGCCAGCGGTATGGACTGGACGTACGGCGACGCCAACACGACTTTAAGGGCTTTGGCTTTGTCGTACAGAGGCGTGGCCACGAACGATGCCGATGAGACCTACGACAGGTTGTACGTGGCAGTGGAAAGCACGGACGGCAATATGGCGATTGTGATGCATGACGACCCAATTGCTCAGAGGAAGACGGCGTGGGATGAGTGGAACATTGATTTGCGTGACTTCAGTGATGCGGGTGTCAATCTTACAAGCGTCAAATATCTATATATCGGTTCCGGCGTGAGGTGCAACGAGACCGATCCGAACGGCGGCGAGGGTGCGGTTGTATTTGACAACATCAGGTTGTATTCGCCGAGATGTGTCGGCGAGCCGGGTTACAGGCAGTTGGGCGACCTTAGCGGCAACTGCGATGTTAACTGGCTGGACGTTGATGTGCTGGTAGGCGACTGGCTAAAGACGGACCGCCTGACCGGGATGCCCGTTAACCCGGCAGACGCGAATCTGCTTGCGCGATGGGAGTTTGAGGAAGGCAGCGGCCAGACCGCAGGCGACTCGAGCGGCCACGGCAAAAATGGAACCCTCGGCTCCATAGCCGGCGCCGACTCCAACGACCCCGCGTGGTTCACAGATCCTGTTCGCGGTTCCTGCCTCTCCTTCGACGGCGGTGACTATGTTGACTGCGGCGACAATGACTCCAACGTCTGCGGCGAGAATTATTTCGATATGCCCGGCAGGTCCTACACGGTCATGTGCTGGGTCAATCAGGAAGAAAGCCTGGACTGGGCCGTAATGGTCGGAAAGGGCGAAGTGTCCTGGAAGCTTCAGTATGGCTTCATCTGGCTTAGAGATATGATTCACTGGCAGCCGGGCGTCCAGAAGCTGGACGGCGCGAAATACAACGGTCTGGTTTCAAGCACGGTGCTCACCAACGGGCAGTGGTATCACGTCGCCGCAACATACGACCAGGACGCCAACTGGGCTACGCTCTACGTCAACGGGCGTTACAGCGTGCGAGCCAACGAGCAAACGTTCAATCCATGGTCCGAGACCTATTTCTGCGAGCACAATCCGGGCACCGGTTTCGTTGCGCGTCTGCTCATCGGCGCAAGCGACTACTCCGGATACGCTCTAGATGTTGCAAGGGATATGGGCCCCGACGCCAAGGTCGTTTACCCCTTAAAAGGCAAGATCGACGACGTCCGTGTTTACGACCGTTGCCTTAGCGAAGAGGAAATAATGTACGTAGCCGGCAAGACCGGCCCGAACTACTATCCGATACCACCGCCGGATTTCTACTCCGACATTTATAGTCCGGAGGCACAGGGTTCGAAGAGGGTTAACTTCAAGGACCTCGCGGTATTGGCGCAGGACTGGATGGAGTCATCTCTGTGGCCAGCTGGCTTCTAAGTATTGCATCGTGATATTGACTTTGTGAAAGCATCGATCCGGGGCCTGTACGAAAGTGCAGGCCCCGGTTGTTTTTATGTCAAAGAGGCCGGTGACAACGGCGTAACCATCAAAAACCGCTCCCAGATAATCCGGCCTTATGAACGAATCGTATTCGTAGAAGAGGGCTGGCCAAGCCCCGACAGCTTCATCTACCTGAAAAAATAAAAACCGTAATCCCCGCAAACTTAAAACCACGCCGCAAAAAACCTTATCCGATTCAACTCTCGCCCACCGCGTGGTATAATCCTTTTCTTACGCGACACCTTGTTCGACACGATATATACAAGGAATAGCTATGGCATTACCAGTGGTTGCAATTATTGGCAGGCCCAACGTGGGCAAAAGCAGCTTGCTGAACGCCCTTGCGGGCAAAATGATAAGCATCGTCGAGCCGACCGCAGGCGTGACCAGGGACCGTGTAAGCACAATCGTCGGCAAAGACGACAAGTACTTCGAGCTGGTCGATACAGGCGGCTACGGAATCGTCGATGCAGACCATTTGGAACACCACATCCAAAGCCAGATTATGCAGGCCATTGCCTCGGCGACGCTTGTATTGTTTGTAGCCGATATCCGCGAAGGCATTGTGCCTCTTGATGAGAGGATAGCACAACTCTTGCGAAAGCACCGGCTGGATATAATCGGCGTCGCTAATAAGGCCGATGTCCCAAAAATGTTCCCCGAAGCAGGCGTTTTTGCCAAACTCGGCTTCGGTGATTTCCTCTGCGTCTCAGCCAAAAATAACGTCAACAAATCGCTTCTCCTCGAAAAGATATACGAAAAGCTCGCCCGTTTTCAGACCCCCAGACCCCCGCAGCCGCTAATGAAAATAGCGATTGTCGGAAAACGAAACGCCGGCAAGAGCACTATGGTCAACGCTATAGTCGGCGCTGAAAGAGTCATTGTCAGCGAAACGCCTGGAACAACACGCGATGCCGTTGACGTGCGGTTTGAAAAAGACGGCAAAACTATTGTCGTTATCGATACCGCCGGTGTCCGAAAAAAAAGCAAAATCGCCGACAGTATTGAATTCTATAGCTTCGTCCGCGTCGCACGCTCCGTCCACAGGGCTGATGTGGTCCTGCTTATGATAGACGCCGCCGAGCCGGTCTCCCAGCCAGATAAAAAACTTGCATCGCTCCTCGCCGATGAGCATAAGGCCTGCATTATTGTTGTCAACAAGTGGGACCTCGCAAAGGATAGAGCAGGCCCCGACGACTACAAGGACTATCTCACGAAGGTCCTTCCCGGTTTAAGACAGGCGCCGATTGCCTTTGCCACTGCGAACAAATCCAGAAACATCCAGTCGGTTCTTGACCTCGCAGCGGAGCTTTTCAAGCAGGCCACGATGTGGGTACCCACCCCCAAACTTAACAAGGCCTTTGAAATGATAAAACAGGAAAGCCCCCCGTCTCGCGGCCGCAGGGTGAACACCCCTAAAATTTACTATGGCACCCAGATTGCCGTCAATCCGGTTACGCTGCTGTTGTTCGTCAACAGGACGGATTTGTTTGATGAAAACTACCAGCGCTTTATAATAAACAAATTGCAGTCGTTGCTGCCGGTTGCCGAAGTGCCGATTCGCCTTGTTTTGCGGCCTCATAGGCAAAATCGCATCTCCGCCGACCGGATAAGAAAATAGTTCTTTCGGGAGTGCTTTATGCTGGTCATCCTTATCGTTGTCGCCGCATTTTTTTTCCTGCTCGCCTACTATGTTTACGGCGGATTCCTCACAAGACACTATGACATCGATGACGCCAATCCCACCCCAGGCCATACCGACTACGACGGCATCGACCGCGTTCCGGCCCACAAAGCCGTTCTGCTCGGACATCACTTTTCCTCTATAGCCGGCGCAGCGCCCGTCGTTGGTCCTATCATCACCGCAGCCGCTTTCGGCTGGCTGCCCGTGCTCCTGTGGGTCATTCTTGGCGCCATTTTCATCGGCGGCGTCCACGACTTCTCCGCGCTTGTTGCCTCCATCCGACATAAAGCTCGCTCTATCGCCGAAATCGCTAAAGAGTATATGTCCCCTCTGGCCTATCGCCTGCTTCTTGCCTTCATCTGGCTGGCGCTTATCTACGTCCTTACCGTCTATACGGACCTCACCGCCACAAGCTTTGTCGAAGATGGCGGCGTCGCAACATCATCCATCCTGTTTATGTTCTTGGCCCTCGGCTTTGGCCTGTCGGTCTATCGGCTCAAACTCCCTGTGATTTGGTCTTCGCTCGTTTTTGTCCCACTGGTCTTCGTTGCCGTCTGGCTCGGTCAGCAGATACCCATTTCTGCCAATATGGTTCCTAAGCTCATTGCTGGCGACCCGGCCAAAACCTGGGACATATTCCTGATTATCTATTGCTTTATCGCATCGATAACCCCGGTATGGATACTGCTTCAGCCAAGAGATTATCTTTCAAGCTTTCTTCTCTACGCCTCTGTTCTCCTCGCCTTTGTGGGCATTCTGCTCGGCGGCCTTCCGATGAAATTCCCCGCTTTTACTGGCTGGTCTGATTCACAACTGGGAATGCTCTTTCCTATGCTGTTCGTCAATGTCGCCTGCGGGGCCTGCTCGGGATTTCACGCCCTCGTCGCTTCGGGGACAACCTCTAAGCAAATCAACAAAGAGTCGGATGCAAAACTAATCGGCTACGGCGCAATGCTCATTGAAGGACTCGTTGCCGTTATTGCCCTATCCACGGTAGTAATGCTGGCCAAAGGCGATACTCTTGCAGGCAAGCCCCCCTTGGTCATATATGCCACGGGAATGGGCAGATTCCTGTCCGTATTCGGCATACCGGAAAAGCTGGGCTTTTCATTCGGCCTGTTGGCGCTTTCCACGTTCATTCTCACAACACTCGACACCGCCACGCGTCTTGGCAGATATGTGTTTGAGGAGTTCTTTGGGCTTAAGGATGTCCGCTGGCGATACCTCTCTACGGTCGCCACACTTGTTTTGCCGACCATTTTTGTCCTCATTACCCTCAAGGATGCCGCCGGTAATCCCATTCCCGCCTGGAAGGCGATTTGGCCTATCTTCGGCACAACCAACCAACTCCTGGCCGGCCTGGTCCTCCTGGTCGTTGCCATTTGGCTGAAAAGAAAGGGCAAAAAGTACCTCTTCGTTCTGATACCAATGGTGTTTATGAACATTGTGACGGTCTGGGCCCTGGTCCTGCTGCTTGACAAGTACCGCCTCTCGGCGGTGGGCGTAATTGCCGCCGTCCTGCTGTTACTGGCATTGGTCTTAATGGTCGAGGCCCTGCGGATTGTCGTAAGAATCTCGCGATGATTCCGCCCCGCACGACCCTTGCTCACTGTGGCGTGGCAGGTGCCGGCTGTGAAGTTTCCGGCAAAACAGGTATCAGCCGAAACCTTGCCTGTGCTGGTGGCTGGCTTAACATTATCTCGTCCTTGCGCACAAACTCCGCCGGAAAATTGTAGATAAGCTCCCTCCGCAATTCCGTCGCCTGCGATTCCTTGTCGCTGTCGTTGACCTCCAGAATAACATGGTATGTGACAAGCTCGTATGCGCGCTTCGCCTCAGGCGTAGCTCTTATGGCAACCGCACCCATAACTACATCAGGATTGGTCAGCTCAACCCTGTATTTCCCCTGAAGGTTTGTGCTTATTGAAAAACCAAGCCGAACGTTTGTGATTGTGTAGTCCGCCAATCGTTCTTGTTGCGCAGGCGCCGTGATTTTCACCGTCTCCGTCGCCTGCCGCGTTTGACCCGCTCCAAGCTCAATAAATGGCGTCTTCTGTACCGCGGATAATCTCGCCTGCTCGACCTCCCTCTGCGTCAAAACCACCTTCGCTGCAAGTGCATCCCCGCTCCAGTCGGCAGGTGCATACATCGTAACCTGCGCCGGCTCAATCGCAGAAACCCTCACAGGGTTCTGCGCCGCGTCAACGCATTTGACCGTCAGTTGCTTCTTCGCAAGCTCCACAACCGACACTGAAACAATATTCGGCTCGCACGACGCCACTGTCAAACCTAATTGACTTATCTTGTCCGCCCCCTTGAGAAAACCAGCCAGGTCAAGCGGGTAATTCCCCGCCTTGGTCATCCCCGGCGCATCGGGGTGCTCGGGGTCCAAGAAAAAATCAGGCACAAGCGTTCCCTCGTTTATCCTTTGCCTTGCCTCTGCAATTCTCCTCTTGGAACCTTTAAGCACTAATTTCTTTATTGGCACGCTCGACTGCCCGTCAAAGCTCACCCACAGCCTTGGATTCACCGATTTCGTGATGCTTATCTTCGCGTTGGATAGCGCATATTCCTCATCAAGCGCAAGGTCGGCCCACACCCATATCAGGCCCGTCATAAAAATAGTAACCGCTATCTTGCCCAGATTGACCGTTCTTGCCATTTTGCACAACCTGTTCGTTAAACCGCTAAACACCCCGTCCCGGCGTCACCTTCCGCCGGCAATCAGCCCTTCGGCTTACGCAGCTTGCCCAGCGCTGATGCAATCGAATGTTCGCCCCTTTGCTGCACCGTCGTCATCAGGTGCATCCTCAAGTCCGAATCGGAAACGTTTCTTGTCAATTTCCCGTTCTCGGCGACCGAAATTATTCCCGTCTCTTCGCTGATGACGATGCAAGTGGCATCCGAAACGGTGCTTAGGCCTATTGCTGCCCGGTGCCGCGAGCCGAGCTCCACCCCGTCAACCGTTCCCGCCTCAGCCAGCGGCAACTGTACGTTCCCTGCGATTACTCTGTCACCTCGAATTACGATTGCCATATCGTGCAGCGGCGTCCCGGGATAAAATAGCGTCTTCAAAAGCTCCGCGGTCACAATCGCATCAACCTTCACTCCCGTCTCCACAAACTCCCCAAGCGCCACCCGATTCTCAAGCACGATTATCGCGCCAACCTTCACCGCTGCAAGGTCCTTCACCGCTGATATTATCTCCTCTGCGGCCCTGCCCAGATGCGGCAATGCGCCCCGCAAAAATCTGGGCTGCCCTATCCTTATCAACGCCCTTCTGATTTCCGGCTGAAACGCCGACACTGCTATTATCAATACCGCAATCAGGAATCCTTTATACAGATATTCAAGTCGCTCGAATCCGTACCGTTCAGATATGCGATTAAGGATGAGAACCCCGGCGATGAGTATGAACACCACACCCCTGAATAACCTCTCGCCTCCCGTGCCCTCAAGAAAATCTACGGCCCAATATACCACCAGGCCGATAAGAAGCAATTCAATGGCTACGACCCACCAATCGTATTGGCCGACCCGGGCGAAATAATCGATGAGCGTTTCCACTAATCAAATCCCTTTGAATCCCCAAAGCACAGCTTTCCTCCTCCGCCGTGCACTTACACCTGACAATCCTTACGGAATCCTTTTGTCGGTGAGCCGGCTGGGCCTTTCTAACAGCAGTGCCTTGTCAATATCTTCCATCATCTCTTGCCGATTGACGTTGAGCATCCTAAGATGGTCTCTGTGACCCTCCTCTACGGTCTTCCCCGGCTGGTTAAAGAACCCGCATCCGCTCACCGCTACAATCAGCACACTCAAAACAATGCTCAAAGTAATTAAAACTAAAGCTCTTTTCATCATATTTCCCTTATCGAAACCCTCAAGTCGGTTGGCCTTGATGCCCTCTCGCGCATCCGCCGCCCTGACCGCTATAAAGCTAATTCACCCCACTTACCGTCAACACATTATATCACCCCGCATAGCCCTCTGTCAATTAAAAATTCCCCCCGTTTTGGGTAGGGAAGGTAAATTCACAAGCGCCTGCAGATTGTGGCGATACTAATCTTTGATGCCGCCTCCCCTCATTAATGGCAACTTTTTGTTTTTTTCCGAATTTACAAGGGGTGTGGCCGAAGATTCTGCCAGGGCTTATTCTCGCCGAGCTTTGCCCGCCGTTTACCCCGTGAGATACTTTTTCGTTATCTCATGGGGTGAATCCCGTGAGATACTTTCTTGTTATCTCACAGGGGTCATCTCTCCCACGCCGGACTTACTCACCTTCGCCGCGTAAAACTTTTCCTCCGTAAAAGCATCATCCCGCCAAGACCTAACATCAAAACCGTGGCGGGCTCGGGAATAACATCCGCCGTCAAATTATCCAATACTACAGCATGTGCCATATTTCCATAGAACCCTCCCACAATCACGTATGCGATGTCATAGGATTCTGACGTGATTCTCGCCGTCCAGATATCACCATAGCTCATCAGATGGCCTGGATACGACCAAATACTCTCAAGGACTGTACCTTGGCGGTCATACGCCACCATTTGAGCAATGTCGAACTCGCTGTCGCATACGGTATCTATGCTAATCATCCTCGCTCGATTGAGAAAATCTATTCGAAGCGCAAAATCGGCCGGATGATGATACGATTCGGGATACCCGTCAAAATACCACTCCGTATGGTTTGACAGATTATGCCCGAAAACCTTCGCACCGGTCGTTGCCAGTGGGTCCGGATAGGCATAGACCCGGCCGTCAAGGCCGACCGCCCGTCCAATTGCTGATAATGCTATCCCCCCAAAAAGGTCAGATATATCCTGCCCATTCTCATATCCATCGGCGTCTGCCGTTATCAGTGTAGCCTGCGTCACCCCCGCAAAGACAATACTGATTGATACCGCCTCGAAAAACCAATGTCGTTTCATGATTTGCTTCTCCTTGTTCCCGCTGTTACAATTCTAGTCGATTCATCGAATTGTCGATTCCCTATTAAGGGCTAACAACCGCCTCTATCTGGATTCGCATCTCCTCTACCCACGCCTGGTTGTAAAAACAGCCCGGCGGGTCAGGTCTATCCGGAAACTGTGTAGGAAATTTACTTATGGTTTATCGCCTTTTTCGCATCATCGCCAACCCGCAGAGCGCCAGCAGGGCGATAGTCGCCGGTTCAGGGACAACACACAGCGAGGTTATCTCGCCATAGATGCCGAAGTAGTCGTCACCTTCTCCATACATGCGTACTTCGAACTCCCTACGCAGATCGAAAGCGTCCAATGGTGCAAAGGTCTCCACATTCGGCAATGACGGTGTCTGCCAGTATTCAAGCGAACTCGTCCAGAGATTTAGCACGTTCAGATAGGACCAGGACCACTCCACGTCGGACCAATTCTTTGGCGCGTCTCCCACATAGATGCGCCCATCGAATTCTGGTGTCAGAGTGGAGATAGAGTAAATCCGATTGACCATAAAGACCTCAAAAAGAGCGGGTTCTGCGGCCTGTGAGTTGTGAGTAAAATCGTAGTTACCAACACTCATCACGACGGAAATCATCGGATATTCTTCGTAATTCTGCGATCCATGCAGCCCAAGTGTCTCGCTATCGTAGATGCAGTAACCTCTGATTGGAGTGCCCATTTCCACAGACCCGTCGAGGACCATAGCACCCTTCGTATCAACACTATCTACGACACCTTGTACTTCAACGGTCACTATCTCTGCCATCACACCGGAGTTTGCTACCAAACATAAGGCGATAATGCCCACGATACAAACTCGTTTCATTCTAACTCTGAACATAATTCCACCTCATCGCAATATCACGATTCCGGCAAACAAACTGATTCGCTTCATCTTCTCGCTACTTGCTTCACGGCTCCAATTCAACGATTGCCTCTATCTGGATTCGCATCTCATCTACCCACGCTTGGTTATCAAAGCACCCCGGCGGGATGACGTCGCAGTGCCTGAAACTCGCATTTGCCCGGATAGATTTTCCTATCGCCATCGGTCACACCTCAATCAATAAGATGCGCAAAAGGCCGCAACTGTTCCCTGATTTTTTTCAGAATTCTTCGGCCAGAGGCGTTTGTGATATGAACCGCTGTAACGTTATGATGACGACTGTTTGCTTATGATATTAACTTTTTCGCCTCACCTAATATACTATTATAACATACCCCCTAAATCCCGCAACAAAATTCCCGAAAAATCACCAGCCCGGGGTGCGATTCATCTTTGTAGGTAAATCGCGTTTTTTGGGCGGGATTGCGTTTCTCGTCCGTCGGTTGCCGGGCTCGTACCCGCTTCGCCCGCGAAGCGAGGCGAGTCGGTTGCGTTGAACGTAAAACGAAGTAAAAACGCAACCGTAAGACGTTTGACGAAACGAGCATCGCAACCGCAACCGTTTATCGCAACCAGCCCGAGTTACCTACAAACTCGATTCACACCCACCAGCCCGCCTATGCTCCGCGCCTATCTGCCAGTAAAGATGCAGAAAACACCCAAACTGTTCCCTTAATTTCTCTCATTTTTTTGAAAATTTCCCGCCGTTGTCTTATTCCCTTGTCACACGGAAGGTTACAAATAATGCTCAAAAGCGCTTTTTGTAACAAAAAGGACTTGTTATTCACACTCTCGATTATTCCGCTACAGCCCCTCAAGCCAGTTGTAGCAGAAAACTGCCAAATCAAGCTCGTCTATCACCCCGTCATTCGGCTCGGATATGTCGCAAATAGCATTCCAGTTCGCGTTCGCAGGCGTCCCTCTCCACGCCGACCCTATTAGCGCATAATCCGTAAAACCTGCCCCGTCTGGACATCTAAAGTCCCCGACGCGTATCTGCCGGCCAAACCGCGGATAATTCGTCCCCTGACAGATATCCCAGATATGTTCTGTTGTGCCCGACGCCGCATCGGCAAAATCCCACCCTGCCCCCGTAAAAGTGCTTTTCGTTTTCATTTGAATAGTCGCTATGCCCATCCCCCCGCAACTGATTGTCATCCCGCTGGTCTGGGTGTCCCAAAACGATGCCGTAACCAGGTTGCAGTAGCTGTTTCCGACCATCCCCCCGGCATTTGTCCCTGTGACCTGACCTGTGGAGTAACACTTATCTATCACTGCTCCATACCAGTTGTACCCGACCAGCCCCCCAATGTAGTCCCCTGAAACGCTGCTGGTTGAATAACAGTTGCTTATCGTGCTGTTATCTCCAAAATATCCGTTACTCCCTACCAGTCCGCCGACATAGAGGTTTCCCTGAACCTGTCCTTTGGAATAGCATTGTGTTATCGGGGAATCTTCCGGCTCGCTGTTTGGCTCATTATCTCCCACCAGACCGCCGACATAGTTGTTCCCGCGGACGTTGCCGGTCGAATGACACCTCGTTATATTGCCTGAAAGATTCATTCCCACCAGTCCCCCGCAGCAGTTGCCCCCTATGATGGTTCCGCTCGAATAACAGTCGGTTATAGTGCCTTTAAGATTTGTCCCTGCCAGCCCGCCCGCGCTAATGTCGGTTGGGCCGGCCGTAATTGCCGCTGTCGAAAAGCAGTTGGCTATCGTGCCTTCATCATTATACCCTGCCAGTCCGCCGACATCTATTGTGCCCATAATCGTTCCTGTTGAATAGCAGTCGGTTATCATCCCCCGGTTGCACCCGGCCAGCGCCCCGACCCGGCCAAGGACCGAACGCGCAATGATATTGGCGTCCTCCATCCCCAGATTCTTTACTCGACCGCCTGCACCTACGCTCCCGAATAGTCCGACGCACGGCCTTGACGTGTACGAACGCCACGTCAGATTCGTGATTGCGTAATAGTTGCCGTCGAATAAACCGGTAAACTGTTGTGTCTCGTCGCCGATGATTCTAAACTGCGTCCCCGTATAGCCAGCTAAGTTGATGTCGTTGAGGAGTATGAAACACTTGTTGAAATCCTCAATATGATTGCCTATATCGTTCAGGTCCGCTGCCATTGCGATTCGATATGGGTCGTTTGGCTCTCCGCTGCCTCCGCTGTATCGGCCACTGCAAACCGAACAAAGCCACAGGATTGACGCACTGATAATAATAAATCGCGCACGGCGGCCCTCAAAGCAAGCCGCAGGCGGACTAATCGCCTTATTCATTTTTCCGTCACTCTGCTCCTGCGTATGCTTCTGCTCCCCCCGAATACCGCCGCATTATACCATATTCCACCCCCCGATTGCAAATTTAACTGATACAATTATCGCCCATTGCCTTTGAGCCGATATTCATACATCGATTGTCCTGTTTCCCTGCTCGCCGCTGTTATCTCCGGATACGGCGTGTCGGCGATATCGACAAAGCCGATTTGATAGTTCTCGCCGTCGCCACGCCCTGTCGTCGCCTGGTCCTGATATTGAAACCAGTGCGTACCAACTATATACCGATTTCGCAGCGCACCCTCGACGTATTCCTTGTATTTCTCCGCCCTGTCCTGCTGACTCGCCGACCTTTTTAATCCCGTGTGAAACATCCCCCTGTCCAATGCCCCGAAGTGAAACTCCCCGATGATTATCGGCTTGTCGATATTGTCCGCCAAACGCTGCCCTTCCACGCTGTATTCGTACCGATTGATACTGACCACGTCGCAGTACTTCGTCGCCGCTTTTACCGCAAGGTCGTTCGTCCACGCAAACCGGCATCCCAGATACAACTGTTCAGGCGCAATTCTCTTTACTTCCTCACGGATTGTCTGGAAATAGGTTTCAGCAATCTTTGTGTAAAACGCCGCCAAATCCGGATATGCCTTATGTTTGGCCCAATCCTCTTTCTTCGGCGGTAGCTGCCTGCTCTGTAAAAGCGCATCCCAGTCAGCAAAAGAGGTTCCCCACGCAGCGTTGAGTTTTTCGATTGTCTGGTATTTTACCTTCAAGTCATCAACAAATACTTTTTTCGCCTGCTGCTCGGCTGGCGAAACCAGCGCCGCAAGACCTAACGATGTCTCATCGCCCCACGACAATTCATTATCAACAAAAAATCCGATGCACCACGCGTCCCCCGCGCTCTTGCCCTTCTCCTGTTCCAGCCGCTTTTGAAGCGACTGCCTGAAGCCCGCATCGAAAACATCATAGAACTTGCTCCAGTAACCCTCCGAACCCTCAATCTTCGGGCCGTTGTATCCGATAGTCGCCGTGTAAGGGGTCTTGCGCATCAGATAGACATCCTCTTTTGACCAGTTGGCGATGGTGTTTATCCCCCATCCTCTCAGCCGCTTGTGAGCAAACTCCCCGCTCAGTAGCTCCCAGCCCTCGCCGTATTTTCGCAGCAAATTCGCCTTCGTAAAATCGTACGTCCTGTAAGGCGAGTGGTTCTCGTAGTACCCGTGCGGCCCCCAAGTGCCCGTGCCATAGAACTTCCCAAGCGGCGAATTATCGTCCGGCAGTTTCATAAAATAATCCTCCCGGTCGCTAATCGGCGTGCTGTTCTCCATCCGCACACAGTCAATCCCGTGCGACCAGAACAAATTACCCTCCGGGTCAACTAACCACCACTTGTCCTGATACTTCTCCACTCGGAAAAAACCCGTCGCCTCCAATCTCGGCCCGTTCTTGTACCCGCCCCACTTGTCCCAGTTGTCAGGCCCCGGCTTTTCCAGCAAATCCTTTTCCTCCGCCTCTCGATGCTCCTGCAGCTCCTCAAGCGAATGTGTCTTGCCGGGCCAGTCGTTATGCGCAAACTGCCCAAACTCGTCTATAAATGGCAGAAACTTATCCGCCTCGAGTGTCTTGAATTCTCCCCCTGCTGTGACGCTGCCAATCTCAAATTGTTGCCGTGACCTTGTCGTATCTGCAAAAATGCAAATCTGCGTCACCTTTGATGGGTCAATACCGCCCTTGTCGCCCGGTGCGCCACGCATACCGATTAGCGTAATCGCCTTGTCAAATCGCCACGGCCCAAGCATCAAGTACGTCGATAATACCCGCTTCTCCCCGCCCTTCAATGTAACGCTCTGCAAATTGCTGTTATTCCACATATTCGCGTTCGCATTATCAATCCGCAGATATATCCTGACCTCTTCATCCCCCGCATTTTTTACTTCGACCGACACCTCGGCATATTGTGACAAGTCCCACTCACCTTGACTTGATTTGAGAATAACACCGGATAATTCTTTGCCTTTTTCGGTCTCTACGCGAACAGCGCCTTCTTCCGTGACAGTCGCCTTTGCATTCACCGCAGAAACTATATTCGCATCCAATCCTGCCCCAAAGTCGCAGAGCACCATTTTCTGCGGCTTGCCTGTCCCCTTTCCTGCGCCGGCCTTCATAAGACCTCGAAGTTCAGATAGATGCCTCTCATAAACCTCACGCGGTGTGCATTTATGCTTATGGCACACCGCAGCGGCCATGCCAACCACCTCGCCCATCATTCCGCCGGTCCGCATCACGCGGACGCTGCCGAGCGCATCGTGCGTCACCGATATGTCCCGCCCTGCCATAAAAAGGTTCTCGATGTTGCGCGAATATAGACAGCGATACGGTATCCAGTAAGGCCTTTTGTATTGTGTGTGGTAATCCTTCGAGATGAATGCATCCTTGCCGTGTTCACTCTTGTACTGTGGTGCAGGCAGGTGCAAATCCATGTCCCAGCTTGTGGGAACACAGCCGTCGTCGTATGGCCTTCCCTCCAGCAGGTCGTCTTTGTTTAATATAACGTCCCCCATAAGCCGGCGGGATTCACGCTTCCCCGCTATGAACGCTGCCCACGCCAGTTTGTGGTTTGGATATGCCTTATCTACATTCTTGAGCGCATCCCACGCTCCATACATCGCCCGCAGGTTTAGGTCCCGAATGTACTCGGCCTTCTCGACGGGATTATAGAAAAATCCGCTCTCCCAGTACCACCCCCCGAGGGCCTCAAGTCCCTTTTGGCCATAAACGCTCGCATTCTCTCCCCGCCCCGGAAACGGCTTATTACTCAGGTCAATCGCCCAATTGACTCTCGGAAACGACTGCGCTCTTCCCGTATCGACAACATTCCACAGATTGCTCGGCCCCATATGTCCCTCGGTTGTCATCTCAAAATCAGCCCCCGCTAAAAAACCAACCGCCCCGTCGCCGGTGCAATCGACAAACAACCCCGCGGCAAAACGATACTCCTTGCTTGTGCGAATGTCTTTTGTGATAACTGCCGTAATTGCCTTGCCCTCTTTCTCGACCCCGACCGCGCGCATATTCAAGAATAATCTGATATTTGGTTCCGCCTTAACGACGGCAAGTTTCTTGTCGTCCTCGTAAATCTCTGCAATGTTTTCAGACCCATAGTGTGCACGCCTCTTCGGGTCCAGCTCCTTTACGATGTCCCCGATGTGCGGATACGGCTCGTAGTTTGTCTCGCCGCCTAACCACACCCGGACCTCAGAACTGTTATTGCCGCCCAAAACGGGTCTGTCCTGAATAAGTGCAACCTTTATGCCCAATCGCGCAGCAGATATTGCCGTGCAGCTCCCCGCCATACCGCCGCCCACCACCACAAGGTCAAATGTCCCTGCATCTATCGGCTTGTCTGCCAGGCCCAGCATTTTGCGCCGAAAGGCAGCTAACGCGTTTGGCTCGTTTGGTGGCTGGAAACCAGGGTCTTTCGTCAGCACAATTCCATCACACCTGCCCTCAAATCCTGTCAGGTCGTGAAGGGTAATAGCCACTCTTGTCTTCGCGATTTCAACTGTGCCGCCATCCTGCCAGTGCCAGTCCGCCCCTTCCGTGCCGAATTTTGTGTCCATGCACTTGCCGTCGATGACGACTTGAAACCTGCCTGGTGTCCCCGGCGCATTCCACGGCGCGACCCAGTCGCGGGTGCGGACCCAGACGCGGTATTTGCCCGCCGCCGGCAGTTCTATCTGCGTCGTTGCATCAGCCACCGGCTCGCCCAGCCCGTGCGCCAGCAAATACGGCGAACCCATCACGTCCATAAACTGCTGGTCAACCACCCACCCGCCTGCATTCTCGAATCCCTCCGCCTCAATAAGAACGGTTTGCCCCTCAACCAAGCAAACGAATGAGAGCAGCAGGATAATGTACATTGCAGCTTGCCTTTTCATTTTCGCACCCAGCTTATTCAATATCAAATTTCTCAATTCTTTGTATGTGCCTCCCCCCGTCAAAGGGAGTATTAAGCCACAGCTCCACAATCTCGATGGCCTCTTCAATTGCTATCATTCTCTGGCCCAGTGAGAGCATATTCGCATCGTTGTGCGCCCTTGAAAACCGTGCCGAGCGCAGGTCCCAGCATAGTGCGCAGCGAATCCCGCGAACCTTGTTTGCCACCATTGCCTCCCCGTTACCCGACCCGCCTAAAACAATTCCCCGCTCATATTTCTCCGCCGCCACCGCCTTCGCCACAGGCCGCACAAAATCCGGATAATCGCACTGCTTCTCCGAATCCGTCCCGAAATCTTCAACTGTATGTCCCCTGCCGACCAGGAATTTTTTTATCTCTTCCTTGTACTTATATCCTGCGTGGTCCGAACCCATTGCTATTCTCATAGACGTCTCCACAAATCGTATGCCTCGGCCATTACAGCCCTGCTATCCGCTCCTCAACCGGCGCCAGCGCCGGCAGATTGCTCGCCGGCTTGTTCAAATAAAAATATGCGCAGCTCGACCAGTCATCCTGCCGCTCAAACAATGGAACATCCTTCTGCTTGTCCCAGTCAATCTCCACAAGCTCCTCGCCCGTCTTGTACATCTTTTGCCTGCGCGCCTTGAATTTATCGAATGTGCCGCTGTCCGCCGCCCCTATCTGCTGAATCGTTGCCCGAATGTCCCTGCTGAAGTACACCGGGTCAGGGATGTGCAGCCGATAAAAGCAATATTGCATTTTCTCTGCGTCCGCCAGATGGCAGCCCTGATAAGCGTGAGAGTATTGTCCCTGCCCCCACCCGGTCCCGATGTAATCCTCTGTCCCCGTCCCGCACAGCGTCGGCCGCTCCGTGTCCCCATCAACGTAGATTTTCACCTCGCCCTCGCCCCACCACGAATTGAAATAAAGCTCTTTGTTCGCGGCGACTCCCACGTTGACGCCTAAGAATCTGCCCGCCCCCTCCACCCTCGGCAGCAGCTCATAGTCCCTCTTCAGCGTCGTCGGGTTCTCCCTCCGCCAGTACGAATGGAAATACATCACGTCATCGCTGAATCTGTCCCCGACTGTGTAGTCAACGTCAAGAAACAGCGCCCAAAGCCAGTGCTCCGTCTCATTCGTCACCACAATCTTCATCCCGCTCTTAAACGGCATCGGCACGTAGCAATTAAAACTCCGACCCTCCGGACTCGAGAACAGTGCCGACTCAAACTTTGCCATTCTGCCCAGCCCGTGCCCGAAAAAATCCCCCAATGGCGCAGAAACCGCCGGCTTGTCCGACCCGTCCCAGTATATGTCTATCCTCGCGCCACGCAGCATCTTTCCTAACCGTTGCCTCTCCTCCGCAGGCCCCGCCTCCCAGCTCCCAAGTATCGTACCCCATATCCGCCTGACCATCCCGCTCTTGCCCTTCACCTCCGCAATCACCCTGCTCTCACCGGGATTCAGTCCAAAACAGGGCGACCCCTTTCTTCCACCCTTCGTCTTGCCCCCGCCGCCCTTCTCCGCATTCGGGTTTTCCGCTGTCACCCACCGCGTCTGAACACCCTTCGGGTACACAAACAGCGAATCCGCACCCCACACCGGCTCGGCTGTTCCCCTGCCCACAGACGCATTATTTTCTATACCACATCCTGCACAACCAACTATCACACTCGTCAACACAACTGCCAAATATATCCTCATTTGCAATTCTCCTTACTATTGTTTCTGACACGCTCTTTGTATATAAAATCCGCGTGGTTCGAACCAATCGCAATCTTCATTCCCTTGCCCTTTCTTGACTTACGGTATTGTGGCTGTAAGCCGCCTTATCCTACCGGCGTATGAGAATATCAAAAAGAAACAATAAGAAGCTAATATAAGCTAATAAAAGCTAATTAGGTAATAATATCATTATTCGATTACATGACCGCTGGGCAGAATATAGCGTGCCCCTCGGCGTTGACCAACCTGCCATAGCAGACCTGTCCTGCGCATCTTTTTCAGCAGTCGTGATGCTCGCTGTATGTCCTTTATTCCAAGCAAATTCCGGCACTGGGTGTTGTTAATACCGCCGTGATTTCGCACGTACTCTAATACCTTATCCTCGTCAGAAAGTACAGGTGCCGCTGGCGGCTGCTCTGGAGATAAGTAGGGCTTGAGTGTGTAATATGCCCATCGTTTGGTGCCTTGCTGGTCAGTCAAGCCGGCTTGAAGGAGACCTCGCAGTTCCTTATTGGCTATGATGGTATCAACATAGTTCAATCGCTGGTAATCGCTATTTGTAATTCGTTCGTGGCGCCGAAGGTATGCCAACGCTACTCTCTGGTGGTCATTGAGCCGCAGTCTTGCAAACTGGTTGAGCCAGTTGATTATGTCAGGGCTAAGGAGGGTGTGGCTATGGAACGTCACCAGGAACGAGACCCGATTGTCCTTAAACCTGGGCGGCTCAAGATTGGCTTTTCGCATCGCTTCTATCATTGTGCGCACCCCCGTTCCTCGGTTTTCGACGACCCGCAGGTCTTCCATAAGACGCATAAGTGTACTATTCCGCGTAGAATGTTCTGTCTCAATGGTATCTTCGCTCACGTTTCCATATAGCCCGCCCGGGCTTTGGATTTCAAGCCGGTCGGCGAACAACCGAATCTGTACATAACTGCCACGAACATAATTGCTGTAGTCACGGTGAGCAAGAGCGTTGGCCAATGCCTCGCGAACAGCTACCTCTGGATATTCGGGTATGTCACGCCGCCACAGCCCGTCAATCAAACTGCTTGTGCGAATCCTTGTTAGCACGTGGTTGACTGCGTTTTCCAGCATTTGAGGAATAGGGCCTTCGAACTTGCGGTTATCAAGGAATCGCTCGCCTCTTGGACCAGGTTCGGTCTCAACCGTGCCATAGTATTGCAAAAAGGTAGTCACCAGTTGCGGCTCAAATTCTTGTGGATATTTGCCGAACATAAGCAACCCGGCAAGAGTAGGCCGAAGAATGTTGTCTGATTGTGCGGCTACTTTTAGCCGGTTCAGAATCTTGTCATTGGGGTAGTTCAAATACTGTGCATCTGGGCGGGCACGTCTTAAACCGTGTACATACTCTTGAAGTTTCTCTCTGTCAAGGTCTTCCAATGTAGCTTTTAATATAGCTTCCTCGTCACAGGTCGGCTGACTATGACTGCTGACATATCCGAAAATCTCATAGTCGTTCATCTGCCTGTTTGTGTTACCGACCCGAATGTACGAACCCTTTTGCAGACCTGCTGGCTTGTAATAGCAGGGTTTTTGTCCCGCTGGGACTTCAACGATTTCGACTGCCACCACTACTTTTCCTTCAACTTGCTCGACAGTTATATCGGGCCTGAGCGTGGGCGCCATCTCTGATGTAGCCAAATTGACTATATGCTCCTGTAACTTTTGTGCGTCCGCGACGCCGACTGTCTTGAACTCTGCTCCCTCATCGAGACCGAACAGTATAACACCACCCCCTGTCCGGTTAGCAAATGCCGAAAGCGCTTCGTAAAGTCGCCCTGGCGTACCCTTGTTCGCGGACTTCACCTCCACGTCAGCCAATTCGCAGCAGTGTGCCTGCCTTTCCGCGATTAGCTCAAGGAGTTCTTCTCGTGTCATTTTCCGCAGCGCTTCGCCTTTCCGTTCTCGATTGTCCCTTTGCCGAAAAAATTTTTCTCTTTAACTAACACTTCGCAAAAAAATTAACTATATTTTATATGGACGGACGTGCCGTAAGGCCGATACCGAAGGGGTCGGCTGACGCAACCATCCGCCCGGCAATTATCGCAAAGACAGACGCGCCTTGCAAAAAGAAAGGCAGGTAAGCCACGGCAAGCGTCTGTCTTTATATTCCACCCAAATACCCTCTCGTCCCCCTGTTCATTTTTCTGGATTACCTACTTGTTCGGCTTCTGCTCCTGCCCGTTCACGACCGGCTGCACAACACGCATACGCTCCAAAGGTATGTTCCACGCGCTGCGGTGGTCCAATCCTAACTCTGGCCACGGATTCACCTCTCGACCTGTCGGGTTCTCCGCATAAATAACCAGACCATCCGCAAAATCGCTCGCATACATCCCGTATTCCTGCAACGCCCTCGCAATCATTTTCCCCACCGGACTAATATCGAGCGCATTAACGTCAACCGCAGGGTCTAATTGTACCAGCCCCCCGCACGGTATCGAATTCTTCCGCCTCTCAAATCGGGCATGCTTGTTTGCAGGCCACACCGCACTCGGCGCCAGATATTGATGTGCAAACACAAGTGCATGGTCGATTTTCCCCGATGCGACATCCTCCGGCGTAATCAACCCAGCCAAAAGGGCAAATCCAACTAACCGACACCCGCCCTCCGGCACCAACCCGTCGCCCGACAGGTCAACCTTGTTCGCCGCCTTCGTCTTGAGCCGACCATTCTCCCACCGCGCGCCCCAAAAATCCCACGCTACATTGTTAGTGCGGTCGAGCACCACCAAATGATGGTCGTCGTTCGGGTCGGGTCTCAGCGCAGGCCAAACCGGCAGCGTCACTGACTCGAATCCCGAAAACCGCTTCGAATCGCATATAATCGTTTGTATCGTGGGCACAGGTTCCGGCACCCGATACACCGGAATACTCCACTTCTCGATATTCACGTGCAAATGTCCCTTGCTGCTGAATGTCCCGTCCATCAGCGACTCTATCATTTTCTCCGAATTCGGGTCAACCTTCGCGTCTTTCGGTATTCGTGTATTGAAAGGGCTTCTGTCGCTAAAAGCACGCCAATACTCATACACCCCTTTGCGCCCTGTCCCGCTGGTCTCGCCGGCGAATAAATGCGATGTGAACACCACCATTACCGCCGCTGCCAACATTTTCATACAGATAAATTCCTTTCTGGGTGCCCTCTCAGTGTAACTCAACTGCCTTTTCTCTGCCTTCGCTCTTCGGGAAATTGACCTCAATCTCCTTGCCGTCAACCGTGATTTTGTGCCTGCCGTAAAAAACCGGCACTTCGCATTTGCCTTTATCATCTGCGACACCCTGCCAGTTTGTCCACCACCTCTCGAATACCAGTCCCCGATATGCCTTCCCTGCTGCGTTGGGCGTAAAATCCACTCCCCACAAAGCATCGCTCGGTGAAAAATGTGTACCCTCCCACACTCCCCAGAACAAAATACCCTCAACTGCCGGCTGACTGAAAAAAATCCGAAAATGTTTTTCCAGCATCACCGCGGCATACTCTTTATTGTCTGCCTGGTCATCGATTATGTATTCGCTGATTTTAATCGGCAATCCCACCAATGCCAGCTTGTTGAGCGCAAACCTTGTGAACCCTATGTTTGTGTCCCCGTCCCAGCTGTGTCCCTGACAGTTTATCTGACCAAGCGCATACCCCTTCGCCAAAAACTCCCTCGCCTGCGCAATATAATCATTCAGCCGCCCCGTATGCTCATTTGCCAAAATATTGAAATCATTCAGACACAGCACAATATCCGGATTCGCCTCCTTGCACCACCTGAACATATCCCCGACAATCTCGTCGCCCAATCTGTCCCGATACCACCGACAGTGCAGCATCTCGTTATTCAAATCCCACTTGTCAATCCTGCCCGCAAATCTCGTCGCCGCCTCTTTGCATCGCCGCTCGACGTTTCGCCGCACGCCTGCATCGTCCATCGTCTTTTGCCATTCCGGCACAAACCGCTCGCAGTCCCACAAAATGCAGTGCCCCCGCATCTTTAATCCGTTCGCCATCGCCCATTCACACGCCCGCTCCGCGCTCGTCCAATACACGTCCCCTTCCTCAACCGGCTCAACGTTGAACCACTTCGCCGCGTTCTGGTGCACCACGCAGTTAAAATTGTCCTTTATCAACTGATAGTACCTTTCCCGGTTACGCTCGATGAACGGATACAAATTCGGGTCATTCAGCCAGTCAAAGTCGTTCAGCCATTTTCTGCCCGTCTGAAAGTCCTCTTTCTTGGCAAACATCCTGTCGTTTATGCTCGTCCCAAAAAGAAAATCGTGCCTAACCTGCCTCACCTCCACCTTCGCCCCCGGCTTGGCCCTGATTATCAATGTCCCCATCCGATGCTCTTTTATCTTCCGGTCCGCCTCCGCCAATACCGCCTGCTCCATCTCTCGAAACGCCTTGTAGTAAATCTGCCGAGCGTCTTCCAACTGCTCAACCGTCGAAACCTTCTCTGCAAGCTCCCTCGCCTTTGCACAATACTCCGACATCGCTGTCGGGTCTGGGCTGTATTTCACCACCCCTTCTGTCGCGTCGGCGTAACGCTTGCCAATCGCCCTGTAATCTCCCTCCTTCCAGTCCGCCTCCCATATCCGCCCCACCTTCTCCATCGTCATCTCTTCGAGGGTACCAACGCTGTTGAAATCCCGCTCCGCCTGCCGCCATATCAATCCTCGCTGCTGCCGGTCCGCCTTTGCCCCTTGCCCGGCGAGCGCCTCTCTGCTCTCTAAAACCGTCTCCTGCCACGTGCTTTTTTTCACGTACCCGCTCGGCTGGGCCCAGCACGCTAATCCCGTCGCCAGCACAACCGCTGCTGCCAATACCTTTGCTCTCATTTTGTTGCCTCCTTACTGCCACATACTCATCGTGCTCCGCATTTTACCCGCTTTTGGCTTTTCGCAAAACCTAATCTATACTTTATCTGGAAAGCACAGTTCCGCAAGGGCGAAATCGTGGCTTCGGAGGTTGGTTTAAACAGCTATTCTTGCTGTGTAAGGGAGACCGGCTCGGCAAATTTATTGTACCCTCAAGGGGCGTGCGTCTCCCTTCCTTTTTTCCGTCGACTGTTTTCCTTATCCTTCTCCCTTTTCCGGTGCCGCCTCCGCCATCGCCGCCAATATCCGCTCGGCAAGCTCGGGAGGCATACTGTTATGTTTCTTGGTCTGGGCTGGTTGACATTCGGTTTCCTTCCGCTTCTCATCGGCTGCCTGATGAAATCCTATGATGTCCAAACACGCCTTCCTCGCCGTCTCCTGACTATCTGACTTCGTAAGCTGCATTAATTTTGCAGCCGCAAGACCCGCATACCTGGCGATAACAAGCTCGCTGTGTCTGTGAGCCGACCTCATTCGCTTCTCAAACTCACTTAAAAACCGCTCATCCTCCAGCCATCTGTCGTAAACCGTCCTCCATACCTTGTGCTTCTCCAATACCTCCTGCTCATCCAGCTCACCCTTAAACAAGTCGTTTAATACCTTCACCTGCTTCTTCGATAAATGCCTTCTTCTCACCATTTTTTATCTCCCCCTTCACCTTGCCTCTTTCCCCTGTATGCTTGCAGTCCGGCGACTGCGCGCCTTTTTAAGTTCGATGTTGGATGTTCTATGTTCGAAGCTTGCCCGCCGTCGGCGGGGGTAACATGCAACCCGCCTGCCCTGCCTGCACTGAGCTTGCCTGTGGTGAGCTTGTCGAACCAGTCGAAGTGAGCGCAGCAAAGCAGAGTCGAATGAGCAACCCGTAACCCGCCCGCTTTTTAAATGTAATTACAAAGAGCGCATTTGAGAACCATCGCCCTTGATTCAATGTATGCTTGCAGTCCGGCGACTGCGCGCCTTTTTAAGTTCGATGTTGGATGTTCTATGTTCGAAGCTTGCCCGCCGTAGGCGGGTTCTATGTTTCACCGCCGCCGGCGGGAGCAATCCGCAACCCGCCTGCCCTGCCTGCACTGAGCTTGTTTACACTGGGCAAAGTCGAAGTGTCGAAATGAGCGCAGCGAAGCGGCGTCGAATGGATAGCTTGTAACTTCCTTCCCCCTTCTTCAACTCAACACTTAAAACTCAAACCCGTTCTTCGTTCTCGGATTCTCTTCTTGCTGTTGGTGTCTTGCCCCTGTTACCGCTTTTTGCAGCCGTAGTCATCGACCGGCTTGTACCCCAACTGTCCCCAGTGATGAATCTGCGCCCACTCAAGGTCCTTGTTGCACGGCTGGGTCCTCTGCTCGTCTGTCAGAAAGTATCCCGCTATACCCAGCTCGCAGAGTTTTATCGTCTCCGCCTGCAGCCACTTGTTAAACTCAACGTGCCCGTCGGCATATCCCCAGTTCGTTCCCTTTGAATGTCGGCACGGAGGCGGGTCATGCCACTGCGGCGCATCATATCGCACCGTCCAACTGTCAGGTGTTATCCTCCCCTCATCCACCCACACAGTCCTGTCGCCTGGTCTGGTAATCTGTGTCCGGCTCATGAAACACAATGGCGGTTTCATCCCTCCCCACGTCGCCGCTCCTGCCATCGTATCGACTATCGCGTATGTCAATGCCTCGCACCGCTCACCCGTTGGACATCTGAAAACCTTCACATTCTTGCAGTATCTGTATAGCCGGTTTGTCCCTTTTACGCTGTACGTCCCCACCTGCGTCGTCTCCTCCGGCCCCTTCAGCATCGCCTCCTGCATCGCCAGGTCGCAATTCCTCGCATACGTTAGAAGGTCAAAATTGTTACCCACCCACGCCGGCCAGGGCGCAGGCCCCGGACCCGGCCACGTCTTGCCCGTCTCTCCCTTGCCGAATCCCTGACTGCCGTTCACAAGACGGTCCCCGTTGTCGTCGGCGTACATAAGCCACGCGTAACCCAGCTGCTTCAGATTGTTCATACACGCCGCTCGCTTGCCCTCCTCCCTCGCCTTCGCCAATGCCGGCATCAGTATAGCCATCAACAACGCTATTATCGCTATCACCACCAATAGCTCTATCAGCGTAAAACCGCCCATCCTGAACTTACTGTCGCCTTGTGACCCAATCATATCACAAATCCCTGACAACCCGGTGTGATTGCTCCAAAATCACTCCCTTCCTGTGCTCCATTATACTTCCCGGACGAACAACCACAGCACCCAATTTTCGTTTTTTAATCCGTCATTCACCCCACTTCGTCCCTCCGTTGCTCGCTCTCAAGAAACCGCCTCGCTATCGCCGTCACCGCCGCCGGCGTCAAGCTTGGCGTGCGAGGTTCGTCGTGCGTTATAGATTAGATGTTGAATGGTGGGTATTCAATACCTGTACTTGTTCTTTGGCAGGTTAGTAGGGATTGTCTTACCGACCTATTATGCACCGCAAGAAGAAGGATTATCTTCATGCTTCAGATTAAAGAGACACATAAGAGCAGATTCGACTTTCTTCAAGGTTTCGGCGTCTAAACGACCGAGACGTCGTTGAACGAGACCTTGCTCCAGACACATAACCTTAGATGCTCGCAAAGTTGAGGACGTCTTAAGCCCTGTTACTCGAAAACCAGAATCGCCCCGATCCAGCCATATATCAAACGGGTCGCGGTGCCGTTTGCTGGTAATGAAGATAAATACTGCATCTCTGCCCATCTTGTTGAAGGAGTCACTTGAAACCACCAGAGCCGGGCGAACCTTTGTTGTTTGAAGGTCAGTAAAAGGGAAGGAGAGTAGAACTATCTCGCCTCTTTTGATCATACCGGCTCACCGTCATCCAGCCCATAGACATCTTCCTCGGGATTTTTTAGGAAATCGAAGTGTCCCGATTTTTCAAGACAACGCAGTATTTCTTGGTCTGCGGCCTCTTCTTCGGCGACGGTTACTTGCCATCCTTCCGCAGGCAATGCTTCTTTGTATAGTGATGGAACGAAATATGTTTGATTAAAGTCGTAGTATTGATCTTGCGGTTGATTAATAGCGTATTGTGTGTCGGTAGTTATTATCTGCATATTTCACCTCACCTCGGTTCCGGATGTTGGCAGCATTTTATCCTCAGGCCCCATCACAATAAACTTTCTTCTATTGACATACTTGTCATCGCACCATACTTCCACAGCATACTCTCCCGGCTTTTCAAAAGCCAATTGTTGCCAGCACAAGTTTATCTCTACTACTTGAAGAGGATTTTGAAACTGCAATTCTCCGGTCATTCCAGCCATTGGCTTGTTGTCTTCTAATCGAGTAAACCGAACCTCCGTTTTGCATTTGCCATGCCCGTTGGTTAAAGCAATATATATGTGCATCAAAGGATGTACGCAGGGGAAACTATTTGCCCTTATAATACTGAAAAGCCCTATCAAGGACACTTTCTTTGTTGCCTCATCCCTTATAATAGCGTCACAAATGTTGATAGACAAGACGGCAGGCAGTGGCGGCGTTTGACCTTTTTGGGCCTTATTTATACTGTCTTCTGTCATTCTATCACCTCTTTCTATTGTTCCCTGCAGTCGCTTGCGAAAAACATTCTTACCTAACTTATCATACTATACGGTATTTTATCGTCAAAATCAACCCCGCAATTTGTTATTTATGCACTGTTTTTGCGATAAAGTATTCTGCAATTCTCGTAAACGCTGCCGCCCGCCGTTGTGCCTTTGCCGGTTTGTCATTGCGAGGCCGAAGGCCGAAGCAATCTCCTTCGGCCGTCTCAATCGCCTTTTCGATAATTTCCTGCTGTTGATTTGTAACGAAAAACACCATCGGCCTTAAAAAACTTCCGCCGTCCGCCTTCGCCGGCACGCTCGGCATCCTCATATTTGTCAGCCGCTCAATCTGCTTCGCCGTCACAGGCAAAAGCTTGGCGAGTTCCACTGTCCCCATCCGTCTCTTCAGACCGTTCAACATCGCAATCCTTTTTGAAAGCTCGTCACGACCGCAAAGCCGATTTAAAGTCGTAAGCAAAATCTCCGTCTCCTCGTCATCGACGTCCCATACCACGCAATCAACCTGCTTATACCCAAGCTGTTCAAGGGCCTTAATACGGTGATGCCCGTTGATTATCTCAAAACAGTCCTTCTTTTTCGGATGTGGCCGTACCACTACCGGCTCATATCTGCCCGTCCTCTCGATATTTCGCACAAGCTTGCGAAATGTCTCCCCGCTCATCACATTCGCGTTCCTCGGATGTGCCAAAAGTTCCGTTATCGCTATCGTTTTAATTTTTTCTGACATTGCTTTATCGCTCCTGGATTGGTAATCAAATTGATTATTGATGATTTTGCCCTGTATGGCGTTTGTTAAATTGTTAATTGTAAGTTAGGATTTCGCCAAAAATAATACACCGGCCTGTCCGTCAGCTTGCTCAGTACATATCTCGTCCGCTCAATCCCCCCCTGCATATAACGCCTCTTGCCGTAACTTTGCAAAAAATTATGTATTTCCCGCTCGATAAAATCCGCTGCCCTCCGACCGAGTCCCTCCATTTTCCTTTGCACCGATTTCGGGTTATTGAGCTCCTCTTCTTCAATGCCCGCCGCGCTCAACGCCTCAATCAGACGAACGCACCGTTCCGGCATACCTCCATCATACCGCACCATTCCCGCCTTCTCAAAAAACGGATTCACCTGACCCATCACCGCAAGCGACTCAACCATCGGGACATCCATCTTCGGCATCGTCTCTTTGACTATCCGTACCGCCAATCCCAGCCCCCGAAACCTCGGCTCTATTATCACCCTGCTGATACGCCTTATGTTCCTGTTCACAATCGCAATCCTCGCCTGCCTGTCTAATCCTTCAAGCATCCCGCCCAGCGCAACGTTCCTCAGCTCAAGCGCAACTGTCGGCATCGTATAAACAATCACCCCAGCCGTCCCAGCCCGGCTTGCCGTCGCAAACCTCCCCCTCATCGCAAAAATCCGCACGTAAGGCCCCAAACTCTCCCCCCTGTAGTGATACCGCGACAGCCCCTCATAATCACCCCTGTTGCCTTCGACAATCTCCAAGTGACTTGCAATAGTGCAGGTTTCCATTTTTTTTACTTTTTCCTTCTTACTTGTGCTCTTGTGCCTTATGCACTTGTGCTCTTGTGCCCTTGCCTGCCCTGCGTAGCCGCTTCGGCGAAGTAGGGTGCCCTTATGCCTTTTGCACATCCATCCTGTTCTCCTGCTCACCTGATATCCTTCCTCCTGATTTCCTGATTCCCCGTTCATCTTTCCACTTATGCTCTTGTGCCCTTGTGCCTTGTGCTCTTTTTTTCTTTGTACGTTACCTCCGCCTCCCCCGTAAGCTCTTTCACGATAAGCACGTCTGGCTGCAAATCCGCTAATATGTCCTCGTGACAGGACGCCAAAAAAAATGTTGTCCCGTTTCTCTTTGCAAAACGCCGCACGTTGTATGAAATCACCGCAGCCGTTATCCGGTCTAAATTACTGCAAAATTCATCCGCAATTATGTATTTCTTCCCCGATGAAATCGCCGCCGCTAACCGAAACCGATACTGCTGTCCCTCGCTCAAGTTCCTCGGCTGATTCAATATGCAAAATACGTCACTAAGCCCCGCCATACTCAAGCTCCGTAGCGCCTGTATGATGTCCCCCTCAATGCAGTCGATTACCGCCTTGCTCGCCGGCAGCTCAATGTCGTTAAGATTAATCCTCTCTCCTCTCGGTAGCCCCCCCGCAAGCTCCCTCAACAAAACGCTCTTGCCTGCCCCCGATGGCCCGGTGATATACACAATGTCCCCGTCCTCGACCCGCAACTCGCAGCGATGCGTCACGCCCCTCTCATTAAGCCGCTCCACGCTCACCCCGAACATCCTCATCACCGCACGGACCCGTTGCGTCGCCTCACCTCGCCATTCAAACCTCTTCTCCACCCTCAGCTTCATCATATCCTCATTATTTCAAATGCCTGGGTTTTCCATATTCAATTTATTGGGATTTCCCCACCTCGGCGGATTGCAAACGCGTTGTCCACTTTATATTTAGCCCCGCCATCTTCGCCCTTGGCGAGCTTGTCCCGCCGAAGTTTTAACGAAGGCGGATGGCGGGGTTATACCTTACGCAGCTTATCTATATCCACTATCCGCAGTATCTTCATCACCGCCTGACGTATGCCGTACCAGCTTCTGCTGTGTTTTTCCGCGATTTCCCTTAACGACATCCCCGTCAGAAAATAGTCCCTCGCAATCCGCATTTGTCCTGCCGTGAACCGCTCTCGGTTCTGCAAACACGTTATGTACTCCCCATCAAGCAGCCGCCTCTCTATCTTGCGAATCCTCCTTGATATTGTCTCCTCGTCCACGCCCATCAGCCGCGCTATCTGCCCGCACGTCGCCCCCTTGTTCTTATACATCTCCATAAGGACCCTGTCTTCACCTTGTAGCAGACCAATTCGGCATTGCAGCAAGTCCATCCTTCCCCGTAAATCTTCCTCCGCCTCCGGCTCAAAGCCCGCTATCCTTCTTTGTCGATTCATCCCCATACCCATTACTCCTCACTTTCACTTTTTCCCAACCCTCTCCGTCTCATACTCACCTGTTCTCCTCTCCCGATTCATTTCCACATCCATTCCGTCTCGCTTGCGGCTCTTCTTGCCTTGCCATCACCCACCCTGCCGACCATCACCCATTCTTTTCCTAACTATCAATACAACCTGCACCAAACCCATTCGCACAGTACGCTCCTTGCTCGCCAATGCCCATTCTTATGTAAACTATCCCATCTCTTGCTGCACTCCGTCCCCGTCGGTGTGCCACCTTAATCCGTTTTGTTAATAATCTACCAAACTATATGTATATTTTAACACATTGCATAACTTTGTCAAGGAGTTTGTTGGTATTTTCTCAAAGTTTTTAATAATTTTAGTAATTGCAAAACATTATCTGTTACATATTCCCATCTTCTTTTCAACATTGCAAATAGTACGCAATTCTTTACTGTTGCTGGACTTATGACGAAAAACAAGAATGCTTTTAGCTGAACTCGTATTGTTAAAGTGCCGCTCCCTTAAATTTCACTGTCAAAACTGGGAAAACCCTTGCATGACCCTGTTTTTTCCGCTATAATAGGACTTTGTGCTAACTTAGGTTTACAATCTGGGGGCTTATAGGCAGTGAGGGTTCGGTGAAGGTTTTGGAATCAGCCACACCTTACGGTTGCTACCCGCCCAGTGGAAGTGCTATGTCTATGGAATCTTTGTCAAATACCATACGGGTATTACTATTTGTGCTCTTGGCAGGCCTGCTTTGTGGTACCGGCCAAGCCGTAGATATCACTGTTGACCAGTCAGCCGAATACCAGACCATTGACGGTTTCGGTGCCCACGGCTCTATGGAAGTATGGTGGGGGGCTCCTCCTTTCTATGACGCCAATTTCCTCACACTCATCGTTGACGATTTAGGGATGACGATTAACCGAAACGAGTACTACCCGAAACCAAACGAACCAGGCCAGTGGCCCAAACAAATACCCTGGCTCCAAGCCCTAAAGGCAAAGGCCGATTCAAAAGGCGAACCTATCAAGTTCATCACCGCATACTGGACCCCGCCCTACGATTTTAAGGATCCCCCGGGCTGTTGCGGTGGCCGTCTGCGGACCGACTGCCGCGACGACCTCGGTGACTATTCCGTCCAGGCAATTCAGGATTACAAGGACATTGGAATCGACCTGTACGCGATGAGCTTGCAGAATGAGCCGAACTTCTCTGAGCCGTACAATTCCTGCGTCTATAATCGGGAAGAATACCGCGATATGCTCAAAGTAGCAGGGCCAATTATCCATTCCTCCTGGCCCAACGTGAAACTCTACGGCGTTGAGCATATGCTCTGGCCCCAGCAGTGGGACTCAACCAGCTACGAATACGCAATTATCAATGACCCGTGCGCAAATCCCCAAATGGGAATCTGGGCGGTGCACGGCTACGGAAGCTCGGGTACAACTCCTGTTCCCGGCTCGGATGAAGTAACCCAGTGGACAGCCGCCTGGAACAGATTCTCCTCAACCGCAAGACCGTTGTGGATGACCGAAACAAGCGGCTATGAGGAGACCTGGGCCGGCGCAAGGCAACTGGCGCAGAGCATCTACGCTGCCCTTAAATACGGCCACGTCTCTGCCTGGGTTTGGTGGCAACTGGGCAGCAGCGGCGCACCAAACGCCTATGAGCTTACAAACAACGGCATACCCACAAAACGCTACTTCACCTCCAAGCATTACTATCGTTACATTCGGCCCGGCGCCAAAATGGTCTCCGTTGCTTCCAGCGACCCCAACGTCCTTGTCACTGCATTCAAACACCCGACTCAAAACACTGCAACAATCGTCCTGATAAACACAAGAAGCACCTCCGTCACAATCAACCTTGCCATCACCGGCTACATCCAGCCCGACCAGTTCGACATCTACCGCACAAGCGCAACCGAAAACTGCGTCAATGTCGGCACGGTCGCGCCAAACGGCTCATTTACTATGCCCGCAAGCTGCGTCGTCACTCTATACGGCGAGGGCATTTTCCCTACCCCCGCAACCAATCCCTGGCCGCAGGTCAACGCCCAGCAGGTCAGCATCAATACCAACCTCTACTGGACAAGCGGCCTGAATACCACAAGCCACGACATCTATCTGGGCACGTCCAATCCCCCGCCCTTCAGGACAAATGTCAGGACCACCACCTATGACCCCGGCTCTTTGACCAAAAGCAAGACCTACTTCTGGCGCATCGACGAGAAGAACGATGCCAATATAACCACACAGGGCACCGTCTGGCGATTTATGACGGGCACCGATGAAGGCGACGGTCTGCTTGGCCTCTATTACGACAATAACGACCTGATTAATCGCAAGTTGACATTAATCGACCACGATGTGAACTTCACCTGGGGCGCATCCTCGCCCGACCCTGCTGTCGAGCCCGACACCTTCTCGGCCCGCTGGCTCGGCCTTGTCCAGCCGAGATATTCCGAAACCTACACCTTCTACACAAACACTAACGACGGCGTTCGCCTGTGGGTTGACGGCAATATGATTATCGACAAATGGCTCGACCAGAACACGACCGAATGGAACGGCACAGTAGTGCTCGCCGTAAACGAGAAATACGATATCGAGATGCAGTATTACGAGAATACAGGCGACGCGGTAGCGCAACTGAAATGGTCAAGCCCCAGCCAGACAAAACAAATTGTCCCGCAGGGAAGATTATTCACCGTCTTTCCCCTCGGCGACCTTAACCGCGATTACTACATCGACCTGGCCGACCTGGGCCTGTTTACAGACCAGTGGCTGACCGACCCTGCTGTTGACCCCAACAGCGTCGATTTCGACGACAGCAACAGCGTCGATTTCTACGACTTCGCCCTCTTCGGCCATAACTGGGGATTGTAATGCGATTTGAGAATGGAGAATTGAAGACGTCGCTCAGAGGATGATGAAAGTGAAAAAGTCAAATAGACCGTGGATGGCCGTTTTACTTGCTGTGGTCTTTGTTGCTTGCTCAAATCTTTTCGCAGATGCGCCGGGTCTGTATGTCGATGGCAGGTTTCTCTACGACAAGTGCGGTGAGAAAATCGTCCTCAAGGGCTCCAATGCCATGATTCTCTACTGGGATAGGCCCGGCACAATCACCTATCCCGAAATCGCCAAAACAGGCGCCAACGTCGTGCGCATATTCTGGAACACTTCCGCCGACTCCACCGCCGCAGAGTTTGACCAGACCATCACCAACTGCTTCGACAACAATATGATTCCGATGCCGAGCGTCTGGGACGCCACCGGCGTCTGGGCAAACCTCCAGGCCTGCGTCAACTGGTGGATAAGACCCGACATCCTCGCGGTTGTCCAGGCACACGAAGAGCATATGCTCGTCAATATCGCCAATGAAGCCGGCGACTATTCCGTCACCGAACAGCAGTTCCGCGACAGCTACGTCAGCGCTATAAATCAAATGAGGGCCGCCGGCATACACACCCCTCTTGTTATTGATGCAGCCGGGTGGGGCCGCGGAGAAAATTATGTCCTCAATAACGGCCAATACCTGCTTAACGCCGACCCTGAACATAACCTCATCTTCTCCTGGCATCCCTACGACCCCGTCACCTGGGGCGGTACCCAGCAGAGAATCAAAACCGCTATCGATACCTCAATCGCAAATAATATCTGTATGATAATTGGCGAGTTCGCCGAGTGCGAGCAGGGCGGAAACCCGACTGATTGTGCCAATACCCCTATCGAGTGGGAATATCTGATTACTTACGCCTCGCAGAACGAAGTCGGCTGGCTGCCCTGGGTTTGGTGGTGCTGCTCCGGCACAGGCGACAGCCATTCCCTCACCTACGACAAATACTACGGCCACTGGAGTAACCTGCCCTGGGGCCAGAGCGTCGCCGTCACCCATCAGTACAGTATTCAAAACACCGCTGCCCGCTCATACTGGCTGACCCATCACGTCTGCGGTACACCCGAATATCAGGCGACAAACCCAGGCCCGACTGACGGCGCAACAGGCGTCGCTATAGATGCAAATCTCACCTGGATCGCCGGCTACGGCGCAACCAGTCACGATGTCTATTTCGGCGCCAACCCAACGCCCGGCCCAGCCGAATTCAAAGGTAACCAAACCAGCACGACCTTTGACCCCTGTGTCCTCGACTACAATACCACCTACTTCTGGGCTATCGACGAGGTCAATGATTCCAATGTAACGCCCGGCGACGTCTGGTCGTTCACGACAATCGAGGAGAATCCTCCGATTGCCTTCGACTCTACCAGTGCCAATTCATCCGGCAATAACGGCGCAACACTTTCCTGGTCGCACACAATCGGCAATGACAATGACCGACTCCTTGTCGTCGGCGTCGCCGCCGAAGGCAACGTCCCCGGAAATATGCCTGTGTCGGGCATAACATACAACGGCGTGCCCTTGACGTTTGTCCCCGGCTCGGCGGCTCAGGTCGGCACGACTACCCTTATGCGAACAGAACTATACTATATGCTCAACGACCAGTTGCCCGCGCCCGGCACTTACACCGTCATAGTCACTTACACCGGCAGCGTCATCAATCGAAACGGCGGCGCTGTCTCCTTGTTCAACGTCCTCCAGTATGCCCCCGAAGCTGTTGACGTCAACACCACCACTACCGGAAACACCATTTCAACAGCCATAACCACCTTGACCGATAACGCCTGGGTCGTCGATGTCGTCGCCTGTGGAAATTCCGGCTCATTCACCGCAACCGTAGCAGGTATGACCAAAAGATGGGGCACATCACCCAATAGTTCCTCTGCCGCCGGCAGCACTAAGCCCGTTGGATTGGCAGGTGCAACTGCACTGTCCTGGCTGCACTCCGGCGCTAATCGTATGGCACACTCCCTCGCCGAATTCGCGCCCGCAAACGCCTTTTATCCGCTCGGTGATTTGAACTTCGACCATAAAGTTAATCTGGCTGACCTCGGCTTGTTCGCCGACCAGTGGCTCACCGCCGGCCCTGAAGCCGACCTTGATGAAAGTACAAACGTGGATTTCTATGACTTTGCCCTGTTCGGCCAAAACTGGCAGTTATGACATTCTTGTAATAATAAAGGAAATTGAATGAAAAGCGAAATCACCGCCTCTGTCGCACAATACAAAAATTTCTCATCGCGACTGTTCGCGACCGCCCTTGCGATGGCACTGTTCTCATCACTTGCCCTCGGCACAACATACTATGTCTCAAACGATGGCAACGACGCCAATAACGGCCTTTCTCCCTCAACGGCGTTCAAGACCATCGCCTATGCCGGCAGTCGCGTCGCCAACGGAGATACAATTCTCCTCGAACGCGGCGATGTCTTCTATGAATCCGTATCATTTAGTCGCAGCAATCTCACAATCGACGCCTATGGGCCGAACGACCTCGATCTGCCCGTTGTAAGCGGTGGAACCAAAATCACCAGCTGGCAGCCCTATAGCGGCGCCATTTATGTCGCTGATGTCGGTGTTGACATCGGCTATCTCACCGCCGACGGCAACCATATCAACATCGCCCGCTATCCCAATATGGGCTGGCTGCGAACCACCACCTGGACGGAAAACGGAGACGGGACAAACACCATCGTTACCTGTAGCGGACTGACCAGCCATACACCAAATACAAACGACTACTGGAACGGCGCCAATATGCGATGGCACCGCCATAGCTGGTGGTTCGAAACAAGACCCGTTACCGACTACGTCGCCTCCACCGGACAATTGTATCTCGGTGACAAAAGCATCATCGCCGTCGAGCCGTACGACAAAAACGGCTGGGGATTTTACCTCGACAACAAGTTTGAAGAGTTAGACGCACCCGGCGAGTTTTTCTACGATAAGCCCAATCACAAGGTGTACCTGTGGGCGCCCAACGGCGGCGACCCCAATTATATGCTCGTCGAGGGCTCCACTCGCTCCGGCGGCCTCAGCGTCTCTGCCTCAACCGTCCGCAATATCGCATTTCGCCACCAGAATAGCTACGGCCTTCAGATTACCGGCGCCACAACAGTCGAGGGCTGCCGATTTGAGTTCATCGGAAGTGATAGCGGCGGCGCGGGGCTTAACGCAACCTGGGGCGTCCAAAACGCACTTGTCCGCAATAACCTCTTCCGAAACAACTACAACGCCGCCATTGGCTGGAACCAGCAGCCGGGCACTCCTTCCTGCACCATCGAATACAACACCCTGCTTAACAACGGCACCTTCCCCGGCTACGGTGGCGAAGGCCCCTGGATGGCTATGGCCATCGTTGCCTCCAATGCCACCGCCCTGCACGTCCAGCACAACTTCATCAAAGGCGCCGGCTACGCAGGCATTATCTTCGGCTCAAACGGCAACTTCGCCGAATACAACACAATCATAAACGCAATGTTTACCCTCAACGACGGCGCAGCCATTTACACCAACTGCAGCCAGACCACCTTCCGCGGCAATACCATTATCGACACCAGAGGCGGTATGGATTCCTCAGGCCCCTGGGCCAAGCTGGCGCATGGTATCTGGCCCGAATTCCTCTCGCAGTTCAGAGACAACGTAATCGAAAATAACACCATCATTAACTCAGGCGGGTTCGGCATATTTCTCGAAAACAACTTCAACTGCGTCGTCCGAAACAACACCATTTTCTCCAACGACCGTGCCGCCTTCTGGCTCGCCCAGCAGAACACCACCCCCCAAACTCACGTTATCGAAAACAATATCTTCTATGCCGACGAGAACGCCGGCAGCGACAGCGGCCGCACCCTGCTGTTTATGGCAGGCGTCGATTACGGCTCAATGAACAACAACTATTTCTGCAATCCTTTTACCAACCTCCATATCACGCCCGCGACCGCGAGCTGGTCGTGGCAGTCGCCCATCACCATCGCCTCCTGGCAGGCAACCTACCCATCCTGGGCGGATGCCAATGCAAAAACCGATATCGCAAAACTCGGCTACACCCCATCCCTTGCCAACCCGGTTGGATTGTCCGAAATCTTCGTCAACGACACCAACACCCCTGCGACAATCCCGCTGCCCAATACCTACCGCGACCTCGATGGCAACACCGTGCAGCATTACCTTGACCTTGAGCCGTTCAGCTCGAAGATTATGGTGCTGACAGAGGTCGGCCAAATTGCCACCCATATCGCCCTCGATTCCTTAAGTTCCGCCAAAGACAACGACTCAGGCGCTTCCACTCTCACCTTCTCGCATACAATCCACGATGGCTACGATAGGGCCCTTGTCGTCGGTGTCGGCGCCGAAGACAGCTCCCTCGCTGATATGGCAATAACCAGCGTCACTTACAACGGCGTTCCGATGTCAGCCGTTCCAAACTCGACCGTCAGCACCGGCACTGCCTCGATTATCAAAACAGCCCTGTTCTATATGCTCAATGACCAGTTGCCCGCCCCCGGCACCTATAGCGTTACCGTCACCTTCGCGGGTACTGTCACCGATAGGGCCGCGGGCGCCGTCTCATTATTCAACGTTGACCAGAACGCCCCGCAGGCAGTCGTGAATAACTATGCCTCTGACCCCGGCCTCAAAATCATTTATACCGACATCACAATCCTCGTCGATAACACGTGGGTTATAGATGTAGTTAACAGCGGTGACCCCGGCTCTTTCTCAACCAACGCCTGGCCGATGCTCGAATGGTTCGACCAGTCCCTGGGTAGCGCAAACGTCGCTGGCGGCATAAAGGTCGTCCCAAAGGCAGGCACGACCACTATGTCCTGGCAGCATAACACCCAGAAAAGTATAACTCACTCGCTGGCCGCTTTTGCCCCAGCAAATGTAATCCTCCCACTTGGCGACTTGAACCTCGACCGACACGTTGATTTGTCGGACGTGGATATCTTTGCCGAACAGTGGCTCACCGCCGGCCCGGAAGCCGACCTCGACGACAGCACAAACGTTGACTTTATTGATTTCGCACTGATAGGACAAAACTGGCGACAGTGATTATGCCAACATTCAAGACAAGGCGCATCGCTTTAATCAGGCCCGCTGTGGCAGCGGCGCTCCTGTGCCGGTTGTTCGTTGCCGGCTGCTCATTGGCAAAAGAGGGCGTCTGGATTGAAGGCGAAAATTTCACGGCGTCCACGTTCAATCAGAATAGCTGGTACCAGAACGACGGCGTCCACAAGGACCTCCTGTCGCCCGGCATACCCGGAGACGTCAACGGCGACTGGCACGCACACTATATCTCCAGCAGCGGCGGGCCAAGCACAGTCGTTGCCAGCTATGACTTCACCGTTGCCGAAGGGGGCAAATACGACTTTTGGATTCGCCTTAACCCTTATATGGACGCGTACAGCTACAGCATCGACGCCGGGTCATATCAGCACCTCGACGTGACCGACTGCGCAAACTCGTTCAATCTCATCGAGCCGAATATCGATACGCGTTTTATGGGGTGGATATATGTCGGCGAATTTGGGCTTGACGCCGGACCACACACTACCGCAATACGCCTCTCCGCGGATGCCCGCTGTCGCGGCGGTATCGACGTCATGGCGTTTGTGAACTTCGACTGGGCGCCAGCAGGTGCAATTCCGCCTGACACCAATCCCCCGCTGGCAGGACCGAACGACTGGTTTGCACTTATGGTCGGGCCTGACGAATTTTCAAAGGACTCAATCATCGATGTATGCGACCTCTTGGATAAGCCCGCAGGTTGTCACGGACCTCTGCAGCGCAATGGCAGCGACTTTCAATTCGAGGACGGAACACCGGTGAAGTTCTGGGGCGTCGGCGGCGTAATGGCCCAAACCGAGCAAAACCAGAGACAACGGGCACGGTTCTGGGCTAAACACGGCATCAATATGGTCAGACAGCACACCGTCGAAGATGTCCTCGGCTCGCTCCAGGGACCGCCCGACGAAAGGTTTTTTGACCCGGCCAAAATTGACAAGTTTGACAAATGGTTAGCCATCCTGAAAGAAAACGGCGTTTACACGACGTTTTCGCTATTCTACCATTTCGTCGTAATGCAGGACCATAAGGTATCTAAGGGTGGAAACATCCCTGATGAGCTTTACAATGAGCTGCCAGATAGCGACGACGGAAAGGACGTTTACGGAATTATGTGTCTTGTCGAAGAGTATCAGGACGCCGAATGGGAATACGCAAATCTGCTGCTCAACCACGTAAATCCGTACACCGGACTGGCATACAAAGATGAACCTGCTTTGGCGATTATAGAATGCCGAAACGAAGACAGCATTTTCTTTCATAATCCCCTCAATGACCTTAAAAATGACGTTCGTCCGAACCACAGCGCACGGTTGCGAGACCTTTGGCAGGACTGGGTGCTTGCTATGTACGGCTCGGACGCAAATCTTGCCGCCGCCTGGGCAGCGGGGATGAGACCGGGTGATTCAGTTTACAACGAGAATATGTACGTTTATGCTGCCTACCACCTGAACGCAGCCGGTCCATCGAATCCTGCCGAGATGAAGCGGATGGGCGACTACATCCGCTTCATCGCCGAAATGCAGCGCAATACCTACCAGACCTACCATCAGCGTCTTCGCGGCATCGGCTATAGAGGCGTTATTGTCAGCACCGCCTGGCAGGCAGGCGGCCCGGCTGCGGATGCGGCCAACCTTTGGACGGACGATGCTATGGACGCCATCGACCGACACAACTATTTCGGCGGCGGTGAGGTCAACTACAAAATAGTCCCGGGACAGGTAAGCAACGCCACGCATCTGACTCAGCCGGGAACGGGGATTCTCGACCGGGCTTTCTGGCAGGTTGAGGACAAACCCTTCATAATGACCGAATACACTCAGAAGCCCCCGAATCAGTGGAAGGCGGAACTCTCGCCGCTCTGGGCCTTCTACGGAATGGGCCTGCACGGCTGGGACGCCTCCTACAAGTTCACTGCCTCACGCTCATACATCGGCAACGGCTGGCCCGGAATGAGCACCTATGCCCTGGCCACGCCTCACTATATTGGCCAGTTCCCCGCCCTGGCCTTCGCAATATACAATAATCACTTATCGCAGGGCGACATTGCGGCGGCGAGACGGCTTTCTCTCGACGAAATCTTCCGGGGATTCGACCCCCTTACTCAGGACTACCCCGGCGGCGGCTACGACCCTTGTGTCCCCGTCGGAAATCTCATCACGCCCACGGAGGTCTTCGCAATTGGCCGAATCACCGCCAAGTTCGCCGACGGCCTCGACCGTTCGGCCAGGCAGAATTGGAACCTTTATTGGGACGACATCAACAAAATCATCCGCAGCAGCACGGGCCAGCTCACGTGGGACTACGGCCGCAAGGTTGTGACTGTGCATTCGGAAAAAACGCAGGCGATAATAGGTTTTGCCGGCGGGGGCAGCTACGACCTGCCGGGCGTTACAGCTGCAATCGATACGAATTTCGTCAGCTTGATTTTCACTCCCCTCGATAACCGGCCGCTCATCGACTCCGAGGACGTGCTGATTACCGCGATGGCGCAGGATAAGCAGCTTGGGGCGCTCTATAACAGCGACGGTACCCAGTTGCTCCACGCAGGCGGCGAGCCGCTCCTGCTCGAACCGGTCAGGGCGAAAATCACCTTTAAGGGCCGCTCGCTCAAGAGCGCAAAAGCCGTGGACGTTTACGGCGTGCCGACCGAGCGGGACGTTGAACGCATCGGCCGGACGATACATATCGACGGCAGATATGCGACTTACTACTACGAGGTCAAACGCTTCTCGCAGGCCGACTGCGACGCAGCCAATCTTGACGGCCAGGGTATCGTTAATTCCCTTGATTACGGCATTCTGGCTCAACAATGGCTCGATGGCCCTGGTGCGCCCTCTGCTGATATTGCTCCCAATGGCGGCGACGGCATCGTTGATATTTGGGATTTGAATGTCTTTGTGAATTGCTGGCTGAGGTGAAAAGTATGAAGGAAACAGGATACAAACAATTGCCGGGTACAGGTCGTTCCATTTGTCGTGCGGCTGGGTTTGTCGCCTCGGTGTTTATCTGCGTTACAGTGGCGACCGTTGCTGTTCGTGCATCCGAGTTTGTCGATGTCTCGGCTGTTACCGACAAAATCATTATGTGTCACTTCGATGACGGCTCCGTGAACTACCGCAATTTGGCCACCGGCCTCAACGACACATACACCAACAATCCCCTTAACACGACGAACGCCGACCGCATCAACTCATACCCCATCACAAGCCCCGATGACCCGTGTTACACAGACGGCAGATACCCCCTCAAGGTCGGACGCAAGACCAAAAGCACAGAGTTTCCAAACTGGCCGTGGGTTTACGTCAAGGAGCACTGGATTTGCCTCGAACTGCCCTTGCCGATGCAGCGAGGCAAGACCTATCGCGTCAATACCGGCTCGCTTGCCTCGAATGTCTTCTATAAGGATATGGTCTTCGACGACTTCAACAACCGCAACGAAGCAATTCATCTCAACCAAATCGGCTATGTCCCCTCTGCGAGAATGAAGTACGGCTATATCTCACAGTGGATAGGCGGCACAACCGGCGATGTCAACAATCTCTGGCGGCTTGAACTCGATTCGTACGCCGGCACGGCCTTTCACCTCGTCGATGCAAACACCGGCACAATCGCCTTCTCAGGCACAATCAGCAAGCGAAAGGACTTTGAGACCGGCTCAGCCGACGTAATGTACACCGGCGACCCGGAACCCTCGAACTACAATCAGTGCGACGTATGGCAGTGTGATTTCTCGTCTTTCCAGACAGCCGGCGAGTATCGCCTTGTAGTCGAACAGCTCGGCTGCTCGTACCCCTTCAAAATTGCGGATGATGTTTACGCCGGCGCGTTTTATGTTACCGCACGCGGCCTTTATCATCATCGCAGCGGCCCAGCCAGGGGACAGCCCTGGACCAACTGGCCAAAGCCCATCGACCATTACCCCGGCGTCAACGACTTCAACGTCTTCTATACCACCTGGAACTATATGCACCAGGGTGAAGGCATCGGCCAGATGAACCAGGCGCCATACCTGACAACCTGGGGTATGCCGGCAAATCCGCAGCCGTGGATGGGGACAAACTGGGGCTGGGGCGGCTGGTTCGACGCAGGCGACTGGGACAGAAACTCTAATCACATCTTTGGCTCGCAACAACTGCTCCTCGTTTATGAATTGGCCGCCAATAAATTCTACGACGGCCAGTTGAATATCCCTCAAAGCGGCAACCATGTCCCAGATATCATTGATGAAGCGCGATGGACAATCGATTTCTTCGGACGGCTGACCGGACCAACCGGCGGCGTCTCAGGCGGCATCGAATGTGTAACCCCGACCGCCCCCGACGGCTCCTGGCGCGACCGAAACAAGACCTGGTACGCCTATAAAGAAGAGCCGAGATGCACGATATTAACCGCTGCCGCCTGCGCACAACTGGCCTATTGCCTTGAATTGGCCGGCGACACAAGCGAAAAAGCCGCCCTCATCAGCCAGGCGCAGAGCTTTTACAACTGGGCAACCAATCCCGCCAATCTCCAGCCCGGCGATGCTGCTGCCATAAGAGACCATCGAATGTTGGCCGCCGCCTGGCTGTATAAAGTTACCGGCGACGTGAACTACCAGAATCAGTACAAGACCGACAACATGGTAACGACCAACACCACGGCCCTTGCCTCAAGCGGCAGCTACGACCAGCAGATGGCCGTCTGGACATATATCACTACGAATCAGCCCACTATCGACACGACCTTGAAAAACAAACAAATCCAGGCAACCTATAATTGGGCCGCAACGATGGGCACGACGCCTGCCGCCAGCAGGAGCTTCCGAATGGGCGGCAACCACTGGCAGCCCACGGTGGTCGGCGCCATCGTCACAACGCCCCAGGTCCTGCCTCTTATCGTCGCCTATCACGTATCAGGCAACCTGAATTATCTCGATTATGTCTATACCTCCTGCGACTACACCTTAGGCGGCGACGCGCTCAATATGACCTGGATAACCGGCGCTGGCCTGTACGGCGCCGAAAAGGCCCCGCTGCACTCGCTCAACCACGACGCCTACACCGACGGCGTTGTCCCTATTATCCCCGGCATCGTCAATTACGGCCCACTGAACCTGAAGTTCAGCCAGAACGGCGGAAACGGCCCATGGGCTGCTGAGTTTGTCTATAAATCGTTCTGGCCCAGCGCCGACCCATATACCCTGCCCTACAGATTCCCCACCCACGAGCTTTACACCGACAACCCTTATACGATTATGAACAATGAATATACCGTCTGGCAGAATATCGCTCCTGCCGCCGCCGCTTACGGATACCTCTGGGCGATAAACAGCGCCCCAGGTGACCTCGACGATAATAACGAGGTAAATCTGGCTGACTTTGCGGCGTTCGCCAATGACTGGGGCCGAACAGATTGCGATTACAATAACGACTTCTGCGCAAAATCCGACCTTAACCTCGACGGCAAAGTCGATTTACGTGACATCGGCTCATTTTGCGGCTTGTTCTTGAGGTGACGTTATGAAAAGCATAATAATAAGCTGTTCCCTGTTTCTTGCGGCCCTGCTTTGTCCCATATCGCAGCTTGCAGCGCAATCGCCCGGCTTCTACGTTGACGGCAAATTCCTTTACGACCGCTGCGGCGAAAAGACAATCCTCCGTGGCACCGACGTGATGACCGCCTGGTGGGACTACGGCGGGGCAACAACTTTTCCGGAACTCGCCAAGACCGGTGCAAACTGCGCCCGCATCTTCTGGCAGACAGGGCAATCCTATCTGTCCCCCGCTCATCTGGACTTTGTGATAACCAATTGCATCAACAATGATATGATTCCAATGGTCGGCCTGTGGAACGCCACCGGCGACTGGTCGCAGCTTCAGACCTGCGTCGATTACTGGACGAGTCCGGCGATAGTCGCTGTTGTCCAGGAGCACGAGCAGTACTTCCTGCTTAATATCGCCAATGAGGCGGGGGACGGGAGTATCTCTGACGCAAATTTCCGCGCGGGTTACGAAAACGCGATAACGCAAATCCGCAACGCCGGCATTATCTGCCCCCTTGTTATCGACCCCGCTGGCTATGGTCGCGGCGAAAACTACATCTTCAACAACGCCCAGTACCTCATCGATTTCGACCCCCTCCACAACCTCATCTTCGACTGGCACCCCTGGGACGCTGTCCCCGAAGGCGGCTCAAAACAGCGTATCAAAACCGCTGTCGATACTGCCAACTCGCTGAACATCTGCTTTATAATCGGCGAATTCGCGGATAAAGGCGTCGATATCTCCAGACGCACCGAGTGGGAATATATTATGCAGTACACCGTCGAAAATGACGTTGGTTACCTGCCTTGGGTCTGGTGGTGCTGCGGCACCCCCGCGGGCGGCCATTCCCTCGTCTATGACAAAATCTACGGCCACTGGAATCTGCCCTGGGGCGAAGAGGTCGCAATCAAGAGTCCCTACAGCATCGCCGCCACCGCGGTCAGGCCGGCATCAATCGTGAACGGTTCCTGCGGACCGCCTGTCTATACCGCGCGAAAACCGCTGCCTGTTGATGACGCAAACACAGTCAACAGAAACATAAATCTCCATTGGTTCGCAGGCCACGGCGCAACCTCTAATGATGTTTACTTCGGCGCCGACCCCAATGCAGTCGCCGCCGCAGACCATAGCTCCTGGGAGTTCAGGGGTAACCAGCCCCCCACAACCTTCTTTGGCCTCGGCACTTTACCTTACAACACCACTTACTACTGGGCCATCGATTCCGTAAACGATGTCGCCGGTTACGCCGGGGACGTTTGGCAGTTCATCACCGGAAGATTCGACCCCAACGTCACCTACGACCGCGCCGACAACGATTACAAGGCCTACAGCTCTTCATCTCTGAGTTTTAACCACACTCTCGGCGCAGGCGACAATCGCGTCGTCGTAGTGGGCATCGCCGCCGAGGACGAGTCAGCCGCAAACTTGAACATCAATTATGTTACCTATAACGGCGTCAATATGACGCCCGTCCCCGGCTCAACCGCCGTCGTCGGCACCACGATGCTTCAGCGGACGGACCTTTATTACATCCTTGAAAGTCAGTTGCCGCAGCCCGGCACCTACAACGTGTATGTCAAACGGGCCGGCAGTTGCAACGAAAGTGGAGGAGGCGCAATTTCACTCTTCAATGTCGCTCAGCAGCCGCCCGAAGCCGTCGCTGTAAATAGTAATCTGGGTCAGTATTCAATCTCGACCAATATTGCCACACTCAGTAATAACGCCTTGATAGTCGATGTTGTGGGCTGCGGAGAAAGAGGCGAGTTCTGGGCCGCCTCAACAGGTATGCTTCGTAGATGGGTCAGGGAAGGCGGCTACGGTGAACCAAACAGCTCCTCCGCCGCTTCTATGACGCCTGCTGCTGCTCCCGGCCTCAAGACCATAACCTGGAACCACCCGGATAATTACAACCAGAACGAAAGACGCATCGCTCACTCAGTCGCCGCATTCGCAAACGCGGATGTCACTTATCGGCTGGGTGACCTTAACCGCGACCACGCCGTTGACCAGCTCGATGTCGCAATGTTCGCAACCCAATGGCTTACCGCCGGCCCCGAAGCCGACCTCGATGGAAGTACGAACGTTGATTTTATCGACTTTGCCCTTATGGGTTTGGATTGGCGTCTATAATCCGAAATTAAAATTGAAAAAATTATCAGATAATCGTGAGGTGTGTGATGTTTAGAAATTCGGCCCGTGTGGTTCTTGTCCTGTTGTCGTTGTGCGGCCCTTCTCTGGCCGCGACCGTCACTATTGACCCAAACACCCGCTATCAGTTCATCGAGGGCTGGGGCGCTTGTCCCGCCGGCTGGTACGCGGGCGAACCCTACTACCAGGATGACTGGCGAATCGCTTTCCGCGACCTCGGCTGCAACATCCTGCGGCTGCCTATGGTCAAGGAAGTCCTCATCGCCCCCGACGGCAACTACGCCACGCCCGTCACCCTCGCTGATGATGTGCAGACCAATGTCAATCTGATGGACTTTACCGGCTCCGGCCTGCCGGAATATATGGCGCTGGCAACCTGGCTGACGCAAAACGCCTACGAACCCTGCGAAGTCAAAGTCGTCCCCGATATATGGTCGCCACCTCACTGGATGAAAGGCCCCACCGGCTATTCTCAGTACTTCGTCGGAGACCCCACTCAGACACCCTACCCGACACCCTGGCTTGAAGGATGCGGCGGCACCTGCGGCTCAAGCATCGGCGGACGACTCCTCCAGACCTCGTACAATCTCGAACAGTTCGGCAGATTCGTTACCGCCTGGGTGACCGGCTTCGAACAGGCCGCCGGTTTCCCGGTTTATGCAGTCAGCTTGCAGAATGAATCCGCCTTCGAAAATCCCTTCGACAGTTGCACCTATACCACAGGCCCAAACAAGGAAAGCGGCCAATACTGGCAGTACGCCTCCGCACTAAAGGCCGTCAAAGATGAATTCCAGCAAAAAGATGTCCACGTCAAAATCCACGGACCACACCACGCCTCCCTCGGCGATTCTCCCGCCAGCCCCTGGTCTATTAACATTCAGACCGGCTTCATCAAGGCCGTCAAAGACCACAGCGACCCAAACCTGATAAACTTCCTCGACTTCTACGGCAGCAACGGCTATCAGCCCTGGGATGAAGGCGGCGTCAAATGCTGGGCCGCCTACTGGCTCGGCAAAGATAGCGTCCCAGGCCCCTGGGCCGCCTGGGCCTATGTCCCCGGTATCTCCAACGACGGCAAACGCGTCTGGTTCGCCGAAGGCGGCGGACCTTCTGCCCCCTGGCTCAATGGCGCCGGTGGGACGGTCGGCGACGGCGCAATCGTCGTCGCGCAGGTGCTCCACAGCGCTATGGTGCACGCAAACGCATCATCCTACGTTTACTGGCAGTTCTGCGACGGAAGCCCCACCGAAACCGTCCACACACTGCTGGGTTTGGACAACATCTTCACGCCGCTCAACAGCAAAAAATACTGCGCCTACAAACATTTCTCCCGATACATCCGACCGGGCGCTCAACGCATAAAAGCGACCTTTGAAAACGGAAAAACATCAATCGGCGGTGCAACCGAATATGACACCTATAACGGCTTGAACGTCAGCGCCTTCGTCAAGGACGCAAACGGCACAATCACCCTCGTCCTTGTCAATATGAAATCCGCTGACCAGTCCGTCACTATCAATGTCCCCGCCGGGCCAAACTACATTCCCTTCGATTGCTACCGCTCAAGCAGCTCCGAAAACTTCGCTCAACTGCCCGACGTAAACGTCGTCTCAGGCCAGTTGTCTCTAAGCATCCCTGCTTACAGCGTGGTGACGCTCACCTCAATCGCCTCCGGTGCTCTTGAACCTAATGCTGCATCGAATCCGTATCCCCCATATAATACCCAGGGCGTAAGTATCAACGCCGATTTGTCCTGGACTGCCGGCTTCAACGCCGTCTCCCACGATGTATATTTCGGCACCGACTCATCGCCTGATGAAACAGAGTTTATGGGCAACCAGGCCGCCTCAACCTTCGACCTGCCCGCGATGCTGCCCAACACGTTCTATTACTGGCGAATCGATGAAAAAAACTCCTACGGCAAAACAAAGGCCGGCACAACCTGGCGATTCAAAACCGGCACGGACACGGGAGACGGCCTTGTCGGACAGTATTACGATAATAACGACCTGACTAATCTTAAATTGACCCGCATCGACCCGACCGTCAACTTCAACTGGGGATTATCTTCGCCTGACCTGTCAATTAACCCCGATACGTTCTCGGTACGATGGACGGGCCTTGTCCAGCCCAGGTACTCCGAAACTTGCACCTTCTATACATATACCGACGACGGCGCCCGCCTGTGGGTTGACGGCAACCTGCTGATAGACAAATGGCAAAACCAGTCCCCTACCGAGTGGTCGGGCAGTATAGCGCTAAACGCCAACCAGTTGTATGATATCGAAATGCAGTATTACCAGGCCGACGCCAATGCCCTGGTGCAATTGTCCTGGTCAAGTCCGTCGCAGGCAAAACAGATTATACCCCAGGGCCGGCTCTTCAAGGCATACATCGCAGGTGATTTGAACAGGGACTTCCTTGTCAATTTCACAGACCTCGATATGTTCGCCGACCAGTGGCTTACAAACCCCGACTGCAACGACCCCAACTGCGCTGACCTCAATGACAGCGGCAATGTCGATTTTACTGACTTTGCCCTTATGGGCCTAAACTGGGAATGATGATTTCAGTATGAATGGAGAAAATGCAATGGCACAGAAATTATTCTCGATTATCGTGCTGCTTGCTGTGGCACAGACCTGTCTGGCTTCGCGCCTGGCTGCCAACCCATCTCCGGTGGACGGCAGGACAGGCATCGCCGTGGATGTTATGCTCACCTGGACGCCGGGCGACCGTGTTGCTGCATATGTCGCTGGCAAGAATGGAAACGGCCACCACGTCTTCTTCCACACAAACCTTGCCTGGGTCAGCGGCGCAAACCTTAACTATCCCCTCGGTACCGCCTACGGCCATTACCGTAGCAACTCGAACAGTTGGTCTTACATCGACCCTAACTTCGGCGCTGGCTCCCCCCTCACAAACGACAAAACCTACTATTGGCGCATCGTGGAGGTAAATAGCGCAGAGCCGACAAGCCCCTGGGCCTCCGATGTCTGGACCTTTGCAACAATAGGTCCCAGGGCTGCCAATCCCAGTCCCGATAACGGCGAATCAGGTGTTGCATCAAATGTCACCCTCACCTGGACAGCGGGAACACTCGTCGCCTACAGCCCTAACGGCGGTCACGATATTTATTTCGGCACAAGCCAGACGGAAGTCGCCGACGCCAACACAACCAACCCGCTCGGCGTTTACGTCGGCAGACAGGATGCAAATTCCTGCTCGCCAGGCACACTCGAGCTTGAGAAAATATATTTCTGGCGTATCGATGAGGTCAACGACCCCTGCATCGTTAAGGGCGATGTATGGAGCTTTACGGCAACCGGGACATCTGCTGCCTCGCCCAGTCCCGCGTCAGATGCCGTCATCGGCGAACTCTACGACCCGACAGTTGATGTTACCCTGTCTTGGAAACAAGGTGCTTTTGCAGCCGATGCAGACGGCCACGATGTCTTCTTCGGAACCGACTACTATGCCGTCAAAAACGCAGCAAGCTCAGGCCCGGACCCGTTAGGCGTGTATAAAGGCAGACAAACCGCAACACAGTACCCTCTGGATGACCTGCCCCTCGATGTCACCTTCTACTGGCGAATCGATGAGGTCAACGCCGCTCACCAGGCCAGCCCCTGGAAAGGGACCGTCTGGAACTTCAAAACGGATTCCGGCACAGCGAAAAATCCGAACCCTGAAAATGGCGACCTCCACGTAACTATGCTCCCCCTGCTGTCCTGGACCCCTGGCGCTGGCGCGACCAGCCACGACGTCTATTTTGGCACTGCAAATCCACCGCCGTTTATCCGAAATCAGCCCGACGAACTTTACGAACCCGGCACTCTTGTCCGCAATACCACATACTATTGGCGAATAGACGAGAAAACCCCGGCGGGCGTTAAACAGGGGACTTTGTGGAGCTTCCATACCAGTCCCAACGCCGTTGTCACCATCAACCAGGCCGTCACTTATCAAACTATCGATGGTTTCGGCGCACACGGCGCTATGAACGTCTGGTGGAGTAATGGGCCTTTCTATGACGACAACTACCTCAATCTTGTAATTAACGACCTGGGGCTTACTATCAACCGAAACGAATACTACCCGAAACCAAACGAGCCCGGACAGTGGCCTAAACAAATCCCATACCTCCAGGCGATTAAGGCAAAAGCCGACGCAAGCGGCGAACCCCTCAAATTCATCACCGCCTACTGGACACCGCCTCACTGGATGAAGGAGCCGCAGTCCTGTTGCGGCGGGCATCTCCGCACCGACTGCCGCGACGACCTCGGCACATATTCCGTACAGGCGATTCAGGACTACAAAAATATCGGCATCGACTTGTACGCGATGAGTATGCAAAACGAGCCCGACTTCAATGAGCCGTACAACTCCTGCTACTATACCCACGAGCAGTACCGCGATATGCTCAAGGTCGCAGGCCCCATTATTCATTCCTCTTGGCCGAACGTCCGGCTCTATGGTGCCGAGCACATGCTTTGGGTCCAGGAATGGGATGCGACCAATTTTGAATACGATATTATCAATGACCCCTGCGCATTTGCCCAGATGGGTATATGGGCCGTCCACGGCTACGGCAACGATGGCCAAACTCCCGACCCCGCCTCAGGCGAAGCTGCCGCCTGGAACTATGCCCAAAACAGGTTCGAACCGACCGGAAAACACTTCTGGATGACCGAAACAAGCGGCTATCACGATGATTGGTCTGACTCCCGACAACTTGCTCAATCCATCTATGCCGCACTCAGATATGGACATATCTCCGCCTGGGTCTGGTGGCAGATAAGCGAAGATGACGGCTACGGCAATCCCCCCGGCGAATACGTCCTTATGAATAACGGTGTCCCAGGAAAACGCTACTACGTCTCAAAACAGTTCTACCGCTATATCAGGCCTGAGGCGCTTATGGTTGAAAGCGTCTCCGATGACCCCAACGTCTTTGTCGTCGCATTCAAGCACCCCGTACAGCGCACCGCCACCGTTGTCTTGATTAACACAGACCCGGTAGCAGCCAGGCCCGCTTATATCCGGTTGTCCGGTGACATTCTGCCTAAGTCCTACAACATATACCGGACAAGCGCAACCGAGAACTGCATCAGCGCTGGCTCCGTCGGGCTTGATGGTTACGTCATGCTGCCTTCAAGCTCCATAACTACGGTGTATGGCACCGACCTGTGCCCCCGATGCGACTTTAACGCCGATGGCAGTATCAACTTTGACGACTTCGCAACGCTCGGCAAACAGTGGCGCTCGGCCCCGGCTAATCCCTCTGCCGACCTCGTCCCGCCTCCTCACGGCGACGGCGTCGTCAATATCTACGACCTCGAGGGATTCGCCGACTGCTGGCTAAATGACGTCAACAATTAAATCACAGGGAGAATAAAATGGCAAAAGTCAAACCTATGGTTCTCGCAGCGGTCATCCTGCTGCTGACCAGCTCCGCTCTGGCAGTTAACTTAAGTTACGCGCCAGCAACGAATATTCGCAGGACAATGTCCCTTCTCGGCAGAAGCACTCCCGAACATCCGAACACCGTTCGCATCCTGGTCTATGGCCAAAGCATCTCCGAACAGGCCTGGCACCTTGAAGTCAGAGATGCCCTGATAGCCAGGTTCCCTGATGCGAACATCGTATGGGCCAATCACGCCCGCGGCGGCTGCGCCTCCGACTGCCTCATCAATTATGTTCAGCAGGACGTCAATGACTGGGACCCGGACCTCGTTATCTTCCACGTTTACGGCTCTCATATCTATTACGAGCAAATCATTGCCTCAATGAGAAGCAACGTAAATCCAGGCGGCTTTAACACCGAAGTCCTGATTACAAACGACCATTACACAGGCCCGGACACGTGGTCCGACTTGATGTCCTATACTTATGTTCCTGGTTTTGCCTCCGAGTACCTCTGCGGATTCATTGATGTTCGACACCAGTGGATTGACTACCTCAACATCCATTATCCCGAACCTCGCCCGACTCCCTATCCGCTCACCATAGATGGCACACACCTCAATGACGAAGGCAATCGTCTGCTCGCATCGCTCATAATACCCTATCTCGTCTGGGACCCCAACTGGCTGCCCCTCCGCGCAACAAAATTCAATCCGCCGCACTGGAGCACGGGCGTAAGCAGAAACGTAAACCTCTCCTGGATGGCCGGCATCGACGCCGACTCTCACGATGTCTATTTCGGAACAAGTGCTGCACCGCCTTTTGTCCAAAACCAGACGGGCACAACCTTCGACCCGGGCACGATGGAGCCGAACAAAACCTACTATTGGCGCATCGACCCGCGGAACAAAAACGGCTTTACGGCTGGCCTCACAACGCAGTTCACGACGGGCACGGGCAGAGGTACCGGCCTGCTGGCCGAGCACTTCGACAACGCCGACCTGACAAATCTTAAAGCTGTCTGGACAGACGCGGTAATCGACTGCAATTGGCGGTCATACAGCCCCGACCCCTGCATCGGGTCCGATACGTTCTCCGTCCGCTGGACCGGCCAGGTCGAACCGCTCTGGTCTGAAACCTATACGTTCTATACAAAAACCGATGACGGCGCGCGTTTGTGGGTTGACGGCAACCTGATAATAAATAAATGGCAGAACCAGACCGCCACCGAGTGGAGTGGCACCGCTGCTCTTACAGCCGGCCTTAAATACGACATCAAAATGGAATACTACGACAACACCGGCGATGCCCTTGCACAACTGCGGTGGTCGAGCGCCAGTCAGACAAAACAGATAGTCCCACAGGCAAGATTGTACAAGTATCCTCAACCCGGCGACCTCGACGCCGACTATGAAATAGATTTGGCCGACACCCAGCTCTTCTTCGACCAGTGGCTCACAAGCCCCGACTGCAGCGAGCCGAACTGCGCTGACCTTGACGAGAGCGGGCTGGTTGATTTCTATGATTTCGCTGTACTTGGCGCTGGCTGGTAAACCGGTTTACTGAACTTTAATAGTAACAAATAATCCACGCCTGACTTGGAGACGCGTATTATGGCTAAGGTATTATGCCTTATAGCGGTCGTGTGCTTGACGCTGCCGGCGGGAACCTCGCAGGCAGCAGACCTCCTCGTGTGCGACTTTAACGGTACTGAACCATCTCTGCATACACCGTGGACAAAAACATCTTTTCTTGACCCCAATATATCCTTTGGCGGCTGGCGACGGGGAACGGGCGTTTTTGGCACGGCCGGCGCCAACAACGTCTTTGCCTTTTATGTCAGCTCGGGCGGCACGGAAAGCACTTTAGCCGAGGCAATCACGGACAGCGAATACGTTTATTTCACGATAGGCCCTGCCGCCGGCACCCTGAATCTCGCGTCCAAAAAAGTCAACTTCACCGTCCGCAGAATCGACTGGCACGCACCCAGACAATACGCCGTCTTTTCAAGCGTGACCGGTTTTACTGACGGCAACCAGATTTTCACCACTCAGTATCTCGATAGCGGCAACAGCTCACCTGTCGATTTCAACTTCATTCTGCCCACGGCCGGCTATAATAACATCACAAGCCCCGTCGAGTTTCGCATCTACGGCTACAAGGCCAACTGGAGCGGCCACGATACGTCGCTTACCGCCTTTAGCATAACCGAGCCCACGGGCCTTTACACACTGACGCTCACCTCAACGCCAGGCGGTACTGCGACGACAATTCCTGAAGGAACAATATTTGATGCCAATACAGCCGTTCAATTGGTCGCAGCCCCCGACCCCGGTTTTCATTTTGCGGGCTGGTCGGGCGACGTTGCCGGTTTTGGCAATCCCCGCACCACCATAATGAATTCAAACAAGACCGTCACCGCTAACTTTGTTCCCAACACGACTGCTATGTCCATCGGTATGAATCTCGGCGGCGTCGTTGACTGGTCAACCGACTGGGTGTTTGTCGATGCCTTCAAGATGTCGCGAGAATGGCTCACTCGCAGCGTCGGTGGGGCAGAGTGGGACAGCGGCAAGCGAGCCGAAATCCCCGCTGATGCCAACGGCTGGCCAACCGTCATTCCATTCACCGCGCCAAGCGACGGTAAACAGCACTTCGTGCATACTATGATGCCGGCATTCGTCGCCGGCGATTACACCGTCATCCTGCAGGGCGCAGGCCAAATCCAGTTCTGGAACGCCGCAAGCGCAACATTCAACCCGCCGGGAGGTACCAGCACTTATGCCCTGAATGTCGCTCCGGGCAAAGAAGGCACCCTCTTTATAAATATCTTTCAATCATCCGCGTCCGACCCGATTCGCAACATCCGCATTGTTATGCCGGGTTTTGCCGCGGTCTTCCAAAACCAGCCCTTCCATCCCCTCTTTCTCGAACGCCTCCAGCAGTTCACTAACCTCAGATTTATGGATTGGGGCACTACGAATGCCTCACCTCTTGTCTCCTGGTCGCAGCGAACTACCCCCGACACATATACCCAGACGCGTAGCTATGGAGTCGCACTCGAATATATGGCCCAGCTTGCCAATACTCTCGGCGAGGATGCCTGGGTCTGTATTCCTCATCAGGCCGACGACGATTACATAACGCAGGCCGCGCGACTCCTGCGAGATAGTGTCAACCCGAATCTTAAAATCTGCGTTGAGTATTCCAACGAAACCTGGAATACAATCTTCGCGCAAACGACATACGTACAGGATAGAGGCGAAGCCCTTGGCCTTGCCCCCGGCGACCGATGGCGCGCAGGCCAGCTCTTTTGCGCACTTCGCTCAAGGCAGATATGGGAGATTTTTGAAGATGAAATTGCCGATGCTAATCGCCTCGTCAAAGTTATGGCGACCCAGTCCGCCAATGTGAACATAACCGATACCCGCTTCGATGGCCTGAATAGCCCGACTATCAATCCCAGCTACACAATGCCTGATGCGCTGGCTGTTGCACCCTACTTCGGCAAGGTCTATACCCCCGCCGACGTCCCGCCGTATCCGACCGTTGATGACATTCTTCTGACCATAGCCCCTGCCGAGATAAACAGCGTGCAGGCACATACGGTCCTGCAAAAACAAGTCGCGGATGAGCAGGGCTGCCGTCTCGTCTGCTACGAGGGCGGCCAGCATTTCGTCGGTGCAGTCGGCGCGGAAAACGACCAGGCCCTTACCGACACTCTTATCGCCGCCAACCGCGATAGCAGAATGTTCAACCGATATATGGAATACCTCAATATGCTCAAGGCCAACGGCGTCGATATGTTCGGCAACTTCAGTTTTGTTTCTTCACCAAGTAAGTGGGGCTCTTGGGGCGTCCTCGAATATATGAACCAGCCGATTGAAAACGCGCCCAAATACCGCGCGCTTGTCAACTGGCTCAACGCCCGCTCTCGCGGCGACTTCAACCTCGACGGGTATGTCAATCTGCCTGACCTCAAGCTCTTCTGTCAGCAATGGCTCACCAATCCTGCCGATGATGACCCGAACAGCGCCGACCTTGACGACAGTAATAACGTCGATTTTTACGATTTTGCCCTGATGGGCACAAACTGGATGCGATAACGACCCGGCGCATCATCGCAGCCGGCGCGCTTGAGTGGGCGAAAATATGGTATAATAACTCTGGAAGGACTAAAGGAAGTTCTTCGAAAAAACCTGAATAAGGAGGAGTGTGTATGTGCAAGAAAACAGCATACGTTTTTGTGTGTCTGGCGATGCTTGTTGCCAGTTCATCTGCCTTTGCAGCAATCTATCCCGGCCGGCTCGGCGTGAACCTCGGCGGCGCAGGCGATTGCGGGGGCATATTCGTCGATATGGCCAAAGAGCAGTGGCGCTACAGCGACGGCACGACTTACGATTCCCAGGGCTGGCCGACCAGGGATACCCAACTGGTAATGGATTTTCGCCTGGTCCAGGAATGGGTGGGCGACATTGACGACCCGTGTGAGTACCGGTACGACAACCGCGGGACTTACAAGTGTTCGTTTGTCGGCCAGGCCACGCTCGCAGCCGCAGGCGCTACCATCACCAACAAGGTCTATAACGCCGGGACCAATACCACGACGTTCGACCTCAACATAACACAAAAACGCGTCTATACCCACATCAGTTTCACAAGCACGCGCAGAGTCAACGGCGGGGCCACCAACACCGGCTTTACGAACCTCAAGATGATAAAGCCCGGCTATCCTGCCGATACGACGCAGATATTCACCACAAACTTCATAAATACGCTCACAAGCGCAGGATTCGGGGCCATGCGCTTCGGAGGACTGCTCGCGATTGATGGCGTTGACCCCAATTATCCCGCCACCACCGTCTGGGCAAACAGGAAACTCACCACCGACGCCTCGCAGGTCCCGATGACCGCGATTGGCAAGCCCATCGGCATCGCCTGGGAGTACGTGTACGAGCTTGCAAACAGCTCAGGGGTAAACCCCTGGATAAACATTCCTGTCTCGGCGGACAATGATTACGTCACCCAGCTGGCGACGATGCTTAGAGACAACCTTGACCCGGACCTCGTAGTTTACGTGGAGAGCAGTAATGAGGTCTGGAACGGGGCATATCCTTATTCGGTTCAGCGCGACTGGAACGTGGCCCAGGCGGCGGCGCGGGGCATCACCGGTACCAATGCCGAACATCTCAATCACGCCCGCAGGGCTTATGAGCTGGCGCAAATCTTCCAGACCGTATTCGGCCCGGGCTCATTGAACAACCGCGTTCGCGTGATGCTTTGCAGCCATAGCCCGATGCTCCGCTGGTGGGTAGATAACTACGGCAACACCTCCACCATGCTCGGGTACCTCAATGCCACGTTCGGCGCCCCAAAGAATTACATATACGCCATCGCGTGCCAGACGTACTTCGGCGGCTCGGGCGCAACGGGCGGGGCGGGCACGGATACCTGGACGATTACGCAAATCTTGGACCAGTGCCACAGCAACATCACCGCCCAGATCAATGACGGGACCAGCGGACAGTCGGGGCGCATGCAGTGGGTGGCAAAGGCCGCTCAATGGCAGTTGCCCGGCGGCTTCTGCTCTTATGAAGGCGGGCCCGACTTTTTGCTTACCGACTGGGATAATCCGACGCGCAACATCGACAATCGTATAATGGCCCACAGGGTTGCCCGGATGGGAGACGAGCTTAAGTACAACTATGATAACGCCTTCTTTGCCCTCGGCGCGAACCTCGCGTGCCATAACGGGCTTTTCAGCGCTTACACCCGCTACGGCAGTTGGGGGCTGACCGACGACCTCGCCAATCCCGACAGGAACTACAAGTTCCAGGCCGTCCGCGACATGATGGGAAATGTCACTGGCGATTTCAACGTCGATAGCAACGTCGATTTACTCGACCTCGCGATATTCGCCGACCAGTGGCTCACGCCGGGCGACTGCCCCGGCCCTCACTGCGCCGATTTCAAGGACGACAACGAGGTCGATTTCTATGACTTCGCCCTCTTCGGCCATAACTGGGGATTGTAATTTCGCCCTTGTGTTGCTTTACGCAAAAAGTAGGTCGCTTTTCGTAGAATCGTCATTCCGAGCATGGCCCGCCCTTAGCCGCCGACGCGCCGGAGTCGAAGGAATCCGCGATCCTTTTTTCTTTTGCCTTATGCACTTGCCTGCCCTGCGTAGCCGCTTCGGCGAAGTAGGGTGCTCTTAGGTCTTTGTGCCTTCGCGCCTTCGCCTGCCCCGGCGTAGTCGCAGACGAAGCCGGGTGGTAAAAGATTTCACTTGACACAAAACACTTCATATAGTATAATACTTACCTAACAATGAGAAAGTGAATACTGAATCGTAAACTCGGAGAACTCGGCAATGAATACCGAAGCCCAAATCCTCGCCCAATCCTATAACTCATTTAGCCGCCGGCATTGCCGGCGGTTTCTTTTCTCTCCGAAAACCCCTCCCCGGCAAACTATGATTTTGCAAAACGAACCCAATTTTCAATCTCGGCCCCCAGCCGAGCGCAGACCCCGCACCTACTTCCAGCCCTGCGCCACTTTCCACCCTATTACCTTCACCGACCCACTCACCCTGACCTCTGTAGAGTCCTTAGACCTAAGAAGTTGGTGCGGGGCCAGAGGTATGATTTTGCAAAACAAACCCAATTTTCAAGCTCGGCGACCAGCCGAGCGCAGACCCCGCACCTACTTCCAGTACCACATCAGTTTCCTCCCCGTCATCTTATGCAACCCATCCACCCTCAATCCCGAACAGTCCCTCGTTCTAAGAAGTTGGTGCGGGGCAAAACGTATGATTATGCAAAACGAACCCAATTTTCAAAAATCCGAAAATGTTCTTAATCCTTTATCCAGAAATGACTTACGAAAATACTACCCTCTCCGATGACCCGAAAAACAAACCCAATTCAAACCCAAAAAAGAGCCAGTCAAACCCGAATCGTACCCTTTACTCAAAGGGCAACGCATCTTTTCTTGCCAAAGCCAGCCCTATCGTTTACGATTTTCCGCAAAGACATTGACTATTTAGGAGGCAAGACAATGCAGTCCTTCGCAAAGAAGATAATCACACTCACACTATCGGTCTTGTTCATCTGCCTCGCTGCCGCCGCAAATGATGATAATAACGTCGGTTCAAAAAAGGTCCCGTTGAAGGACCGACCGTCGGATGTCAAAGGGGCGGCGGAAAATCAAGCTCTGATGGTCGGTGTAAGTGAAGTTAACATCACCCCTCCAGTAGGCACGCCTATGGCTGGCGGCTTTCAGCCAAGATTTTCCATCGGCGTGCAGGACCCTCTGTTCGTCAAGGCCATCGTCCTCGAATCTGAAGGTAAACGCCTTGCGTATGTCATCCTCGACCTTATTGCCCTCGGCCGCGAAGACGGCGACCGCTGCGTTGAAAAAGCCAGTCGCCTGTCCGGCATTCCCGCCGACAGCATCGTCTGGGCTTGTACCCATACCCATACTGGACCCTACACCGGCCCGATTTTCGGCCTCGAAGAAAGCGGCATCGACAAGCAATGGCTTGCATCTCTTCCCGACGCATTCGCACGGGCCGTGGCAGAGGCGGATACGCGCAAAAAGCCGGCGTCGATGAGCGTAATGCGGTCATTCGTCGTAGGCATCGCCGACAATCGCCGCATAACATTCAAGAACGGCCGTGCCATCAATACCTGGAACCTCGCCGCCGCAGGTGAAGACCTCGGCCAGTCAGTCGGCTCCGAAGGCCCCGTTGACCCCGAACTCGGAATCCTTGCCTTTGACGATACCAAAGGCCGGTTGCTTGCCGTCCTCTTCCAATACACCCTCCACACCAACCTCAATTTCGGCAAATACCTCAGCGCCGACTATCCCGGTGTCGTCTATGCCAAGCTCCGCGAACGCTTCGGCCCTAATACCGTGACGCTGTTTGTCCCGGGTGCGTGCGCCAACATCAACTCCTGGGGGTATTCCTATCGCCAGGTCGGCGAAACAATCTCCGCCGCTATTATTGCAAAACTCGACAAGCGTAAACCCATCGCCGGCGCCGTTAAACTCGCATCGCTGAAACGCGATATCGACATCGAATACAGGGACCTTTCCGCTGACCAGGAGGAACGTATCAAGGCCGCATTCTTCGCAGAGAAGGACCGTGACGTCTTCCGCCGGGAGCTTGAGGTTATGCGCAAGCAAGGATTCACCAAAGCGCGGACCGTCTTGCAGGCCTGGCGCATCGGCGATGTTGGTTTCGCATCTCTGCCCGGCGAGTTGTTCGTCGAATGGGGCTTGAAAATAAAACGTGAAAGCCCCTTTACCTGGACCTTCCCCGTCACTCTCGCCGGCGATTACCAGGGATACTTGGTGACCGAAGAAGCGTGGAAGGCCGGCGGCTATGAGTCCCTCATTGCCCGTAGCGCCAAACCTGCCCCCGCCGCCGTCGCCGAAATGTCCGACGCTGCCCTCGCAATGCTCAACGAAATCTATGCGCCGGCCAAATAGAGCCGATTGCAGCTCCGCTCAGGATTCGCGGTATTACACTCATCCCTTTTCTTTTCTTGCTAAAGTGACCTCAATCACTTACTCTTGTTCTGTAAAGGCATTAAATGTTTAGGAGGTAAAATGATGCTCGCCGCACAAAGAAAAATAATCACACTCAATGGGTTGGTCTTGTTTGTCTGCTTCGCTGTTGCCGCAAATGCTGAGCAGTATAGTTGGCAAATTCCCTACGCGAAGGTAACGCCCGAAGGTGACTTGCAGTGGAATCCCCAGCCGTTTGTATTCAAGGCGGGCGAGTCGGTTCATTACATCGACTATGACAAAGGCAGCGATGACAATCCAGGCACAAAAGAAAAACCCTGGAAACATCATCCGTGGGATAGCGCTGCGACCGGCAAGGCCGCCGGGTGTTCAGGTATTCACACTTATGTTTTCAAACGCGGCGTCATTTATCGCGGCGCCCTTGTTGCAAAGGAATCCGGCAAACCCGGCGACCCAATCCGCTTAACAAGCGACCCATCCTGGGGCCAGGGCGAGGCGGCTATTTACAGTTCAGCCCGCATCACCGATGGCTGGAAACATTGCGATGCAAACGCGGCTCTAAAATTCCCGGACGCCGAGAAGGTCTGGTACAAGGATATCGGAAGCGATTTTGCCCCAAGAGCACTCTGGGAAGTCCGCGACGGCAAAATCATCCGCATCCCTCTTGCACGAACGCCCAACTGGAAGGAATCGAATCCCGACGACGTCAAAAGCGAGTGGTACCTCTGGGAGGACGCCAATCTTGTCAGGGAGCAGCAGCGCGCCTGGTGCATCGATTCGAAACACCTCACCGCGTCCGACCCAAACGCGTATGACGGCGTAACCGTCTGGACCGAATACAGCAGCGTTATGGGTACTCCGTATATGACGCCAATCGAGGGGTACGACCCGCAAAGGCAAGCGGTTCGTCTGGGCGGCCCCTGGGGCCAGGCCCAGTCAAACTATTGCCCCATCAAATTCTGCCGATATTTTCTCGAAAACCTGCCTCAATTCCTCGATGGGCCGGGTGAGTATTACTTCGACGTCAACGGCCCGCCCCCCAGCCGTCTCTACATACGCCTGCCCGATGACAGAAATCCCAACCAGGCAACCATTGAAGCCGCCCGCTATATTTGTGCAATCGATATCCGCAATCAGAGCAATATCGAAATAACAGGCCTTGTCTTCCGCTTTGGCAATACCATTTATGAAATCGAGCGATTCTGGGTAATCGACGACCAGGACGCCGCCTGCATCAGGATTTTAGGCGCCTGTAACGACATCCGCGTTTCAAATTGCAAATTCGAGCACGCGATGCTTGCTGTGCGCGCAAGCGCCAAAGGTCTTATGGATAACATAGCTGTTACCGACAATGAGATTCTTTATACCGACCACGGCGCCCTTGAATTTGCACACGGTGGCGGCAGAGAAACACTCGAAGGCGAGCTTCGCCGAATCAAGGTTTTGAATAACCGGCTGTTCCACATCGGCTCTAGACCTATGCGCGCACAGCACGGCCACGCCGTAGTCTCCGACTTTCCCACCCTGGCCGAAGTGGCAGGCAACGTCCTCGACCGCTGCTATGGCGCAGGGCTGTTTATCTTCGGCGGCAAGGGAGGCGGAAACCTCTATGATAAGCCCCTCGCCCGAATCTTGATTCACCACAACAAAGTCACCGACCCGCTGCTCAACACCAACGACTGGGGCGGCATCGAGTCCTGGCAGGGAGGCCCGACCTACATCTTCGACAACATCTCAGGCAACCCCGGCGGCTACTGGCACTGGAAACACCTCCTAAACAAGAACAACCCGAACCGTGAACATACGACCGCGCGTTTCGGCTTTGCCTACTACTGTGACGGCGCATTCAAACAGTACCTGTTTAACAATATCGCCTGGGGCAAAAGCAACGACCTCAACAGCCCCCTCTGCAACACCGCTGCTCTTCAGGAAATCATCGGCTTCCAGAACACCGCCTTCAACAATACCTTCTACAAGTTCGCCGCCGGCTCGCGCAGACAAGTTCCTCAGGCAGGCAGGAATTGCTATTTAGGCAACCTGTGGATGGACATAAGCGAAATGTACTTCCGCCATTCAGACGCCGAGGCCAAAGATGAAAACGTCCATCAATTGGCCGGTTCTGCAAGAAGAGGCGAACCTTACGCCGAGGATACGCTCGCTTATGCCGACAACGTCTTTTTCGGCAAGCCCAGACATTTCGGACTTTTTGAGTCCGATGGAATTCTGCGAAATACCCTCGAAACATATCGCGCCGCTCTCGAACAGAAAAAATCGCTGTCCTGGCAGACCGGCTGGGAAGCCAACAGTAGCCCCGTGCGCAATGCCGAGGCCCACGACTTTCGTCCCGTCGCCGGCTCATCAGTCATCGACCGAGGCGTCAAGGTCTTTGTCCCGTGGGCGCTCTGTGGCGTTGTCGGCGAATGGCACTTCTACAAGAACAACGCGGAACCGAACAAAATCCTGGATGAGCACTGGTTTATGACCGAGGAGTTCCTTAACCGCGATATGTACAGATTCGTCCCGCATAACGACCTGACTGTTCATAATGTCACGCTCGCCGACTACTCTGCCGGGACGCTCGAGGACTGGACCGACGGCGCATTGAATTTCAACGGGAAAGACCGGTTCTGTTCAATAAGCGAAACAGAAATGAAACGCCCCTTCACCATCCGCCAGCGCAGGGGCGAATCCCGAACAGTCGAAGGCGACAAAAGAAAAACCCTCGATATGGGTACAAACAATTTCCTCATCGAGGTTTATTTCAAGACCCAAAGCGGCCACAAGACCAGCTGTCTTGTCAGCAAGCTCGACACCGCCGGCTATACTCTCGACATCGACAAGGATGGGCATGCGCGATTGGCTCTTCTCACAGCCGCGCAGGTTGGCAATGAGTGTTCGCGGGTAAGCTCGGTGAAGGTCAATGACGATAAGTGGCATCACCTTATCGCAGAGGTTGACCGGAGCGACCAGGTAATGAATATCTATGTTGATGGGAAATTGGCTAACGGAGTGTTCGCTGGCAAAATGCCCGCAGCAGATGGCTCACTTTCCAATGCTGCCGACTTTCTTGTTGGCAAGGGCGCGAAAGGCGGCTTCTTTGCCGGTGCAATTGATTTTCTGCGCGTCAGCCGCGGCACATTAGCTGACGCACAGACCACCATCGATGAGCTTTATGCCTGGGAATTTGCCGGACCGCATCTCAAGGACTTTTTCGGCAACGCCCCGGCGGCCGCCAAACGCGACGCCGGTGCTATCGAATATATATCTCATTGATGCCAGCTCGTAAAAAAACTTTGCTTGTTCCGACAATAAAGCTATACTAAACGCAATCGAGCGGATTTTGAGGTCGCAGATGTCGGGAAGGAATCCTAAGGTGGTTGTGGTCGGAGCGGCGTATGTCGATATGGCGATACGTTGCGGACAGATACCCTCGCCCGGCCAAAGTATAACCGGTTCGGAACTATCCTACGCCGGCACAGGACCAGGAATCAACCAGGCCGTCGAAGCCGCACTCTGCGGCTGCGATGTCCATCTCATTGCCAAAGTCGGCGCCGACCCCTTTGGAAAAATGGTGATAGCAGCTCTTGCACAGTTCAAGGTCAACACCGATTTCGTCGGAACCGCCCAGGCAAAAAATACCGGCGTCGTTGTTACCCTCGTCGATGCCAAAGGCGAAAACGCCTCACTCACTTACCCCGGTGCCAACAGCGCCCTTTCCCCTCAGGATATCGACGATGCTGACCAGATTATCGCCGAAGCCGATGTCTGCCTGATTCACGCTCGGCTGCCAAAAGAAGCCGTCATAAAGGCAATCCTCTGTGCCAAACTACATACCAGAAAAGTCATCCTCGACCCAGCAGGCGGTATCCGACCACCCGATGGCGACAAACCCCAAACCGAACATTCAGTCCCCTCTGAGTATTTCTCTTCCGATGTCCTCATACCCAACCTTTACGAGGCCGCTCTGATTACCGAGCACTCCGGCGGCAACATACGCACCGCAAAGCTCATCGGTTCTGACCTCGTCGCCCGCGGCGCTGGCGCCGCCGTAATCACTATGGGTAAACGCGGCTGTCTGGTCGTTGACCGAGATAGCGCTGACCACTTCCCAGCTTTCGTCATTGACCTCGTTGACCACACCGGAACTGGAGATGCCTTCGCAGGTGCTCTCGCCGCCTCCCTTGCCGTAGGCGACGACCTCCGCAAAGCCGTCAAGTTTGCCTCAGCCGCCGGTGCTCTCGCCTGTACAAAATTCGGCTCCCTTGAAGCTATGCCCCCCAAGGCCGAGATTATTGAGCTGATGCAGAAACAGGAAGCGGAGTAATCTTCGGCTCGCTCTCGATTTGTTGTATCTTCACCTCAACGGTAGCCGGAACTGCCTTCCTGTAAACCAACAGCCGATACGTCTTGAACTTCTTGAAGTCCTCGCTGCGCCTTTGTCCGTTGAAGTACTTCTCGCAAACTTCGTTTATATTCTTCCGGTATTTCCATCGCAGAAACTTCACGGTAAGCGGATATCTCCCGCCCAGGTAGCTCATACTCGATTCGAGTACCGGCTGCACCACGTTCTTCAGCGCATCGTCCAGTATGTCAAGGTTCGGTGATGTTTGCTCCGTGATATCAATGTCCTCGACAGGCAAAAACGGATAATGTGAAATCCGGTCATAAAGTTTTACCAGCTTGTGTCCGCCGCCCAGCGCGCCGTTTTTCGTCTCGGCCGCCCTGAAGACATCGCATATTAGTAGATAACCGTTGTCGTTCGTCACGCTCATCGACTTTTCCAGTGCGCTTTCCAGACGGATGTACTGAAAACTCTCGCTGAACAATACCAAATCATAGCGATTCTCCGTCTCAAGCTGCTCATAAGGGCACTCGAATATATGACTGCCCTCTCCCAGCACGACGTGTGCACGCTCGCTTAAAAGATGACTGGGCGAAACGCAATCCACGCTATAACCCCTGTCAACCAGTTCCTTCGCCAGATGCCCGCTGCCGCACCCCACATCCAGTATTGTCCTGACCGTTGACGGGATATGTGAGACGAGAAAATTTGTGTAGTTCTCCTGCGCCTTTTGCATATTACTCATGCTCGGTTCAAGCCCCTCTGTCCAGTAGCCATAGTGAAGGTCTTTGAGCTTGAAGAAGTGCTCGCCGCAGATTGCCGCCACCTCTAAGCCAAGTTCACGCGAGTTTTTCTTTCCTTCTTTAACCATTTTCCGACCCCTCAAAAGATACTGTCCCTTACGGGCCGACCCTGTTTTATTTCTTTTGAATACTCCATTTTAACACCGGCAGGTTGAACTATTCGATTGCCCCCTCGCCATTCGCTGACATCGCCTATAGTGAAACCTGTGAGTGCTCTTATCGTTTTTATCGGACAGAACAACGGGATTTCTTCAATACCAAATACGTGTCGTACAGAAATGTTTACTTATAGCCCGCATACAAAATCCATTCCGGGCTGACCCAGCCGCTCCTGCGTCTTGGTCTAAAGCAGGCGAAGCGAAATCCTGTCCGACTGATGATATGTTCCCAATCAATGCCGTTTTTGTCAAGCCCTATTTCCATTCTCTTTGGCTCAAATATGACAAAATGACGTTTCAGACAGGAACAAACGGGAGTATAATCTCGTTTGCTCTTGGCCGGTCAGGCCCTTTGCGTTCATTACAGACGGCTGAGGTAAACGAGTGTGTATTGAAAAACAGGAGGTGCGCAGAAATGACGGGCAGAGAACGAGTTTTAAGAGCTCTCAATCACAAGCCGACCGACCGCGTCGCGGTCGATTTGGCGGGGACCCACTGCAGCGGTGCTCACGTAAGCGTAATAACCAACCTGCGTAAGGCGCTGGGCCTTGCGATAAAGGGCGAGCGCGTAAAAGTCATAGACGTTTATCAGATGCTCGGCGAGGTCGGCCCGGATTTAATTGAGGCATTGCAGCTTGATATTGTAATGTTGCCTGCCAGGCGTAATATGTTCGGCTTTGAGAACGCCGACTGGAAACCCTGGCGAACGTTTGACGGAACGGATGTCCTTGTGCCGGGGATGTTTAACACCGAGCCGGACCCTAAAGGCGATATTTTGCAGTATCCGCAAGGCGACAGAAAAGCGCCTCCTTCTGGGAGGATGCCGAAAGGCGGCTTCTATTTCGATACCATTGTCAGACAACAGCCAATCGACGATGCAAAACTCAATCCTGAGGACAACCTTGAGGAATTTTCTGTTCTCGGCGAGGACGATTTGAATTACTACCGCATCCACGCCGAAAATTTATACAAGAGTACCACCCTTGCCGTAGTGGGGGGATTTCCAGGCACTGCCTTTGGCGATATAGCTCTTGTGCCTGGGCCTTTTATGAAAAACCCCAAAGGAATCCGTGACATCGAGGAATGGTACATCAGCACGATAACGAGGCGAAATTATATAAAACAGGTGTTCGCTCGCCAGGCCGAAATTGCGGTCGAGAACTTAACACTCGCATATCAGGCGGTCGCAGACAACATTCAGATTGTCTGGATGGATGGCGCCGATTTATCAAGCCAAAATTCTCTTTTCTGCAGTCCCGATGGGTACAGAGAGTTGTTTTTACCCTATGCAAAAAAGGTTAACGACTGGATACACGCAAAAACGGGCTGGAAGACAATAAAGCACTGCTGCGGCGGATGCGAACCGCTCATCGATGGCTTCATCGAGGCGGGCTACGACATACTAAATCCCGTTCAGTGCTCCGCATCTGGTATGAATCCCGCGCATCTTGTTGAAAAATTCGGCGACAGAATTGTCTTCTGGGGGGGTGGAGTGGATACCCAGCAGACCCTCCCCTTCGGCAGCCCACGGGAAGTCGAAGAGCAGGTCAAACAGCGAGTGAAGCTCCTCGGCGGGAAAAACGGCTTTATCTTCAATCAGATTCACAATATCCAGTGCGGTACCCCGGTTGAAAATGTCCTGGCGATGTACAGGGCCCTGGGCAGAAAGATATAAGGAGAACTATGAGAATCACCAGGCAGATAATCGTCATTGCTGTGGCTATTACATCATTGTCGGCAACACTGTGTGCAGCCGAGGAGCTCAGATACACTATCAACCTTAACGGCACCTGGGATTTTGAGCAGAGCGACAAGGCATTTGTGCCGCAGCAATTCACGCGCAAGATACCTGTGCCCGGCCTGATTGCTTTGGCCGAGCCGAAAATAGAGGGCTATGAATCCCTTTTTTTCAGGCCGGACAAGGTTGAATACGATGAGCAATCCGACCTGCTGGAATCGAAGCGTAAGCCGCGATACAACTGGTATCGGCGGATAGTTTTTATACCTAAGCAGATGCAGGACTCTTGCGCCGTTTTGACGCTGCTGAAAAGTCAGTATGTGACCAGCGTCATAATCAACGGCATAGACGTGGGGACATCCATTGCGTGTTATACCCCGATTGAGTTTCCGGTGACGGATGCCCTGAATTTCGGCGCTGACAATGAAATACTGATTCGGGTTGGAGATAGGGCCTGGCTGCCGAGCGCAGCGGCGGGCAGCACAGACAAAGAAAAAGTCAACTACATTCCGGGAATCTGGGATGATGCGTATCTGTCGTTCACGGGCAGGATGCGAATCTGGCGTGTTCTTGTGCTGCCGAGGGTTGCCGGGAAAAAGGTGACGATAAAGCTGTTGGTGCGGAACTTCAATCCGGCTCAGACGACTTACGGTGGCTTGATGCAGGATTTGTGCAATGCCCGCGTCAGCATTCGGGATAAGCACAGCGGCAACGAGACGAGTAACGCCGCACGAGAGTTCAGGGCCAAGCGGGATAATCTCACCGAAATTGTATTCGATGTCCCGATGCCGGACGCTCATTTGTGGACGCCGGACGACCCATTTCTCTATACGGCCCAGATTGTCCTCTACGAAAAAGATAAGGTAAGCGACAAATTGGACGTCAATTTCGGTATGCGCGATTTCGGTCGCGATGGCAGGCACTTCACGCTCAACGGCAGAAGAATTCTGCTCCGCGGGACGAACATAACCCTCCACCGGTTCTTCGAGGACCCGGACTGCAAAGCCCTGCCGTGGGACAGGCAGTGGGTCAAAAAGTTACTGTCGGATATACCAAAGCAGCTTAACTGGAATGCAATGCGGATATGCGTCGGCATTGCGCCGAAGCTCTGGTACGATATTGCCGATGAGTCCGGATTGCTCCTGCAAAATGAATGGCTCTACTGGCAAAATCATGGCTGGGATGAGCAAATACGCACCGAGTACACCGACTGGGTCTGGACGGATGGAAGTCACCCCAGCATTGTAATCTGGGATGCCATCAACGAAAACTGGGATGCGTATATCGGCAATGTCCTTATTCCTGAGCTGAAAAAGCTCGACGACACCCGGATATGGGATGCGGGATATATGACAAGTGAGCATATGACCCTCGATGAGATGGACGAGCCGCATCCATATACGGTATGGGCTGGCATGAAAAGCTTCGAACAACACCTGAACGCTAATCCTTACCCGCTGGGCGACCTGCAGTATCGCACGCCGGAATGGCCGGGCTTTCTGTCTTCGAGCGCGGCGCAGCTCGTGAACGAATACGGCTGGATCTGGCTGTGGCGAGACGGCCAGACGGCGAAACTTACCGTCAACAACTACAACTATTACCTCGGCAAGGACGCGACACCGCAGCAGCGGAGGAATCTTCAGGCATACTGGCTCCAGCTCGAAACCGAGTGGCTGCGGACCGAACGCTCCTTCGCAGGTGTTCTTGCCTTCTGCTACCTGACCAACAATTACGGCTTCACCGGCGACTGGTTTATCGACGACATCAAGGACTTAAAGCCGGGCCCGACACTCAACTGGTTCAGGCATTGTTTTGCACCGTCGGCCGTCTTCATCGATTTGCCGGACGAGCGATATACAAAACACATTCCGCCGCACGAACCGGCGTCGGAGCTGGTCTTCAATCTTGTCGGTGTCAATGACTATGGGACGGACGCGAATGGGCTGGTTGCAGTCAGATTGCTCGATGCGGACGGTAAGCAGGTTGCCCAGAGCAAAGAGAAGATTTCAATCCCGGCATACGGGAAAAAATATGTCCCGATGAGGGTGCAACTGCCTAAGCAATTCGGCGGCTATCTCCTTCTGGCGGAATTTACCCCCGGCGACGTAACTCGCACGCCGATAATCAGCCGACGATATATCAAAGTCGGCAAAGAAAACCAGTACAAGTTTTGCGAGTTCGAACCTGAACCGTTGAAATAATGATTCTATACATTCTGTGAAAGCCAATATGAAAGATACCCCCACAATCCGACCTGTCGAACAATCAGGCGGCACGCGTTATGTTTGGCTCGTTTGTGCCGTCGCAGCACTCGGCGGCCTGCTGTTCGGATACGATACGGGCGTAATTTCAGGAGCGATTGGACCGCTTGAAACAAGGTTTCAGCTCAGCCCCAAAATGGTCGGCTGGGCCGCGTCCTGCGCGCTGGTCGGCTGCATCGTCGGTGCTGCCTTCGCTGGAACGTTAAGCGATCGACTCGGCCGAAAAAAAGTGTTAATCATATCGGGCGTTCTGTTCCTGGCCTCGGCAATAGGGACAGCCGTTCCCAGAAATCTCGTTGAGTTTATCTTCTTTCGCTGGCTGGGCGGTCTTGGCGTAGGGGCGGCGTCAATGACAAGTCCTATGTATATCGCCGAAATCTCCCCAGCCCGCATGCGCGGGCGTATGGTATCGGTCAATCAGTTCGCTATCGTGTCGGGTTTTCTTGTTGTCTATTTTGTTAACTACTTTATTGCCATCGGGCAAACCCAGGAATGGATAAACCGCCTGGGCTGGCGATGGATGTTCGGCTCCGAAGCAATCCCCGATTTACTGTTCCTCGTCGCGGCGTTCTTCGTCCCCGAAAGCCCGCGTTGGCTCACAAAGCAGGGGCGCGAAGAACAAGCCAAAGCGATTCTAACGAAGGTTGATGGACCGGCCCACGCCGCCGCAGAAATGGCTGCTATCAAAGAGGCAATTGCCCACGAGGGCGCTTCGATTCGGCAGTTGTTCCGCCCCGGACTGAAAATGGTCCTGGTTGTCGGCGTTGCCCTCGCAATTCTCCAGCAGGTTACCGGCATAAATGCAGTCCTGTATTACGCACCGGAGATTTTCAAGAATATGGGAAGGGGTACCGAAGCTGCACTGCTCGAAACGGTTGTCGTAGGTGCCGTCAATATCGCCTTTACTATCGTGGCGATTTGGGTCGTTGACCGCCTTGGTCGTAAACCCCTGCTCATTCTCGGTTCCGCCGGTATGGCAATTACTCAATTCCTCCTCGGTGCGGCATTCTACTTCGGCCAAACAGGCCTGTGGGCACTGCTGCTGGTCCTCGGTTATATTGCCTGCTTCGCCGCATCTCTCGGACCCGTTGTCTGGGTTGTCCTCTCCGAGATTTTCCCAACTCGAATACGCGGAAGGGCAATGGCCATTGCTACTGTCATTCTCTGGATTTCCTGCTTCGCCGTCTCGCAGACCTTTCCGATGATGGACAAAAATCCCTGGCTCGTCGAGAACTTCCGTCACAGTTTCTCCTTCTGGCTCTATGCGGTTTTCTGCGTGCTCACCGTCATTTTCGTCTGGCTGTTTGTGCCGGAAACAAAGGGCAAAACCCTCGAAGAAATAGAAAAGAGCTGGATGAATCAGTCAGGGACATAATCTTATTAAAGGAGTATGGCTAATGACAAAATATGGCAAGACCGGTGTCTTTTCGATTGTGATATTGCTGGCCGCATATTTGTCGCCGATACTGGCCAATGAGGAAATTATTTCGCTGGATGGCCATTGGCGATTCACAATAGACGCCGAGAACAAGGGGCTTGATGCGAAGTGGTTTGCGAAAGGATTTGACCGCACCGCCTGGCAGCTTGTTGGCGTGCCGCATACCTGGCAGGTTATGAAAGACCTCGAGAGCTATTATGGCCCCGCCTGGTACGCACGCATTCTCAAGCTCGATTCGCAAACAACAGGCAAAACCGTCAAACTCGAATTTGAAGCCGTTTATCGGGATGCAACGGTCTGGATCAATGGCAAACTGCTCGGTGAACATAAAGGCAGCGGCTATACGCCATTTGCGTTCTTTCTCGATGATATCGACAAATCCGGGGGCGAAATGGAAATAGTCGTTCGTGTCGATAATAAGTTCTCAAATAAAGCGCTGCCCTACTTGAATTCGTTCGACTGGCCCAACGACGGCGGCATTATTCGCAGCGTTCAACTGCGAATTTCCCCTGCAAGTCATATAGCGCGCCTCCTTGTTGACGCAACACTAAATAACGACCGCACCAAAGCAAAGATTTTGGTGCGCTCGGCGATATATTGCGAGGGCGATAAACCTGATGCTGTGCGGGCAACCGTGCTCGACCCGTCTGGTAACGCTGTCGCAAACTTCTCCGCAAAGCCGCAAAGCGTCAAGGAACGAATCTATAGTGCGCAACTGGATGGAACAATAGATAATCCCGAATTGTGGCATTTTGATAAGCCCCGGCTTTATACCCTTATTTGTCATTTAACCAAAGGCGATAAGGTAATCCACGAAAAACAGGCGACCTTCGGTATCCGCAGGGTGGAGGTGAAAGATGGATTGTATTTCCTCAACGATGAGCCGATGCGATTGATGGGCGTCGAATGGATGCCCGCAAGCGACCCACGTTACGGTATGGCGGAAAGCCCCGACTTTGTCCGAAAGATTCTCGCTGATATGAAACGGCTCAACTGCATAATCAGCAGGTTTCACTGGCAGCAGGACGATTCAACCTTCGACTTCTGCGACCGCGAAGGAATGCTCGTCCAGGAAGAAATTCCCGCCTGGGGTGGCCAGACACGATTGAACGAAGTAAACGATATTCAGAATATGCAGATGCGGGAAATGATACTTGCGCATTATAATCATCCGTCGATTTACGCCTGGGGCTTGTGCAATGAAATAAAAGGACAGTCGCCGCAGGGACACGCTTTTGTCCGAAGGGGCATCGAGGCGGCACGCGCGCTCGACCCTTACCGCCTCCTCACTTATGCCTCCAACACCCTCTATAGCAACCCTGGCAGGGATGCCTCTTCGCTCGTGGACTTCGTCGAATTGAACGAATACTACGAGTCCTGGCTTGGCGGGGGGCTGACCGATTTAAGAAGAAACCTCGAATTTATATCCGCCGCCTTTCCCGATAAGACGCTGGTAATATCAGAGTATGGCCTTTGCGAGTGTTCCGAAAAAAATCCCGTCGGCGATGACAAACGAATCCAAATCCTGCAAACGCACACCGATTGCTGCCGACAAGCCAAATGCGTCGCAGGTGCCATTTTCTTCTGCTACAACGACTACAGAACGTTTATCGGCGACAAAGGCACGGGCGCCTTTAAGCAGCGAGTCCACGGCATCGTTGACCTCTTCAATAAACCCAAAAAATCTTATGATGTCCTTAGGCGAGAAAGCTCACCCATCCGCACGCTTGCAATCGAAAAATCGGGCGACTCGAACGAAATTGAAATCAGGATAATCACCCGCTCCCTCGCCGATGATTTCCCCGCCTACACTCTCCGCGAATACCTGCTTGTCTGCACGGCGTACAATCAGGACGCCCAGCCGATAGATGCGCGCAAAATATCGCTGCCCGACTTGCCGCCCGGCACAAACCGCACGGAAAAAATTCAGTTGCACGTCCCCGCCGGCCAATCGGCCGTGCGCATCTTCGCCGAGGTCTTCCGTCCGACCGGCTATTCTGTCCTTGATGCCCAGTGGAAAAACAGCGCAGGAGTAAACCAGTAATGAATCCGACGATTCTCTTGGTGGTGGGGATATATTTTGCCGCGTCTCTGGGCCTTGGGCTTTGGGTCGCACGTAAAGAAAAGAAAAAAGCAGAAGAATATTTCCTGGCGGGCAGGACCCTGCCGTGGTATGCCGTCGCGCTGTCTATGACTGGCGCCAATATCGGCACCGAGCATTTCATCGGGATGGTAGGTACCGCCTATGCGGTCGGTTTGGCGCCTGCAACGTTTGAGTGGGGAAATTTCCTGCCCTATTCAATTCTCTGCTGGATTTTTATGCCCTATTTTTTCCGTAAGAAACTCTTTACGATTCCCGAGTTTCTCGAACGCAGATACAGCCCTTCGACACGGGCGGTATTTGCGGCCCTGTCAATGCTGCATATGGTCCTCGGTGTCCTGACGCCTGCCTTGTATGCTGGCGGATGGATTATATCCGAAATGATACTCCAAAAGCCCGTGCAGACAATCAACACGACGTTTATTTTGTCGGTTGTGATTATCTCAGCCGTTACTGCCGCCTACTGCATTTACGGCGGATTGCTCAGCGTTGTCTGGACGGATGTCCTCCAGGTGGTGATACTGGTGATTGGCGGCATAATACTCGTCTTGGTCGGCGCTCACAAGGCGGGCGGAATAGCCGAAGTAATCCAAAAAAATCTTTCGGCGGATGCAACACGCTTCAGCTTGATACAGTCGGCTTCCCATCCCGTGTCACCCTGGCCCGGCGTTATGACGTTCTGGCTGACGCTCTCTTTGTGGTACGTCGGAACCAACCAGTTCTATATTCAGCGATGTCTCGGCGCAAGAAGCGAATGGGACGCGAAAATGGGCGTTATCAGTTGTGCGTATATAAAGTTTTTCTTGCCTTTCATTATCGTCTTTCCCGGCCTTGTTGCTTTTGCACTCTTCGGTCGGGGACTGAAGGAAGATGGCGTCTATATTAAAATGGTCAACGAGCTTCTCCCGCCCATAGGCCAGGGTATCCTGCTTTCGGCGCTCCTTGCGGCCTTGATGAGCACCGTGTCGAGCGTCTTGAACTCGGCTTCGACAATATGGTCCGTCGATGTCCACAAGCGCCTTATCCATCATTCCGCCGGCGACGAAGAGCTTGTTCGCATCGGGCGATGGTCAACGTTTGTCATCATCGTAATTGCGACGATTCTGGCACCTCTGCTCCTTAAATGGCAGGGCGGCATTTTCATTTACATACAGGATATGGCCGCCTTCTTCGCCCCGCCTATTGCAGTCATTTTCCTTGCGGCTTTCCTCTGGCCTCGCGCCCACGGACGCGCAGCAACCTTTACCCTTGTATTCGGCATTTTAAGCGGTATTGCCCTGAAGGTAACGGGCCAGACGTGGGGTCAGGACGGCATCGCGTGGCTTAAACCCTTGCTCAATCGCGCTGCCGTCAACTGGGCAATCTGCCTCATCGCCCTTATCATTGCGACGTATCTAATCCCCTCCGACAATCGACCCTATGACAAAGACGCCATCTGGAACCTCAAATGGGCCAAGCTCCCCGAAACCGAAAAATCTTTAAACCGCGGCCTGCGAAACCTGATGTTCTGGTGGATTGTAATGGTATCCGTTTCGGTCGGGCTGTTCGTAATCTTTCGTTAATATTCTCTAAGGAAAGGAGTTCGCAATATGAAGATACCGGCTAAATGGTTTCTATTGGTGAGCGTTTTGACAAATTTCACTATTGTTGCATCGTCGGCAGAAAAAGAGAACGTTCGGATTTGGCCCTCGCAGCCACCGCAGGATTGCCCGTTTGAAAAGTCCTCCGACATTGTCGGCATCGCCTTCACCGGCAAGCACAGTAACTACTTTGTCGCGGACACCTGGTACCCGTCCTGGGCGTCGGACGGCAATCTGTACTCGCCCTGGACCGATGGAACCTGCCCTCGTGCTGAGGGCGGAAAGGATATGTCCTCTTCCGATGGTTTCGAGAGCGACGGCAGACGACTTCGTCAGGCGACAACAGGACAGGCAATACTGATTGGTGATGACCCGGTTCACTTGAAAATCGTCAGCTTGGGCGTCTTCAGGGGAAATCCGTATCCTTACGGCGGACGCTATCCGTGCGGCTCCCTCGTTCATAACGGCGTGTGGTACTATGGAACATATTGTCTGGCGCCGCACGGCATCACTAAATTCGGCGAGATTAATTACAACTGGCCCTGGCTTGGACCTTGCGTCGGTTTTCGCACCTCCACAGATTATGGAAAAACCTGGTCCGAGACGCCGCATACCCCCGAAAATCCGCTCTTCGGAGAAACCGGTATGTGGGGATATCCCGTCAAAATCGGCTCGCCTCATTTCGTTGACTTTGGGAAAAATATGGAACACTCGCCGGACGGCAAGGCCTATCTTCTCGGCCACGGCGCAGAAGTAAATGACCCTGTGCCCAGGTTCGCCAACCTCAGTTGGATTACCGGCGACCAGGTGTATCTGCTTCGAGTTACCCCCGAGATTGAGAACATAAACGATGCCTCAAAATATGAGTTCTTCGCCGGTCACGACCAGAAGGGTGGGCCGCTCTGGACGAAGGACTTCAAGCAGATTAAGCCGCTTATTGACTGGAACAATAATATGGGCTGCGTAACGGCGACCTACAATGCGCCTCTGAAAAAATTCCTTATGTGTGTTACCGACGGCTGGCCTACATGTGCCAAAATGAATTCCTATGTACTCGAAGCGGATAAGATAACCGGGCCGTGGAAATTGGTCTGCTATATGAAAAATTTCGGCGAACAGGCATACTTCCTTAATTTTCCATCGAAATTTATCAGCGATGACGGCAGGACAGCGTGGCTTTGCTGCTCCGCTAATTTTGCGAAGGACTGGAACAATATGAAGATTGAAGAAAATCCCCCGGGTAGTCACTATGGCCTTGTCCTCCAGGAGGTTGTCTTGCTTGACCAGAAAACCTATCATCAGCTTACCGAAAGGCAGTAACAGGAGAAAACTGGTATGGTACGCAAGCACGTCTTTCTCTTTGTTTTAAGTTGCCTCTTGGCGGTACCCGTAGCAGCGGCACGGCAGACCAGGCCCGAGGTCATTCTCGTTTCGCAAAATCCCAAAGGGCTTGAACTCTTGGCGGCAAAAGAAGTCCGCAGGTATCTGTATTTACGAACCGGACAACTGCTCCCGGTTGCCTGCGAAACTTTTCAGCCGCCCGCCTGTGCAATCGCTGTAGGCCGGGAAATGAGTGAGTATCTCGCTGGGCTTGCCGGAGCAAAAAACGAATTGAAATCCTCGGTGGATGCGCTCCGTAATCAGCAATACCTTGTCAAAACCCTCACGGGAAAAGAAAAGTGGTATTTGACAATTGTTGGCGGAGATGATGTCGGGACACTTTATGGGGCTTATCGGTTTGCGGAGCTTCTCGGCGTGCGGTTCTATCTTCACGGGGACACAATTCCCGATGGGCGAATCGAGTTGTGCTTGCCTGATGCAAATGAGCTGGGAAAGCCCCTCTTTGAGCTGCGCGGAATTCATCCCTTTCACGATTTTCCGGAAGGCCCCGACTGGTGGAATACAGATGATTACAAAGCGGTTATTGCGCAACTGCCTAAGCTGCGGATGAATTTTTTCGCCCTGCACACGTATCCTGAAAAGAGACCGAACGCTGAGCCGACCGTGTGGATTGGTTTGTCCGACGATATCGAGCCGGACGGCAAGGTAAGGTCGGCCTATCCGTCGAGCTATCAAAATACCCTGCGAGGCAACTGGGGCTATGCCGCGAAAAAGACAAGCGAGTTTAATCTCGGTTCGTCGATGCTGTTTGAAAGGGACGATTACGGCGCGGATGTTATGACAGGGATGTGTCCGCAGCCGTCCGCCATCGGCAGCGCCGATGGCGAGACCTCGCCAACAGGCGGGCCCACACCCCAGGCACAGGTGGAACTTTTCAACCGCACTGCAGATATGCTGAAAGATGCCTTTGAATATGCCCATCGGCTGGGTGTCAAAACCTGCGCTGGGACAGAAACGCCCCTCGTGATACCGCAGGCGGTTAAGAAACGGCTTATCGAGCAGGGCAAAGACCCGAACAATCCCAATACAGCAAGAGAGCTTTACGAAGGCCTCTTCGAGAGGATAAAAAGGGCCTGCCCAATCGACTATTACTGGTTGTGGACACCCGAAAACTGGACCTGGCAGCAGGTCAAAGACGAAGAGGTTGCTGCAACCGAAAAAGACCTTTTGCTTGCAGTTGAGGCGGCAAAGAAAACAAATGCGCCGTTTACCCTTGCGACCTGCGGCTGGGTCCTGGGACCCCCGAAAGACAGCACCCGCTTCGACCGTGTCCTGCCTAAGGAAATGCCGTTTAGTTGTATTAACCGTGAAGTCGGTTTTAGCCCCATAGATATGAACTTTGCTCGGCTTGCCGGCAGAGGTAAATGGGCGATACCCTGGCTGGAAGATGACCCGGCTCTTGCTTCGCCCCAGTTGTGGGTGGGCAGGATGCGAAAGGATGCAGTCGATGCCCTTTCTTGCGGCTGCACGGGGCTGATGGGAATTCACTGGCGAACGCGGATTTTGGGGCCTAACGTGTCGGCTTTGGCAAAGGCGGCCTGGGAACAAAACGGCTGGAGCAGACCGGCAATACAGCAGCACGCTGAAAAACTGCGGGACTTGCCAAGTGAAGATTTCTATCTTGACTGGGCCGCGGCCGAGTTTGGGCAGCAACCGGCAAATGAGATTGCTGCGCTTTTTGCACGCCTCGATGGCGGTGGTTTTGTCGCAGGTCAGGACGACAGGCACGCAAAATTCCCACGCTCATCGGAATGGGTGGATGGCCCTGGCGCAATAAGAGTCAACAAAAAGCCCTGGAGCGAGGAAGAAAAAAGTTTCGGATTTGTCGATGAGTTTGCAAAGCTCCGGCCAAAAATCAAAGGCAGGGGCAATATCGAGCGCTTCGATTACTGGCTCAACACCTTTCGATATGCAAAGGCGATGGGCGAGGTCGGGTGCATAATTGGAGGACTTGAAGCAACCATAAAGCGGATAGAAAAACAAAGCGATTCAAAAACCAGGAAAAAACTGGCGCAGACGGATGCTCTGCCGGCCAGAAAAAAGCTTGCCGAAAAATGGAGCGAAATGGAGACCTGTCTGCTGCAGACGGTCTCGAACACGGGCGAGATGGGGACGGTCGCAAACTTGGAGCAGCACTCGATGAATCAGCTTCGCCTCCTGAACAAATACGATAAAACGCTCGAACAATTGCTGGGCAATTCCTTGCCTGCCGACTGCCGGCTGAGGACGGACTATCGCGGCAAACCACGTCTTATCGTGCTCACAGTCAGGACAAATCTTTGCGCAGGAGAAGACCTGAGGTTGAAGGTTATCGTTCTTGCGAACGGCAAACCCGCAGGTCCGGTCCTTTACTGGCGGCAGATGGGTTCGGGCGGATATAACAAAATTGACTTTACACACGTTGCACGCGGTGTCTTTACGGCAGCGATACCGGCCAAAAAGGTCGCCGGCGACATCGAGTATTATGTCGAGTGCAGCGTCGGCTGGGGAAAGAAAATTTACTTCCCCGCCGCAGCGCCGCAACGCAGTCAGATGGTCTTGGTGAATTAGTTGAAAAAATGCGCCTTTCAATATATGCTGCCTGCAATGGATATGGATAAAAATGCAGTAGCAAATTTTCCGAAACGGACGTCAATCCAAAACCACTCGATAACGATTGTCCCGCGTTACAGCGAGACCGACCAGGGCGGCGTAGTACATCACAGCGTTTACCCCGTCTATTTTGAGATGGGCAGGACCGAGCTGCTTCGCGTTAATGGCCTTGCCTACAAAAACCTCGAAGCTGCCGGTGTGTTCTTCGTTATCGCCGAACTCCGCATCAAATATCGCAGACCCGCCTTTTACGATGAACGCCTGCAATTGGAAACGACTTTGTCAGGCGTTACCGCCAGCAAGGTCGAACATACCTACAAACTCACACGCGACGGCGTGGTTCTCGCCGAAGCCACAAGTATTCTTGCCTGCGTCGATGAACGCGGCAAAGTCCGCCGTATGCCCGAATTTATGTATCCGGCATAGGATGCGTGGCCCTTGTTCCATTCCGATAAGCGTGTTCGATATTCGTTATTTGTCATCAGTGTTGACTTGCTGAATACAAATCACTAAACTACACCTTTGTCCTGGTCACGGAATTGATATTGATTGCAGGGGGTCTTGCGCCAATGATTCAGCAGACGAATGGTATCGGCGACAGCGCCGAGTTAAAAGAAGCGTGCGGCCTGTTCGGAATATACGGCGACCCGCAGGCCGTTCAGAAAACTTATTACGGAATTTTCAGCTTGCAGCATCGCGGGCAGGAGTCCGCCGGTATCGCCTCCAGCGACGGCGAGTCCATACAGTGCTATACTGGCATGGGTACCGTTCAAAGGGTATTCCGGACCGGCTCGGGTATTCTGGAAAAACTCGCCAATCCCATAGCAATAGGACACGTGCGATATTCGACCGCCGGCTCGTCAAAGCAGGTCAACAGCCAGCCGTTCTTCGTCGAGTACTCCCGCGGCCAGGTCGCAATCGCACACAACGGCAACCTCATTAACGCCGGTCTGTTGCGCGACGAATATGAGGCCTACGGCAGCTTGTTCAGGTCAACAACCGACACCGAGGTAATCGCTCATCTCCTGTCAAAGCCAACGCACGTTGCCAAGTCCGATCCCCTGGCACATGTCCTCAATCACTTGCAGGGCGCCTATTGCCTCCTGTTTCTGTTTAACGACCGCATTGAGGCGGCCAGAGACCCATACGGTATTCGCCCTTTGTGCGTTGGACAGACACCCGAGGGAGCGTATGTGGTTGCAAGCGAAACCTGCGCCTTTGACGCAATCGGGGCAAAGTTCATCCGTGAAATCGAACCAGGCGAAATCGTTACCCTCGACAAAAATGGACTATCAAGCAGATTTTTTGTCAGACCCGGCTCGGTGAAACCGGCACACTGCATGTTTGAGCATATATACTTTGCTAAACAAACCAGCACAATATTCGGTGAAAACGTCCACGAGTTCAGAAAAAAGCTCGGCAGGCGACTGGCAATAGAACACCCCGTGGACGCCGACGTCGTGATTCCCGTGCCGGACTCGGGGACAAGCGCCGCAATAGGTTTCTCAGAGCAAAGCAAAATCCCCTTTGATATGGGTATGGTCAGAAGTCACTACGTCGGCAGGACTTTTATCTCACCCGACCAGAAGATGCGCCAGGAAGATGTCAAAATCAAGCTCGCAATCGTCAAGGAGGTCGTCGAAGGTAAACGCATCGTGGTTGTGGACGATTCCATTGTTCGCGGAACTACTACAAGAGGAAAAATCAGGACACTGCGAGAGGCGGGCGCAAAAGAAATTCACATGCGTGTCAGTTGCCCCCCCCTGAGATTCCCCTGCTTTTACGGCGTTGACTTCCCGACAAAGGAAGAATTGCTGGCGAACAACCGAACCTTCGAACAAATAAAGCAGTTTCTCGAAGTGGACAGTATCGGCTATATGTCCCTCGAAGGATTGCTTTCCTGCGCCTCCCTGCCCTATGACCACTATTGCACTGCCTGCTGGACGGGCAAATACCGGATTCCCGTCGACGTTGCTGTTACAAAGTTTATGATGGAACGTTACCAGATGAGGATGTTTGAAGACGTCAATACTTGATACCCAGCTCAACTATGAGCGAACACACCCGGCTACGGCGGGGCGCTTCGCCGCGACGAGTCGGGCTACGGCGGGGCACAACGAGCTGAAGAGGACACAGGTGGGCAAAATATGAGCGAACAGATAAGGATACGGCAGAACACTTCGCCCCGACCGGGCTACGGCGGGGCGCTCCGCCCCGACGAGCGAGTTACATATAGACAGTCCGGAGTTGACATAAACGCCGGCGATGAAATGGTCGAGCTTATTTACCCGTACTGCGCCAGCACTTTCGGCCCTCGGGTGATGGAGCTTAAAGGCGGCTTTGCTGGTCTGTTTCGGCTGGACTATGACGAGAAACTTTTCAAGAGAAACTACCGCAGCCCTGTGCTGGTTGCCTGCACGGATGGCGTCGGCAGCAAGGTGAGTATTGCGTCGGCGGCAAAAAAATGGGACACCGTCGGTATCGACCTCGTTGCTATGAACGTCAACGATATGCTCGCACTCGGCGCCGAGCCGTTGTTCTTCCTTGATTATCTTGCCGTGCACAAGCTTGAGCCCAGGATTGCAGCCGAGATAGTAAAGGGCGTTGCAAAGGGCTGCCGCCTCGCTGACTGCGCGCTTATAGGCGGCGAAACCGCGGAAATGCCCGACACATACAAAGAAGACGACTTCGATATGGCGGGCTTTGCTGTGGGTGTGGCCGAACGCAAAAAAATTATTACGGGCAAATTCGTCCGTAAAGGCGACGTCATCCTCGGCCTGGCGTCATCCGGGCTTCACAGCAATGGCTACGCACTTGCACGAAACATACTCTTTAAACGAAATAGCTTCAAAATCACCGACACAATAGACCGGCTTGAGGGGGCGGCGCTTGGCGATGTACTCCTTACGCCAACGCGGATTTACGTCCGCTCCATAATCAAGCTGCTCAGTCAATACAAAGTGAAGCGAATCGTGCACGGTATGGCGCATATCACCGGGGCGGGACTACCTGGAAATATACCCCGCGCGCTGCCAACCGGATGCGATGCACAACTGAAAAAGTCAACCTGGCCTGTGCCCGGGATATTCTCTTTCCTCCAGGAAAAAGGCCCCGTCACGGAACAGGAAATGTTCAACGTGTTCAATATGGGAATCGGCTACGTCCTGATAGTCGCAGAGGACTTCGCCGACTCGATTGCAGAAAAGCTGACAAGCTACGGTGAAAAGGTCTTTAAAATCGGCAGGGTCACCGCCGGCAACGGAAATGTAATCATAAAATAACCGCTTCCCTCTATCGGTAATTTTTCTTGTCGTTAAGCAGCGGAAAATGTCCAGACAATTAACTAAATTGCTCATAGCGTCGCTTCTTTACGCGGCCTTCGCGGTTTATCTTTATCAGCCGCCCCACGCCGTCATCGTGGCTGGTGCAGTGTTTTCCGCTCTTGGTTGTTTCATCCTCAGCCGCCGATGGGTTGGAGCGTTTGCCGCTTCGCTTATTGCAGGCGCAATTTACGGCTTTGGACCATATTCGCTGTGGCTGGCCGGTTATCATTGTTCTGTAGTGGCCCTTGCCGCGGCCGTCCCCTGGCTGTTTTTGCCTGCTGCTCGTGTCCCCCTCCTCGGCAAATGGCGGCTTCTGAGCTGGCCTCTGTCTGTTTTGCCTTTTGCAGCCATAATTCTGTTCTTCGAGATTACTACACGCTGTCGGCTGTTTGCTTTGCCCATACAGACCCGCCTGAATCTGTCTGACTTGACTTCCCTCTTCGCGCCGCTCATCGCAGCACGGCAACATTCGATAGTCATCGGATTTTATCACGTCCCCCTTGCCTGCCTGCTTATGGGGGCAATGATGCTTGTAGCCGCGAGGCGGTTCGCCGTTTTTCTCATATTCGCCATTGGAACCCTGCCTGCGTTCCTCCCGCCAGTCGGTAATACAAGCCCGATTATCTGGCTGACCATCCCCACCTTGTGCTGCTCCATTATAATTGGAGCAGGTTTTCAGGGTCTGGTGCAGGCGGGCTACGCCGACCGCAAATGGCTCCTCGCCGTCTCCGCGGTTATGGCAATTCTCGCAACAGCAACGGTATTTGCGGCCTCAAGACAGCTCGGAAACCTCGCAGGACTTTTTGCCCCACCATGCTACGGCGGGGCACTTCGCTCCGACGAGTCCTCTGGGCCGCTCATTCTTACCAGCCAGATGTACATCCTCTCCGCAGTTGTAACATCCGTCATTGCCTTTATCGCCTGTTTGAAATTGCGTCTTGTCCGGCTACGGCGGGGCGCTTCGCCGAGACGAGTCGGGCTTAGAATTGCCGTCCTCTTTGTCGCAATCGTAATTGATATATTCTTTAGCTCAGCCGGCGTCCGCCTCGGCAACCCGTAGCCGGGCGGTCTCTACGGTGAGAATTTGCAAAATGGGTCCTGGACAAAAAAAATATTTGCTATTTGAACGGTTTTACGGTAGCGTATTTATGCTCAAAAATTAAAATTCAAAACTCAAAACGCCTCGTCTCGGCGAAGGAAAAGATGGGGTGGAAGAGGCAAACGAGACGCCGAGCCGTAGCCGGAAGGAGTTGTTTATGAAGGTACAATTTAACAGAGCGGCGCTTGCTGATGCATTGGGATTGCTGACGTCTATCGTTCCCGAAAGGACGCCAAAACCAATATTACGCTGCGTCAGGATAAGTGCGGGACCAAAGGAAGTGCGGATTTACGGCACCGACCTTGAAGTCGGTATCAATTATCTCATCTCCGCGGTTCAGGTCGAAAATAAGGGCGAAATAGTCGTGCCCGCCGGCAGATTGGCCGCGATTGTACGCGAAAGTACCGACGACGTCCTGTCGTTGGAGGCCAAAGAAAGCTCTTGCGAGATAAGGGGGGCCGACAGCCACTTTACAATTCTCGGACAGGAACCGAGCCAGTATCCACAGGTTCCGGCATTCGACGGCCAGGCCGATATTGAAGTCGCCCTCGAAACGCTTCAATCGGCGACCGCGCAGTGCCTGTTTGCGACCGCGAAAGAAAGCAGCCGATACGCAATTAACGGCGTCTTGTGGGAAATAAAGGGTAAGAAGCTTTCCCTCGTTGCCACCGACGGCAGGCGGCTTGCAAAGAGCAGGGTCAATCTGGCGGCGGCGCCCGCAGAGAAAATTGCTGCTGCCAAAATTATCGTGCCTGCCAAGACAATGGCCCTGCTCGAAAAAATCAGCGGCAGCGGAAAGGACACCGTAGCAGTTCGGCTGGTCGATAACCGAATTTTGATTAGCTGCGGTAATATCGTAATTAGCTCTAATCTCGTCGAAGGCAACTTCCCAAAGTATGAGGACATAATTCCTGCTGATTATTCCAAGAAGCTCAAGCTCCCCACCGAGGCCGTTGCTAGCGCAGTCCGCCGGGCGGCGCTTTTGACCAGCGAGGAGTCCAGGGGCGTGAAACTGGCCGTCGGCAAGAAAACCCTTGTGTTCTCTGGTAGGTCTCCTGAAACCGGCGATGCCGAGGTGGATGTGCCCATTGATTATTCCGGCGAACCGATTGAAATCGGGTTTAATCCACAGTTTCTGACGGACGCCTTGCGGGTCATAAGAGAGCCGGAATTCGAGTTGGAATTAGGTCAGTCGGACTCGCCCGGACTGATTAAAAGCGGCGCTAATTTTCTTTATGTCCTGATGCCGATTAATTTAGGATAGGAAATGCCTCGCACTTACTTTGACAATTGCTGTCGAAAGACAGCAGCAGATATGGCTGTACGGCTGGGGGACTCCGTAATGCAGCTTATGGAGCTGTCGGTCCAGCCGCGTTACGCCAAGCTGGCGCCCGTCCTTGAGGAATGGGCAGACCTTCTTCCTCCGGAGCTTGCAGGAAACTGCAGAATTGTCGATTTGATGAATGGTGAATTGACTGTCGCGGCCGCCTCATCGGCCTATGCATACGAGCTGCGGCTGTGCAGCGCCGACCTTGTTGACCGGATGCAGCAGCGCTGTCCCCACGCAAAGGTAAGGACTATTAAGGTTGTCGTTGACGGTTGAGCTCGTCTCGGCGAAGGCAAAGATGGGCCGTCAGTGGCAAATGAGACGCTCGTCACGGCGAAGTGTGCCGAAGCCGGGCCGAGCCGTAGCCGGGTAGGTATGAGCGCACTCGCCGCGGCGAACTGCCCCGCCGCAGCCCGAAAGGAGACGCCTCTTTATGCAGGACCATAGATACGATGCAAGCAAAATAAAAATACTCGGTGGGCTTGAGGCCGTTCGGAAACGCCCTGATATGTATATCGGCGACCGCGGCGTAGGCGGGCTCCACCATCTTGTTTATGAGGTTCTGGATAATTCAATTGACGAGGCCCTCGCCGGCTTTTGCGACAAGGTTACCGTTTGCATTTACGCGGACGGCAGTTGCAGCGTTGAAGACAATGGCCGCGGCATTCCCGTCGAGGAGCATAAAGAAGCAAAAAAATCCGCTCTTGAGGTCGTCCTCTGCACCCTTCACGCAGGCGGTAAATTCGACCAGGATAGTTACAAGGTCGCTGGCGGCCTCCACGGTGTCGGCGTCAGCGTCGTCAACGCCCTCAGCGAGTGGCTCGAAGCAGATGTATATCGCGATGGACAGCACTATCATTTCGAGTGCCGAAGAGGTACCGCAAAGGGCTCCGTCCGTAATGTCGGGCCTATAAATAAGCAGGGGGCAAAGATAACTTTTATGCCGGATGAGGAAATCTTTGGCGACACGGAGTTTCAGTACGATACCCTCATAAAACGCATCCGCGAAATGGCCTATCTCAACGCAGGACTCCAAATAACCTTCAAAGATGAGAGAACCGACAAAAAAGAGGTATTCAAGTTTGACGAGGGCATTAAAGCATTCATAAAGCATCTCAATGAAGGAAAGGAAGTCCTGCACAAAGACGTGATTTATCTCGCCAAGGAAGACCCCGGTGCGAAAATGAGCTGTGAGATGGCAATGCAGTATAACACGGGCTACGCCGAGAATGTCCTCGTCTTTGCGAACAATATCCGAAATATCGACGGCGGCACGCATATGTCGGGCTTTAAAACCGCCCTTACCAGGACGATGAACTTCTATGCCAAAAATGAAAATCTCACAAAAAACGGTCAGGTCACGACCGGCGAGGATTTGCGCGAGGGATTGACCGCAGTTGTCGCCGTGAAACTGGCTGAACCACACTTTGAGGCCCAGACCAAAGTCCGCCTCACCAATCCCGAAGTGGGCAGCTTTGTCGAAACGGTCGTCAATGAGCAGCTTGGTCATTATCTTGAAGAACATCCCGCCGAGTCAAAAAGAATACTAAACAAAGCCATTCAGGCCGCTGCGGCAAGAGAGGCCGCCCGCAAAGCAAGAGAATTGACCCGCCGAAAAGGCGCACTCGGCAGTACCAATCTGCCCGGAAAACTGTGGGATTGCTCCAGCCCCGAAAAAGAAACAACCGAGCTGTTTGTTGTTGAGGGCGATTCGGCCGGCGGCTCCGCAAAGGCAGGACGTGACAAAAACATTCAGGCCATTCTTCCACTCAAAGGCAAAATCCTGAACGTTGAGAAAGCACGCCTGGAAAAAGTCCTTGCTCACGAGGAAATTCGCACACTTATCAGCGCACTGGGTACCGGCATCGGCGAAGATGAATTCGATATAACCAAGTGCAGGTATGGCAAAATTGTCCTGATGACCGATGCCGATATCGATGGCGCTCACATTCGGACCCTGCTGCTGACGTTCTTCTTCAGACAGATGCCGCAGCTAATCTATTCCGAAAAAATATATATTGCTCAGCCACCGCTTTTTGAGGTCAGGGCCAAAGGACAGAAAAAACCGGATTATGTCCTGACCGAAAGCCAAATGCACAAACGGCTCATTGACCGTGGGCTCGAGGGAACGGAGCTTACGATACGGGAGGGTAAAACCGGCAAAAGCGCTAAAGCACGGAAACTTGCCGGTAAAGAGCTGGCGGAGCTTGTCAAAGACCTCGTCGATGTCGAGCGAAGCAGCACCGTCTTGCGAAGACGGGGAATCAGCTTCGAACAGTTTGTGCAGACGTATTACACCGGCGCACAGTTGCCTGTGTTTCGAATCCGCATTGAAGGAAAGGACGAATTCTTTTATAAAAGGCAGGAGTTTGAAAAACGCCTGGGCCAGTTGAAACGCGGCAACGGCCAGGATGAAACCGAAGACGTCGTCATTGCCGAAGAGCTGCACGAGGTCGGCAGAATATGCGAAATAGATAAAAAACTTAAAACCCAATTCGGTCTTGATTTGAGGGACTGGCTCTTGAAGCAGGAAAGGACCGTTTCAGGCGAGCTTGTCGAGACAAAGTTCAACCTTGCTAACGGTGAGGATAAATACGATGTCGCGTCCCTCGGGGGTATCTGTGCGGCGGTAAGACAAATTGGCTCGCAAGGCGTTGAGATTAAGCGTTTCAAAGGTTTGGGTGAAATGAACGCTGATCAGTTGTGGGAAACGACTATGGACCCGGCCGGCAGAACTCTCCTCCGTGTCAAATTAGACGACGCCGGCGAAGCTGACCGCCTGTTCAGCATTCTTATGGGTGAGGACGTCGAGCAGCGCCGTGACTTTATCCGCGACCACGCGCTCGAAGTCCAGTTCCTCGATATTTAGCCCATAATATGAAACGTCCGGGATAACGGACAATTTTTTATCTCACGAGCTAAATTTTACTTGCAAAGATAAACTGGGCGCAGCAGAATACAGTTGCTTCCCGCACTCACTTTGACCAAAGGCGGGTGTGGGGATTTGCGGGTTGTGCCGGCGAATAAGGAGCTTGCAGATGTGGGGCTTGGTCGATTGTCTAAGGCAGTGCCCAAATGAATGGAGGCGAAACTATGTGCGGTAAATGGGTATGCGGTATCGGTGTTATTTGTGCCTTGCTGGCTGGCTGTAACAGACAACAGTCGCGCGCCGGAGCAATAGGGCATTCCACTGTGGACGTGCGTAAAGCAGAGGTCATCAGGCAACTTGACCAGAAGTGGGAAAACCCCGCGGCGCACTTTGAGCTTGGCCAGTTGTATCACGCAAGCGGCGACTGGGCAAAGGCGCAATATCACTACAATATCGCCCTCGGATTTGACCCCGTGCACAGGGAAGCGCAGGCGGCGCTTGTTAAAGTGCTGTTCGACAGCGGCGATTCGGTAAAGGCAAAAACCACCGCTGATATGTACGTCACTCAGGCCTCAAGCTCCGCCTCGGCGATGTTTGACATCGGTGTTGGTTTCGAAAAACAGGGGCTTGATGATTACGCGTTGAGCTGCTACAAGCAGGCCATTGGCATGGCGCCGAACTCCGCCGTCATAAACAAACAGCTCGGTTATTATTACCTCAAGAAAAAAAATAACGAGCAGGCAAAGGAGTACCTGATTCGCAGTTTCCAGATAAATGCTAATCAGCCGGATGTGGCCGGTGAGCTTGGTCGGCTTGGTGTCGCCGTAAGAATCCCTCGCACGAGCGAAACGAACGTTGACAATGTCGCCGCTCAGCCGGGTAAGTAACCGGCGCTCACCGATAGTCGAGAGTTAATATTGCCCTGTGGTGCACGGATGCGCCCGGGGCTTTTTTATTGATTATTAAGGTTACGCTGTGCCGATAAATAGTAGATTGTGGAGTGCTTCAGGGGTCTGTTTTGGCCTGATATGAAAATTATTATAGGACTTTAACGAATGAGTCGCCTCAGAGACAAGAAGATAAAGGTAAGGGCGCTTCAGTGTTTTGCCCTCGCGGGTCTGGTCGTGCTCTTCTGTAGTTGTATCAGCTTCAATATCGGCGATTGGCCCAGCAGGTTCGTGTACCCGCATAACCAGCCGTCGGCGAACTGGTGCGGCTCGGTGGGTGCGTTCTTCGCATACTATCTGCTCTACTACATCGGGCCTGGTGTGTTCGTGCTGCTGATTTCTGGCTTATGTCTGCTGTCGGCCAAGCTGGCAAAACGCGATGTTGACCAGCCGATATTGCGTTCATTGGGTGTCCTGCTCCTCACCGCCGCGGCGTCGAGCACGTTTTATTGCTTTTGGCCTCGCGGAATTTATAGCTTCCCCGCCGGCTCAGGTGGAGTTCTTGGCGTTGCATCAACCGAATTTCTTCGCGGTCACCTTGCGATATTGGGGACTGTGATTCTCATAATATCAACTTGGGTCGTGGGTATGTTTCTGTCGGCTGACAGCTTGGCGGGTTTTGTGTTTGGCCTCTTCGGCGGCGGCTTGCGGGCCGCCGCGGGCCTGGTCGTGCCGAGATGGTCGGTGGCAATGGAGCGCTCCAGGACCTTGGGCCAGATTTGGCGCCGCCTCAGTGTTAGGCAGAAAGAGCCCGCCTTTAGGGCCGCCGCTCAGGCGACCACGGAGATGGAAGAGTCGGCTGAAGGACTTGCGTCTCTCGGCGTCCGGACAAAAGAGGTGAAAACCGAGCCGAAATCGGAACCTAAGGGCGCTGACAAAGGCAGTGATACCGTAGCCAGTATGTCGGTGGTCTTGCAGCAGCAAAAACAGACCAGGACGAGTAAGCCCTACGTTCCGCCAAGTTACGAGGATTATAAGCTGCCTGGCCTGGATTTACTGGATGAGCCGGGATATAGTTTTTCCGCTGTCCAGGAAAAGGTGGTTAAGGCCAAAGCGTCTGCCCTGGAAGAATTGCTCAATGAATTCCATATTAGCGCGCGCGTTGTGGCGGCTGATACCGGCCCGGTTGTGACAATGTTTGAGCTGCAGCTTGCAGCAGGCGTGAAAGTCAGCCAGATAAGCTCGCTTGCAAACGATATGGCGCGGGCCCTCGGCGTTGGGGCGGTCCGTGTTGTTGCGCCCCTGCCAGGTAAACATACGATTGGCGTTGAGGTCCCCAACAGCGAAAAGGAAAGGGTGCGGATGAAGGATATGATGCGCCTCGCGGGCAATAAGCCGAATGGTATGGCTATACCGCTGTTTCTGGGAAAGGATTCTTCCGGCGAAGCGCTCGTCTCCGATTTGACCGCTATGCCGCACCTCCTTATTGCCGGAACTACCGGCTCGGGTAAAAGCGTCTGTATCAACGCGGTTATCACTGGTGTCCTGCTGACGCGAAGACCTGATGAGGTGAAAATGATTTTGATTGACCCCAAAATGGTGGAAATGACCGCCTTTAACACCATTCCACATCTGATGACCCCCATAGTTACAGAAACACGCCGCGCCGTCCAGATACTCGAATGGGCAACGGTCCAGATGGATGAACGTTACGCCCTCCTTGCCGAGGCCAGGGTAAAGAATATCGGCGAGTATAACGCGCTCGGGGCCGACGAAATCATCAGGCGGCTTGAGCCGGGTAGCGCCGATGAGGAGGCAAAAATCCCCAAACGGCTGCCGTATATCGTCATAGTTATTGATGAGCTTGCCGATTTGATGATGACTGCCGCGAAAGAAATTGAGGGATTCGTTGTACGCTTGGCGCAGAAAAGTAGGGCCGTGGGAATTCATATGGTTCTGGCAACCCAGCGCCCGCAGGCAACGGTCGTGACAGGCCTTATTAAATCGAATATGCCGACTCGAATCGGCTTCAGAGTCGCCGCCAAAATGGATAGCAGGATTATTCTCGACCAGAACGGCGCAGAAACCCTCCTCGGGCAGGGTGATATGCTCTTCCTCAAACCCGGCACCAGCGACCTTGCTCGCGCGCAGGGAACATTCGTTGACGAGAGCGAGGTCAAGCGTATCGTCAAGCACTTAAGGGATGTGGCTGAACCACAGTATCATCCCGAGCTTACCCAGCTTGGTCGGCCCGACAGCACCGATATGGTCAGCGACGAGCTCTTCGATGAGGCCGTGCGGGTTGTCCTGGATAGTCATCGCGGAAGCGTCTCGCTCTTGCAGCGCCGCCTCAGCGTCGGCTACGCCAGAGCGTCGCGTATGATTGAGGCAATGGCTGCAATGGGCATCTTGGGCGAATACAAGGGCAGCCAGGCACGCGAGGTTATGATTACCGTCGAAGATTACGAGAAAATGCGAGAGCAAATGCAGCAGGAAGCAGCGGCGCAAACGGCTCAAGAATCATCCGCCGCTGAATCTGAGCCGGACTATGTAGCCGAAGGCCAACGCGGCTACGTCGCCGCCGAAGAAGAAAACCAGCAAAACTAAGAAATCCCCACTTCGCCTCAGGTCTTTGGTAAAATGCCTTTATGAACAAAGACCTCAAATCAATGAGCCGCCCCCAAATTGAGCGGATAGTTGTTGCGATTGACCGGGAAAAATATCTTGCGAAATACATCTTCAGCTTCATTCACTCTATGGACGCCGGCGATATCGGCTCAATAACGCCTCTTGGCAAATCGTTTCGCAATGAGCTAATCGAGTGCGGCTACTACGTCTCCCGGCTCACGCTCGTCGAAAAACTCTCCGATCCTGACGGCACAGTGAAATACATCTTTGCCTTGGCGGATGGCGCACGCATACAAACCGTTTTACTGTCGGATGATGACCGAAAAACGTTGTGCATCTCAACCCAGGCCGGCTGCGCAATGGGCTGCGTCTTTTGCGCCACCGGTCGGCTCGGCCTTGCTCGCAATCTGACTGCCGGCGAAATTGTTGACCAGGTTAATCGCGCTGAGGTGGACGGCGCACAGATAAACAATGTTGTCTATATGGGGATGGGAGAGCCGCTGCAAAACTACGATGCAGTGCTTGAGTCCTTGCGGATACTAAACGACTCCGAAGGAAAAAACATTGGCGCCCGCAAACTGACAATAAGCACCTGCGGAGTGGTCGAAGGAATCAGAAAGCTTGCCATTGAAGATATTGCGCCTCGCCTTGCGATTTCTCTGAACGCACCAACCGATTCCATACGCGCCAAACTGATGCCGATAACCAAAAAGTACCCGTTAAAACAGGCCCTTGCCGCCGTAGAGGATTATCAGCGAAAAACCAGACGCCGTGTGACTTTCGAATATGTCCTTGTTAAAGGGCTGAACGACGGCGTAATTCACGGGCAGCTCTTATGCAAGCTTTTGCGGGGCCTGATGTGCAACATAAATTTGATAGAATATAATCCGTATCCCGGTTGCGCGTTCGAGCCGAGTAGCCCCCGGGCCATTGAGCGGTTCGCAGCCGTTCTCAAAGACAAGGGCTTTGAAGTGACGATTCGGTTCAAAAAAGGTCGCCAGATAAAGGCCGCCTGCGGCCAGTTGGGCGCAGAATGGCTTAAAGACCGCTAAAGTAACGGAGCCGCGTTGTGCGAAGAAATTTTAAGATAATCACGGTCGGTTTTAGCCCTGCCTGGGATATTACATTCAGGGCCGACGCCCTGGACTGGGGCGAGCATAAAGTGATAAGCCGTATGAGCCGCACCCCCGCGGGCAAAGCCCTGAATATCTCGCGTGCCCTTGCCTGGGCAAAGGTGGAAAGTGTGGCGGCGGGTCTGTGGGGAAAAAGCGATTTTAAACAGATGCTTGACTCAATGCGGCCGTTGAACAAGCTGGTCAAGGTAAAAATGACTCCCGCCGATGGCTCCACACGACAGAACTTCACAATTGTCGATATGGCAAAAAACAGAGATATACACCTTCGCAGCAAAAGCGACCTTGCCACGCGAATATCCGTAAAAAAGTTACGCAGTGACTTGAGAGCGATTGTCGGAAAGAGTGATATATGTGTTTTTGCGGGCGCAATGCCGGATGGCGCCCTTTTAAACCACACCGTCGGCGTGATAAAGGATTGTTTCGATGCAAAGGCGCGCATAGCCGTTGATACTTCCGGTCTGGCTTTGAAAAAGATTGTGGCTTTCGGCAATTTGTGGCTGATAAAGCCAAATGTTGACGAGCTTGGCGAGCTGCTGGGTAAGCAAATTGAAGATGAAGCGCACACCCTCGTAAAGGCGGCTAAAGAGCTTTTAGATAAGGTCGAAATCGTCCTTGTCAGCCGAGGCGCCAAAGGAGCCGTGGTCGTTTGCAGGCAGGGGTGCTGGCAGGCGCGAGTGATACCCGGCCCAAAAAAAACGGCATCGACGGTCGGCTGCGGGGACTATCTCCTCGCCGGTTTCTTAAAGGGTATGAAAGAAACAGGTGATATTCGGTATGCCCTCGAAACTGGACTGAAACTCGCTTCTGCCAGGGTGTGGGGATGGTGGGAAAAAAGAACGTGGAAAAAGGCCGAAAAAACAATACGGATTAAAATTGCCAAACTGTAAGGTAATCTAACCTGGCTCGGCCTGATGAAAAAGAGGCAAAAATGAAAAAAAGAATTTTCGGCGCGGTTGCTCTGTGTTTGACGGTCGCCGCACTTGCTGCGCGAAGTGAGGATAACACAGAGAAGCGCGAGTACAAATGGCGGCTCGAAAAAGGCCAAAACTACGTCCTGCAAACCAGCGTTGAACGCAAAACTGCACAGACCGTTTCTGGAAAAACAGAAAACCTGGAGCAGACAACCGGCTTTGAATGTCACTTCGTCATCCAGGATGTCGAGCAGGACGGCTCCGCCTGGGTCAATTACTCATATAAAAAAGCCAATATAAAACTCAAAGCCCCGGGCGTGGATGTGGTCTTTGATTCGACCAAAGATACCAAGCTCCCCCTCCAGGCGCTTTCTCTGGCCCTGTTATTGGGAGAAAGCTATTATTTCAAGATGACCCCGCAGGGTAAGGTCGAGCGTATCAACGGCCTGGATATGGTTCTTACCAATATGAAAGCAAAAATTCCATCGGTCCAAGGCAGGGATAAAATCGCCGAATCGTTCAGACGCCAGATGGATGAGCAAGCCGTCCGCAAGGAGATGGAACGCATCTTCGCGATATATCCCCAGTCGGCTGTGGCAGTGGGAGAACCCTGGCAAACCAGCGAGGTCTTGGCCGAGGGGGCTGGTATGGTCGTTGACAAGACGTCTCAAATAAAAGAACGCAAAAACGGCATCGCAGTCATTGACGTCAACATCGTCATCAGACCCAATCCCCAGTCACAGCCGGTTCGAATGGGTGAAATGATGGTTAAGTGGGAGGCATCCGGAAATGGGCGGGGCAAGATAGAAACGGACGAGGCAACCGGTCGAATCATTAGCGGAAAAATCAGGAGCGAGTGGATTGAACAGGCAAAGGTGATATCAGCCGGTGCGAGGCGCCGGCCTGAAGGCCCCATTGCTTCGGTCAAAACACAAGTCGTGACGACCTGTGAAATGAGCGAACAAAACGATGAACCCGCTGGATCGGCGGAACAGCCAATCCCCGCCGCACCCGACGTCAACAAGTAATCCCCTCTGCAAAACCGATTGCTACTTGTTTGGCCCGCGGTTCCTGAATAGATACAGCCCTTGTTTTCCCGGTGCAATTATGTCCTTGTAACCGTTGCCGTCCAGGTCGGCTAACCAAAAATAAATCCCTGCTCCGCTCGCCTGGTTGGCCGGGCCGTAGTCGATTGTCACCCGGTCAAATCTGCCGCCGTCGATTTCAAAGTAGTAAATCCCGATGGGGTCAAGTGAGCCGGGGTCCAGCTCCTGGTGTGCGCGGTAACGTTTGCCGGTGATAAGCTCGCTCTTGCCGTCATTGTCGATGTCCTGCATCTGCAGGTCGTGATACTGCGAGCGGTTGGGGTCTATGTCGTGCCTCACCCACGTCCTTTTGCCGTCTCTTTGCCTCTGTTCCATCCAGAATAATCCGTAATCGTGTGCTTGTCCCACAATCAGGTCGGGCAGTCGGTCGCCGTTCACGTCATAGACCAGTATCGGAATGCTCGCAGTGCCAAGATTAAATTCCGGATGCCACGTCCACTTGTTCCTTAACGGCTCTTTCGGCGATTCAAGCCATCCTGTGCTGAGGATAAAGTCGCCTCGACCGTCCCCGTTAATGTCCCCGAACCCCAGGCCGTGACCCTGCTTTTCAGGCCGGATGAGATGCTTTGAAAATTTGCCCGTCCCTTTCCCTGCCGAATCTGTAACGAGCTTATAGACATATAAACTGTTGCCGGGCAGATTCGGCACAACCTCAACTTGTCCGTCCCCGTCTATGTCCCAGGCGCGTATCGTCTCAATGTTGCCGCATTTTTCAATGTCGTGCACCTCCCACTCGATTGGCTTGCCCTTCGGGTTTTGCCGCCATTTTAAAGTGGCCTCCCACCAGCCGCCCGTGACGATGTCGAGATACCCGTCTCCGTCAACATCAAGCGGAATATCCGCAAAGTCATTGAAGTAGTCCTCGTTTGGCGTAACGGTGCATATCTTGTGCCGGCTCTTGAAATCAGGCCCCGCAAACCAGTATTCCCCGCTTACGATGTCTATTTGGCCGTCCTTATCGACATCAAACGCCGACGCCGCCTCGTATGTGACGTTCCCGATACGGGACTTTTCAAATCCGACGACCCTGTGGCTCTGCGAGCAGCCGACAAGCAGACAAGCCCACAAAGATAGATAGATTGTTCGCATATTCATCGTTCGCTCCCGGACTTTACCCTTGAGTGTGGAGACAATAACGAGTATAGAGAAATTGCCCGGACCGGTCAAAACAGTTTTTTCCGGCAAAAGACATTTGTTGGGCGGGCAAATGTGTGTTCGAATCGTCTTTTTGCCGGTAAATGTGATATGTGTCATCATCCTTATAGTCAAGGAGATTACAATGAAGACCGGGTTCAATATGTTGCTTTGGACGACACATGTAACCGAGGAGCACTTCCCGCTTTTCGAAAAACTCCGCTCTGCCGGTTACGACGGGATTGAGGTGCCGATATTTGAGGGTAATACGGCGCATTTCAGGAAGATATCGAAAATACTGGGAGACAACAGTTTGCCGGCTACGACGGTAACGGTCATTCCCGATGAGCAGCATAGCCCCATTAGCCCCGTTCCTGCTCATCGTAAGGGTGCTGTCAATTATCTTAAATGGGCGATTGACTGCGCCCACGCCATAGGCGCCGAGGTTTTGTGCGGCCCCTTCTATCAGCCCCTGGGTGTCTTCACCGGCCAAGGGCCCACCAAAGAAGAAAATAAACGGGCCATTGATGTTCATCGAAAGGCAGCCGAGTATGCCGCGAATGCACGGATTGTGCTGGCGATTGAGCCGCTGAACCGTTTTGAAGCGTATTTTCTCAATCTGATGGACGATGCCGCAGATTACACCCGGCAGATTGGACACAACAATTTCGGCCTCCTTTTCGATACCTTTCACGCCAATATCGAGGAGCGAGACCCCGTCGCCTGCATCAAACGAAACATAGACCGGATTAAACATATCCACATCTCCGAAAACGATAGGGGAATACCCGGCACAGGCCACATCGACTGGCCCCGGACCTTCAGGGCAATTCGCTCCTCGGGCTACGACGGCTGGCTCGTTGTCGAGGCCTTCGGTCGAACGCTCCCGGCACTTGCCGCCGCAACGCGCGTCTGGCGCGACTTCTTCGTAAGCCCGGAAGAGGTTTACACCAAAAGTGTAAAGTTCATCCGCAAACAATGGGAATCGGCAGGTTGATTTGAGAAATTATTATGGTGAGCACAAGGACCATCGGCAGACGCATTTTCCTTAGGCAGGCAGCAGGCGCCTTTCTGGGAAAAATTGGTTTTCCGTACGTGATTTCAAGCTCCGCTCTTGGGAAGAATGGCTGCGTTGCCGCAGGCGAACGAATTGTTATGGGGGCTGTCGGAACTGGCGGCCAGGGCACAAGGCATATCGGCGGCGGTATATGGGTCGAAGGCGGCGGCTTCCTCAGTAAACCCGATGTACAGTTCGTCGCTGTCTGCGATGTTAATGCGAAAAATCGCGCCAACGCCAGGAATATCGTCAATAAATATTACGGCAATCAGGATTGTGCCGCCTATATCGACTTCCGCGAGCTGCTCGTAAGAGAAGATATTGACGCTGTCTTGATTGCTGCCGGCGACAGATGGCATCCCCTCGTGACTATCGCCGCCGCCAAGGCCGGCAAGGATATCTACTGCGAAAAACCCCTCTCCCTTACAATAAATGAAGCGATTGGAATGGCAAAAAATGTCCGCCGATATGGTCGTGTCTTCCAGTTGGGCACCCAGCAGCGCTCAAGCCGGGAGTTTCGATTTGCGTGCGAGCTTGTCCGAAATGGGTACATCGGCGAAGTAAAAAAAGTTACGGTCGGTGTGGGCGGTCCCCCCGCATACTCAATTTGCGACCTGCCTGCCCAGCCCGTGCCGCTCTGGCTTGATTACGATACGTGGCTTGGACCCGTTCCGTATCGACCGTACAACTCAAACTTTGTGGCTGGCTGGATGGCCTACCGCGACCTCGCCGGCGGCGAAATGACAAACTGGGGCGCTCACCATTTCGATATCGCTCAATGGGCTCTCGGTATGGATGACTCCGGGCCCGTCGAAATAATCCCGCCGAACGGCAAAGACGTCAAGGTGCTCACCTACAGATACGCTAATGGTGTCCAGATGGTGCGCGACCCAGATGAGCTAAAGGCCGCATCAGGCCAGGATAACGGCCTGATGTTCTCAGGCACAACTGGCCGCATCGCCGTCTGGAGATACGAGCTGAAAACCTGGCCCGAGAGTTTGTGCAAAACCCGCCTGCACATCGATGATATCCATTTGTATGAAAGCAAAAACCATCAGGATAATTTCCTCGATTGTGTCCGGACCCGCAGAAGGACCATCAGCGATATCGAAATCGGCCGCCGCTCAATAACCGTCTGTCACCTGGGCAACATCGCTTATCACCTTGGCCGTCCCCTCAAATGGGAACCGCAAATTGAACAGTTTCCAGCCGATGAACAGGCCAACCGCCTCCTCTCAAGACCATACAGAAGCCCCTGGTGCCTGTGAGTGTTCTTTCTGCAAAATATATGGAGAAAAACCGCTAATGAATCGACGCGACTTCCTCAAAAACACAGTCAGAACCGGCGCAGTATTTGCCGGCATTCCTTACCTTGTCCCCGGCTCAGCCCTCGGAAAAGACGGCACAACTCCCGCCAGTGAACGGATTGTTATGGGCTGCATCGGCGTCGGTGGCCAAGGGACTTATAATCTCAAGGCGTTTCTCGGCGCCGCTGAAGACGTATGGTACGCGGCAAACAAACCTCAACTCGCTGCTTCGGCTGTTCAGGTCGTCGCCGTGTCCGACGTCGATGCTAAGCACGCACAGGACGCAGTCCGGCTGGTCAACCAGCAATACAATAATCACGATTGTGCCGCCTACAACGACTTTCGGGACCTGCTTGCACGCGACGACATCGACGCCGTCACCGTCTGCACCCCAGACCACTGGCACGCCTTGATTACCATTGCCGCCGCAAGGGCCCGTAAGGATATTTACTGTGAAAAACCCCTCGCTAACACCGTCGCCGAAGGCCGCGCCGTTTGCCAGGCCGTCGAACGCTATGGTTGCGTCCTCCAGACCGGCAGCCACGAACGCTCCAACCACTCCGTCCGCTTTGCCTGTGAGCTTGTCCGCAATGGACGAATCGGCAAAGTCCACACCGTTCGCGTGAATTTGCCCGTCGAACATTCCGTAATTCCGCCTCAGCCCACTATGCCTGTGCCTAAGGGTTTCGATTACGATATGTGGCTCGGCTCCACCCAGCAGGTCCCCTATACCCAAAAACGTTGCCACGGAACCTTTCGCTATATAATGGATTACTCCGGCGGCGAGATGACCGACCGCGGCGCTCATATTCTTGACCTGGCCCAGTTGGGCCTCGGAACCGATGCAACAGGCCCCGTTGAAATATACGCCCAGGGCGAGCAGCCCCGCAACAGCTTGTTCGATACCTTTGTCAAATTCAGATTTGAGTGCTTGTATCCGGGCCCAGTACGCCTAATCGGTGAAAGCAAACCCCCAAGAGGAATCAGGTTTGAAGGCACTGACGGCTGGATTTTTATTTACATTCACGGCGGACGACTCGAAGCCAACCCTGAATCGCTTCTTAAAGACCCAATCCGCCCGGATGAAATTCATCTCGAACGGACCCCGGGACATCATCAGAACTTCCTTGAATGCGTCCGTACCCGCAGGCAGCCCTTTGCCCCCGCCGAGACCGGCCATCGCACCGCCTCAATCTGTCACCTTGTCAATATCGCCCTCCTGACAGGCCAAAAACTCGCCTGGAACCCACTAATCGAACGCTTCACAAACAGCGACCTTGCCAACCGCCTCCTCTCACGCCCGATGCGCAGCCCCTGGCGACTGTAAAACCGATTTCCTCCCCGGCGAATTATTTTAAAAAAATTGTTTGCCTCAAGGCGGAAAATGGAGTATATTGTGCAAATTACTTACGCTCCGTCGCATGGGGTAATCGTTGCTCGAGTCACGAGCCACGAAATCAGGGTCAGCAGTATCACGGCGTGGTTGACTCATGCCTCCGATGGAGCCAGGTCAGTCCCGACCTGTCGGGGCTTCCGTGACAGCTTTTGATTAGGCAATCGTGTGACTTTTACGGTCAGTGGCTGGATTGTGTTTACCCGGTGGTGTAATCGGTAACACAGGAGGTTTTGGTCCTCCCATTCCAGGTTCGAGTCCTGGCCGGGTAGTTTTGAAAATTAAAAACTTAAAACGCAAAGTCCAAAACTGAGGTCTATGGCACAAAGAGTAGCGATAATTCTGGCGGCGGGAGTGAGCAAGCGGATGAATACACAGCTCGCCAAGGTGCTGCACGAGGTCTGCGGCAGGCCTATGCTCTCCTATGTGCTCGACGCCTGCAGGGGTATTGGCGTTGATAAAATATACGTCGTTGTGGGCTTTAGCTCCGAACACGTTAGAGAACGCTTCAACGACTCCGCCGACGTCGTCTGGGTCGAGCAGCAGGAGCAAAAAGGTACCGCTCACGCAGTGATGTGCTGTACGGAGTATCTGAGAAATTTTGCGGGCGAAACGCTCGTGTTGTGCGGCGACGGCCCCCTTATTCGCACCGAAACATTGAAAACATTGATTGAAAAACACCAGGCCGAGCATCCTGCGGCGACCCTTGCAACGGCGGTCCTCGAAGACCCTGCCGGCTACGGAAGAATCGTCCGCGATGCCTATGGCAATATCCAGGGCATTGTCGAGCACAGCGACTGCACGCCCGAGCAGCTCAAAATCAATGAGGTCAATCCCAGCTATTATCTGTTCAATAACAAGATTCTCTTCGAGGCCCTCGCCCAGGTCAAACCCGACAACGTCAAGGGCGAGTATTACCTCACCGATGCCCTCTCGCTCATTATTGCCGCCGGACACAAGGTTATTGCAGTCACGGCTGTCCGCCCCGAAGAGGCAATGGGTGTAAACAGCAGAGAGCAGCTCAGCGAAGCCGGCAAAATTATGCAGCACAGAATCCAAAAGCGGCTTATGGAAACCGGTGTCACCATTGTTGACCCCCCCAACACCTGGATTGATGCTCGTGCGCAAATCGGACAGGATTCCGTTATCGAACCGTTCACTTATATCCACGGAGAGGTAAAAATCGGTCGAAACTGCCGCGTCGGTCCTTTCGCTTTCCTGCGAAGCGGGACCGTCCTCGACGATGATGTTGTCCTGGGCGTCTTTACTGAAGTGAAAAATTCCACCCTGGCCGAAGGAGTGCGGGCTCGACACCACAGTTACATCGGCGATGCGACCGTCGGCAAAAATGTAAACGTCGGCGCCGGCTCAATTACCGCCAACTACGACGGCAGGCAGGTCCATCGCACCACTATTGGCGATGACTGCCACATCGGCTCGGGCTCTATACTCATTGCACCGCTTACGCTCAAAAAAGGAACGCACATAGAGGCAGGTAAGGTTATTTCTCAGGAGCAGGTAAATGACCTGGGGAGGAACTCAGATGAGAGAGTTGGCTAAGGAATCGGCGATGTTTCTAAATGACCATATAAAGGTATTTTCTGGAAGCAGTAACGGACCACTGGCCCAGGCGGTGTGCGATTATCTTGAAATCCCCCTCGGCGGGTCACAGATTGAAAAGTTCCCTGACGGCGAAAAGATAATCCGCGTCGAGGACGACGTCCGGGGCAGGGATTGCTTCGTCATCCAGTCAACGTCCAAACCCGTGGACGAGCACCTCGTTGAGCTTCTCATATACCTTGATTGCCTCAGACGCGCAAGCGCAAGACGCGCCACTGCGGTAATTCCATACTTCGGATATGCCCGCCAGGATAGAAAAGACGAAGGCCGTGTCCCCATAACCGCAAAGCTGGTTGCAAACCTCATCACCGCCGCCGGCGCCGACAGGGTGCTTACGATTGATTTGCACGCCCAGCAGTTGCAGGGTTTCTTTGACATACCCGTTGACCATTTGACGGCCGAATTGGTCCTGAATAAGTACTTCCGCGATAAAAAAATTGAGAACCTCACCGTCGTTTCTCCGGATGTGGGCAATATAAAAATAGCGGCCAAATACGCCTCACACTTGGGCGGTGACCTCGCCATTATTCATAAAAGACGCATCAGCGGCAGAGAAGTGCAGGCGCAGGAGCTTATCGGCAATGTCGAAGGCAGAAACATCTTGATGTGCGATGATATGATTACTACCGCCGGAACGGTATGCAACGCCGCTCAGCTCGTTAGAGAGCGGGGAGCGAAAAAAATCTACATCGGCGCAACACACGGTGTGTTCGCCGATGGCGCCTCTGAAACGATAAACAATGCACCCATTGATGAGGTCGTCGTTACCGACACTATATTGCTCAACGAGGAATCCTCAGGCCTTAAGCATCTAAAGGTCCTGACGGTTGCCGCAATGCTGGGCGAGGCGATAAAACGAATTCACAGAAATGAATCGGTCAGCAGCTTGTTCAGCTCGATTTAGCAGGTACAAGACCGATGATGGTTGGCGTAAAAAAGTTTTTTTTGAGGTAAGCTATGGATAAAACACTGCTGTTGAAGGCGCAGACAAGAGACAAAGCCGGTACGAAAAATGCAAGAAAGATGCGAAAGGCCGGACAAATACCGGCCATTGTGTACGGCCACAAGGAAAATCCCGTCGCCGTTGCTCTCGATGAACATTCCTTTGTCGAGGCCCTGCATCACGGAACGCGCCTCCTTGATGTGCAAATCGGCGATAAACGAGACAAAATGATTGTCAAGGATGTCCAGTACGACCATTTGGGAAAGGATGTCATCCACGTTGACCTGATGCGAGTTGATGTCACCGAAATCGTCAAGGTTGCCGTGCCGGTCGAAATCAAGGGTACTGCCAAAGGAACACACGAGGGTGGTATTGTGGAGCTGCACGCCAGTCAGATTGAGGTTGAGTGCAGGGTGACGGATATTCCCGAACGACTCGTTGTCACCGTCAAGGATATGGACATCGGCGATTCCGTTCACGCGAGGGATATTGCGCTGCCGGAAGGCGTCAAGCTCGCAAGCTCCCCCGAGGCCCTCGTGGTTAGCTGCCGTATTGTGGCCGAAACCCTGACAACCGAGCAGGTCGAGGCCGAAGCTCCTGCTGCCCCTGAAGTTATTACGGCGGCTAAGGAGGAAGAAGAGGAAACTACTGAAGAGCCGGGACAGAAGAAAGAACAGAAAAAAGAGCAGAAAAAGGAGCAAAAGAAGGAAAGTGAGTAGGTGCTGGGCTTGGAATTTGTGCAGAGTGTCGGATTGGCTCCGAACAGGGCCTGATTTCAGGTTAACGGCTTGATGGCAATGCTTACGACTATGGTTGTATGATAAGGGCTATGACAGGTTCCAGCGCAGTCAAAATGATAGTCGGACTTGGCAACCCCGGCAAAAAGTATGAGGCAACTCGGCATAACGTGGGTTTCAAAGTGATTGACTTGCTGGCTGTGGAATTCCGGGTGGATGTGAAAAAAAGAAAGTTTGGCGCTCGTTTTGATGAGTGTGAGTACAAAGGATTTAAGGTAATGCTCTTAAAACCCTGGCAGTTTATGAATCTTAGCGGCGATGCCGTCTCCGCAGCAGCGGGATTTTACAAGCTTAACCTTCGTGATGTCCTTGTCGTCCTCGATGATATGTGGCTTGAGCCGGGAACGATTCGCATGCGAGCAAGAGGTTCGGCGGGCGGTCATAATGGCCTGCAAAGCATAATCGACAAGCTCGGCTCTGACAGGTTCCCCCGCCTGCGTATCGGTATCGGAAAAAGTGACACTCAGGACGCCGTGGATTACGTCCTGGGCGTTCCGAATAAAGAGCATAATAAATTGATTGAACAGGCGGCCGTCCGGGCCAAAGACGCCGTCCTGCACTGGATTGAATATGGAGTCGATGACACAATGAGTAATTTTAATCGGCTCGATAATGATGTGGATAAGTGACTAAACTAATTCGTCCGTTACTTTGACTGGAGGTTACTGAATTGGAAACTGCGGTAAATCGGCTTTATGAAGCTATGTTCCTTATCGACTCCGCCGAGGCGGCTCGGGACTGGGACGGGATTATCAAAATCATAAACACAATCCTCGAAAAAGCGCAGGTAGAGATTGTCTCGGTGCGAAAGTGGGACGATAGACCACTTGCCTACAAGATAAGCAGGTGCTTAAGGGGAACATACGTCCTCGTGTACTTCCGTGCCAATGGCGCCAGAATAGGCGAAATTGAACGAGAGGTCCAACTGTCGGAACGCATTCTCAGAGTTTTGATTTTAAGGGCAGACCATTTGTCCGAGCAGGATTTGCAGAAAGAAACTCCTGTAACGCGTATGGAAAGAGAGCGGCGCGAAAGCATCGCCGCGGCACAAACCCCGGCCCCCGTTGCACAGGGATTGACCGGGCCGCCCCCGGCAGACCCCGCGCCTTCAATAGAGACGCCAGAGATGCCGATTCCCGGCAAAGAACAATGATTCGGTCTTAAGACGGGCTAAATAGTCAATGGGAGTGTTTGTATGGCTAACTTTAATAAGGTCTTGTTGATTGGTAATCTGACACGCGACCCGCAGTTGTCGTATCTGCCGAGCCAGACCCCGGTGGTCGAGTTCGGCCTGGCGGTCAACCGCAAGTGGACCGCCAAAGACGGCGAGAGCAAAGAGGAAACCTGCTTTGTTGACTGCCGTGCCTTTAGTCGGCTGGCTGAGAACATCAACAAGTATATGCGCAAAGGCAGGCCCATTTTTGTCGAAGGTCGCCTCACGTACGAAACCTGGACCGCCCAGGATGGCTCCAAACGAAGCAGACACCGGGTAATGGTTGAAAACTGCCAATTCCTGGGAACGCCCGGAACAACCGGCCAGGGCGGCGCACCAGCACAATCAGCAGAGGCCGCACCGGCAGGCCCAGACCCGCCAGCCGGGCCATTAGACGATGGCCAGCCGCGTCAGGCCGGTGACGATATACCATTCTGACCGGCTGACCGACCAATTTGAAAACGAAAGTGTGTAAATCACAAACTGAAAAATGTAGTTTAAACAGATTTTGAAAAGGTAAAATATGGCATTTGCAGGTGATGGTTCGACCGGCTCACCGTTTCGAGCCCAGTCGTGGGAAAGAAGAAACGAAGGTTTTGAACGCCCGGATTCACGCTATCGCGGTCGCGATGGCGAGTCGGGCGAGACAAATCGAAGGGTTGCGGCGCCACAGCAAACTCAGTGCAGGTTCTGTAGAAGAGGCGAAAAGTACGTTGACTACAAGGATATCGAAACACTGGCCAAGCTCCTGACGCATCGCGGCAAAATTTATTCGCGAAAAAGAAGCGGCAACTGCGCCGGCTGCCAGCGAAAGGTAAAAAGTGCAATCAAATACGCCAGGTTTATGGCCCTGCTGCCGTACTGCACGTAAGTGGTTTGGCGTGTATGTCCGCAATGAATGAAAAAACAAAACGGCAATTGCCGCAACCAGTACTGTAACAACCGATTAAACGAACGGGGTGAATATATGAAGTTATTGCTTACGTCGGATGTAAAAAAACTTGGCTACCTCGGCGATGAGGTCGAAGTGGCCGATGGTTTCGCAAGGAACTACCTCCTGCCGCAGGGCCTTGCTAAAGAAGCGTCAGCGGCCAATATAAAGGCAATTGCACAGGAAAAAGCAAAACGAGCTGAGCAGCGCAGCGTCGACCGCCAGCACCTGGAAAAAATCGTCCAGGCCGTGGAAAACGCCGAAGCCGTTATCGCTGCCGCCGCTAACGAGCAGGGACACCTCTTCGGGGCCGTGCACCCGGCAGACATCGCTGGAAATTTACGCAATCAGGGCTTCGAGGTGCCCGACGATGTCGTGGAGCTGCACGAGCACATAAAAGAGGTAGGCGCACATAAGGTCAAGCTGTTCTTTGCAGAAGGCCTTACCGCCACCGTCAATGTGGTTGTTGTGTCCGCCGGAAAGGCGGCCTCGCCAGACGGCCCCGCCTCGCCGGAAACGACCGAGCCGATGCCGCCTGATGGCGAGCAATCTTCCCAAAACCCCCACCGGGGACAAACTTCGACCGAAGACCAGCCCTGATGACGGCAAACAAAACAATAGGCGGCCAAGGTTCTTTTGTCTGGCCTACGGACTCACGATGCCGGTTCGGTTGTAAAGGGAAACCGGCTTGCAGGGATTCCTCTCTCATCCCAAAATCGGGCCAGGTGCCTATTGACTTATCAGCAAATATCTGCGATAATATGACGCTTGCTTCTGATGCAGAGGCAGGTATTAAAACTTAAACCCACGAAAGGAAAATCTATGAAAGCTTTCCCAGCAGTTTCAATGCTCCTGGTACTTATTTGCGTCGCCTGCGGACTGGCCGCCGGCGCCACAATTGACGCCAACTCGGTACCAGCCGAACCTAATGCCCCCAAACCGCCCGCTGTTGCCGACCCAAACAGCGTCGCCGTCACTGTCAACGGCGCAGCCATAACCGAAGGCGAAATTCAGGCCGTTGTCAAACCTCAGATTGAAAAAATGCGCTCGCGTATGGCTCCCAATATGGTCGAGCAATACCAGGCGGGTATGCGACAGCAGGTCATCGACAATATGATTATCGAACGGCTGCTCGATGAAAAGGTAAAGAGCGCCAATATAGTCGTCTCCGATGCAAACGCCGATGCAAAAATAAACGAAATGACCTCTCAACAGGGCACTACCATCGAAAACCTCAAGCAGATGCTCCAGGCCGAAGGCCAAAGCTTCGATACCTTTAGACAGCGAGTTAAAAAGGGTATGCAGTACGAAAAGCTCCTCGACGCCGAAATTGCCGGCAAAACCGACGTTAATGATGCTGACGCAAAGGAATACTACTCCCTGCACGTTGGCGATTTCAACGCCCCTCAGGCATCCGTTAGGGCAAGTCATATCCTCATCACGCCTGAAGTCAAGGCGCCCGGCGCCGACCCAAACGAAGCAAAAGCCGCAGCCAAGGCAAAGGCCGAGCAGCTCCTCAAGCAGGTTAAAGACGGCGCCGACTTCGCCGCTCTCGCAAAGGAACACTCCTCCTGTCCTTCAAAGGCAAAGGGCGGTGACCTTGGTTTCTTCTCGAAAGGGCGAATGGTAAAGCCCTTTGAAGACGCCGCCTTCGCTCTGAAAGTCGGCCAGGTCAGCGATGTCGTCGAAACCGATTTCGGCTATCATATTATTAAGCTGACAGCCAAAAGAGAGCCGGGAATCCTGCCCTTCGAAGACGCTAAGCAGGAAGTTATCGATTACCTCAAACAATCAAAGCAAACCGACTTCCAAAATCAGTTTATCGAAAAACTAAAAGCCGACGCGAAAATTGTCTATCCCCCCGGCAAAGAGCCAAGACCGATTCCACCTTCACGACCGGTCGAAATAGCCCCCGCACCTAAGTAAATCTTTTTTGCATTCTGAAAGCAAACCGGGTTCCCAAAGGCCTTGTTACCTTGGGAACCCGGTTATTTAACGCGCGACCTTATTCTTTGCCCTTATGCTCTTGCCTGCCCTGCGTAGCCCCGAGCATCGTCGAGGGGAGCAAACGAAGTGCGTCGAAGGGTGCTCTTGTGCACTTGTGCACTTGTGCTCTTGTGCTCTACTTCATCAGTGTTGCAGGGTCAAGATTGGCCGACTCGATATCCATAAAATACTTCACTGTCCCGTATTTCAGCTCCACTGCCGCATCATCATCGCAGACAATAATTCCCTTCGGGTGCATTTGCAGTCCGCTTATCGTCCACATATGATTGACGCTCTCCTCTATCGCGTGCCGCAGTGCCCTCGCCTTATTGTGCCCGTTGACGATAATCATCACTTCTCTGGCGTCCAGCACCGTCCCTACGCCTACCGTTAGCGCCGTCTTCGGCACCTTATTGACGTCGCCCCCGAAGAAACGCGAGTTGGCGATGATTGTGTCCTGTATAAGCGTCTTTACCCGCGTCCTTGATGAAAGCGACGACCCCGGCTCATTGAACGCTATATGCCCGTCAGGCCCTATCCCCCCGACAAACACCTCAACCCCGCCGACTTGCCTCATCTTTTTCTCATATCGCTCACATTCCGCCTGCAGGTCCTTTGCGTTGCCGTTCAGGATATTGACGTTCTCCTTCGGTATGTCAATGTGCCCGAAAAAATTATTCCACATAAACGAATGGTAACTCTCCGGGTGGTCCTCAGGGATGTTCACGTATTCATCCATATTGAATGTTATGACGTTCTTGAACGTTACTTTCTTTGCCTTATTGAGCTTTATCAGCTCCTTGTACATCCCAAGCGGCGATGAACCCGTCGGCAGGCCCAGCACAAACGGCTTATTTTTGCTCGGCTTGAAATCCGTTATCCGCCTGGCCACGTGATTCGCCGCCCACCTCGACACAAGGTCATAATTCGGCTCAATTATTACTCTCATACTTTCCTCCTTCAGGACTTTGGGTTTCTGTTATTCTATTTTCTGCATACGCCCGATAAGCTCGTTGCCGAGCTTGGTCTTTTCCTCGATATGGTGTTGAATATCTTCAACGAAACTGTTCGTCTCGTATGTCCCTCTTACCTGCGCAAAATCCGCCTGCCTGGCCGACTCGTCGCCGTCTATTCCGTACCCGATTTGTGCAGTCGCCGCAAACTCCTTCTTCGCGTCCTCATAAAGCTTATGGTCAAGCTCCACCACCGCCCCCTTCCAGTCCGCCGCCATCTCGATAATGTCGTTCGCCTCAATCAGGTCGATGTTCTTGCCTAATCGCCTCTGCAGAATATTCACCGCCCACGACCACTCATACAACGGGTACTGCTCGTCAATCGTCCTAAACGCCCTGTTCACTTCATCCAGTGTCCCGATATTGCCGTTTTCGATTCCATCTAACATCCGTGAAACCGCCTCTTCGGGTGCAAACATCCCTGCAAGGTCAATCCATTTGCCCGGTCCAGTGTCGGTCTGTGGCTTTAACGCCTCACGAAGCTCCCGTACGCTCCTGAAATTCTTTCCCTCCAAATGCTTAATCAGACAATTCCCTAAAAACTTGTCTATCCCAATCTGATAGAGCCGGATGCCCCTGTCTAAGGAAACATTCTTTATTTTCACGCTGTGGTACGTGAAATAATCGCTCGTCTCGCCGCTTGTTGCCTTCAGGTTGCTGAGCAGCTCACAGCCGTTAAGCATCTTCTGGACGGTGAACGGACTTAAAAGTTTGAAGTTTATCAGGTCAAACTTCCGCGCCACTTTTCGTTTGTCTCTCTTTGGCCACTTCCTTGCGTCTCGGACCGTCCCGACGCTTCGCAGATTGACCCCCGGAATAAGAACGCTCTCGTCCTCGTGCTCAATCAGATACGAAAATGGCAGGTCCGATGTGTCCGAGTTTCTGTAATGTCTGCCCATCACAACCGTAAATGCCCCAACCTTCGCGGGCCAGAGCATATACGAATCGCTCGCCGTCTTGCTGCCGCGCTCCACAATCCCCTGGTGCGCAGGCCCAAGCTTGTACATATGATTGCTCTGGTTCGTCCCGCTTCCCGCGTTAAGAAAACTAAATAGACCTGCAATCAGCAAAGTTGACTTATGATGCGTCACCGTGTAAGGCCCTGCGAATATCGAGCACGCCTCTCCGTGAAAGCCCCCGCAGTTGGCAAAAAAAACCGAATTCTCCGCCGAATACTCCTTCGCAAGCTCTGTCCCCTGCCCTACAAAACACTTGTGTATGATGGCTCCGTCTGTGATTATCGAGCCGCTCGATGCAATGAAATCCTCCGCAAAAACACCCGGCCCGATATAGACCGGGTCCTCCGGGCAGCTGTTCACCGAGCCGTTCTCAAGCCGGCTGGACGCCTCGATGACCGCCGCTGGCCCTACCCTCACATTTTTGATTATCCGACAGTTAATCAGTTTGGCGCCTTTGCCCAATATCCCCATTGAAGAAGTGACCGACTTTACATAACCGGCTATCATCTCCTTGAGCTTGTCGATTACCTTCGGCCTGTGTCGGTACAGGGCGATTATGTATGCTATCTGGGCCGACAGCTCATCATATATCGGTATCTCTCTTCCTCCCGCCTCGTTAATGACCGCAACCTCAGTCCCGTTGCCGAAGCTGCTTTCCTTCTCCACAACCAGCATATCCACGTTCTCAATGATGACCTCATCCTCGATTACGTAATTGGCAATGAAGCTCTTTACTTGGTTGATATATACGTTGTTGCCTATCCGGCAGTTATGAATTGTCGCGTTGGTAATACCAGTCGGTTTGGATAACCCCCCCTCGAAAGTCACCTGCTTGTTGAATACCCCCACCGTTACCTCCCCTGAAAAGCAGGTCGTTTTTATACGCTTTGCGTCAAAACCCTCCGCGACTCGGACCTTCGACCAGTCCTCGCAGCTGCAACCCTGCCCTGTCAGCAGGTCCGTCTCCTCTGCCGACAGTGCTCGCAATTTCGTCGTCATTTCCGTATCCCCTGACATTTTCCGCCCTTACCGGGTTGTCTTCCTGATACTATTACACCCCCAACCGGCCTTCACAAGACATTCGAAGCAGATTACATACCAGCCCATACTACGACAGTCAATCTTTTTCTGGGACTCTGCGACGTCAAATAACAATTCCGCCCCGCGCCAAGCGCAACCAAAGCGCAAATCCCAAACCCGCTGCCGGCAGGCAGGTTTTTGATTCCGTGTTTGGAACTTGCTTGGGATTTGGGGTTTGCCATTTGGTGCTTGTTTGGAATTTGGGACTTGTCCGCCGTAGGCGGATTTTGTGCTTGGAATTTTTTCGTGCTTCTTTAATAAATTCTTCTCAAAATCTTCATAATCCGTCCCCCCTCTGCCGATATTGAATTTATGAGCGGCCCCTTTGTCTTCTGTCGAAGACAGAAAAGGGAGCCCACCTTTCTTTTCGTTTCTCTGGGACTTTTGAAATGGCGAATCAGCCGCGAGTTGCAAAAGTATTGGCGGCTTTACTTGTATCGATGACTGCCGGTGCCGTCGTCCTGATGGTCCTCGGCAATAACCCGCCCTCCGCAGGCCCTTTCTGTCTATCAACCTATTATCGCCTCGACCCCGTCGATTCAGCCCTCGCCTCCCGCGCCGCTCAGTCACAGGATAGATGGAACTGTATCCAGGTTTATTATAGCGGCACAAAGGCCGGTAATATCGACCAGCTCGCCTCCCTCTCAGGCCTGGCTAATCCCGAAGACCTCAACTGCCACTTCGTTATATGCAACGGCCTGGGCGGCTCAGATGGCCTTATCCAAACCGCAGAACGCTGGCTCAAACAATGGTCCTCTATCCCCGACCATACCTGGTACGGCACCAGCAGAACCATCCGCGTCTGCATCATAGCTGATGGCAAAACCGCTGGCCCTACCGACTCCCAGCGAAGACGCACCGAAGTCCTTGTCGAATCCCTCGCCCACAAATTCGCCGTCACCCCCGCCTACATCTACTACCCCACCAACTGGCGATGAGCTTGTCGAATCCGCTGGCGGTGAGCGGATAGACCCTCCGAACGTAACCGGGCGAATTATCAATAATCAATCATCAATCTGATTGCACTTATAATCCGGATTCGGCACGGGGTCTTTGCCGTATTCCTCCCACATCTTCGGCTGGCAGACCGGCTGTTCCTTGATAATATAAGTGTCGCCGTCAAGTCGCCCCCCCGCCTGCGTTATCGCCATTTCCGCTCGCTTGAAGCTGCTGTTGATAAGGTCTGTATATGTATAATCTGTATGGCTGTACGTGTTGTTCGGATACTTTTCAATATCGTTCTTCCACTCCTTAGGCAGCTTCTCATAACCCAGCATTGTCCCCATAACCGCCCCTGCGTTCGCTGGATTGCAGTCCGAGTCCTGCCCGCAGCGCGCGGTGTATTCGATTGTCTTTAGTATGTCCCCGTCGCCGTAGAGCAGCCCGATTGCGATAAACGCGCCGTTCAGCGATGCGGCGATATTGAAATCATCCGCTGGCCCGCTGCAGTCAATCGCGGTCTTGAGATACTTGTCATTGATAAACTTAAAGCACGCCTTGAAGTCGTCGGGGTTCTTGTCGTGAAAATCAATAACGTCCTTGATGACCTGGTAATACTGCGATTTTCTCGGCATCGCCTCAATCGCCTTTTTAACGATTTTATGAGGGTCGTTTTCTACAAAGGCCAGTGCCTCCATTACCGAAACAAAGTGTCCCCCATAAACCCCGTCCCCGTAATTCATCACGTGCCCCACAAGGTTGCTAATCTTTACTGCCGCCATCGGCATTGCAGGACACATCAGCCCCACCCAGTCGCACTCAATCTGCCAGTCGATATCGTTGCCGCACTTATTGAATCGTTTCCCTTCACCGGCAAACATCCCCGATTCGGGCGGCTTTATGCCTTTACGCAAATTGTCCCTCCCGCCTTTGTTTGCGTGCCAAAGCTCATAGCCGCTGTTCTTGAATGCCTCACCGTAATCATCCATTGTCGCCGCCCATATCCCGTTCGGCTCATTGAGCTTTTTATCCATCGCCTCGACAAAGGTTATCTGCACGTAAATATCGTCTTGCCCGAACCCGCCGTCTAACTTGGGATAGAAATCGAGCTTGCCGGCATACATCCTCCCCTTTGCCTGAAATTCCGTCGGCCCCCCTATGCACACCCCCGCCGTCTTGCCTAACCACCCGCCCTTTATCTTGTCCTCAAGAACGCTCTTTTTCATTTTCACATCGCCCGTGCTGCTATGGCACTTGCCGCACGCGCCCTTGTCGCCCTTGTCTCTCTTTGCACTCGGCTGGCAGCTAAGCATCGCGCATAAAAGAATCGCCAATGAAACTGTTGTGACCATTTTACCTGTGATTCGTAGTGACATATCTGTATCTCCTGTCAATCCTGAAATAAAAACGCCTCATTATTTCACGGCTCCTCTGGCCTGGGAGAAAAAGGATAATCTATAGAGCCGCTTTGCTGTGCCTCGGCAAATCTCCATCAGGCAGATTACTCGCAGTTTATCCTATTAACTTTTTCGATTTAATCAAGGATTTTCAAGTTATCAATTGAGCCGACCGTGCCTTTCGTCTTTGTATCTCGCTTTACCCCGTGAGATACTTTTTTGTTATCTCACCGGGGTTTTCCTATTTGCCATTTTGCTGGGATTTCCCCGCCGACGTTTACCCGCAATCCGTAAATTTAAACCCCTGTCCCGCAACTCGCACCTCGCCTTCCTCAACTCAACACTAAAAACTCAAAACTCAAAACTTTTTTTACATCCCGCCTTATCCCCCAAATCCGCGCCCCCTCCTCCGTAACCCGCAACTCGCACCTCGCCTTCCTCAACTCAACACTAAAAACTCAAAACTCAAAACTTTTTTTACATCCCGCCTTTACCCCGTGATTCTTGCCCTCCTTATGCGGATTGGACGTTGGATGTTCGACGCTTGCCTGCCCTCGATGTATGCTTCCTCGGATTCTCAAACGGAGGGTGGGCGTTTGTTATTTACTCCCCACCACCGCCCGGGCGCCGTCTGACGGGCCTGCCGCAATCGTGCCCCACGCGAGTCTCTTTTGCTCATCAAGCATCTGGTCAAGATGTACATGGCAGTAAGTATTATGGTTATAAATACTCAAAATATGCGGGCAGCGCGGAAATAGGCATTTCCTGCCCTCTGGCGACGTCTTTAGCATTTTTCCCATTGTTACTCCCACAGGCAGAACACTATGCAAAAAAGGGTCAAAGGTTAGTTGTCTTCTTCTCCGGCCTGAAAATTTCCTAATCTTCTGTATCTTATTATTTATACCACACTTATTGGATTTTGTCAAACAATCTTTTTACTGCCGCAGAACGATTTTAAAATGTGCCATTTTATGACCCAATTACCTGTTTATCCGTCGTCCATCGTTTCGGCTCTGCGTTCGATGTTCTATGTTGGATGTTCAGCGCTCTGTGTTCAACGTTCGATCCTTGCCCCCCGGCCGTGTGGCTCGCTTGCCAGCCAGTGCCTATTTAGCCCCCGAAGTCCCTGACTTCGGGGATTACTTTTTTCTCTTATGAAACCGAAACCCCTGACTTCGGGGGTTACTTTTTTCTCTTATGAAAACGAAACCCCTGACTTCGGGGGTTCTTACGCGAGGTTTGCTTATACCCATTACCGCGAATGCGGCGTATTTAGCCCGCCGTTTCACGGCGGGGTGCTGGCGAGAGGAATGCTTAATCTGTCTCTCTGCCTTCGGCGGACTCGAATTCTACCCCTTAATCGCTTGCCCACCAGTGCCTATTTAGCCCCCGAAGTCCCTGACTTCGGGGGTTCTTGTCTCCGCTTCGGGGATTGTTTTTCCCTTTTAACCGAAGTCCCTGACTTCGGGGATTACTTTTTTCTCTTATGAAACCCAAGTCCCTGACTTCGGGAGTCGCAATCGCGAGGTTCGCTTATGTTTCGCCCCCAGGCCTGTCCCGATGTCGTTTATCGGGATTGGCGGGTTGTTTCCTTATTGGTTAGCCCCGAAGCCTGCTTCGGGGTCCGTTTATCATCCGTCGCTCCGACGGATTTTTTCCCCTCGCCTTCGGCGAATTGCAAACGCGTTGTCCACTTTATATTTAGCCCCGCCATCTTCGCCCTTGGCGAGTGGCGGGGTTACTCTCAAATCTTAAATTGACGCTCTGCGTCATTCCCGAGTGCTGCTTGCTTGGATGACCCAATCTCAAATCCCTGCTCGTCCTACTTGTCCTACTGGTCTGATTTGTCCGATATGTCGAACTTCTTTAATCTCAAATTGACGAGATGTTTACCCGCCGCTTGCCCGCCGTAGGCGGACTCGAATTCTACCCCTTAATCGCTGGCCCCACCAGCGACGTATATAGCCCAGGCCTCTGGCCTGGGGTGCTTACGTGAGGTTCGCCTTTGTCATTCCGCACTGGCCGGGGATGCGGAATCCAGATTTATCGGCATACTTAGCCCCGCCACCATCGACCTTGTCGTGTAGCGGGGTTCTCCCACCTTTTTTTTGGTGCGTTTACCCGCCGTTCGTTTGGCGGGCGGAGTTTCCCCGTATGCCTTTGGCGGGGACCCAGTTATCTCGGCTTATCGACTACGAAAAACATACTCGAAAAACCTTATCCCCTCACCTCCGGCAAACCATACTCCTCAAGTACCTGCTGTGTGAGATTCTCCGATAAATTATGGTCGCCGCACTTCTCCATAAACGCCCTGTATAATTCCTCTTTTATCTGGCGTGCATAAATCTCATAATCTTTTATCGCCTTCTTTATTACTATTGCGCTATCCGGCACCTTTACTATCTGTTCATCTTTTTGCTTCGCATACACTATATACTTTGCCTTCTCAATCGACCGCACCTCCATCAAATGATTCCCCTCTGCGTCGCATATCTCCTGCACCCCCAATCCCCTCTCACCTAATTTTATCTTCTCCGCCCCTATCCCTATCTCTTCCCATTCCGTCTTTGATCCTGCCTTCACAAACGCATCCGGGAAACTCTTTACTCCGCTCGGCAATATCTCTTCCGTAACCTCCTCTTTCAATTTCTCCAAATCATGCTCAATACGTTTCTTTTTCTTAACCTTCCTCATCTTCGGCAACGAAAGCCGCTCTTCAACCAGTTCGCATAGGCCATTGTAGAGAGGCTTGAGATACTTCTTCGGGTCAAGATCCAAAGCTTCAAGGACAAGGCTATCCATCCTCTGCCGGTCATGCATCTTGACTTCTTCAAAGATTGCTTTGATGGAGCGGGTGATGAGGGTGTTGAATGCTTGAATGATTTTCTTGGATTGCTTATTTGTAAGTTGTGTCACATCAGGGATTATTAGATAGTCTTGCGTTTCTTCTACCGTGGTATCAAGAGCGCCATCGCCGAGGTTTACTCTACCACCTAATTCTATAGATAAGGAAAACAACGAGCAATTCATCAGGCCAGCAAGAGCCTTTGTGTCAACCGTGTCTTTCTGAATTACTTGGTAAAGCCTTTGATCTGCAAGTAATCGATCTGGTGAGAACCTTTGTAGATGTTTTACATCGTAAGATTTAGTCCAAAAAATTTGAACCAAGTCAGCCTCTGGCAACGCCCACCAGCCCGGTTTTCTATTTCTTACCGTTGGCACATTCGGCCAAGGGACGCCATCCTTTGTTTTCTGCTTCTCTCTCCATTCTATATATTTCAAGGCTCTGGTTTTCCCATCACGTCGTAATTCCTCCTTGCTCTTTTTACACAAGAAGACTTTAGTGGTAAGTTTAGCGGGGTCAATCAAAATGCCTTCAAACTCTTTTGGTGATTTGAGTACAGGTTTCAAAAACTCCTCCTCAATACCCCAGTGCTTTATCTCATCATCCTTCAAATAGAAAAACTCATTTATGCCGGTCGTAAACCCCCTGCATATTTCAGCCACTTTTCGCAACGGCACAAGTTTATCTGCACATTTCTCTAATATCTCAAAATAAATATCGGGTCCACGCAGATATTGTCCCCACTTTACCGTCTGTTTTGTTGTATCGACCTCTCCTTTCAAATCCCTTTGCCTGATTATCCTGACTCGAATATCG
>Ga0315277_10000156_pt1 | contig 114828 bp, 102 predicted proteins | sample YL17G05_15_MG_FD_203695 | JGI IMG/M metagenome (GOLD analysis project Ga0315277, IMG submission 203695) | Sediment microbial communities from Yellowstone Lake, YNP, Wyoming, USA - YL17G05_15 | ecosystem: Environmental > Aquatic > Freshwater > Lake > Sediment | place: USA: Wyoming | collected...
TCATCAAGAACCGGGCCAAGGAGCCGAAATGGAAGCGCTACCTGCCGATCCATCTCGTCGGCCTGGTCGTCTGCCTGACGATCCTGATCATCACCTCGATCGAAAAATTCGCCCTGGGAGGCTGGCTGACCTTCCTCATCACGGCCGTGGTGGTCGGACTCTGCTTCTTGACCAAGCGCCATTACAACAAGGTCCGGGGCGGCGTCCGGGAGCTCGACGAGCTGCTGACGACCCTTCCGACCAAGGGCCCGATCAATGCCGCGCCCGCCGACCCAAAGCAAATGACGGCCATCCAGCTCGTCAACACATACAACGGGTTCGGCGTCCACACCTTCCTGACCGTCATCCGCAGCTTCCCCGGACTCTACAAGAATTTCGTTTTCGTCGCGGTCGCCGAGGTGGACGTTGGCTCTTTCAAAGACCATGAGGCCGTCGCTGGCATGGAAGGATCGGTCACCGAGAACCTGCGGAAGTATGTCGATCTGGCCCGCAAACTCGGCTTCGCCGCCGACTTTCGCTATGACCTGGGAACGGACATCGTCCAGACGGCCACGCGGCTCGTCGAATCCGTCACGAAGGAATTCCCCCGGTCAACGGTTTTCGCCGGCCAGTCCGTCTTCCGCCAGCCGAGCATGATCCACCGCCTGATGCACAACGAGACGGCTTTCGCCATCCAGCAGGAGCTGCGCTGGAAAGGGATCACCACGGTCATCCTGCCGATCCGGATCAACATCTAAACTCCGGGATCGCCCCCCGCTCACCGGGGAACCCCTCCCGGTTCCCCCCAAAGGGGCCCCCCTCCGTGATGTTCGCTCATGGGCGATCCCTCCGCCGGCCGAAAACCAATATTTCGCCGGTTGAGAACCTCATCTTGGGCGGCCGTTGCATTTTCTTTGGAGCATTTGATAAAATCGGACCCAGAACGAGGTCATAACAGCCGAAATCGGTCCATCCATCAGGGAAGGATCTCCCCCGCCCATGATCTTCAGCTCGAGTACGACCCCGTTTAGGTAAGGGAACACATGGCCGAGAGCACGACTCCGACGATTTCGGGTAAGATCAAGCGGACGCTGCTGGGCAAACCCCGGGACCTCAAAGACCCGGGGCTTTTCCATAAGCTCGCCCTGATTCCGATCCTGGCCTGGATCGGGCTGGGCGCCGACGGCCTGTCCTCGTCGTCCTATGGACCCGAAGAAGCGTTTCGGACCCTGGGTTCGCACACCTACCTGGCCCTCTTCCTGGCTCTGGCCACGGCGCTCACGGTCTTCATCATCTCGTACGCCTATTCGAGGATCATCGAGTATTTCCCCTCGGGCGGCGGAGGATACATCGTCGCGACCCACACCCTGGGCGAAAAATTCGGCGTCGTCTCGGGAGCCGCCCTCCTCGTCGACTACATGCTGACGATCACCGTCTCCATCGTCTCTTGCGGAGACGCCATCTTCAGCTTCTTTCCCCTCTCCTGGCAGTCCGCCAAGATCCCTTTTGAAATATTCTGCATTCTCCTCCTCGTCGTTCTAAATCTGCGCGGGGTGAAGGAATCGGTCACGTTCCTGGCGCCGATCTTCCTGATCTTCGTCGCGACCCATCTGCTGCTCATCGGGTACGGGATCCTGTCTCATGTCCCCCAGATGGGCGCGGTCGGCAGGCAGGTCCGCGGCGATTTCGCGTCCGGACTGGCGACGCTCGGCGCGGGAGGGATGCTCCTCCTCTTCCTCAAAGCCTTTTCCATGGGCGGGGGGACCTACACCGGGATCGAGGCCGTGTCGAACGGGCTGCAGATCCTCCGTGAGCCGCGAGTCCAGACGGGCAAGAAGACCATGATCTACATGTCCACCTCCCTGGCCTTCACGGCCGGAGGGATCCTCCTCTGTTATCTCCTGCTCGGGGTCCGGCCCGTCACCGGACAGACCTTGAACGCCGTTCTGGCGGGGAAGCTTTTCGGCGGCTGGGCCGTCGGCGGACCGCTGGCGATCATCACCATTTTTTCCGAGGGGGCGCTCCTCCTCGTCGCCGGCCAGACGGGATTCGTGGATGGACCGCGGGTCATGGCCAATATGGCCGTCGATTATTGGTTCCCCCACCGCTTCGCTTCGCTCTCGGACCGGTTCACCATCCAGAACGGCGTCCTTCTCATGGGCGGCGCGGCGGTCGGGCTCCTCCTGTATTCCCGCGGCAACATCGCCACGCTCGTGGTCATGTATTCCATCAACGTTTTCCTGACCTTCTCCTTGACCGAGCTCGGGATGTCCCGCTTTTTCATCCGGAACCGCAAGATTGAAGCGCATTGGAAAAAGCATTTGCCCGTCCACCTGACCGGGCTCGTTCTGTGCCTGACCATCCTGATCGTCACGTCTCTGGAGAAGTTCGCTCTCGGCGGCTGGCTGACGCTCGTGATCACGTCCCTCGTCGTCGTTCTCTGCATCCGGACCCGGGCCCATTATCACAAGGTCCGCAGCGGGGTCCGCGAGCTCGACGAGCTCCTCACGACCATCCCGACCAAGGGGCCGGCGAACGTGCGGACGATCGATCCGAAAGAGATGACGGCCATCCAGCTCGTCAACGGTTTCAATGGGTTCGGAGTCCACACGTTCCTGTCCATCGTCCGCAGCTTCCGCGGCTTGTACAAGAGCTACGTTTTCGTCTCCGTGGCCGAGGTCGATGTGGGGAGCTTCAAAGGATCGGAAGAGATGTCGCATCTCCAGGCCCGGACGGAGGAAGCCCTCCGGCAGTACGTCGATCTCGCCCGCAAGCTCGGTTATCCCGCCGAGTACCGCTACGACATGGGAACGGACATCGTCCAGACGGCTACCCGTCTTGTCGAGCGCGTTTCCCGCGAGTACCCGAATTCCACCGTTTTCGCCGGCCAGTCCGTTTTCCGACAGCCGAGCTTCATCCATCGCCTGCTGCACAACGAGACGGCCTTCGCCATCCAGCAGGAGCTCCGCTGGAAGGGGATCACCACGGTCATCCTGCCGATTCGCATTAATATCTGAACCGCTGCGTCGCGCCCGAGACGGGGCTCCCGGGGGAGAGGATCCTGCGGCACGCCGGTTTCCCCGTGCGAGTCTTTGGAGGGGCAAGCCCCTTCCAACGGTCTCTCCGTTCCCTGCCTCCCCTTCGCGGACTATCGTCCTGCGACCAAAGGGGCGGTCCCCTTTGGAATCCCCCGTGTATTCGCGAAGCTCGAATCCACGAAACCGGCTCTCGCGCCGAAGAGCAAGATATTGCGGCGGAGAGATCTCCCTGAGGCTCGCCTTCTATGATGGCGAAACGCAAGCCCCCCGGATCATCTTCTCCTTTCCATCTTCATCTTCGGCTTCCTCGGTCGGTTCGAACCACCCTTCTAGCCGCGCCGGTTAAGCGCACCGGAGCGTTCGGTATCGGCTCCTAAACCTCCCGAGTAAGTTAACACGACTCACTCTCCAGGGGGTGCGTTTCGCCATCATGCTACCTCCGGATGACCGCCGAACCCTCTCCCCCTCGCGCCCAAAACCCAAAAATCTCCGCCCGGATATGAATTCGCAGCGCAGGGATCGGCCAATCGGAGCGGGTGCCTGACGCTCGGACGACTTGGCCGATGAGCCGGATGGGGTCCCCTGGGTCGGGGGTGAGATACGGCGAATCGGCCGAGTCTGTCCGCGGCAGGATTCGCCTGCATTCCCGCACGATCATAGACGCGAACGCTCTTTATTCAAGGCGGCGACGGGATTCCCTAAGGCGAACATTCTTCGTGAGCCGTGGGAATCCCATCGCCGCCATTCCGCCATTCCTCCGATTGACTACATGAGGGCAATCCGCTATAAAAGGCTCGAACGCGAACCCCATGACCGAATCCGCCGCCTTGCCGGAATTCCGCCACCTCGCCATTGAGGGCGTGCTGAAGTCCGGAAAGACGAAGCTGACCGCTCTTCTCGCCCAGCGCCTGGGCGGAAAGGTCGTCTACGACCGGACGGAAAACCCGTATCTCAAAGACTTTTACGACGAGAAGGAAGGGGCGGCCTTCCTCTCCCAGCTCGTCTTCCTGGTCAACCGCTATCACCAGCAGGTCCGGCTCGTCCAGCGGGAGCTGTTCGAGGAGCGGATCCTGTCCGACTACATCTTCGAGAAGGACAAGATCTTCGCCTACCAGACGCTCTCGGACGACGAGCTCGTAGTCTACGACAAGATCTACGGAGTCTTCGCCGAACGCGTCCCCAAACCCGATCTCGTCATCTATCTCCAGATCTCCCTTCCCACTCTGATGCGGCGGCTGGCCAAGGAAGGCAGCCCCGTCGAGCGGAACATCTCCGAAAAATACCTCCAGGACCTGATCGAGGCGTTCGATTACTTCTTCTTCAACTACCAGGCGGCCCCGCTTCTCGTCATCAAGGCCGATGACCTGGACCTGGCCCGGGAGGCGGACATCGAGGATCTCGTCGGCCAGATCCGGCAGATGAAAAAGACGCCGCTGTATTACATCCCGCCGAGCTACTCCGGCCCGGACGCGCGGAAGCGAACGGGCTGAGGCATTCCCCCAATCCCGTGGCCGAAGGCGGGATGGGGAGAAAGGAGCGACGATGACGGACGCGAATCCACGGAAGGTGACCATCCCCGGCCTCCAGGCGCGCAAAGCCTCGGGGGAGAAGATCGTGGCCCTGACCGCTTATGATTACCCGACCGCCCGGATCCTGGACGAGGCGGGCGTCGATCTTCTCCTGGTCGGCGACTCCCTCGGCATGGTCGTCCTCGGCTACGAAAACACTCTGCCCGTGACGATGGAAGACATGCTCCATCATACCCGGCCGGTGGCCCGGGCCGCCCGGCGGGCCCTCGTCGTCGGCGACATGCCCTATTTCTCCTTCCACCTCTCGCACGAGGAGACCATCCGCAATGCTTCGCGCTTCCTCAAGGAGGCCGGGGCCGGCGCGGTCAAGATCGAAGGCGCCTCGTCCAAGCGCCTCAAGCTTATCGAAAAGCTGGTCGAGGCCGAGATCCCCGTCATGGGGCATGTGGGGCTGACCCCCCAGTCCATCCACCACCTCGGCCAGTTCAAGGTCCGCGGCGGCGTCGAAGCCGACGCCCGCAAGCTCATCCGCGACGCGGCCGCGCTCGAAGAGGCGGGGGCGTTCGCCGTGGTCCTGGAATGCATCCCCTTGGAGGTCGCGGCCATGATCACCCGCGCGCTCCGCATCCCGACCATCGGGATCGGCGCCGGGCCCGCCTGCGACGGGCAGATCCTGGTCTTCCACGATCTCGTCGGCTGCGATGTCGGGTATCTGCCCAAGTTCGTCAAGACGTACGCTAACCTCAGCAAGGTCCTGAAGGAGGCCGTCGGCCGCTACCGGGACGATGTCCGCGAGGGCGTCTTTCCGGACGACGACCACAGCTACCATCTCAAACCGGAGGTCGCCCGGGCCCTCAAGGCCAAGCCGAGGAAACGGGCGTGATCAAGATCGTCGCGGTCGGAGAGATGACGGAAGCCGCCCGGCGGATCCGAGCCTCCGGCCGGACGATCGGCTTCGTCCCGACGATGGGATTTCTCCACGAAGGCCACCTCAGCCTCGTCCGGGCGGCCCGGGAGGCCTCGGACGCCGTCGTCGTGTCGATCTTCATCAACCCGATCCAATTCGGACCGGCCGAAGACCTCCGGACGTATCCCCGCGATCTTGCCCGGGATACGGCTCTTCTCGACCGCGAGGGCGTCGAGATCGTCTTCTGCCCCGAGGCGGCGGAGATGTACCCGGAGGGTTTCCGCACGTTCGTCCGGGTCGAAAGCCTCGAGGACAAGCTGTGCGGCCAGTCGCGGCCGGGGCACTTCCGGGGCGTCTGCACCGTTGTCCTGAAGTTGTTCGAGATCGTCCGGCCGGACGCCGCGTTCTTCGGCCGCAAGGACGCCCAGCAAGCCCTCATCCTCGAGCGGATGGCCCGCGACCTGAACCTCGGCATCCGGATCGATGTCCGCCCGATCGTCCGCGAGCCGGACGGCCTGGCCATGAGTTCGCGGAACTCCTATCTCACCGCCGAGGAGCGCCGGGCGGCGCTCGTCCTCTTCCGGAGCCTGTCTCTCGCCTCCGGGCTCGTCGCCGCCGGCGAGCGATCCCCGGGCCCGGTCCTCGCCGGGATGCGGTCGCTCATCGCCGCCGAGCCCCTCGCCCGGATCGATTACATCGAAGCCGTGAACCCGGCCGATCTCGAACCGGCGGACCGGCTCCGGGACGGCACGCTCATCGCCCTGGCCGTGTTGATCGGCCGGACCCGGCTTATCGACAACATGTCCGTGGAACTCCCGAAAGGATAACCCATGCGCAGGACCATGCTGAAATCCAAGATCCAGAAAGCGGTCGTACGGCAGGCCCAGCTCGACTATGAGGGCAGCCTCGGCCTCGACGGGGCCCTGATGGACGCCGCGGACATGGTCCAATTCGAGAAGGTCCACATCTACAACGTCACGAACGGCGAACGGTTCTCGACCTACCTGATCCGCGAAGAACCGGGTTCGGGCCAGGTGGCGATCTACGGCGCGGCCGCCCACAAGGCCGGGGTCGGCGACGAGCTGATCATCGTCTCTTACGTCCAGCTCGAGGAGGAGGAGATCGGGTTCTTCATGCCCCGGGTGATCATTCTCGACGGCCGGAACAGCATTAAAGAAACTAAGCTCCGCGGAAGCTTGTAATTATTCCGTGGTCCGGGCCGCCCGGGCCAGGGCTTCCGGGTCCTCGAGGATCTTCTTCAGGTCCGTGACGAACCGGGCCGCCGCCGCTCCGTCGATGATCCGGTGGTCGAAGGACAGGCAGAGGGGGAGCGTCTTCCGGACGACGACCTTCCCCTCCACGGCCCGGACCCTGTCGGCGATCCTCATCGTCGCCAGGATGGCCGCTTCGGGATAGTTGATGATCGGCGTCGCGGCATCGCCTCCCAGAACCCCGACGTTCGTGATGGAGAACGTCCCGCCCTTGAGGTCGGCCAGGTCGAGGGTTCGTTCTCTCGCGGATTTGGCCAGGCCGGCGATCTCCCCGGCGATGTCGAGGGCGGACTTCTGATCGGCGCCCTTGACGACCGGGACGATGAGCCCGTCGGGGACGTCCACGGCGATCCCGATGTTGTAATATTTCTTGAGGATGATCTCCTCCTCCTCGTCATCGAGCGAGGAGTTGAGATACGGGTGCGCTTTCAAGGCTTCGATGACGGCCTTGACGATGATCGGCAGGTACGTCATCTTGATCCCGCGCGCCGCGGCTTCGGGAAGCAAGGACTCGCGGAGGGCTACGAGCGCTGTCGCGTCGGCCTCGTCGAAGTGCGTGACGTGGGCGGCTGTCGAAACCGACTGGTGCATCCTCTTCGCCGTCGCCCGCCGGATGCCCCGGAGCGGGACGCGCTCGAGCGTTCCGTAGAGATCATATTTAGATTTGACCTTGACTGCGAGCTTGGTGGGCGCCGGGGCCGCGGCCGCCTCGGCCGTCCTCCTCGAAGCCAGGACCGTCCGGACGTCTCCTTCCGTGATCCGACCGCCGGGGCCGGTCCCTGCGATCCCGGATAGGGGGAGACCCAGGTCCGCGGCCAGCTTCCGGACGGCAGGAAGCGCCTGAACATCAATGGAAATCGGGGCTGCGGCCGCTTCGGTCCTGACTCCGTGTAGGACGGACGAAACGTCCGCCGTCCTCTGCGAAGCCGGGACCGAGATATCTTCGCCTTTTTCCCCGATCGTGATGAGGACGTCGCCGACCTTTACGATGTCCTTCTCCTTGAAATGGAGCTTCAGGACCGTCCCAGCGTACGGCGAGGGCATTTCGACGACGGCCTTGTCGGTCTCGATCTCGGCGAAGGTTTCGTCGGTCTTAATGGGATCGCCTTCCTTGACCAGCCAGCGGACGATCTCTCCTTCGGTGATCCCTTCGCCCACGTCGGGAAAGCGGAATTCTTTGGCCATGATTAAAACTCCATCAAGCGCCGGATGCCGCTCCGGACGCGTTCCGGGCTGACATAATAGAAATCTTCGGATTTCGGAAGCGGGATCGTGATGTCCCAGCCTGTGACGCGGAGCACGGGGGCGGAAAGGTTCAGGAGGGCCTTCTCGGCGATAAGAGCGGCGATCTCGGCCCCGACCCCGCAGGACCGCGGCGCCTCATGAACGATCAGGGCCCGGCCGGTCTTCCGGACCGAGGCCAGGACCGTCTCGCGGTCCATGGGTGCGAGGGTCCGGAGATCGACGATTTCGGCCGAAACGCCGTCCTTTTCCGCGTCCGCGGCGGCCTTCTCGGCGACCGGGACCATGGCACCCCAGGCCACGATGGTGAGGTCGCAGCCTTCCCGGGCGATCCGGGCTTGACGGAGCGGGATCTCGTAAAGGTCTTCGGGAACCTCCTCCTTCGCGGCGCGGTACAGGCGCGAAGGTTCGAAGAAGATGACCGGATCATCGCTCCGGATCGAGGCCACGAGAAGCCCTTTCGCATCGGCCGGACCGGAGGGGACGACGACGGTCAACCCGGGGATCTGGCAAAACAACGCTTCGGTGCTTTCCGAGTGATGCTCGAGGGCCCGGACGCCCGCGCCGTAGGGAGTCCGGATGACAAGCGGGACGGTCGTCGAGCCGCGGGTGCGGTTCCGCAGCCGGGCGACGTGGGAGATGATCTGGTTCAAAGCAGGATAAATGAAGCCCAGGAACTGGATCTCGGCGACCGGCCGGAGGCCGAAGGCGGCCATCCCGATCGAGGCCCCGATGATCCCGGATTCGGCGAGGGGGGTGTCCATCACCCGCTCGGGACCGAATTTGTCGAAAAGCCCGTCCGTGACGCGGAAGACCCCGCCGTCCTTGCCGATGTCCTCTCCAAGGATGACGACCCGGGGGTCCCGGGCCATTTCCTGGGCCAGGGCCTGGTTGATCGCTTCGACCATGTTGAGCTTCATCGGCCGCCTCCCGGAAGCCCGGCTTTGAGCTCGGCGAGCTGTTCCGCGAGCGCGGGCGGCAGGTCCTTGAAGGTGTAAGAGAAAATGTCCTCGGGCGAGGCGGGGGGGCGGCTCTCGGCCTCGGCCACGGCCCGCTCGATCTCGGCCTCGGCTTGAGCGGCCACGGCCCGCTCGAATTCCAGGTCCCACAGGCCTTTCGAGCCGAGATAGGCCTGGAAACGCTTGATCGGGTCCCGCTTCTCCCACTCCGCGAGCTCGGAGGAGTCGCGGTATTTGGTCGCGTCGTCGGAGGTCGTGTGATGGCCCATCCGGTAAGTTTGGGCTTCTATGAGCGTCGGGCCTTTTCCGGAGCGGGCCCGGTCGAGCGCCTCGCTGACGGCAGCGTGCACGGCCAGGACGTCGTTTCCGTCCACCGCGATTCCGGGAAAACCGTAGGCCACGGCTTTCTGGGCCAGGGTGGGCGCGGCGGTCTGGCGGGACCGCGGCGTCGAAATCGCCCATTGGTTGTTGTAGCAAACGAAGACCGTGGGCGTCGAGAACACGCCGGCGAAATTCAGGCCTTCGTGGAAATCGCCTTCCGAGGTCGCCCCGTCGCCGAACGTCGAGACGGCGACGATGTCCTTTTTCAGGATCCGGGCGGCCAGGCCGGCGCCGGTGGCATGGATGATCTGGGAGGCGACGGGAATGGCGTAGGGGAAGACGTTGACTCCCTCGGGCGGCTTCAGCCCCGCCTCATTTCCCATCCAGGAGTGATAATAGAGGGCCAGGGGATAGCCGCGGGCGAGGTAGATCCCCAGGTCGCGGAAATAGGGGAAGAACCAGTCCGTCTCGCGGAGGGGAAAGGCCGCCCCGATCTGACAGGCTTCGTGGCCCTGGCTCGAGGCGAACGTGCCCATCCGTCCCTGGCGCTGGAGCTTCAGGGCCTTCAGGTCGGCCGCGCGCGTAAGAACCATGAGCTCGTACATCCTCCGGAGGTCGTCCGGGGCGAGACGCGGCTCGAGGTCCTTCCGGACGCGGCCGGACGCGTCGAGGATCTCGAGCCGTTCGCCCTTCTGGGGGTCGAACGCGTCGGTCAACATGGATAGATGTCCGGCCTCATTTCGAGGCCCATTCCTTGAGCTTCTCGTAGGGTATCTCGCCGCAGACCGCGTCGTTGGCCTCGACCTTGATGAACGTGGGGACGCGGAGCTGGCCGCCGCACTTGGCTGTGATCAGGGGACGGTAGGAGCGCATCGCGTCGGCGTTCTTTTCATTGTGCCAGACCTCGAGCCGCTCGACGACGATGCCCGCTTCTTTCTCCAGGCGGTCGACCAGGGGGTGCATCGCCCGGCAGTGGGGGCATTCCGCGCCGTGGAACATGATCAGCTTGCTCATGGGTTTCTCCTTAGTCGGGGGATCTATCGCTTGATGAACAGACTGCACCAGCACTCGCCCTTTTCGATGTCCTTGTAGGTCTCGTGGATGGTGAAGTTGCAGGGACAGACGATCTTGAGGTCTTCCTCGACCTCTTTGGTCATCAGCCGGCAGGGGCAGTATTTCAAGCCGTGCCGGGACTCGTTGCCCAGGATGCCGCCGATCAGGCCGTCGACGCGCTCCCGGTCGGGATTGACCATGAAGGGATTCCCCTCGGTGAACGTTTCGATCGCCTTCCGGAAGTCTTCGGGCTCGAAATCCTTGCCCTCATGGAGGAGGCCGAGGATGGTCCGGGCTTCCCGGGCCGTGATCTCGACGTAGGCATGGACGACCTTGCAGGTGGGACAGAGCTCCGGCGGCCGGACGCCGATGTGAATGTCGTTGCAGACGAAGCAGCGCCAATATCTCTTTTTCATCGAGGCTCCTTAAAAGGTTCGGCAGATGTTAAACCCGAGACGGACGTCGGAGCGCAGGTCGCCTCCGGGAACGACCTGGTCCGAGGTCAGCCCGTGCGAGTTCAGGATGAAGACCTGGAACACGTGGCCGCCGATCTTCTTCTCGACCCCGATGCTCCAGCCGTCCATCTCGGCCGCGTGGCCGGATAGGACGGGCATCCATTCGGCGATGAGTGAGAAGTCCTCGAAGACCATCACCCGCCCTCCCACGCCGAGACCCAGCGTGCCCTGAATCGTCGGGTCTCCATGCGTCGTGTTCGTCGCGTAGGCCGGGACGAGCATCAGCGAAACCCGGCCGGAGAGCTGATGGACGAGGCTCAGGGCCATGTTGAATCCGACGTTCTCGGAGGCGAGAAAGGCCCGGCCCTCCCGGGCTAGGGTCGTCACGTTGGCCGAGACATTCAAGGCGGCGGAGAACGGAAGCCCTCCGTTCCCGCCCTGGGACAAGGCAAGCCAGGACAGGCCGAGCTCGACGTCCTGGTCGATGTTCGTCCGGGAGATCGACACGCCGAGTCGGTCCGAGATCCCGTATCCGAAACCGAACAGGACCTGGGCGGGGGAGTCGAGCCCGTAAAAATCCTTGATCCCGCCGCTGACGGGATTGAAGAATCGGTGGGAGACGCGGAAGAGGACGTGGCCCTTGTCGATCGGCAGGGCCGTCGGCAGATTCGCCAACGTCCTGCCCCAAAAGGCCGGGACGGGAAAGCGCGGTTTCTTCAGGGCCGGAGGAGGCGAGTCCTGGTCGGAGTCCTGGTCCTTGCCCTTCAGACCGGCGATCCAGTCCCGGATCGCCTGGATTTCCTCAGGCTTGAGCGGGTCTTTCCCCGAAGGCATGCGTCGCCCGGCGATGGCCCGGTCGCCGCGGAGCTTCATCAGGATATAGCTCTTGTCGGGATCGTTCGGATCGATGAGCTTCGATTCGGGGCGGCCCATGCTGGCGGCGCCGATCGCGGCCGCGACGCCCTCGGCGGTATCGAAGTTCAGGGCCATCTTAGGGTATTGTCCCTGGTGGCAGCCGACGCCGCCGCAGCTGCGTTTGAAGATCTTTTGGATGGGTTCGGGCACCGGCGACGAGCCTTGGGCGAACAATCCGCATGCCGCCAGCGCCACACCCGTTACGAGCCCCAGGAGAATTCGGCGGTTGGTGCTCATGGCTTCCTCCGCGTTCAATTGCCGTTCGCGCCGTTGTTGATCCAGTTCTTGATGTTCTGGATCTGGGTCGCGCTCAGGGGATTCCCTCCGAAGGGCATCCGTCCTCCCACGGTCTGGCGATTCTCGAGCTTCATGACCAGATAGCTGTTCGTCGCGTCTCCCGGCGAGACCCGCATCAAAGCCGGGACTTCGGTCGAAGCGACGTTGACCAGGGTGGAGTAAGCCTTCCCGGCCGAAAGGTCCAGCCCGGCCTGGGCGGTGGCGTTATGGCACGAGGAGATCGCGCAGCTCGAATTGAAGATCGGCTGGATGTCGTTTTGGAAGGAAGGATTTGCTTTGGGCTGATCGCTGGTGGTTGTCGTCGCGGACTTGCACCGGGCCAGAGCGAGGAGCCCGAGGCAGAGACACAGTCCCATCATTCGGCGCGCGTTCATTTGCGGTTCCTTTTTAAGGCGGCCATTCCAATGAAAAATCCAACGAGGACCTCGGATATCAAATCGAACTTATGCCGATTTCATGCCACGAGCGTCGCGCGGATCTTGCCTGGGGCACCAGGGGGGGATTGGGCGTTCGTCTTGGAAAATGGGATTATTCCGATGCCGCAGGACTCGTCAAAACTCGGATTTTGGTTAGAGCGTTTGGAGATAGGCGACGAGATCGGTCAGCTCGGCCTCGCTCAGCCGGGCAAACGGTTAATCCAAGCGGTAGTTCGGGGCTTCCTTGGTGATGGTCACGTCGTGGACGTGGCTTTCCTTGAGCCCGGCCGCGGAGATCCGGACGAAGCGGGCGTTCGCCTGCAGCTCGGCTACGGTCCTGCATCCGGCGTAGCCCATCCCCGAGCGCAGCCCGCCGACGACCATCTGGAGGATCGAGACGACGCTGCCCTTGTAGGGGACCATGCCTTCGATCCCTTCCGGGACGAGCTTGGCCTCGGGCGCGGCCTCCTGGAAATACCGGTCGCGGCTCTTGCCTTCCTTCATGACGTCGAGCGAGCCCATGCCGCGGTAGATCTTGTAGGAACGGCCTTGGTACATGACGACCTCTCCGGGCGATTCGTCCGTGCCGGCCAGGAGGTTGCCGAGCATGACCGTGCTGGCTCCGGCCGCGAGGGCCTTCGTCACGTCCCCGGAGAATTTCACGCCTCCGTCGGCGATCACCGGAATCCCTTTCGCCCGGGCCACGGCGCTCACGTCGGCGATGGCCGTGATCTGGGGCACGCCGCAGCCGCTGACGACGCGGGTCGTGCAGATCGAGCCCGGTCCGACCCCGACCTTGAGGGCGTCGACGCCGAGCTCGATCAGGTCGGAGGCCGCCTCGGGGGTGCCGATGTTCCCGGCGACGAGCTCGAGCTTCGGGAATTCCTTCCGCAGCGTCCGGACGGTGTTCAGGACATTCTGCTGGTGGCCGTGGGCCGTGTCCACGATCAGGACGTCGACCTGGGCCTTGACCAGGGCCCGAGCCCGCTCGAGGCCGTCTTCCCCGACGCCGACGGCCGCGCCGACCCTCAGCCGGCCTAGTCCGTCCTTGGCCGAGTTGGGGTACTGGATCCTCTTCAGGATGTCCTTGTAGGTGATCATCCCTTTCAAATGGCGGCCCCCGTCGACGATCAGGATCTTCTCGATCTTGTGCCGGTGGAAGAGGGCCTCGGCCGCTTCGAGAGGCGTCCCGACCGGCACGGTCACGAGGTCCCGGGTCATGACCTGCTCGATGGGCAGGTCGAGGCGCGTCTCGAAGCGGAGATCGCGGTTGGTCAGGATACCGACAAGGATGTTGTTCGCGTCCGTGATCGGGAGCCCGGAGATGCGGTAGCGCTGCATGACCTCCTTGGCCTGGAAGATCTTGTCCTCGGGCCGCATGCTGATCGGGTCGTGGATCATGCCGCTCTCGTGGCGCTTGACCTTGTCCACCTCATCCGCCTGGACCTCGATCGTCATGTTGCGATGGATGATCCCCAGCCCGCCCTGCTGGGCCACGGCGATGGCCATCTTGGACTTGGTCACGGTGTCCATGGCCGCGCTGACCAGGGGGATGTTCAGGACCAGATTCCGGCTGAAGCGGGTGGCGACATCGGCCTCGGCCGGGATCACGGCGGACCGCGCCGGCAGGATCAGGACGTCGTCGAAGGTCAGCCCTTCCTTGATCGTGTCATCGAGCATGGCGCTTCCTCCCAACGATCATTTCTTCTTCCGCCTCCCGGGGATCGTCGCGCGGACCTCCTGTCCTCGGGGCGCGCCCTGTTCCCGCCCTTGCGGGGCGGCCGCGTCGCGCTGCCCGTAGACGAGCGGCCGGGTCCGGCGCTGGGGCGGTTCGACCTCGCGGGGCCGCTCGATGCGCTCGGCGACGGGCTGGATGAGGAAGAGATAGCGGATCGTCTCGTCCTCGATCCGGTCGAGCATGGCCTGGAACATATCGAAGCTTTCCTTCTTGTATTCGACGAGAGGATCGCGCTGGCCGTAGCCGCGGAGGCCGATGCCCTCCTTGAGATAATCCATGCCGAGGAGGTGGTCCTTCCACTGCGTGTCGATGACCTGGAGCAGGATGATCCGCTCGAACTCGCGCATGGCCTCCGGTCCGAGAGCCTTTTCCTTGGCCTCGTACATCGCGTTCAATCGCTCGAGGAGGAGCGTCCGCAGGTCCTCGAGGGTGATCTCGTTCCACTTGATCCCGAGGGCGTCGACGGACAGACCGAACTGGGCCAGGACGGCCTGGCGGAAGGCTTCGACGTCCCAATCCTCGGGGTGGGCGTCCTTGCCCGTGTGCGTGTCCATGAGCCAGTCGAGGATCTGTTCGACGAGCGTCAGGATATATTCTTTCTGGCTCTTGCCTTCGAGGATCTCGCGGCGCTGGGTGTAGATCGTCGTCCGCTGCTTGTTCATGACGTCGTCGTACTCGAGGAGGTGCTTGCGGATGGTGAAGTTCTGGCCCTCGACCTGCTTCTGGGCGCGCTGGATGGCCTTGCTGACCATGGGGTGCTCGATGGGAACGCCCTCGCCCATGCCGATCCGGGCCATGAGGCCCGAGATCCGCTCGCTGCCGAAGATGCGCATCAGGTCGTCCTCGAGGCTGAGGAAGAACCGGGATGATCCGGGATCGCCCTGCCGGCCGGCCCGGCCGCGGAGCTGGTTGTCGATCCGCCGCGCCTCATGGCGCTCGGTCCCCGTGATGTGGAGGCCGCCGAGCTCAACGACGCGCTCATGCTCGGCCTGCATGACCTTCCGGGCTTCGCCCAGGAACTTCTCGATTTGTTCGGGCGTCGCGGTCAACGGATCGCCTCCGGCCTTCTTAATGGCCTCCCGGGCCATGTATTCCGGATTGCCGCCGAGAAGGATGTCCACGCCGCGTCCGGCCATGTTGGTGGCGATGGTTACGGTCCCGAGACGGCCGGCTTGGGCGATGATCGAGGCCTCCATCTCGTGGTACTTGGCGTTGAGGACGACGTGCTTGACGTTCTTCTTGCGGAGCAGCGTGCTGAGGTGCTCCGATTTCTCGATCGAGATCGTCCCGACGAGAACCGGCCGTCCCTTGGCGTTGCTGTCGATGATCTCCTGGGCCACGGCCTCCCATTTTTCCGGGGCCGTCCGGTAGATGACGTCGGGATTCTCGAGCCGGATGAGGGGCTTGTTCGTCGGGATCTCTACGACCTCGAGCCCGTAGATATGCCCGAACTCGGGGGCCTCGGTCATGGCCGTCCCGGTCATGCCGGCCAGCTTCTTGTACATCCGGAAATAGTTCTGGAAGGTGATCTGGGCCAGGGTCTGGTATTCCTGCTCGATCTTGACGTTCTCCTTGGCTTCGAGGGCCTGATGGAGCCCATCGCTGTAGCGGCGGCCCGGCATGAGACGGCCGGTGAACTCGTCGACGATGATGACCTGCCCTTCCTTGACCATGTAGTCCACGTCGCGCTTGAACAGGGTGTGGGCCTTGAGCGCCTGGTTGATGTAGTGGACGAGGTCCATGTGGGCCAGATCGTAGAGGTTGGACACGTTGAGGTATTTTTCGGCCTCGGCCACGCCCGTTTCGGAGATCGAAACCGTCCGGGTCTTCTCGTCAACGGAGAATTGCTTGTCCTTGGAGAATTTCCGGACGAGCTTGTCGACCTTGAAGTACATCTCCGTCGATTCGTCCGTCGGGCCGGAGATGATGAGCGGCGTCCGGGCCTCGTCGATGAGGATGCTGTCGACCTCGTCGACGATGGCGTAGTTGAACTCGCGCTGGACGAGGTCGCCCAGCCGGAACTTCATGTTGTCGCGGAGATAATCGAACCCGAATTCGTTGTTCGTCCCGTAGGTGATGTCGGAACGGTAGGCCCGCTGGCGGTCCGCGTCGTTCATCTCGTGCTGGATCGTTCCGACCGTCATGCCCAGGCTCTCGTAGATGGGGCCCATCCACCCGGTGTCCCGCTTGGCCAGGTAATCGTTGACCGTGACGATGTGGACGCCCTTCCCCGACAGGCCGTTGAGGTAAACGGGGAGGGTGGCGACGAGCGTCTTGCCCTCGCCCGTCTTCATCTCGGAGATTTTGCCCTGGTGGAGGACGATCCCGCCGATGAGCTGGACGTCGAAGTGGCGCATGGCCACCCGGCGCCGCCCGGCCTCCCGGACGACGGCGAACGCCTCGACGAGGATGTCGTCGAGGGTCGCGCCCTGGTCGAGCTTGCCCTTGAATTCGGCCGTTTTCGCCCGAAGCCGGTCGTCGGTCAGGACTTGGATGGACGGCTCGAGATCGCTGATCGCGGAAACAAGGGGCTGAATCTTCTTCAGGGAGCGCTCGGAGGCCGTCCCGAAGATCTTTTCAAGGAGATGCTTAACCATTGTCTATTATTATCAGAAAGCCGCGCGATTTGTCAATTTCCGGCCTATCCCCTTGATTCGCCGTCCATTCGCCCGGCTTGAGTCCCCCCTGGAAGTGTTCCGTCCCTGGTGATATAGTCCGTAAAGAATTCATGAGACGGAACACTTGAATGGGCCCCGTGAAAAGAACGGTTGCGGCGGCCGCCCTGGGGATCGTCGTTCTGGCCGCGCTCGGCGCGATCTACACCGGGTATATCCGGGGAGACATGTCCGATTTCGGAGTGCCGTACCGGAACGCGGAACGGATTCTCCGGGGGGAAACGCTCTACCGAACGAGCGATGGCCATCTCCAATACAAGTACGCGCCGGTTTCGGCCCTTTTCTACGCCCCGCTTGCCCTCCTGCCGCTCGAGACGGCCAAGATCATCTGGTACGGCCTGGAGATCATCCTGCTCGCGGGGGTTTGCGCTGTCGGCTGGCGGATCCTTCCCCGCAAGCGGAAGAGCCCCTGGTTCGTGATCGGGCTCGGCATCCTGGCCTCGCTCAAGTTCCTCGGCCGCGAGATCGAGCTCGGTCAGGTCAATCTCCTCATCATTTTTCTCCTTGTCCTGATGGTTGCGGCGTATCTCGCGAAACGGGACGCGTGGGCGGGTTGTCTCTGGGCGCTCTCCATCTTTTTCAAGCCATACGCCCTGGTTTTTTTGCCCTATTTCGTCCTCAAGAAGAGATGGAAACCGTTGCTTTCGGGCTTAGCCGTTCTCGTCGGGGGCGGATTCCTTCCGTCCATATTCTATGGTTTCCGCGGCAACCTGGTCGTCCATCGGGAATGGATCTCCCGGCTGTCCGATTCGACGCCCGGCCTCATGGCGGTAGGGGATAACGCCTCCCTCTACGCGTTCTTCTGGAAGCTTTTTCCGGGTCATTCCGAGGCAGCCGCTAAGATCGCCTGGGTCGCGGCGGGCTGCGTCATTGCGGCGCTCTTCCTCTGGATGATGCGGGCGGCGAAGTCCGCTGACCTTCGCGGCGCGGAAGTGCTCGAGGCTTCATTCCTCCTCGTCCTCATCCCTTTCTTTTCGCCCCTGGGATGGTATTACAATTATCTCTACGCGCTTCCGGCTTTTTTTGTCCTCCTGAACGCCTGGCCGCTGCTGTCCGGATCATGGAAAGGAATTCTGGCCGCCGACCTCGTCCTGATCGGGGGGACCCTTCGCGAAATCCTCGGAAAATCGCTCTTCCGATTCTACACGCACCAGTCCCTGGTCGTCATCAATTTCATCATCCTGCTGGTCGTGCTGGCGCACGTCCGCGCCCGGAAGATCGACTGAGGAAAAGAGAAAGGGACGCTCCGCCCCATGCGGGTGCGAAGCGTCCCAGCGGATTCACTTCTTGCCGAGGATTTCGTTCACGAGCGGCTGGGCGCCGTAGATCTTCGTCAAAGCTTCGATGATCCCCTGGCTGTGGACCATGACCGATCGGTTCTGGTCGTCCGAATAAACGAACCGGGCGGGCAGCGACTGGATGTTCCCATCGAAGAGCACGCCGGAGAACTCGCCCTTGCGGTTGATGACCGGGGAGCCCGAGTTCCCGCCGATGGAATCGACGGTCGCGACGAAGTTGATCGGCGTCGTCATCTTCGCGGCCGCTTTCTTGGCCAGGAAGGAGGCCGGGAGCTCGTAAGGATCCTTGTTCCCGGCCCGGGCCGATTTGTCGTAGAGCCCCTGGAAGACGGTGAAGGAGGGGATCTTCTTGCCGTTCTCGACATAGCCCTTGACTGTCCCGAAGCTCAAGCGCAGCGTGCCGGTCGCGTCGGGCGGGATGGACGTGCCCTTGATCTTGAACATCGCCTGGGCGATCAGCGCACCGTTCTTCGTTTCGACCGGCTCGACCTCGGTCTCGTAGCGCTTGCGGACGGTCCGCGATACGGGATCGATCAGGAGGGAGAGCTTGATCATCGGGTCGTCTGAGGCATAGATCGCGTCCAGGCCGCCGTCGAGATAGCGTTTGCGCTCTTCGACATCCTTCAGCTTCGTTCCCTGGACGAGGTCCTTGGCCACGTCCTCGGCCAAGCGGCCGGCCATGAGCCACTGGACCTCGAGCCGGCCGCCGAACTCTTTCTGGAGCTGGATGAGGGCGTCGGTCAGGTTGAAGATTTCGAGCTCGTCGTAAATGGGCGTCACCGACGTCAGCCGCCGGGTCAGCGCGGGCAGTCCGGCGTCCCGATATTCCCGGAGCCGCGCGTCGTTGGGCCTGGCTTTCTCGAAGGCCAGCCGGACGAGCGAACGGGCATAGCCGAAGTATGTGGACGTGAAACCCGCCCCCCCTTCGAAATACCGGTACAGCTTGTACAGCGAGGCATAGGACTTCTCCGCGGCGGCCAGCTCATCCCAGGCCTTGCCGTAGAGGGCCGCGGTTTCCGGGTTCGCCGCGACGGCTTCACGGAGGGTTTTTTCCTCGGCGGCCTTCTTGGCCATGAGCTTCGGGTCGAGAAGGCCGGACTGATAGCCGATCGTCGCCTTCAGGCTGTTCTCGATGCCGAAGAGCGTCCCCTGCGCTTGCCGGGCGTATTCGGGTCCGCGCTTTCCGTACTCTTTGAGCAGGGCCTGGCGGCGCTTGTAGTTCTCGATGTTGAACGGATAGGCCGTGTCGCGGAGGAATTCCATTTGGGACATCGTCAGGAGGCGGCCCGTCGAGCCGGGATGGCCGGAGGCGAAAACGAGATCGTTCTCCTTCAGGCCGGCGGTGTTCCACTTGAGGTAGTGCTTGGATTCGATCGGCTTGTCGTTCTCGTAAAGCCGGAACAGGGTGATGTCGAGGTCGTAGCGGGGATATGTGAAATTGTCCGGATCGCCGCCGAAAAAAGCGGCCAGGTACTCGGGGGCGAAGACGAGCCGGACGTCGGAGTAGACCTTGTACTTGTAGAGATGGTACATGCTGCCGGAGTAGAGGTTGACGGTTTGGGCCCGCAGGCCGGTGCCCTCCGAGGCCGACTTCTCGAGCGCGGCGATAACCTTCTCGCGGGCTTCGGCCGCCTGGAGGGGAGTCATTCCGGGCTTTTCCGCTCCCCGGACCTGGGCGGTGATGTCCTCGATCGACTGCAGGACCGTGAGCTCCATGCCGGGGCATTTGAGCTCTTCGGCCCTCGTCCTGGCATAAAAGCCGGTCTTCATCAGGTCGCGTTCCTTGGTGCTCAGGTTCTGGATGGCACCCTGGCCGACATGATGATTGGTCAGGACCAGGCCGCTCGGGGAGACGAACGAGCCCGACGCGCCGCCGAAGCGGATCGAGGAGAGCATGATGTGTTCGAGCCATTGCGGAGTCGCGTCGAACTTGTATTTCGCCTTGAGAATCTGGTTGGGGGCCATGTTGAACAGCCACATGCCTTCGTCCCCCTGAACGGGGAGAAAGAGGGCCAGGATCAGCACAGCGAGCAAAATCCGGGATTTCATCGATCTCATGGGTGATTCCTCCAATTATCGAAAAGATAATATTATCACAGCCTACAGCGAAATCCTAGCCGCCCGTCACCGATATTCCGAGTCGCGGCAAGAGGCGGGCGAGGGCGATTGTCCATGCGGGCGTGCGTTCGCAAAATGTTTTATCAGGTACTTTCTTGAGTTTGCGGGGCGCGAGGGGATTCCCTGAGAGGGCCAGCGCAGCGGAGCGGGAAGACCAAGATTCCGAAGACGCTTTCCAAGAATTCATTAGTGATATCACCTCCCCTTCCCCTCCTGTATCCAAGAGGGGCCCCGAAACAGGTTAGCGTTTTCGGTGAGGTGAGCACGTAGAGCGAATTTCAATCGAGATGGCGAAGGGATCGCCCATAAGCGAACACCAGGAGGGGAAGTCCCCGCAGATTAAGCGGGGGGGAACCCGCGGGGGGTTCCAACCGTGAGCGTTGGGCGATCCCGGAGCCTCTGGAGGAAATTCGCGTCCCGATCAGGGAGTCCCCGGGAGCCCATCTTTCCGCGCTTGATTTTGATCGCGCGGTAAGCTAGTAATGGAGAATCATGATCAGCGAAGGAAGAGTCCGGCGATGACGAGCCTTCTCCAGGTCGAGCCCGGGATCTCCGTCCAAATAGTCGAAATCGCCGGCGGTGAAGCGACCCGCCGGCGCCTCTTCTCCCTCGGGCTCCACATCGGCGACCGGATCGAGATCGCGGCGCGCGGCATCCTGCGGGGTCCTGTGCTCGTCAGGCATGAAGGTTCGGGCGTCACGGTTGCCATCGGCCGGGCGATCGCCCAGAAGATCATCGTGATGGTCTGAGATGGACGGGCCCGGCGCGCCGACGATCGTCTTTCTCGGGCAGCCTAACTGCGGCAAGAGCACCCTCTTCAACGCCCTGGCCGGTCACAAGGCCCAAACGTCGAACTTCCCGGGGACGACCGTCCAGCATACGCACAGCGAGGCGACGATCGGGGGCCGCCGGCTCAACATCATCGATCTCCCCGGCATGTATTCCCTCCATCCGTCGGACCCTGCCGAGAAGGTCGCGCTGCGGCATCTGTTCCTCGAACGCCCGGATCTCGTCATCAACGTCGTCGACGCCTCGATCCTCGGCCGGAGCCTCGAGCTCACCTTGGAGCTTCTGGAGATGGGCCGGCCGATGGTCGTCGCGCTCAACATGACCGATCTGGCCGAGAAACGAGGCGTCCTTGTGGACGCGGCGCGGCTCGCCGCCCGGCTGGGTGTTCCGGTCATCCCGACCACCGCCACCCACGGCCGCGGGATCAAGGAGCTCATGGAAGCCGCCGTCGCTTGCCTGGACCGGCCGTGCCGCGGTCCGCGCCCGGTCTGGTCGAGCGATGTCGAGCGCGAGGTCGATGCGTTCGCCGCGCGGATTCCGGCAGGATTCCCCTGCATCTCCGACGCCCGGTTCACGGCCGTCCAGATGATCGAATCCGGGCAGACGTTCTGCGACGCGTTCCTCGGAGAGATCGATCCGGCGCTCAAGCGGGCGCTCGACGAGACGCGCGGCCGGCTCGGCACCCCGCGGGGAAAACCCGCTTACGAGGTCATCGCCGCTGAGCGGCACCACCTGGCCCAGAAGCTCTTCGAGGAATGCGCGACCGTTCGGCGGCGTCTGCGCCGGCCGTGGAGCGAGCGGCTGGACGACGTCCTGATGCACCCCGTCATGGGATATCTCGTCCTGGCCGGCGTCATGCTCGGATTCTTCTTCGTCGTCTTCAAGATCGGCGGCCCGCTGGAAACGGTGTTGCTCAAGCCTTTGGCCGCCGTCAAGGCGTCGATCGCCGCCCAGCTCGGGAGCGGGCTGTTCTTTCACCTCGCTGACGGCCTCCTTCAGGGGATCGGCGGGGGAGCGGCCATCGTCCTGCCGTATTTTCTGCCGCTCCTCCTCCTGATGGCGCTTCTCGAGGACGCCGGATACCTGGCCCGGATCGGCTTTCTCCTCGACACGTTCATGCACCGGATCGGGCTTCACGGGAAATCCGTCGCCCCGTTCATCCTCGGCTTCGGCTGCAACGTCCCGGCCATCGCGGCGACACGCATCCTGGAGTCGCGCCGCGACCGCGTCCTGACGTCGCTCCTCATTCCGTTCATTCCCTGTTCGGCCCGGACGACGGTCATTCTCGCCCTGGTCGCATTTTTTCTCGGGCCGTGGGGAGCTCTGGGCTTCTATGCCGCGAACATCGTCCTCGTCGCCATCCTGAGCAAGGTCCTGAGCGGGTTCCTGAAAGAAGAATCGCCCGGTTTGATCCTGGAGATTCCCACGCTCAAGGTCCCGCGTCCCGGATCCATCCTCCTCAAGGTCTGGTTCCAGCTCCGTTCCTTCCTCCGCTTCGCCTGGCCGATTCTCATCGCCGGGAGCGTTGTTCTCGGTCTCATCCAGGCGCTCCACGTCGACGCCGCGATCAACGCCGCTCTCGCGCCCCTTGTGGAAGGCCTGCTCGGCCTGCCCCGGGCCCTGGGCGTAACGCTCATCTTCGGCTTCCTCCGCAAGGAGCTCTCCTTGCTCATGATGATCCAGGCCCTCGGAACGGATTATGCGAGCCTGCCGTCCGTCCTCACGTCCGGACAGATCATCGTCTTCACGGTCTTTATCAGCCTGTTCATCCCCTGTCTTTCGACACTCGCCGTTCTATGGAAAGAGACCGGACGGAAGATCGCCCTGCTCTCGGCGGGATTGAGCGTTTCGGTCGCCATCCTGGTCAGCCTGATCGTCCGGCTGTTCGTCTGAAGCGGATTTGGACGGACTTTCAAGCGGAGAGGGGGATGCCGCCCCGTCCATGTCCGAGTCTCGCGGGCCCGGAAGTCACGCTTTTTCGGCGTACGCTTCGATCCCGGCCTTGAGCTCGGCGATCAGCTCCTTGACCGTCGTGATCCGGTTCACCCGCCAGGCGTTCTGGCCGCAAAAGACGAGCCCCTTCTCCATGTTCCCCTGGTAGGCGTGGGTCAGGGCCAGGGCGATGCAATATTTGGCCGTGGCGACGTCGCATGTCGCAAGGCATTGATATTCGCATTTGATCTTGTCGAGCTTGCCTTCATCGAGGTTCTTCAGAAACGGATTCCGGATCGCCCGGCCGGGGAGTCCGACCGGGCTCTTGATGATGACGATGTCTTCTTTTTTGGAATCCAGATAGGTCTGCTTGAATTCCGCGGAGACTTCGCACTCGGTCGTGCAGACGAAACGCGTCGCCATCTGGACGCCGGAAGCCCCGGCCCGGAGCATCCGGGCGATGTCCTCGCCCGTGAAGATCCCTCCTCCGGCGATGACGGGGATCTTGCGTCCGTATTTCTCCTCGTACGCCTTGACCGCCGCCAGGACTTCGGGGAGGAGGATCTCGAGCGAGAATTTTTCCGGTTCTCTCAGCTGTTCGGCCGAGAACCCGAGATGGCCGCCGGCGAGCGGCCCTTCGAGGATGACGGCGTCGGCCGCCCGCCCGTATCGCTTGTCCCACGTCCGGAGGACGATGTCGGCCGCCCGGCCCGAGCTGATGATCGGGATGAGGCCGATCTCCACATCACCGGCCCATTCGGGGAGCCGGAGGGGGAGGGAGGCCCCCGCGACGATGAACTCGGCCCCTTCCCGGGCCGAGGTCAGGACGAGGTCGCGGGCGTTGCTGAGAACGCCCATGATGTTGATCGCGATCGGGCCGTGCGTCAGGCGCTTCGCCCGGCGGATTTCCGCGACGAGGCCTTCCCGGCTGGTCTTCTCGAACTCGGTCTTCGAGGCTTCGACGTCGCCCAAGCCGACGGCGGCGATGGTCCCAATGCCGCCTTCGTTGGCGACGGCAGCGGCCAGGCAGGCCTTGGAAACGCGGACGCCCATTCCGCCCTGGATGATGGGCAGGGGGACGGTGATCTTGCCGATGGTCAAAGGAGGAATCTTCATGGATCGTTCCTGTATGTTCGGACGGCGAGGCAGGCGTTCCCCCCGCCGAATCCGAAGGAGTTGCTCAGGGCGGCTTCGAGCTTGATGGTCTCGGCCCCGTGGACGACATAATCCAAAGGGCAATCGGGGTCGGGCTCCTCGTAATTGATGGTCGGCGGGACGATCCCCGTCTGAACGCTCATGACCGTGGCCACGAATTCCACCGCGCCCGCTGCGGCCAAAAGATGCCCGATCATCGATTTGTTCGAGCTGACTTTGATCCGTGCCGCGTGCCCGCCGAAGACGGTCCCGATCGCGGCGCTCTCGAGCTTGTCGTTGAGGACGGTGGATGTGCCATGGGCGTTGATATGCCCGATGGTCCGGGGCTCGAGGCGGGCGTCGGCCAGGGCCGCGCGCATGGCCCGGACCATGCCCTCGGCCGTCGGATCGGGCGCGGTCAGATGATAGGCGTCGGCCGTGTTCCCGTATCCGGCGAGCTCGGCGTAGATCCGCGCCCCGCGCCCCCGGGCGTGGTCCAGGCGCTCCAGGACGACGACCCCGGCCCCTTCACCCATGACGAATCCGTCGCGTCCCCGGTCGAACGGCCGCGACGCCGTTTCGATCCGGTCGTTGCGGCGGGACATGGACCGGTTGGCGCAAAAGCCGCCGTAGGCCATCGGCGTCAGGCAGGCTTCGGAACCGCCGGCGAGCATGATGTCGGCGTCCCCTCGCTGGAGGACGCGGAAAGCGTCACCGACGGCGTTCGACCCGCTCGAGCAGGCGACCGAGGGTGCCGAGAGAGGTCCCTTCAAACCGAAGCGGATGGAGACGTGGCAGGCGGCCATATTGATGAGAAGCCGCGAGACGAAGAAGGGATCGAAGGCCCGCGGGCCTTTCTCGGCCAGCCGGGCTTGCCCGATCTCGATCGTTTCCGAGCCGCCGATCCCGGAGCCGATGATGACGCCGGCGCGCTCGCCCGAGAACGGCCTGCCGGCGAGGCCGCTGTCGGTCATGGCCATATCGGCCGCCGCCACCGCGAACTGGGAGAAGCGGTCCATCCGGGCCGCCGACTTCCGGTCGATCCAGCGGTGGGGGTCGAAATCCCGGACCTCGGAAGCCATGGTCGATGGAAAAGCCGAAATGTCGAACCGGGTCAGCCGGGAAATCCCGTTCTTCCCCGAGATCAAGGCCGGCCAGAATTCGGGCAGACCGGTGCCGATGGACGTAACTGCGCCCATACCCGTGACGACGACTCTGCTGTTATTCAATCGGCACTCGACGGAAAAATGTACTGCAATCGGGGCCCGAGCGCAAGATCATTGTTTCGGCCCGCCCCCGCTTTGCCCGTTTACGAGCCCATCACGCCTTGCTTTTATCGCGTAACGGAATTATTTTAAGCCGGTGAGCGAATCGACGTGCGTCCCGCCGCTTCGCGGACGTCTCTATTCGTCCGCGGCCCTCCTACTGGTCTCCTTCCTGCTCGCGGCAGCGGCGGTGTCATCCGCGGGTCCGCGGCAGGGATCGTCCGCGCGGCCGAACGTTCTTCTTGTGACGATCGATACGCTGCGCGCGGACCGGGTCGGGCGGATCGATTCCGGGCGCCCGCTGACCCCCAATATCGACCGTTGGGCGGCGGATGCCGCCGTCTTCGATCGGGCCTACGCACACACGGTCACCACGCTTCCTTCGCACGCCAACATCCTTCTCGGGACGACCCCGGCGTTCCATGGAGTCCACGACAACACGAATTTCGTCGTTCCCGCCGCGCTGCCGACGATGGCCGCTCACCTCAAGGCGGCGGGATATGCCACGGCCGCCTTCATCGGCGGATTTCCGCTCGACGCGCGTTTCGGGCTGGGCCGGGGATTCGACACGTATGATGATGACCTGCGGACCCTGGAGAAGGACCCGGGCATCGAGGCCGGCCGGGAGCGCCGGGCCCGGGCCGTCCTGGACCGAGCCCTGGCCTGGCTCGAAGGGCGGAAATCGCCGTGGTTCCTGTGGGTCCACTTCTACGATCCGCATGATCCGTATTCCCCGCCCGAGCCGTTCCGATCCCGCTACGCGAAGAATCTTTACGACGGGGAGGTCGCCTATACGGATTCGGTCCTCGAAGGACTCTTCGGATTTCTCCGGGATTCACGCGCCGGGGAGCGGACGCTGGTCGTCCTGACCGGGGACCACGGCGAATCCCTGGGAGAGCATGGAGAGCGGACCCACGGATTTCTCGCTTATGAGCCGGCCCTGCGGATCCCGCTCGTCATCCGAGCCCCGGGCGGGACGGGCCGCCGCGTGGCCTCGAACGTTTCCCACGTGGACATCTTCCCGACGGTTTGCGACTTCCTCGGTCTGCGGCCTCCGGCCGGCCTGCAAGGCCGATCACTCCGGCCTTTGATGACGGGGGGCCGTCGGGATGAACGGCCCGTTTATTTCGAGTCGCTCTCCCCGGCGCTCAATCTCGGTTGGGCGCCCATCACCGGCTTCCTCTCGGGAAACCAGAAATTCATCGAATCGCCCGTTCCCGAGCTCTATGATCTGTCAAAGGATTCTGCCGAGAGCGACAACCGTGCGTCGGGGAGCGATCTCGGGCCGCTTAGAAAAGAACTCGGGCGGATCGTCGCGGGGTTGTCCTCAGGGGCGCCGGGAACGGCCCGGAGGCCGCCCGACCGGGCGACGCGCTCCGTCCTCGAGAGCCTCGGCTATCTGGCGGGCGGGACCGGCGCGACGAAATCCGCCTTCGGTTCCGGAGACGATGTCAAGACGCTCCTTCCTCTCCAAAATAAGGCCATGGACGCCCTCGAGCTTTTCAATTCCGGCCGTGTTCGCGACGGGACGGACGCCCTGAAAGAAATCATCGGATCCAAGACTCCGGTCAGCGCCGCTTATCTCAACCTGGCGACGATCTATACGAAACAAGGCCGGCCCTCCGACGCGGCCGCGGTCCTGAAGCTCGGGCTGGAGAAGCTTCCGGACGTCTATGACCTGTTCGTCCAATATGTCGCCAGCCTTCAGGAGGCGGGGGAATCGGCTGAGGTCGTCCGAGCGATCGAATCGATGGATAGCCCCCAGGCGGCCTCCGATCCAGTCATCTGGAACCTCGCCGGGCTGGCCTACTGGAGCTCAGGAAACGCGGTCGGAGCGAAGGAGTCCTTCGCCCGGGCGATGACGCTCGACCCGAAGTTCGCCGTCCCCTACAACAGCTTCGGCACGGTCCTGACCTTCGAGTTCAAATCCGACGGATCGCGCGAGACGTACAACCGAGCCGCCGCGGCCTTCGCCCGGGCGATCGAGCTCGATCCCGCCTACGCCGCGGCCTACCACGGGCTGGGCGTCGCCCATTTCCAGGCGAAAGCCTATGATCGGGCCATCGCGGCGTTCGAGAAAGCCCTCGAGCTCGGGATCGGACTGGACGAAACGCACTATTTCCTGGGGATCTCGCATTTCGTCCGGGGCGAACTCGGGGCGGCCCTGACATCACTGACCGCGTTCCGGGACAGCCCTTCCTACGCCCGCCTCGGCGCGGCGGAGAAGGCCCGGCTCGACGGCTACATCGCCCAGTGCAAGAAGCGCTGAAAAGCGGCTGAATAAAAAGGGGCGGCGTTGCCGCCGCCCCTTGCCTGAGCTTTCTCTTCCGCCGGCCTCAGAAGCTGAACCGGGCTCCAAATCGGATCGACCGCACGCCGTAGATACTGTTCACGCGGGAGCCAATAATCACACCATTTGCGTCGATGATCTGGCCGTAGGTCGTCGAAAGTGTGGAAACAACCGGCGTTAGGTCGTACCGCAGATAGGTGGCCGGATCCTGGTTGACGTTGACGCCGCTCCGGCCGGCCAGGTTGAAGATGTCGACGTAGACGTTCACCCGGCCGAGCGAAGAAACCTTGAATTCCTTTTCGAACCGGAGGTCCAGGTTGGTGAACGTCGGTCCGCGCTGCGTCCCCGATGTCTCGGCGAGGACGGCGTAATAGGAGCTGGCCACGCCGTAGCCCATGTAATTGGCCGGGAAATAGACGCGGGGGATCGTTCGGCCCCAGGGGCTCCCGGAGAGGAACTGGAAATAGGCGCTGAGGATGAAGTTCCCGGGAAGGATATACGTTCCCATGATCTTGATCTGGAGCGGCCGGTCATAGGGCATGAAGCCGTAGCTGTTGGTGAGCGTGTTCGGGTTGTCGAACATCGTCGATTCGCCCTCGGTCGCGCTGTATCCCGGATCGCAATTGCCCTTGAACTGGCTGTACAGGACCGAGCCCTTGAGCTGCCATTTGTTCGACATCCGCTTGTCGAAGCTCAGGATGGCCGCCCAATACTCGCGCTTAGCCTCGGGGGGATTGCCGCCCTTCATGTTCGCCGCCGGCCGGTCTGCCCGGAGGCCGTAAGCGGTCAATTGCTGGTCGTCGGTCGTCCCGAACTTGTTGTCCCAGCCGGGATCAGTGAAGGTGAAGGGCAACCAGATGGATCCGACGCTGTCGGTAGCGTTCGGGTCGTAGCCGTTCACCTCGTCGAAGTCCTCGACGATGTTCCTGTTGACCTTGTAGATGAAGTCGAGGCCGAGGCGGAAGTCCTTGAGGACCTCCTGCTCGATGCCGAGCATGAACTCATCCATGTGGGGGGCCTTGAGCTTGCCGTAGTAGTTGAATGCGGGATCCTGGTTCGGATACCCGCCGTTGGCCGAATCCACGACGTACACGTCCGTCCCGGGCAGGTCCATCATCTTGTTCTTGTTGGTGTCGGTCCAGAGGTAATAGACCGATCCCGCGCCGAAGATCTGACTGCCGTTGTATTTCGAGGTCCAGACAGGCTCGTAGTAGCGGGAATAGGACAGCTTGGCCGCCGTTTTGCCCGTGCCGAAGACGTCGTAGACGACGCCGATCCTGGGAGAAAGCGTTGTGAACGAGACCGGCTTCTTGTAGGGCGTCGTCAGGGCGTCCCAGGGCGCGTACTTCTGTCCATCGGCGTAAGCCTGCAGGGTTAGGGCTTCGATGAGGTAATTGGGGCCGTACTGCGCGACCAGGGCCGGGTTCCCCTGAGGGGGGCCGAATTCATAGCGCAGCTTCGGCCGCGACTGTTCGGGCTCGTACTCGAAGCTATAGTCCAATCGCAGCCCGAGGTTCAAGGTCAAACGGCCGAACGAAGCGCTGTCCTGGAGGAAACCCGAGAAGCGTTTGGAGTGGTCCTGAACGTCCCACATCCCCTTGTTTGGCGTGCTCGTCCGGATCCGCAGACGGCCGCGGTAGGCCGATGTGCTCGAATAGTACGGATTCTGGGTCAGCCAGTTGGACCAGTAGGAATAATAGGGATTTTCCCGCCACCAGTCGCGGTGGTATTCCCCCTGCTCGAATTCCGCGCCGGCCTTGAACTCGTGGTCGGCGCCCAGGAAGCTGTCCTGGAACCGGGTGATCGAGGCGGAGGCGACGATCTTCTTGCGGATATATTCGTCGTTGTAGCCGGCGGCCCCCCAGTACACCTTGGCCGTATTGTCGTAGTACGTGTATTGGTTCGGGGTCATCGAGTGAAGAGGGAAGAAGCGGCGGACGTAGGTCCCCCGGACGTCCACGAACGTGTTCTGGTCGAGGATGATGTTGAACTGGTGGGTGGTCGTATAGGTGTTCTCGTGATCCCAGATCCGGACGTATTCATAGGAGGCGTCCACGCCGAGCGAGTTCTGGTAGACCGGCTCGTAGATGTGGTTGTAGTGGAGCATCCCCATGTACTTGATGTTGGGAGTGAGCTGGAAGGTCAGTTTCCCGAAGCCCAGCCATTCCTGGTGCTCGACGTCATAGTGCTTGACCTTTGTCGAATCCGCGTCCGTGAATCCCGCGTTCCTCATCCGCATCTCCGGGGTGTCCGGATTAGCCTGCGTCCAAACCTGGCGCCGGCCGTTGAGGAAGAACCACAGTTTGTTCTGGATGATCGGGCCTCCAAAGTTGAGGGAGAAGTCCTTGTAGCCCAGAAACTTCTCGGGCGGATTGACGTTGAGGGCCTTGATCTGCGTCGAGTTGAAGAGGTCCTCCCCGAGGCTCTTGTCGGTGAAGTAGAACACCGCGCCGCCGGAGAACTTGTTGCTCCCACTCTTGGTGACGATGTTGATGTAGGTCGAATCGGTCTGGCCGACCTCGGCCGGATGGGCCCCCATCTCGAACTCGATCTCGTCATAGACGTCGACGTTGATGTTGGCCATCGAATAGTTCACGGCCGGGTCGTTCATCGGGACACCGTCCAGGGCGTAAAGGGTGCTGCGGAGGGTCCCGCCGAGGATGGAGGACATCCGGCGGTAGCCGATGCCTTCCTCGATCGAGCCGGGGATGGAGTTCTGGATGTCGTAGAGGTCCCGGTTCATCGGGATGCTGGCCAGGAATTGCGAGCTGAAGTTGACGCTCATCTTCGAGGCCTGGACGTCGACGATCGGCGCCGTGGCCACGACGGTCACTTCCTCGGCGACCCGCGCGGCTTCGAGCTCGATCGTAACATCGAAGGTCTTGCCGACGCTGATGATGATGCCGGTCATGGTCTTGGTCTGAAAGTTCGGCATCTCGGCCTTGACCTGGTATTCGCCGGGGGCGAGCAGCGGAAAGCGGAACGAGCCGTTCTCCGGCGTCACGTAGCTCTTGGTTCCCATCAGCGCCGGTCCGGAGAGCGTGACCGTGGCCCCGGGCAAGGCGACCTTCTCCTTGTCGACGACCTGGCCATGGAGCGAGCCGCTCTGACGGCCGACCTGACCGTAAGCGAATGATCCGGCCGTTAAAACCAGAACAAGGGATAAAATGACAAAAAGAGGGCGTTTGGACATTAATCCTCCTCTAGATAATACCCAAGATACTTTTGGTATATCGCAAAAGCGGAGGATTTGGCAAGTCTTTTTTCGAGATTTATCGTCGAAGGCGGGGCGGCCTCAATCTCTCTCCAAAACGACGATGGCGACGGCCGTCTCGGCGATGTGAGTGAGAGAGACATGGCTGCGGGTGAACCCGAAATCCTCGCCCGAGCGGATGACGAGGCGCGGCCGCCCGGACTCCTCGTTGACCGTCTCGACGTCCGTCCATCCGGCCCGGCGTCCGATGGCCTTGAAGAAGGCCTCTTTCGCGGCGAAGCGGGCGGCGAGATGCTGGAACCGGCTGGCTTTGCCTTCGCTGTAGGCGATCTCGGCCGGAGTGAAGACGCGGTCGACGAAACGGGGCGTCCGCTCGATGGCTTTCCGGACCCGCCCGACCTCGATGATGTCGATCCCGATGCCGATGATCATGACTCACTCCTCAGGCGAAGCTCTTCTTGGTCCGGCGGCGGCGGTGGAAGACCAAGGCGAAGCGGTGGGCCTCGTCGCGGACGCGCTGGAGGAGCTTGAGGGCCGGATCCGTTCCCTTGAGCCGCAGCCCTTCGCCGTGGCCGTGGAGGAAGATGATTTCCTCGTTCTTGGCCAGGGAGGCCAGGGGAACGCGCTCGAGTCCGAGCTCGTCCAGCGCCGCCCGAGCGGCGCCGAACTGGGGTTTCCCCCCGTCGACGAAGACGAGGTCGGGCAGGGCGGACCGTTCGGCCAAGACGCGCGTGTACCGCCGGCGCAGGACCTCGGCCAGCGAAGCGACGTCGTTCGGCCCTTCGATGGACTTGATCCTAAATTTTCGATATCCGGACTTGTCCGGGCGTCCGTTGACGAAGCTGACCATCGAGGCGACGGGCTCGCTCCCGCCCGTGTTGGAGATGTCGAAGCCCTCGATGCGGACGGGCAGGACGGGGAGGTCGAGCCGAGCCCGAAGCTCCTCGAGCGCGGCGAACGTGTCGCTCTTCTCGCGGAGGAGGATCTCGGCGTTGGCGGCGGCCAGGCGGAGGAGGTCGCGGCCCGGACCGCGCGAGGGCGCGGCGATCCGGACGCGGCGGCCGGCCCGCTCTCCGAGAATCCGCTCGAGGCCGCCGGCGTCGGCCGGAAGGCCGGGAAGCAGGATCTTGGCCGGAATGTCGGGTCCGGCGTAGTACTGGAGCAGGAATTCCGCCATGAATTCGGGCTCGGAACTCTCTCCGGGTTCCTCGTGCCGGAATTCGCGGGATTCGCGGACTTTGCCGCCTCGCATGAGGAAGACGTAAACCGCCCGATGCCCTCCCTCGCGGGCGGCGCCGAAGACGTCCTGGTTCTCCAGCCGGACCGAGGTCAGCCGCGGTTTCGTCTTGATGTGCTCGAGCGTGCCGATGAGGTCGCGCAGCCGCGCCGCTTCTTCGAAATCGAGCCGCTCCGCCGCCCGCTCCATCCTCGCCTTCAGGGCCGCCGCGAGCGCCGCCGTCTTTCCTTCGAGGAACAGGAGGGCATTCTCGACGTTCTCCCGGTAGGCACGTTCGCCGATGGCGCCGACGCACGGCCCGGAACAGAGCTTGATGTCGTACTCGAGGCAGGGACGTTTGCGCTTTCCCGGGATCTCCTCGGCGCAGTTGCGGACCTGGAAATGCTTCTGGATCATGTGGATCGTCCGGCGGGCTTCCCGGGCGGGGCTGAACGGACCGAAATATTTGGACCCGTCGGCCCGGACGCGGCGCTCGAACCGGACGCTCGGAAAGGCCTCGCCGGTCGTGAGCTTCAGATACGGGAAGCTCTTGTCGTCCTTGAGACGGAGGTTGAACTTGGGTTGGACCTGCTGGACGAAGTTGTTCTCGAGGAAGGCCGCTTCCCGCTCCGATCCGGTCAGGATGTAGTCGATCGAAGCCGTTTCCGCCACGATGTTCCGGACCTTCGGGTCGTCGCTCGGCTGGAAATAGGAGCGGACGCGGTCCTTCAGCCGGCGGGCCTTGCCGATGTAGATCACGTCCCCCGCGGCGTTCTTGAAGAAATAGATCCCGGCCTGGCCGGGGAGGGCGTCGACGGCGGCGCGGAGGCCTTCCGGCGCGGGCGGCGGAGCGGGAGCGCGGTTCATGTCCGGTCGATCTCCAGGTCGATTCTCTTCAATTTGGCGATCTCGTCGCGAACCTTGGCCGCCTTTTCGAACTCGAGGGCCTTGGCCGCGGCGGCCATCATCCTCTCGAGTTCTTCGATCCGCCGGCGGCGCTTCTGGGGCGAGAGATCGGCGTCCCGGTCCTCGGGCCCCTTCGTGATATCGAAATAATCGCGCTCGTAGACGCTGGACAGGACTTCGTCGATCCGCTTCCGGATGGACTGGGGCGTGATTCCGTGGGCCCGATTGAACTCGGCTTGGAGATTCCGCCGCCGGTCGGTTTCGGCCATGGCCTCCCGCATCGAGTCCGTGACCGTCTCGGCGTAGAGGATGGCCCGGCCGTTGACGTTCCGCGCGGCCCGGCCGAACGTCTGGATGAGGGCGCTCGACGAGCGCAGGAATCCCTCCTTGTCCGCGTCGAGGATGGCCACGAGCGAGACCTCGGGCAGGTCGAGCCCCTCGCGGAGAAGGTTGATCCCGATGAGGGCGTCGAACGTTCCCCGGCGCAGGTCGCGGAGGATCTTGATCCGGTCGAGCGTTTCGATCTCGGAATGGAGATAGCGGACGCGGAGCCCGCTCTCGTGATAGTGGCGGGCGAGGTCCTCGGCCATCTTCTTGGTCAAGGTCGTCACGAGGGTCCGCTCGTTCCGGCCCGCCCGGACCTCGATCTCGGCCCGGAGGTCCTCGACCTGTCCGCGGGCGGCCCGGACCTCGATCTGCGGGTCGATCAGCCCCGTCGGCCGGATGATCTGCTCGACGATCCGGCCGCGGACCTTTTTCAGCTCGAACGGTCCGGGCGTGGCCGAAACGGAGATGACCTGCCCGACACGATTCTCGAACTCGGCGAAGTTGAGGGGCCGGTTGTCCAGGGCCGAGGGAAGCCGAAAACCGTGTTCGATGAGCGTCAGCTTCCGCGACCGGTCGCCGAAATACATCCCCCCGATCTGGGGGATGGTCACGTGCGATTCGTCGATGATCGTCAGGAAATCCTTGGGGAAATAATCGAGGAGGGTGTAAGGGGGGTCCCCGGAATTTCGATCGCTGAGGTAGAGGGAATAGTTCTCGATCCCGGGACAGTATCCGAACTCCCGGAGCATGTCCATGTCGCGCAGGGTCCGTTCCTCGATCCGCTCCGCCTCGATGACCCGGCCCCGCTCCCGGAAATAAGCGACGCGCTCCTCGAGCTCGCGGCCGATCCGGACCACGGCGGCGTCGAGCGTCGCCCGGGGCGTGGAGAAGAATGTCCGCGGATGGACCATCGTCCGGTCCAGGACCTCGCGGACGTCGCCGAGAAGCGGGTCGATCGAGGCGAGCCGCTTGATCCCGCTCTCGTCGAGCTCGACCCGGACGGCCCGGTCGGCGTAGGCGGGGAAGATCTCGACGACGTCGCCGCGGACCCGGAACCCGCCGCGCTTGAAATCGGCCTCCTGCCGCTCGTACTGGACTTCGACGAGGCGGCGGATGAGCTCCCGGCGGGTGATGGGCTGCCCGACCTCGAGGGGGAAGCTCATGTCGGAGTAGGTCGACGGCGCGCCGATCCCGTAGATGCAGGAGACCGAGGCGACGACGATGACGTCGCGGCGCGCGAACAGGGCGTTGGTGGCGTTGAGCCGCATCCGATCGATCTCGTCGTTGATGGTCGCCTCCTTGGCGATGTATGTATTCGACGAGGGGATGTAGGCTTCAGGCTGGTAGTAATCGTAGTAGGAGACGAAATACTCGATGGAATTCCGCGGGAAGAACCGCTTGAACTCCTGGTAGAGCTGGGCGCCCAGGGTCTTGTTATGGGAGATGACGAGGACGGGCCGCTCCGCCTTCTCGACGATGTTGGCCATGGTGAAGGTCTTGCCCGAGCCCGTGACGCCCATCAGGACCTGGTGGGGGAGTCCGCGCCCGAGGCCGTCGAAGAGGGCATGGATGGCCGAGGGCTGATCGCCTTGCGGGACGAAATCCGAGACGAGCTTGAACGGAGCCATCGGGGGCCCGCTCAGCCGGTCACGATCTTGATGCCGCCCCGGAACCGGGCGCCTTCCTGGATCGTGACCTTGGTCGCGACGATGTCGCCCTTCATCTTCGCTTCGCCGGAGAGGGCGACCGTTCCCGTGGCTCGGATGTTCCCTGTCAGGGACCCGGCCAGGAACACCGACCCGGCTTCGACGTCGGATTCGACCGTGGCCCCGGACTCGATGCGTAGGCGCCGGCCGTCGAGCTTCAGGCTGCCCTGGAAGCCGCCGCGGATGGTCAGGTCCTCGTCGGCCGTGATCCGGCCGGCGCAGAGGAGCGTGACCCCGAGAAGCGACGGACCGCCTGGGGAGGATGGGACCTCGGGAGGGGTGGATTCGTTGGCCATCTCCGCGATTATAGATGAAAAAACGGGGCCGCGTCTACAGTTTGACTTGGGGATGGCCCTGTGATATTTCTCAAACACCTTTTTTGGGAGGCCGGGTATGCAGGCCATCGGGCTTCACGCCGTCGATTGGGTCATCATCCTCTTTTATTTCGTGTTCATTCTCGGGCTCGGGCTGTACCTGAAAAAGTTCACCCGCAGCGAGGAGGATTTCTTCCTCGCCGGCCGCCGGAACAGCGCTTGGGTGGCGGGGCTGGCCTTCCTTTCGGCCAACCTGGGAGCGCTCGAATTGCTCGGGATGACGGGCAACACGTTCAAGTACGGCATGTCCGTGGCCCATTTCTACTGGATCGGGGCCATTCCGGCCATGCTCTTCCTGGGCCTCTACATGATGCCGTTCTACTACAGCAGCCGGATCAAATCCGTGCCCGGATATCTCAAGCTCCGCTTCGATGAGAAAACGCGCGTCCTGAACGGGATCTCCTTCGCCGTGATGACCCTCCTCGTTTCGGGCATCAACCTCTACGCCATGGCCCTCGTCCTCCATACGTTCGTCGGCTGGAACTGGGACGTCAGTATGCTGGCTTCGGCCGTGACCGTCGGCGCTTACGTCACCTTGAGCGGGCTGATGTCGGCCATCTTCACCGAGATCATCCAGTTCTTCCTGATCTGGTTCGGGCTGTTCCTCGTCTCGATCCTGGGCATCGTCGAGATCGGCAGCCTGGGCGAGATCATGCGCCGCATCCCCGAAGCCTATTCCAAGCTGTGGTCGACGACGGGCGACCCGACCCAGAACGGGATGCTCGTCACCTGGGGCGGGATCGTCCTCGGCCTGGGGTTCGTCCTGTCGTTCGGGTACTGGACGACCGATTTCCTCGTCGTCCAGCGGGCCTTCTCCGCCCGCAACCTCCGCTCGGCGCGGATGACCCCGATCATCGCCTCGTTCTTCAAGATGGCCGTGCCCTTCATCGTCATCGTCGCCGGGCTGGTGGCCCTCGTCCTGTCCCGCGACCCGAACTCCGGGTTCGCCCTCATGACCGACGCCGGGAAGACGAATTACGATTCGGCCTTGCCTCTCCTTATCGCCCGCTATCTGCCCCGCGGGCTGGTCGGGCTCGGCCTCACCGCCCTCCTCGCCGGGTTCATGGCCGGCCAGGCGGGCAACATCAGCGCCTTCAACACGGTCTGGACCTACGACATCTACCAGTCCGTGATCAACAAAAAAGCCTCGCCCAAGCACCTTCTCTGGATGGGCCGGATGGCCACCATCGTCGGAATCCTCATCAGCGTCGGGACGGCCTACTGGGCCAAGAGCATGCCGACGATCATGGATTACATGCAGGCGATCTTCTCCTGGGTCAACGCGCCCCTGTTCGCGACGATGCTGCTCGGCATGTTCGTCAAATGGATCACGCCGAACGGAGCGTTCTGGGGGCTGATCGCCGGCATGGGCTCGTCCATCACGATGTACCTGGCGGTCAAGTTCTCCTGGATCCCGGTGACGGCCCTGACCCTCTCGGGCGCCGCGAGCGACATGGCCGCCAATTTCTGGCGGGCTTGGTGGGCCTGGCTGATCTGTTTCGGCGTAACGATCGGCGTCAGCCTATTCACGAAGAAGAAGCCGGAAGCCGAGCTCTTCGGGCTGGTCAAGGGATTGACGGGGGAGGCCGCGGCCGAAACCGCCCCATGGTTCCGGCGGCCGGGATTCTATGCCCTGCTGTCGCTTCTCGTCTTCGTCCTGCTCAACATTTATTTCTGGTAAAGAGGGAAGAAAGCCATGCCCGACAGCGTCCATAAGATGAGACCGATATGGTTCTTCGTGGGCATCATCCTGAGCGTCTGTGGCGGCATCATCCTGGGAACGGGGCTTTATGACCTGCTCTCCGGGGTCCAATCGACGACCGTCCTGGCCCGGCTCCATCCCGGCGTCTGGTGGGGAGGGATGATGGTCGTCGCCGGGCTCGTCTTCATCTTCCTGAACAGGAAATCCTCCGTTGCGTGACGACCGGCCCGGCGCGGACGCAGGTGATCTCGCCGGCCGCGTCGAGCAAGCCTTTCGGAGCGCTTTCGACGGCCTCCCCCTCCTGGTCCGTTCGCCCGGCCGGGTCAACCTGATCGGCGAGCACACCGACTACAACGAGGGATTCGTCCTGCCCGCGGCCGTGGACAAGGCCATCGTCTTCGCCATCGCTCCCCGGACGGGCTCGGCGGGTTCGCTCCGGGCCCTCGATTTCGGCCAAAGCCACGAGTTCGAGATCTCCCGGCCCGTCCGGAGCGACAAAGGCTGGCCGAATTACCTCCTGGGAGTCGTGGACCAGCTCAACAGGATCGGCGCCCCCGTCGGAGGCTTCGCCTGCGTCTTCGGCGGCGACATTCCCATCGGCTCGGGGATGTCCTCCTCGGCCGCCCTCGAGGGAGGCCTGGCCTTCGCCCTGAACCGGATCTTCGGGCTGGGCCTCGATTCCCTGTCCCTCGTCAAGCTCGCCCAGAAGGCCGAGAACGAGTTCGTCGGCGTCCGCTGCGGGATCATGGACCAGTTCATCAACATCTTCGGCCGGCCCCGCTCCGTCCTCAAGCTCGACTGCCGGAGCCTGGATCACCGCTATTATCCCTTTGAGCGGGAGGACCTCCGGCTCGTTTTATGCGACACGCTCGTCCGGCGGGAGCTGGCCGCTTCGGAGTACAACGTCCGGCGGGCCCAGTGCGAAGCGGGGGTGAAGATCCTGGCCCGCGGAGCGGCCGGGGTGCGAAGCCTTCGCGATGCCACGCCGGAGATGCTCGAAGACCATCGCCCGGAGTTCGACCCCATCATTTATAAGAGGTGCGCGTATGTCGTGGAAGAGAACCGGCGGGTCGAGGCCGCCTGCGCCGACCTGGAGAAGGGGGATTTCGCCTCGTTCGGCCGGCGGATGAACGGCTCGCACGACGGTCTCCGGGACGATTATGAAGTCAGCAGCCCGGAGCTCGACGTCCTCGTGGACGCCGCGCGCGAAATCCCGGGCGTCCTCGGGGCGCGGATGATGGGCGCGGGATTCGGCGGCTGCACCATCAACCTTGTCGAAGATCAGGCGGTCGGCGCTCTCCGCGAGCGGACCGCCCGGTCCTATCGCGATCAATTCGGCCGCGAGCCGAATGTTCATATCGGAAGCCTGCGATCGGGCACGGACATCATCACCCATCCATAGGAGGAGGAACCATGGTCACATCGGCAAAGAGGGCGCTTGTGGGCCTTCTTCTGGCGGCGGTCTGTTTCTTGGGCGCATCCCTTCCGGGTCTCGCTCAGGGGTCTCTCACGGCGGACGACTTCAACCAGTTCAGCTGGCGTTGGGTCGGTCCTGTGAACTTCTCGGGACGGATGACCGAGTTCGCCGTCCCCCGGGGGCAGACGACGACGTACTATGTCCTGACCGCGAGCGGCGGCCTGTGGAAGACCGAGGACGGCGGGACGCATTTCGAGCCCATCTTCGATAAGTACGGCAACATGAGCATGGGCTACCTGGCCATCGCCCCGTCCAATCCGGACATCCTTTACCTGGGCACGGGCGAACCGATGCATGCCCGCTCGAGCTCGCACGGCATCGGCATGTTCAAATCGACGGATGCCGGCAAGACCTGGACGAAGATCGGGCTGGAGAAGAGCTTCTTCATCCCCAAGGTCGCCGTCGACTCGAAGAATCCCGACATCGTCTACGTCGCGGCCGAGGGCAAGCTCTACGACAACGAGATGGACTGTGAGCGCGGCCTGTACAAGAGCACGGACGGCGGCAAGACCTGGACGAACGTCTTCCCGGTCAAGGACCGGGGCGTGGGCGATTTCGTCGTCGATCCGCGCAACTCCGACGTCGTCATCGCCGCGGCCTACAAGACGTTCCGGCGGGCCTGGACCTACATCGACCGGCAGCCGGCCAACCACATCTACAAGACTCTCGACGGCGGCAAGACCTGGAAGAAGCTGACTACCGGGCTTCCGACCGACATCGATCTCGGCCGGACCGGACTGGCCATCTTCGAGAAGAATCCGAACATCCTCGCCGCCCGGGTCGACGAAGAGGTCAGCCTGGGCTACACCCTGCGCGACGGTTCGGCCAACTTCCGGGCGGCCGGAGGCTTCGGCGGCGGGGGAGGACAGCGGGGAGGCGGGGGCCTCTTCGCCGAGGGTTATACCCTGGCCAAGCTCAAGACGTTCAAGATCAACTCCGAGCTGGCCAAGGCGGCGCCGAAATTCGCCCCGCTCGCGGCCGCGGACGACGCCGAGCTGGTCAAAGTCCTGAACGCGGATATCGGCGACAAGGATTTCCTGACGAAGATCGGCGCGGACCCGGTCAAGTTCAACGCGGTCGCGCGCAAGGTCTATGCCAAGAACGAGGCCCTTCTCGGCTCGGTCAACGAGATCGACAAGCTCCTCAAGTCCGAGGCGCCCAAACCCGACTCGGACGAGGCCAAGGGCCGCTTCCAGGTCATCAACCGGCATGTCCTGGAGATGCTCTACGGCGGAGTCCTGCGCAATCAGGCCGCCACGAAGCGGAGCGGCGTCATCTACCGGACCGAAGACCAGGGCGAAACCTGGAAGAAGATGACCGAGTACAAGCAGACCGGCGGCAGCGCCCAGGTCAACCAGACCGAGGGCGGATATTACGGCCGGATCGTCCTGGACCAGACCAATGACCAGATCATGTACTGCGCCGACACAAACGCGACGGTGTCCAAGGACGGCGGGAAAACCTTCCAGGTCACGGGCTGGGATAACGGAAACTACAAGCTCCACGTCGATCACCGCGGCATCTGGGTCGATCCCCAGAACGGAAATCACATCCTGAGCGGCAACGACGGCGGAACGGGCGAAACCTGGGACGGGGGCAAGCACTGGAGCCAGAAGGCCACCATCAGCGCCCAGCAGTTCTATGACGTCTCCGCCGACAGTCTCCAGCCTTACAACGTCATGGGCGGGACCCAGGACAACGGGGCCTGGCTCGGCCCCTCCCAGAACCGCAACAGCTACGGCGTCTACGCCGCCGACTGGACCTACCTGCCCACGGGCGACGCATTCTACGTCGTCCGGGATTGGTGGAACCCCGAGTTCGTGTATTACGAAAGCCAGTTCGGCTCCTCGAGCCGGCAGAACCTGTCCAACGGCCAGACGAACTCGATGACCAAGAGGACGACGCCCGAAGAAACGGCCGCGGGCGTCCCGGCCCAGCGCTACCAGTGGAACGCCCCGATCGTCCTCTCGCCCCACAATCCCGGGATCGTCTTCATCTGCTCCCAGTTCGTCCACCGCTCCATGACCCGGGGTGAGACCGGGACGTTCGTGACAATCAGCCCCGACCTGACCAAGGCGAGCAAAGAGCGCATCGACCTTAGCAAAAAGACCAACCTCCAGTACGCGACGATCTACTCGTTTGCCGAGTCGGCCAAGAAGCCCGGGCTTTATTGGGCCGGCACGGACGACGGAAACGTCCAGATGTCCCCCGACGGCGGCGTGACCTGGGTCAACATCACGGCCCAGTTCTATGACCCGACGGGCAAGCCGAAGAAAGACGTCAAGGGCGCCCTGATCCCCTATGACCGCTGGGTCAAGAAGGTCATGCCCTCCCAGCACGACGAAAAGACCTGCTACGTGGCCTTCAGCGGATACCGGACGCACAACGAGGACAAGACCTATGTCTATGTCACCCGCGATCTGGGCAAGACCTGGGAGGACCTCTCCGGCGGACTGATGAATCCGCTCTTCGACCTCGAGGAGGACCCGGACAATCCGAACGTCCTCTACATCGCCGGGGACCTTGGAATCTATGTCACCATCGACCAGGGCAAGACCTGGACGCCATTCTCGACCTCGGCCCCGGACGTCGTCGTCCGCGACCTGTTCATCCAGAAGCGCGACCGCGACCTGATCATCGGTTCGTACGGCCGGGGGATTTACATCGCCGACATCGCCCCGATCAAAGAGTTCAAGCCCGAGACCTTCCAGGAGGCCGCTCATCTCTTCGACATCGAAGAGACCATCCGCTGGAACCGCTTCGAGCGCCGGGGAGAGAGCTACGGCGAATTCGCCAAGGTCGAAAATCCCCAAATCGGTTCGACGATCTACTATTGGCTCAAAGCCGAGGCGAAGAACGTCAAAGTGACCGTCAAGGACCTCGAAGGGACGGTCATGCAGGAGATCAGCGGCGCGGTGAAGAAAGGCCTCCAGAAGGTCGCCTGGAACCTGACGCGCGCTACCCCGGGCGGCCAAGCCGGCGGACAGCGCGGCGGAGGCGGCGGCCAGCGCGGCGGCATGGGCGGTCGGGCCGAGGCGGGCGTCTACAAGGTCACCCTGAACGTGGACGGAAAGGACATCGAGACCAAGAAACTCACGGTCAGCCCCGACCCGTTGACGAAGTAGTCTAAACGGGGAGCGCCCCCCCGGGGATCGCTTCCTTTTGTTCCCGGGGACGCTCCCGGCGGCGGGAGCGTCCCCCTCATTTCATTTCGGAAGGAGTTTGCGGAACCCATGAGAAAAGCACGACGCATCGCGACGGCCGGATTCGTGATCGCGGCCGCGTTCCTCGCGGCCGGCGGAACGGCCCGGGCCCAGGATCTTTCGAAGTACCACAATTACGCCGAGCTGACGACGATCGTCCAGGCCCTGGCCGGCGCGAACAAGACGCTGGTCAAGCTGGAATCGCTCGGCAAAACTCTGGAAAAACGCGACCTGTGGATGCTCCAGATCGCCAACCCGGCGGGCGTTCCCGTCGGCGAGCGGCCGGGCGTCCTGATCGCCGCCAATTTCGAGGGCGACCACGTTTACGGGAGCGAGCTGGCCCTGTTCATCGCCGATTTCCTCGTCAAGTCCTACGGCTCGAACGCGAACGTGAAACAGCGTCTCGACAGCTTCGTCTATTACATCGTCCCCCGGGTCAACCCGGACGGCGCGGAGTTCATGTGGGCGCCGGTCAAGTGGGCGAGGCGGACGAACGCCCGTCCCTTCGACGACGACAACGACGGCCGGATGGACGAGGACGGGCCCGATGACCTCAACAAGGACGGCGTGATCACGGTCATGCGGGTCAAGGATCCCAACGGCGATTACATCGTCGATCCGGACGAACCCCGGCTGATGCGGAAAGCCGATCCCAAGAAGGGCGAAAAAGGGGAGTATTCCCTCTCTTGGGAAGGGATCGACAACGACGGCGACGGATTCATCAATGAAGACGGGCCGGGCGGGACCAACATCAACCGCAACTTCATGCACGAATACCCCTATTTCAAGCCGGAGGCCGGACAGTATATGGTCTGCGAGCCTGAGACGCGGGCGATGCTCGAGTTCATGACCTCCCACCGCAACATCGGCGCCATCCTGACCTTCGGCGAGAGCGACAATCTGATCACGCCTCCCACGGCGGCCGGTACGCTGGCCGCGGCGAAGGTCATGGACCTCGAGACCGTCGCGGCGGCGAGCATCGCCGGGGCCAACAAGACCGGGATGTTCGCGACGGCGGCGGGCTTCGGCGGCGGCCGGGGCGGCGGCCGGGGCGGCGGCGGCGAGATGATGATCAGCGAGGAGATGCTCCAGTCGATCATGGCCGCCGGGGGCGGAGCGTTCATGATGGGCGGCGGAGGCGGAGGACAACGGGGCGGGGGAACGACCGCGACCTCTCAGCCGACGGGCCGTGGGGCCATGCCTCAGCGAGCGGCCGCGACGACGTACAACGCGAGCGACGTCGATTACTTCCGGACGATCGGCGCCAAGTACGCCGAGTTGACCGGGATCCGGCAGACGCTCATGAACGCCAAGCCCGAAGGGGCGTTCTTCTCCTACGGCTACTTCCAGTTCGGCGTCCCGTCGTTCTCGACGCCCGGCTGGGGAACGGCCGAAGCGCAGCGGGGCGCGGGAATGAGCGGCCCTCCCGGGGGAGGCGGCCAGGGCCAGATGGCCCAGATGCAGCAGCAATTCGGCGGCGCGTTTGGCCAGCGCGGCGGAGCCGCGGGCATGGGCCAACGGGGCGGAGCGGCGGGGGTCGCTGAAGGCCAGGGCGTCGATCGGGCGCTTCTCCAATGGATGGACAAGGAGAAGATCGACGGCTTCGCCGCCTGGGCCAAGGTCAAACATCCCGAGTTCGGCGAGGTCGAGGTCGGAGGCTTCAAACCCTACGTCTTCGTCAATCCCCCGGCGGCCAAGATCGCCGAGATGGGCAAGGCCCACGCCGAATTCGCCCTTTATCTGCCGACGATCTTCCCGGTCGTCAAGATCGCCACGCTCGACGCCGTCCCCAAGGGCGGCGGCTTGTATCGGGTCACGGCCGAGGTGGAGAATGCCGGCTTCCTGCCCACGGCCCTGACGCACGCCGTGACGGCCCGGGCGGTCAAGCCGACCATGGTCCAGCTCCAGGTGGCGCCCGAATCGATCGTCTCCGGGAGCCAGAAAACGAGCTTTATCCAGGCCCTGATCGGATCGGGCGGACGGATGAAGTTCGACTGGCTGATCAAGGCCAAGGCGGGCTCGAGCCTCGAGCTCAAGGTCGTCTCGCAAAAGGCCGGCGCGGACAAACGCGCCGTGGTCCTGAAGTGAGGAGGCCCGTCATGAAAAGCACCGCGAGAGCGCATGCCATGAGAACGAACCTCACGATCCTCAAGGTCCTCCTCGTCGGGATCGCCGTCCTGGCGCTCCTGCCCCAGGGAGGAATGACCCAGAAAAATCCCACGCCTCAATTCAAGGTCAAGCTCGATTTCGACCGCTGGCACGACACGACCGAGCTGTACGCGGACATGAAGAGGCTGGCCGCGGCTTATCCCAAGTTCGTCAAGGTCGGCTCGATCGGGAAGACCTTCGAAGGCCGGGACATCCAGCTCGTCACCGTCAACAACCCTGACACCGGGGACGAGATGAGCAAGGCGGCCTTTTACATCGAGTCCAACATCCACGGCAACGAGATCCAGGGCGGGGAGATCTGCCTCTACACCGTCTGGTACCTGATGGAGAACTACGGCCGTCTCGAGCCGATCACGAGGCTCGTCAACGAGCGCGTCTTCTACATCGTCCCGACGATCAATCCCGACGGCCGCCAGTACTTTTTCGACAGCGCGGGCGGAAACGCCCGGAGCGGTCATTATCCGGTGGACGACGACAACGACGGCCTGTTCGACGAGGACCCGCCGAACGACCTGAACGGCAACGGCGTGGTCGAGCAGATCCGGAAATACGTTCCCGGCAAGGGGAATTACCGGATCAGTCGGGTCGATCCCCGGATCATGGAGCCCGTCGGCTTCGGCGAGAAGGGGGATTACTTCCTCCTCGGCCAGGAAGGGATCGACGACGACAACGACGGCCGGGTCAACGAAGACGACAAAGGCGGCTATGACGGCAACCGGAACTATCCCAGCGACTGGCAGCCGGGTTACATCCAGAGCGGGGCCATGGACTATCCGACCCAGCTTCCGGAAGCCCGGGCCGAGGTCGAATTCTGGGCCAGCCATCCGAATATCGCCGGCCTCCAGGCCTACCACAACAACGGAGGGATGATCCTGCGCGGCCCCGGGGCCGAGGCGACGGGCGAGTACCCGGCCGTCGATGTCCGGGCCTACGACGAAATCGGCCGGAACGGGGAGCGCATACTCCCGTTCTACCGATACATCGTCATCTGGAGCGGTCTCTACACCGTTCACGGCGGAACGATCGATTTTACCAATGACGGCCTGGGCATCATGTCCTTCTCCAACGAGCTGTGGAACAACGGGCAGTATTTCACCAGCCCTGATCTGACAGAGCAGCAGAAGAACCCTAACAGCCCGATCGCGCCGCAAAGATCCCGCTACTTCTTCGACGACAAGCTCGAGTTCGGGGCTCAATACCTGGAGTGGAAGCCGTTCAAGCATCCCGATTACGGCGACGTCGAGATCGGAGGCTCATGGAGCCGCTTCACCAGCCGCGTCCCGCCGGTCTTCATGCTCGAGGAGCTCTGCCACCGGAACATGGCCTTCACCCTGTACCAGGCCGATGAAATGCCCAAGATCGAAATAGGGGAGGCTTCGGCTGAGAAACTGGATGGGGGTGTTTATCGGGTTTTCGTCGATATCGCCAACCCGAAGGTCACGCCCACCATCCTGGCCAAGGCGGCCCAGACGAACGTCGTCCGGCCCGACCTCCTGACGTTCGAGGGGAAGAACGCCGAGATCATCTCGGCCAGCTGGATCGACAACAAGGAGTCGTACAAGATCCGGCCGACGATCACGGGCTTCATCGACCAGAAGGACCTGAAGCGGATCATCGTCCGCAACGGGTTCGCGGGCAAGGCGGCCCGGACGATCATGTACCTGGTCAAAGGCTCCGGGGACGTCACCGTCAAATACGACAGCGTGAAAGGCGGAACCGTCGCCAAAACCCTGAAATTGCAGTAAGTTCGGAACCGCGGGGGCATCATTCCCTCCGGAATGATGCCCCTTTTTTCATTGACACGGGACCGCGTTCCGGCTAGATTATAAAACCTTCCCTCGGAGGGAGAGCGCGGGCATAGCTCAATGGTAGAGTACCGGCTTCCCAAGCCGGGTGTTGTGGGTTCGAGTCCCATTGCCCGCTCTCTCTCCCCGAAACCACCATGCAAAACTGGCGCCTGATCGTCCACGAATCCCCGCTCGCCGGCTCCCTGAACATGGCCGTGGACGAATTCCTCTTCCTCGAGCTGCCGGAGCTTCCCCGGACGACCCTGCGTTTCTACCAGTGGATCCGGCCGACGGCGTCCCTCGGGGCGAACCAGAAGCTTGAGCGGGTGGTCAACGCCGAATTCTGCCGCCGCAACGGGATCGACATCGTCCGCCGCCCCACGGGCGGCAAGGTCGTTCTTCATCACGACGAAATCACCTACGCGGTGGTCTCGAACGACGAATCCATCTTCGGCCCGACCCTCGGCTCTTCCTACCGGCGCATCTCCGAGGCCCTCGTGACCGGGTTGGGCAAGCTCGGCCTGAGGGCGTCCCTGGCGGGCCCCCCGCCTCCGGACTACGCCAAGGGGATCCTGCCCTGCTTCTCCCATCCCGCGCGGGACGAGATCGAGATCGCCGGGCGGAAGATCGTCGGGAGCGCCCAGAAACGGACGGGCCGCCGGTTCCTCCAGCATGGATCCATCCCCCTCCGCCACGATGAGAATCTCCTCCGCTCCGCGACGTCCTATGAAAAAGGGGAGGGGATCCGGATGACCTCGCTTTCCGCCGAGCTCGGCCGGGACATCGGGTTCGCCGAGGCGGCCGGGCCGCTGGTCGAGGGATTCGCCGAGGCCTTCGGGGCCGCCTTCGATGCGCGCGCCCTGGGCGAGGCCGAGTGGGAAGCGGTCCGGCGGATCGAAGCTGCGGCCGCCGCCGGCCCCCGCTGATTGCATTTTCGGGATCCCGGTGTTAAGATCCCATCGAGGTTCGGGGAGCACCGATCATGAACGAAGCCGAAGAGCTCTTGAAGCTCGAGGCGGGGGACCTGCCGCCCGTCAAGGGTCTGGCCCTCGACGACCTGCACCAGAAAGCCCGCAAGAATCTGTACCTCGAGCTGGGGACCGGCCCCGTCCTCTATCTCCTCTCGCCGTCCTATTCCGTCCTGCATCCGCCGACTCCCAATGAGACGATCGGCGAGCTCGTCCGAAGAAAGGAAGCGGTCCTGGACGCCGTCAAGGACTCCATCATCCAGAGCCTGGCCGCCTATTCCGCTCTTCTCGAGGTGAACAGCTATTTCGTCGAACAGAACAACTATCTCCTCCTGGCCAGGCTCCGGGAGAAGGATTCGGGCGGCCGGCGCTACGAGATCAAGTTCTACACCCACGCTCCCCTGGAAATCCTGACCCGGTACGAGGACAAGATCTACATCGGCCGGGATTTCCTCGACCTCTTTCACTTCCAGCGGAAATACTTCGGCATCCGCGAGCTCATCGTCTCGCTCAAGGACCAGGCCGAAAAGCTCGTCGACAAGGGCGAGGAAAAGCTGCGGAAGCCACAGGACTACAAGGCCTTCTTCCAGGAGATCAAGGAATCGGTCGCGGAGCTCAACACGGAATCTCTGGCGCTTCTCGAGTCCCTGCCGCCGGTGATCGATTTCGCCAAGACGTGCGAGGGCGACCTCATCGACGTCAACGCCCAGTACCGGGCGATCAACCATTACCTCATCGAGCTTCACGACGAGGTCGGAGAGTTCGAGAACCTGCTCCGGTTCAAGATGGAGATCGATTTCGTCCGCTACGTCACCAAGTACAAGAAGGACATCACCAACCTGATCTCGTATTTCAACATCAAGATCAACGGCAGCCTGGCCGACCGGATCCACCATTACCGGCACAAATAAGCCGGCAAGTGTCCCGCCGCCGGAGTCCGTCCCGGCTCAGATCGTCGTCTTTCCGACCGCCCGTCCCTCGACCCGGATGTCCCCGTGGCTCGTGGAGAGGCGGATGCCCGGACGTCCGGCCTCGCTCTGGAAGGCCTTGACCAGGGATTCTCCGTTGGACTCGTTCACATCGGGCGCGTCGGGCAGATTCCAGACGACCTGGCCGCCGAGGGACTTGCCTTCGAAGGGCGCGCGCCGGCCGGCCGGCCAGGAGAGGACGATGTCGGTGTAGGTCGCCTCGACATCGATCGGTCCGGAAAGGTCGAGGGGCTCGAGGGTGAGCTCCCCATGCGCCATCCGGATGTTGGCCCGTCCGGTGAAGCCGAGGAGCCCGACGTTCTGGTTCATCGTGGCGATGTCGATGTCCGCAGCGCTCACGTCGGCGGCCGACACTTCGGAGTTCGGAGCGTCGATCTTGAGGTCTCCGCGGATGCCGCGCACATCGATCCGGGCGTACGGGCCGGAGATGCCTACGGACCCGGCCGCCTGTTTCACTTCGATGACGCAATGGGGACCCTGGATCGTCAGCGGGCCGGTTTCCGCGAGCGAGATGTCCTCATAAGAGCTCTCGATCTCGACCGTCCCGGGAAGGGCCGATCCAGTGACGCGCGAGTGGGATCCTCGGATGACGACGTTTCCCGCCACGTCCCGGAGCTCGACGGCGCCGTACTTGTGTTCGAGGACGGCCCCGCCCCGGACGCCCTCGATCGTCACCTCGGAGTGAGGGCAGGCGAGATGGACGCCGGCCGCGGCGTTCCGGACGACTACGGTCTCATAGCTGTTGGAGAGAACGAGCGATCCTCCGATCCCTTCGGCCCGGACCTCGCCATGGGGATTTTCGATCCCGGTTTCGCCCGAGCCCGAGACCTGGACCGGGCCGTAGGAATTCCGCACCTGGACGGGCATCCCGGCCGGGACGGTCACGGTGAAGAACGTCTCGAAGGTTCGCCGCTTGAACGTGTCGCGGTTAGTGGCAAGGACGAGCCGGCCGCCCTCCCGGTCGACAGTCATCTTGAGCTGGTCGGCCACAGTCTGGGCTTGGGCTTTCGTCCGACGGAAGACGCTTTTCCGGAAGGCGACGGTGATCCGGCCGGCCGCGCCGCTCCGGACGTCGACGCCGCCGTGGGCGTTCCGGACTTCCAGACGTTCCGGCACGGGGCCCGGGATCTCGACCGATTCCTCGAAGACGAACTCCTCTCCGGAGAGACGGAAGAACGGCTCATTCTCGAAGAGCTTCCCCGAATTCGCGTAATGCGCGACCACCCCCACGGCGATGATGAACAGCGCGATGAGGATCTCTCGGGCTTTCACGGTCACTCCGGGCGGTCGGGCGACTGGGGCTTAGCGGTCTGGTCCCGGCGGCCTTCCTTCAGGCCATAGAAGAGCTTCGAGCCCCCCCAGACGATCAGGATCACGGGCCAGAATTTCCAGACGGCGTCCCAGGCGTCGAGGCCGAGACGGTCGAGGAGAAAGATGGTCCCCAGGGCGATCAGGATGATGCCCCAGACCAGGGTATCGCGTTTGCGCTGCGCGGTCATGATATCCTCCCTGCGCTCAGGCGCTCTTCTTGCGCAGATAATCCACGATCATCTTGACGCCGATGGCGATCACGAGGACCGGCCAGAAGTCGAAGATGCGGTCGTAGTCGAGGAGCTCGAAGTTCCCCAGGAGCAGAACGACCCCAACGACCATGAGCATGGCCCCCCAGAAGACCGAGCCCGACGGGCTGGAGAGTGCGACGTCCTGCGGGACCGGGGCGGCCGCTCCAGGGCCGGGGACCGGCTGGCCCGTCCCCCCCGCAGCATGAAGGTTGATCGCCTTGGCCGTCTGGACGGCCTCGATGATCTGGTAGAACCAGAAGCCGGCGAAGACGAGAGGGATGAACGGTTGCGGGCCGTGGGGGATGATCGAGATGAGCCCGGCGAAAATGACAAAAAAGAGCAGGGCCTTCGAGGCCTGCCCGTTGTAGAGCTGGCCGGCGCCCGCCAGGACGCCCGAGAGGATCCCGGCCGCGGCGGGCGACTTCGGCGGCTTCCTTTGGATGTTCAAGGTTTCGGTCATGGTCTTCCTCCTGATGTTCGATGGATTTCCGGTCATTCTCCGGCCCGCTTGAACGGGCTGATCCGTTCGAGCGAGGCGTAGACGTTTTGGGCGAAATCGCCGAGACGGTCCTTGACCGATCCGGCTTCGGCGGTGAGCTTCTCGACCTGGCTGTAGCCGCGATGGAAGGTGCGGAAAACGGCCTTGTCGATGGCCGATTTATCGGGGTTGATGGCGTAAAGAGAAACGAGAGCGAGGAAGATGGACGCTGCGGCATAGTAGGGTTGGAGCGACGGCTTGAGAAAAAGGTCGAGGACGAGGGCGAAGCGCCCTCGGGCCGCCCTCTTGCGCAAGGGGATGGCCAGGAGCTCGCGCCGGAGCTCGGGACCGGGCTCGATCTCGGGGAGCGAGGCGAGGGAGGCGGAGGCGGTCCGGAGACAGGCCAGAAGCTCGGCGCACTCGGGGCAGTCCCGGAGATGGGCCTCGACGGAGGTCCTCTCCGCGGCTTCGAGCTCGCCATCGGCATAGGCGACGAGGAGGGCCTCGAACCGTTCACACGACATGGACGCTCTCCTTGCGGCCGCGCAGCAGCTTGGCCAGCTGCAAGCGGCCCCGCGAGATCCTGGATTTCACCGTGCCCACGGGCAGTCCCATGATCTCCGCCGTCTCCTCGTAGCTCTTGCCCTGGATCTCCTTAAGGATGACGGCCATCCGGACATCGCCCGGCAGGAGGTTCAATCCCTCCCAGAGCACGCGCTTCGTCTCCTCGAGGACGAGGCCGCGCTCGGGATTATCGGACGAGGCGAGGGTCGCGGCATGGGCCTCGAAATCGTCCCGCTGGCGCTTCTCCCACTTCGTCCGGCGATAGGAGTCGATGAGGTGGTTCCGGGCCAGGGTCAGAAACCAGGCCGTAAAGCTCCTCTCGAAGTCGTACTTGGAAAGGGAGCCGTAGAGCTTGACGAAGATGTCTTGGGTCAGGTCTTCGGCCTCCTCGCGCGAGCCGGCGAACTGGTAGGCCAGGTTGAAGATCTTCTTCGAGTAAAGATCAACCAGCATGCGCCAGGCTCCTTGGTCGCCGTTCAGGCAGTCCCGAATCAGCTCTTCCAAATTCACTCACACCATCCTGATAGACGAGATCGCGGAGCGGAAAGTTCCGCAGGATTCATCTTTTCGGGCGGGGGGGCAGGGACAGCGTGTCGAGGACGGAGCCTTGGGTGTCGATGACCTTGAGGCCGATCCCCTCCGGGCGGACCTCGGCCCGGATCAGGGCGTTTTGCGGAGCGCAAAGGATGGGGAAGGCGTTCCGGCCCGGAGCCGGATCGATCTTGATCAAGCGGTGGTAGTGTCCGGACAGGACGACGTCGATCCCCGCCTCGTTCAGGATCGGCCCCCAGATCTTGCCCAGGCTCTCGGGGGTGGTCCCTTTGCCGAACGGTGGCATGTGGACCAGGACGACGCGGAACGCGCTTCGGAGGAAGGCGTCGCTCCGGACCTCGGCCTTCAGCCATTCCGCCTCCTGGAGCCGGTAGCGGTCGAAATCGGCCAGGCCCGCATAGACGGGCGAATCGTCGGGCTTGTCCTCGCCCGAATCCAGGACGAGGAAATGGACCGGGCCGTGATCGAACGAGGAATAGAACCGGCCTTCGCGCGGAGGAAAATATTCCTCGAGGCGGCGGGCCAGGAGGCCGCGCGTGTCGTGATTCCCCCGGATATAAATGAACGGGGATCGCGCGGCGAACCGGCTCACCGCCGCGTCGAGAAAGCCCTCGAAGATCGAGGCTTCCCGCGACAGGTCGCTGACCGTGTCGCCGTTGAAGAAGCGCAGCTCGGTCTTGTCGCCGCCGGGGACCTGGAGCAGGACGTTGAGGCGGAGGGGATCGGTATGGATGTCCTGGAAGACGTCGAACTGGAAGGCTGTCGTCTTGAGATCGAGGGTCCGGAACTCGTTCATGGTTCCGGCCACCGATTCGCCATAGACGACCTCGTAGGGCTCGAATTTGACGATTTCCCGGGCGATGACACGATAAGGATACGACTTTCCGGGCTTGAGCCCGTCGATCGTGACCATATGGCGCGTCTCGTTCGCGGTGATCAGTCCGTGGCGGGAAGGCTTGGCGGTGGAAATGAGGCTGCCGAACTCGGGGAACGTGCCGCGGGATTCGCCCGTCCCGAACTCGACCCAAGAGGCGCTGGGCTTATTGGTGAACCAGACGATCGTCATGGATGACGGCGAGGGATTTTGGAGATAGGGGCCATGGATGACGGCCAGGCGTTCTCCGCCGGCCGGGGAGAGAACGGCGACGGTCCCGAAGAGGAGGGCCAAGGCGGAGAGGGCGCGGCACACAACTTGGATTTTGGGGCGGACGGTCATCGTGATCACCTCAGGCTGGATATCGCGGATTACAGTAGCAGAATCGGGAGAAGCGGGTCAAACGGGCGTTGACACGGACCGGCACGTCTCCTATCATTCGGGGCGCCGGATTCGGAACGCGAAAGGGAGGAATGCGCATGGCCGCCTCATCCGATCGGATCTTGGTTCGGGTCTTGAGCGGGCGCCGGACAGAAGAGGGCGCGGGGGTGATCTTGAAGCGGATGTTCGGATATCGGGAGGTTCCGCTCTTCGATCCCTTCCTGATGCTGGACGATTTCGGGTCGAGCGATCCGGAAGATTATGTCGCCGGGTTTCCCTGGCATCCCCATCGCGGGATCGAAACGGTGACCTATCTTCTGCACGGGACCGTCCGGCACGAGGACAGCCTGGGCAACGGCGGCGAGATCGCCGGCGGGCAGGTCCAGTGGATGACCGCCGGGAGCGGCATCGTCCATCAGGAGATGCCCCTGCCGCAAAAGGACTTCCTCCGCGGACTGCAGCTCTGGGTCAACCTTCCGGCGGCGAAAAAGATGATGGCCCCGCGCTACCAGGACCTCAAGGCGTCCGACATTCCCGAAGTCCGGGAAAGCGGCGGGGGATCGATCAAGGTCATCGCCGGAACCTATGGGAAGGCCCGCGGCCCGGTCCGCGAAATCGTCTGCGACCCGGAATATCTCGACATCCGGCTGCCGGAAGGCGGCCGGTTCATCCATGATGTCGAACCGGATCACACGGTCTTCGTCTATATTCTCGACGGGCAAGGGATCTTTGACGCCGAGGGAACCAAGTTTTCGGCCGGCCGGGTCGGTCTCTATGGGCCCGGCCGGACGGTCTCGGTCGCCGCCGGGAAGGAAGGCGCCCGCTTCATCTGCGTTTCCGGCCGGCCGATCGGCGAACCCGTCGCCTGGCGCGGCTCCGTCGTCATGAACACCCAAGCCGAGCTCGACCTGGCTTATTCGGAATTGGACTCCAATACATTTATTAAATAGAAGAATTGGTAAAGGGGGACGAGACACTCATTCCCCAATTTCTAAATTTATTCGCCGATAATTGGCGTTTGAAATCGGGGAATGAGTATCTCGTCCCCCAATTATTTAATGGCGCCGGGGGGGAGGTCGGAAGCGGCCGCGAGCGCGGTTTTTGCCCCCCGTGTGTCATTGTCCGTGAACAGAAGATCGCGGCTTTTCGGGCCTGACACTCCGAAGAAGGCCCCTGTTCCCGCGGCGGCCCGGCAATTCCGGACCCAGGCGTCCCGGACGTCTCGGAGCCGGACGGCCTCGCTGTCCGAGGATCCGGCCTGCCGGCCGCTGACGCCCTGAAGGTCCACGCCCTCGACGTCATCGAGGAAAAGGGCGCTCTTCCACTTCGCGTAGGCGGGGCCGTCCCAGACGATTTCGACGTCGCGGAGCTTCACGTTCCGCGCTCTTCTGAAGGTCAGCGCGTCCATGGCCTTGTCGTATGGGGCGGACGGATCATGGGCGATGGCGAGCCGGACGTTTTCCATGGTGACCCCGTCGAGCGGGCTGTCCGGATGTCCTTCGCAGACGGACGCCCCCATCCCGCGAGCGATCACGTTCGAGATTTTGACATTGCGGATGACCCCGGCCGGCCGGTCGTCCTCGGGCTTGAGGCTCCTGTGGACCTCGCTCCTCTTCTTGATGTTGAAGTGGAACGGCTCGCCGTCCCCCCACCAGAACCAGTCGTAGCGGACGCAATCGATGACCAGGTTGGAGAGGACGACGTTTTCGACGATCCCGCCGTCGAAGTTCATGAAGGCCAGGCCGCGATTGGATTTCGTGATCACGCAGTTGTCGATGGTGACGTTCCGGACGGCGTTCATGTTCCCGTCGCAGAACTTGATCGCGCTCGAGGCCGAAGATAGCCGGCAGTTCGTCACAGTGATGTTCTCGCAGGGCAGGGCCGGCCCGAACCAGTTCATGGAATAGAAGACGAGCGCATCGTCACCCGTCTCGATCGTCGAATTGGCGATCCGGAGGTCCCGGCAGCCGTCCGGATCGATCCCGTCGGCCCAGACGCCGTCCTTCAAGCTCGAGCGGATGAACACGCCGTCGATGACGATCCGCCGGCAGCCATAGAGATGCATCGTCCATGACGGCGAATCGAGGAAGGACAGTCCGGCGATCCGGACGTCCTCGCAACGAAGCAGCAGAACGAGCTTTCCGAACTGGTCGGTCTTGGGGAAGCTGCGGATGAGCGGAAGGCCGAGCTTCTCCATCTCGACCTGGTTGGGATAGATGAAATCGTCGTGAAAGTCGCCCTTCGGCCGGTACTCGTAGGAGCCCTGGCCGTCGACCGTCCCCCGGCCTTCGAGGGTGACGCCGAACAGGTCCTCTCCGTAGAACAGAGCTTCTTTGTCGAAGGCCTCCTTTTTCTTGATCGAATACACTGTCGCGCCCGCCTCGATGTGGAAGCGGACCCGGCTGCGGAGATGGATCGTTCCCGTGGAATATTCTCCGGGGGGAACATAGACCGTGCCCCCGCCGGCCGCGGCGCAAGCGTCGACGGCCCGCTGGATGGAGGCCCGGGCGTCGTCGGACTTGATCCCCGTCGCGCCGTAATCGCGGACATTGAACGCGCCGACTGGACCCGTAGCCGGGGCGGCCCCTGTCGCGGGAAAAAAGAAAACGATCGCGGAAACGATCGAAGCGGCCGCCGCTCTTAGGGCGTTCATGAGTTCCGGCCTCGGCCCATCGTACGCCCCGACGTCCGTTTCGCCTGCATCCTTTGAAATTTCGGCGCGGAGGTCCGCGGCCATTTTCCGAGCTTCTTGCCGCGAAAATCGGGTCGCGACTTCGCGGCGAATCCGTCCTTCCCGATCGTCTGTTTCGGCATCATGTTCCTCCCCGTCCGTGCTGATGGCGATGATGGACATCCGGCCAGTGGCCGTGGCTGTGCTCCAATTCCTCATGACGATGCTCGTGGACGTGACCGGCGGCTCCGGCCGCCTCGACGGCGCCGGCGTGGTCGTGATGATGATGGCCGTCATCGTGCGTGTGGGCGTGCGTATGGGTCAGAGCGACGTGGCGATGAAGGTGTTCGTGGCGCTCCCGGAGCAGGAGGACGAGTCCCAGGGCCATGAACGCCGCGCCGGGCAGCCAGACCCAGCGGGCGGCTTCGCCCAGGATCGCCACCGAGGCCAGGGCTCCGATAAACGGCGCGAAGCTGAAGAACGCTCCCGTACGAAACGCGCCGAGATGCCGGAGCGCCCGGATGAACAGGACGAGGCTGACGCCATAGCTGAACGCGCCGAGAAGGAGGCCCAGGAGAAGGACCTTCGGTCCGGGGACCTTGGAGCCGAGGGCTAGAGCGAGAGCGAAAGAAAACGCGCCCGCGACCAGGCCCTTCAGGCGGGCGATCTGGACGGAGTCCCGGTCCGCGATGGCCCGGGTCAGGTTGTTGTCCAGTCCCCAAGCGGCCATGGCCGCGACGACGAGGAGGGAGCCTCCCAGGGCGAACCGGCCCCTGCCGGAGTCCCAGGTCAGAAAGGCGCCCGCCAGCGTCATGCAGCCGAGGGCCAGCCAAATGGAGCGGCCGGCGCTTTCGCGGAAAAGAAGGACCGCGAAGAGCGCGGTAGCCGCGCCTTCGAGGTTGAGCAGGAGCGATGCCGCCGTCCCCGTGATCTGCGACAGGCCCAACATGAGGCAGATCGGCCCGGCGATTCCTCCCGCCGCGATGGCTCCCGCTAGCCAGGGCCAATCACCGGCCTGGAGCGGCGGTCCCGACGGCCGGACGGCCCTCCCTCCGAACCGGGACAAGGCTTTCGCGGCACTCAATCCGGCGAAAGAGCCGAGATAGAGCAGCCCGGCGAGAGCGACCGGCGGGACATCTTTAAGCAAAAGCTTGGACAGGGGGGTTCCCAGCCCAAAAAGGATGGACGACACGGCGATGGCCAGGTGAGGGCGCCTGTTCAATTCCCGTTCCGGGCCGATTATAATCGCGAGTTGCGGCTCCGGCAAGTCCGGCCGGCACGCTGACTCCCTGTTGGTCGAATTGACAGTATCCCGACCATCGGTTATCATCTGCTCAATGGGAATCACGAAGCCGCCTCTTTCGCCCGATTCGGAGATCACCTTCCCCGAATTCGTCTTGCTGAACGCGTCGGCGGGGGCGGGAAAAACTTTTCAATTGTCGCTCCGGTTCGTCCAGTTTCTGCTTTCGGATGTGATCGCCTCCAAGATGAAAGAGCCGGGCTCCGAGGCGGCGTCCGGCCTTCGCAACCTTCTCGCCATCACCTTCACCAAGAACGCGGCCCGGGAGATGAAAGTGCGGATCCTGGGCTGGCTCAAGAAGGCGGCGCTCGGAGACGCCGATACGCTCGATGATCTCCGCAAGGTGATCTCGGCTCCGCCGGAAGAGATCCGGAAGAAGGCGTACGGCGCCGTCGAAGACATCATCGAAGGGTACTCGGACCTGCGCGTCGACACGATCGACAGCTTCATGTCCGAGGTCTTCCGGGCTTCGACCTTGGACCTCGGGATCTCGCCCGACTACGAGATCTCCCTGGAAGGCTCCGAGATCCTCGACTACGCCTTTCAGCGCTATCTCCGCCGGGTCGGGCCGGGGACTCCGGAAGGAGACCGGTTCCTCGAGATCACCGGAGACGTCATGTCCTTCGTCCGGGAGGAGGGAGCGTTCGTCTGGGATCCCGCGGCCCTCATCGGGGAGAAGCTCGCCGCGCTGACCGGCAAGCTGGCCGCCCGGACCTTGCCGCCGGACCTGACCGATCACCGGCTGGCAATGGCGCCTCTCGAGAAGAAGATCAAGGCCCTCGTCGGCCGGATCGCCGGCTCGATCGAAGCCGCCGGCCTCGAGCTCAATTCGCAATGCCATTTCGGCAAATGGATGAGGGACGCCGCGGCTCGCGGCCATTTCGTCAAATTCCTCGACGCGAGCTTCAAATCCTTTCCGATCAAAAAGCCGAAGCGCGAAGCGCCGCCGGAGTGCGGCGCGATCGAGCGGGACTGGCCCGAGCTCGAAGCTGCCGTCCAGGCCTATCGGGGCTGTTTTGCCCGGGGCTTTTTCCTTCCCTACCTCGAAGCCCACGCCGAGATGGTCCGGACGCTCGCGGATGTCAAAGCCCGGCGCGGGATCGTCCTGCTCGAAGACGTCTACGCGCAGTTGCATCGTCTGCTCGATCGCGGCGAAGTCCCCGAAATCTTTTTTCGGCTCGGGGACCAGATCTTCCACTACCTGATCGACGAATTCCAGGACACCTCTCCGATCCAATGGGCGGTGCTGAAGCCCCTCATCGAAAACTCGTTGGGCGGGAAGGGGAGCCTCCTCCTCGTCGGAGACACGAAACAGGCCATCTATGGATTCCGCAACGCCGATTTCGAGATCCAAGCGAATATCGTGAAACAGGCCGGCTCCTTCGAGCCGTTCGCCTCCGCGAAAACGGTCGTCAAGCCGATGGCCGAGAACCACCGGAGCTGCGGCCGCGTTCTCGAATTCGTCAAAGCGGTCTTTAAGGGGAACCTTGCCCGCTCGGATAAATACGGAGAGGCCGCCAGGCTCAGCGGACTGACCGAGTTCGAGCAGGAAGTCCCGGCCGCGCGCCGCGCGTCCGGCTGCGCCGAATACGCCGAGATCGTCCGTGATGACGAGTCCTGGCCGGAAAAGAAGGAGGTCCAGGAGCGCGTCCTCGGCCTGCTTCGGCGCGGCTTCCGATTCCGAGATATCGGCATCCTTACCCTCAAGAACGAGTCCGTCGTCCGGGTGGCCTCCTGGCTGAACGAGATCGAGTTCGAGGGGCGGAGCGTCCCGTTCATTCCCTTCAGCAGCCTCGATATCCGCAAACGGAAGGTTACGGGCGAGATCCTCTCACTCCTCAAATTCCTTGACGCGCCTCCCGACGACCTGGCCTTCGCCGCTTTCCTCCAGAGCGATCTCCTCGCCGAGCGCCTGGTTCATGATCCGGAAGAGCCGGTCTCCGGGCGGGCGGAGTGGGCGGACCGGGTCCGCCGGTTCCTGTTCGAGCGACGCACCGAGCGGCGGGGAGGGCCCGCCTACACGGACTTCCGTTCGGCCTTCCCTTCGGTTTGGAAGAAATATCTCGAGCCCCATTTCAAGGCGGTCGGCTACTTCCCGCTCTATGATCTCGTGACCGAGATCTATCGCGGCTTCGATGTCTTCAAGCATTTCGGCCCCGAGGAGGCGGCCCTGGCCAAGTTCCTCGAGGCGATCAAGGATTTCGAGGGGATGGGCAAGAATGACCTGGGGGCGTTCCTCTCCGAGGCCGAATCCGACGAGCGGAAAGAATCGAAGCTCGATATCGACGTCCCCGTCGACATCGACGCGGTCCGGATCATGAGCATCCACAAGGCCAAGGGCCTCGGGTTTCCGGCCGTGATCCTCCTCCTGTACGGAGAGCGGTTCCAGGCCCCGGAATTCTATCTCAGCGACAAGGACGGCCTCGTCCGCGTTCTCCGCCTGAACGAGACGCTGGCCGAAGCGGACGACGACCTGGAAGAGGTCTACGAGAGCGCCCGAGATCGGGACCGTGTCGACCGGCTCAACACGCTCTATGTGGGGCTGACCCGGGCCAAGCAGGAGCTCCACGTCCTCGGGGTGAGGCGCGATGGAGAATCCTATCCGTTCGATCTGTTCGAAGGGTTGGGCGTCAAGCCGCTCGGGGAAAAGGGGCCGAACCTCGAAACGGAATCGGCGGACGATGCGGGCCCGGAGCCTCGTCTGGTGCGATTCGGAGACGCGGACATCGTCGAGCGCTCGTTCACTCCCAAGGGCGTCCTGAGCGATCGCCGGGTCCTTCGTGGGATCCACGCCCACGCCATCCTGGCCGGCATCGAATTCGTCCGGTCCTCTTGGGGGGAGGAGGTCCGGCGGGCGATCGACACGCTGGTGATCCCGGAATCGGAGAGGTCCCTGGCCGAGGAGTCGGGCGCGGCGATCGCCGCCTTTTTCAAGGGGTCCGAGCTCTCCGATCTCTTCGCCGAACGCCCCGGCCGGCTCGTCCTGACCGAATTCGAAGTCTGCGACGCGTCCGGGAACGTCCTCCGGATCGACCGCGCCGTCGTCGATCCGGGCGCCGCCGTCGTCCTGGATTTCAAAACCGGCGAAGATCAGGCAGGCGGGGAGCGGGCTGCCGGAGACCGGGCCCAGATGGAAACCTATCTCCGGATCATGAAGCAGGTCCACCCGGAGCGCGAGGTGACCGGGATCCTCGTTTATATCGACCAGGGCCGCTGGGATCGGTTGTCATGAGCGTCGTCCTCGTCCACCCTCGTTCCGGGCTCATCGCCGCCCTGATCGACCGCCTCCGTCCCCGGGGCAAGGACTATTCGCGCGCCTGGGTCGTCTTTCCGGAGAAACGGCCCGGATATCATCTCCGAAAAGCCCTGGCCGAGCGCGAAGGGACGGGCTTCGTTCCGCCGCGGATCGATTCCTTCGACGGATTCGTCAACCGCGTCTTCGAAAAGCGCCTGAAACGGATCGCCCCGCTCCTCGACCCCCTGGACGCGGTCAAGATCCTGTTCGACATCCATCATTCCGGGCCGGCCCCGCTCGACGGACTGCCGTACGTGCACGCGGACGACTTCTTCGCCTTCGGCCAAAAGATGTACGCCGACCTGGAAGGCCTGGTCGAAGCGGGCGTCGATCCGGCGAGACTCCGCGAGCTCGATATCGTCGCCGAAGAGGGCCGCGAGCGCAAGATCCCGAAGAGATCCCGTGGCCGCCTCCAATCTCTCTCGTTCTTCCAGGAAAAGTTCGCCGCCGCCGTCGCCGCGCACGGCCTCTCCACCCCGGCCTCGCGCAAGGCCGAGGTCGCGGCGACCATGGGGCCGGGCCTCTTTCTTCCGGACGAAGACGTCTTTTTCGGCGGTTTCTTCGTCCTGACCGAGATGGAGAAAAGGATTCTTCGCGCGGCGGACGGACATTCTGGGACGACGTTCCTGTTTCTCGAGGGGCGGGGCGTCGAGTCCGCCCTCGCCGCGATCGGCGTCGATCCGGATTCGGTCGAACGTCCGCCCGCCGTTCCGGGCCCGCCGCCGCAGCTGGCCTTCGTCAAGAGTCCCGACACCCACGGCCAGGTCTTTGCCCTGAACGGCTGGCTCGCGGATCGATTGTCCGCTCCCGGCGGGATCAACGACCGGTCCGTCGTCGTCCTTCCCGCGGCCGAGTCTCTTTTTCCGGTCTATCACCAGACGCTGGCCGCGCTCCCCGAAGACGCCTTCAACATCTCCATGGGCTACCCGCTTTCCCGGACGCCGCTGTTCACGTTCTTCGAGCATCTCTTCGAGGTCCTCCGGACGCGCGACGATGACGGCCGCGTCTTCGGTCCGCGCTATCTCCGCTTCGTCCTCCATCCTTATACGAAGAACATCTTCTTCCGCGGCGGCTCGGGCGAGCGTTCGGATGTGACCCGCGTCCTGTTCCATGCCCTCGAGGAGCATTTCGCGCGGAAGGGCATGAGCGCGTTCTGGTCGCTCGAAGAGCTCGAAACGGAGGAGAACCTGTGGGGGACGGTCGATGAGCTTTCCAAATCGCTCGAGGACCGGCCGCTCCGGGGCGAGCTCCAGGACCACCTCGAGGCCATCCATGCCGGAACGCTCAAAGGCTTCGTCGACATCGCTGACGCCGCCGATTTCGCCCGGAAAATCAACGGCGTCCTAGAGTACATTTACGCGAATTCGTCCGCCCGCCAGCATCCCTTCTTCCATCCCTTCGCCGAAGCTTTCCGGAAGCGGTTCGAGTCGCTGGCCGGGTCGCGATTCGGGACGGTCGTCTTCGAGGATCCCACGAGCTATTACCATCTGTTCCGCAAGATCGTGACCGGCGGCAACGTCCCCTTCGCCGGGACGCCCCTGCGCGGACTCCAGGTCCTGGGCTTCTGGGAGACGCGCGGCATCTCCTTCGAGGATGTCGCCCTTCTCGACGCCAACGAGGGCGTCCTGCCGTCGTTCCCGCGCTCGGATACGCTCCTGCCCCGCTCCGTCCGCAAGTCCCTCGGGCTTCCGACCTATTCCGACCTCGAGCGGCAGGCGGCCTATCACCTCGAAGCGCTCGTCCGCGGCGCCCGGCGGGTCCAGGTCTTCTATGTCGAAAATAAGGACCGGGAACGCAGCCGGTTCGTCGAGAGACTTCTCTGGGACCTGGAGAAAGGCGAGGATCAGACCCAAGGAGGCGGGTTCGTCGGGGCCGTCAGGTACGGGGTCGATCTCCGGACGGGCGACCCGTCCCCGGTCGGGAAAACCGAGGACATGCTCGCCTTCCTCCGGGATTTCCGCTATTCCGCTTCGAGCCTAAATACCTACCTGGCCTGTCCGCTCAAGTTTTTCAACGCCCACGTCCTCGGCCTCCGTGAGCGGGAGTCAGCCGACGATTCGCTCGAAAGCAAAGACATCGGGTCCCTCGTCCACGCTATTCTCGAGGACCTCTATCGGCCGTTCGTCGGGCGGAGCTTCGGAGCGTCCGATCTCGAGCGGGCCGACCTCAAGGCCGCCGTCGAGCGGCGTTTCGCGGAACGCTTCGGACAGGAGCCGAGGGGCGGGGCCTTCCTGCTCCGCCACCAGATCGTCCGGCATCTCGGAGCGTTCCTATCCCGCTACCAGAAGGATGTTCTGGCGGACCAGCCCTCGGGCCTGATCAAGCTCTTCGAGCTCGAGACGAAGCGCGACCTCGAGCTCGCTTTCGGCGCGGATTCCTATCCGGCCACGGTCCGGGCCGACCGCGTGGAGGAGCGAAAGGGCGTCCTTCACATCCTGGATTACAAGACCGGGGCGAGCTCGAAATTCCACGAGATCGCGTTTCATAAGCTGACGGAGGTTTCGCTCGACGAGCTTCGCTCGAAACCGAGGGCCCATAGGCCGACCGCCTACAAGAGCGTCCAGATCCCGTTTTACATCCTCGCCTTCTCCCGGCTTTTCGGGATCGCCAAGGAATCCGTCGAAGGCAAGATCGTGCTGCTCGGAAAGACGCCGCCGGACGCCCGGTGCGAATTCTCCCCCCTGGATCCGAAGAAAGCCAAACAGGACCTCTCGCGGAGCGAAAAGATGGCGATGATGGAAGCGGTCATCCACGGATTGCTCCGCGAGATCAACGATCCGGGGACGCCGTTCGTCGCGACCGGGGATTCCGCGGTGTGCGCCGATTGCCCTTACGCTGTCACCTGCGACCGTCTCTAGCTTCGGGATTGCCCAACGCTCACGGTCGGAACCCCCCGCGGGTTCCGCCCCGCTTAATCTGCGGGGACCCCACCTCCTGATGTTCGCTTATGGGCGATCCCTCCGCCGGAGAGTTTTTCAGAATTGCCCAACGCTCACAGGGGAATCCCTTCCGCCCCATTCGTTTTATTCTTAAGATCGCCGCAAGTAATCCCGCGCGGGTTGAAACACTTGTTGCAGGAGATGCAGGCGGATTTGGACGTCCGTCCGAGCCGGAAATCCCGGACGAGGAAGGGCTCGCGGATGAACGGGCGGCTGAGCGAAACCAGGTCCGCCCGGCCCGAAGCGATGATCCGCTCCATCGCGGCGAAGGTCCTGTTCCCGCCCAGGCCGATGACCGGGACGGGCAAGGCCTTTTTGAATTTCGCCGCGGCCTCGACAAAATAGCCTTCTTCGCTTTCGGGGCGGACGCCCGCCCACATCGAGCCCCGGCCGGATTCGGAAGAGCCGCCGCTCGTTTCGATCCCGTCCAGCCCGGCCTCGATAGCCCGTCCGGCCATCTCGACGCTTTCCTCGACCGCGAGCCCGCCGGAAAGAAAATCGGTCGAGTTCCATTTAGCGATGACGGGGTAATCGCGCCCCACGAGCGCCTTCATAGCGAGGATGATTTCGACAATGGCGCGGACCCGGTTTTCGGCCGGACCGCCCCATTCGTCGGAACGCTTGTTCGTATACGGAGAGAGGAATGCGCTAAGCAGATAGCCGTGGGCGGCGTGAATCTGGACGCCGTCGAATCCCGCTTCCTTGGCCCGCCGGCCGGCGGCGGCGAAATCCCGGATGAGGGCCCGGATCTCGTCCCCGGTCAGCTCCCGGGGCATGACCTTGACCACAGGCTCGAAGACCGGGGACGGGGCGACGGGAGTGCCGCCGGCGAGCCTGTCCTTGGTCTGCCGCCCGGCGTGGGCGATCTGGATGAAGATTTTCGAGGCGAACCGATGGACGGCAGGGGGGATGCGGCTCAGCGGCTCGACCAAACGGTCGTCATAAATGCCGGTCTGGCGGGGGCTCGCTTTTCCGATCGGCTGGACGTAGGCATGTCCGGTGATGATCAGACCGACCTCGCCCTCGGCGAGGCTGGCGAAAAGCTGGATATGGCGGTCCGAGGGCGCTCCGTCGTCTTCGCCGGCCATGAACTCGTGCGTGGCCGAACGGACGAACCGGTTCGGGATCTCGACGCCCGCGATCCGGATGGGGGTGAACAGGATCGATTCCATGGGGCGTATTCTAGTTGAATTCCCCCGCGGCTCCAAATAAGAAAAACCGGGGCTCCCGGGGATTCCCTGATCGGGACGCGAATTTCCACCAACGCGGAAATTCGCTCCTGTGTTCGCTCCGCTCTCCTCTCCCTCCGGTCGAGGAACCATGCCCGCTCCGCTGCGCTGGCCCTCTCAGGGAATCCCCTCGCGCCCCGGCTAAACAACGATTCCGTCTCTGATCGGCCTTTGGGTGCGTGGGTCTGACGTACGGACGATTTGGCCGATGAGCTGGATGGGGGCCCCTGGGTCGGGGGTGAGATGCAGCGAATCGGTCAAGTCGGTCCGCGGCAGGATTCTCGAACATCAGACAGCAATCAACCGCGCGGAGGGTTCTTGATTCTGGCGGCGGTGGGGCTCCCAAAGGCGAACATTCTTCGTGAGCCTTGGGAGCCCCAAGAGCCGCCATTTGATTTTTAGTGCGAACATGCTAACGTGATCTCGGCATGCAACGGAAAAAGCCCTCCAACCGTTTGGTAACATTGGACATGGACGAACAGCATCTTGTCGGCCGGCTGCAGACGGGCGATGAGTCGGCATTCGCCGAAGTCGTTCATAACTATAAAGATAAGATCGTGAATTACTTGTACCAGATCACGGGCGACTACCAGAGAGCGGTCGACCTTTCCCAGGAAACCTTCATCCGCGTGTATTTCAAGGCGGATAAATACAAGCCGATCGCCCCGTTTTCTTCCTGGGTCTACGCCATCGCCTCGAATCTGGCCAAAACCGACCTGAAGAAGCGCCGCCGGATGGCCTCGGTCTCGCTGGACGCCCTGCCGCCCACGGTCGAGCTCAGCACGCCGAGCGGCGAAGCTTCGGACTCCGGCCTCGTCCGGAACCTCCGCCAGGCCCTGGAGACGCTCCATCCGCGATACCGGATCCCGGTTGTTCTCAAGGACGTGGAAGGATATTCCCAGGAGGAGATCGCCGCCATCATCAAGCGGCCGGTCGGGACGGTCAAGGCCCGGATCAGCCGGGGGCGGGCGATCCTCCGGAAACAGCTCGAAAAGGCCGCCGGGGCGGAGACGCCCCTGCGCGTCCAGGAGTTCCTCGATGGAAAAACATGAATTGCTGAAGCGACTGGACCGGGTCACGGCCCCCGCCGATTTCGAAGCGCGCGTCGGCGCCCTGCTCGCCCGGCGCCGGGCCAGCCGGCCCCGGGAGATCCGCTCCCGGATCTTCCGCTACTCGCTGGCCGGCTCGGCGGCGGCGCTGCTCGCGACCTTCGTCCTCCTCAACACCGTTTTCGTCCGCCCCGGCGGAGTCGCCGGACTCGCGGAACGGGCGGGTGCCGGTCCGGCTGTGAGCCTTCCCGTCATGGAGACCGTGGGCTACCGCAATGAAGCCCGGAACGCCGCCCTTCACCCCGAGGCGGTCTACATCCTGGAAAATGTTTCGTTCGCATCCAATGCCCCAATCCGATATTGACCAGGAGGTCCTGAAAACCATGAACAGAATGATGAAAATCGCGGCCCTGGCGGGCTGTCTCGCTTTGACGTTCGCTTCGGCGTCCCCGGCGGCCCCGGGGATGCAAGACCAGAAGATCGAGCAGATCACCCGGCTGGTCTCTCCGTCCGTGGTCAAAGTCGAGGCCCGGAACGGCGTGTTCAAGGTCGCCACCGGCGTCGTCATCGACAAGGACGGTTTCATCGTCACGACCGCCCTCATCTCCCCGCGTGAGGAGAAGATCACCGTCGTCACCGCCGACGGGAAACGCATCCCCGCCGAGTTCAAGGGGATGGACACCCAAACCCAGCTCGCCCTGATCCAGGCCAAAGATAAGGGCCTCGTTCCCATCGCCCTAGGCCGCTCGGCCGATCTGAAGCCTGGCGCCTGGATCGGAGTCGTGGGGCTGTCGCCCGAGGACACGCCCGCGGTCACGCAAGGCATCGTCAGCTCGGTCTCTCCCGACCGTCTCCGGCTCAATGTCTGGGTCGTCCCGGGAGCGAGCGGCAGCGCCGTCGTCGACGGCGACGGCAAGATGGTCGGCCTGCTCCGCGGCGCTTACATGGATGACCAGCCGATCGTCTTCCAGTTCCAGGAACGCCAGGTCGTCGGTTCCGGGACGGTCATCAGCCGCGGCGAGACTCCGTCGGCCGGCATGGCCGTCGCGGTCCCTGTCGATATCGTCGGCTCGGTCGCGGGGGATATCAAGAAGAGCGGCAAAGTCCTGCGCGGCTGGCTGGGCGTCACCACGTCGGACGACACCGGCCGGGTCGAAATCGTCGGGGTCGAGTCCAAGAGCCCGGCCGAACTGGCCAAGCTTAAGGAAGGAGACATCCTCCTCAAGATCGACGGCAAGGAGATCGTTTCGAGCCCGGCCTTGTCGAGTGCGGTCCGGGCTCGGAAGCCCGGGGCGGACGTGACGTTCCAGGTCGAGCGGGACAGCAAACCCATGGAGGTCAGGGTCAAGCTGGGCGAATACACCGAGGACGAAGCCCGGCGCGAGCTCGAGACGCTCTTCCCCCGGCTCTTTCCCCAGGCCGAGCCGGCCCTCGGCGCTCCCAAAACCAGGGCCCTGCCGCCGACAAAGTCGGCGCCGGCCCCGAACCTCTTCCGCCGCTACAGCCTGGAGAAAAGGCGTTATATCGGCGTAACCCTCCAGGACCTGACGCCGGAACAGGCGGAATCCTTCGGCGTGAAGGACGGTTCCGGGCTCTGGGTCGCTGAGCTCGATCCCGAAGGACCGGCGAAAAAAGCCGGAATCAAAGTCGGCGATGTGATCGTCAGGGCCGAAGGCAAGAAAGTCGAGACGGCCGCCGAGATCAGCGAGCTCCTCCAGGATAAGAAAAAAGGGGACAAGGTCCGGATCGAAGTCGTCCGCGACAAAAAGATGGTCGCTTTCGAGGTCGAGATCGCCGAGGACGAAACGAGCGGCTTCTTCCCGGAAGCCGAGCCCTTGATCCGGCAGTTCGGCCAGGGATATCAGAAGAACATCGACCAGTACCAAAAAAGCATCGAAGAGCTCCGGACGAATAAGAGCCTGGAGAAGCTCCTCAAGTCGTCCCGGACAATGATCCGGATCTGATCACGGCTCGAGCCAGCGGAGGGCCAGAGCCCGCAGCTCCTCGGGCGAGAGGCGCGGTCCGTCATAGTATCCCCGGGCGGTCCGCTGGCGGACCGCTTCGTAGAGGATGACCCCGACCGACACGGACAGGTTCAGGCTCTGGACCATGCCGAACATCGGGACCCGGATCCGGACGTCGGCCAGCTCGAGGGCGGCGGCCGAGAGCCCCTCTTTCTCGTTTCCGAAAACGACGGCCGTCGGACGGGTGAAGTCGATCGTGTCGTAGGGAACCGAGCCCGGGCCGAGATCGGTCGCAGCGACGAAGAATCCCCGCTCTTTGAGCTCCCGCAGGCAGTCGGCCGCGGCCGCGTGATACCGCAGCTCGAGCCATTTGTCGGCCCGGGTGGTGATCGCTTTATTGATCGGGAGCGGCTCACCGCCCGCGGAAATGACATCCACGTTCAAGACGCCCGCCGCGTCGCAGGTGCGAAGCACGGCGTTGGCATTGTGGGTGTTCGTGACGTCCTCGAGGACAACGCGCAAGTCGGGCTGGCGGCGGGACAAGACGCCCGTCACCCGGGCGATCCGTTCATCTGTCGGCATGGGGGGGCCCCGGACCTCAAAGCACAAGCATCTTGACGATGAGGATGGCCCAGACGACGGCCGAGCCGGCCAGAGCCCGCCTTTCCCGGTTCTGGCGGTAGAGGCCCCAGCTGAACGCCGAGCCTTCGCCGGTAGCCCGGCGGCGGAACGACGGGAAGAACAGAGGGACCTGCTTCCGGTAGGATTCGTACTCCTCCGGGAAGAGGCGCTTCATCCGCCGGAGCTCCTCCATGATGACGGGCGGGTAGAACACCAGGAAGTACAAGGCGAAAAGCCCGACGCACCAGGGCGAGTTCGCCCCGAAGGCTATGGACAGCCCGAGAAGGAAATTCCCGAGGTACAGCGGATTGCGCGTGAAACGATAGGGTCCGGAAACCGCCAGCTGTTTTTCCTTGCGGATATGGCCGGCCGCCCAGCCGCGGATGAGGAGGCCGAGGGCGCAGACGGCCAGGCCGATCGAGATCGATCGGACGGTCGGCCGGGCCAGGACGATCACGGCGATCAGGACGAAAAGCGCCGCCCGGACGCGCCAGCGGTAGATCATCGAGACGATTCGTCTTTCAGTCATGGCCGGCGAGCGAGCTCCTGACCAGGGCGGCGACCTCGTCCGGACCGACGAGCTTCAGGCAATCCAGCGGGCCGCAGGTCCTCCGGTAACAGCGGCTGCATGATATCTCATGATAGGCCGCTTTGTCTCTCTCCCTGAAGGGGCCGTTGCGGCCGGGCAGGGTCGGGCCGAAGATCCCGAGCACGGGAATGTCCATCGCGCAGGCGGCCTGAAGGGCGAATGTGTCGCCGCTGACGAGAAGCGCCGAGCTCTTCAGGAGGGCGAAGATCTCCTGAATCTCGAGAAACGGAGCGAGAGGAGCCCCGGTCCGCTCGGCGATCGTTTCAGCGGCGGCCTTCTCTTCGGGAGTTCCCCAGAGGAGAAGAGGGGACAGCGGATCTCCGCGGAGGATAGTCAGGAGATCGATCCAGCTCTCGACGGGCCAGCGTTTCGTCGGCCAGGCGGCCCCGACGTTGAAGACGACGACCTTCCGGCCGGAATCGGCGATCAGCGGGGCGATCTTCGTCCGAACGGCTTCCCGGACCCGCTCGGGGAGGATGATCGGGAATTCGATCGCTTCCGTTTCGATGCCCGCCAGCTCGAGGAGCTTGAGGTTTTTACGGATGACGTGTCCGCTCTCGGGCAGCTCGGCGAGGATCCGGGTGTAGAAAAGCGCGGCCGGCTTTTCCCGGAGGTTCGGACGGGCGAAGCCGTAGCGGCGGCGGGCTCCCGAAAGCCGGGCGAATAAAGCGGATTTGAGGAGTCCCTGGAAATCGAGGGCGATCTGGTCCGGGCCGCGCAGCCGAGCCCGCCAGCCGGGCGAGCCCCGGACGATGATCTCGTCGATTCCCTCCACGAGCTCGAGAACCGGCCGGCCGTTCTCCTCGACCAGCCAGCGGATCACAGCCCCGGGGAATCGACGGCGCAGGGCGGCGAAGGCAGGGATCGCGTGGATGATGTCTCCGAGCGAGCTGAGCCGGATGATAAGAAACCGTTCCTCGCTCACGGGGCCGCCTTGATCCGGGAAAGGACGCGGGGGATGACCTCGGAGGCGCTCCGGATCTTCGGCCCGCCGGCGATGGCGATCCGTCCGCCGTAGGCGAGGACCGTGGCCCGCTCGGGAACCGTGTCCTTCGTGTAATCCGAGCCTTTGGCGTGGACGTCGGGTCGAAGCGCCCGGAGGATCCGCTCGACGTTCGGCTCGTCGAAGATCGTGACGAAGTCGACGCAGGCGAAGGCGGCGATGATCTCCGCCCGTTCGGCTTCCGGGAGGATGGGCCGGCCGCGTCCCTTGAGCCTCCGGACCGACCGGTCGCTGTTCAGGGCGACGATGAGGACGTCGCCCTCGCGCTTCGCAGCCTCGAGATACCGGACGTGTCCGGCATGGACGAGGTCGAATCCCCCGTTGGCCAGGACGATGCGCCGGCCTTTTTTCCGCTCGGAGCAAACGATGCCTTGGAGCTGGGACAGGCTCTTGAGCTTCTTCAATGTTCGGAGATGATCGCTTGCTTGAGCTCGAGCGGGCTGACCGTGGCCGTCCCTTTCTTCATGACCACGATTCCGCCGGCGAAATTGGCCAAGCGGGCCGCCTGGGGAAAGGTCGCCCCCGCGGCCAGGGCGGCGGTGAAGACGCTGATGACCGTGTCTCCCGCCCCGGTCACGTCGACGATGTCGGCCGGTCCGTGGATGGGGAGCAATAGCGGCTTCTTTCCTTTCTGGAAGAGGGCCATGCCGCGCGAGCCGCGGGTGATGAGAAGGGCGGGGGAGCGGAGCGCGGCCAGGAGCGCCTCGCCCGCGGCGATCAGCGCCTCGGTCCCTTCGAGAGGATGGACTTTGAGGGCATCTTCGACCTCGGGCTCGTTCGGCGTCGCGATCGTCACGCCCTTGAATTCGAGAAGGCGGTACCGCGAATCGAGGGTGACAGGGTGGCCTGCTTTCTTGAAGGCAGGGAGGACGGCCCGGAAAATATCCTCCTTGACCGTGCGATAGTGATAATCCGAGACGAGGAGCGCATCGCACGAGCCGGCGAGGCGGTCGAGCGTCCGCTGGATCTTCCGGCGGAGGACCGCGGAATCGGGGACCGGTCCTTCGCGGTCGATGCGGAGGATCTGCTGTTTCTTGGTGTTCTCCTCGCCCGCCAGGATGCGAGTCTTGAGAGGGGTCACGTAACTCTTTTCCGTGATCAGGGTCTCGGTCGAAACGCCGTGGTCATGGAGGATCCGGGCGACGGTCCGGCCCGATTCATCGTCGCCGACGACCCCGACCGGAACGGCCTCCACGCCCAGGGCCTGAAGGTTGAGCAGGGCGTTCCCGGCCCCTCCGAGCGAATATTCGCGGTTCTGATAAGAGAGGATGAGGACCGGCGCCTCGCGGGAGATGCGCCGCGTTTTGCCGTAGAGGTATTCGTCAAGAATAATGTCGCCCCAAACCGCGACGCGGAGATGGATGAACTTGTCGATGATCGTGAACAGCCCGCGGGAATCTTCGATCATGGCGCCTCAGGGCTGATGTTTACCAGAATTGGATGCCCTCGTCAATCGCCGGCAGGTTGCAAAATGCCCTCCGTTCATCTATATATAGCAGCGCGCCGGAGTGGCGGAACAGGCAGACGCGCGGGACTCAAAATCCGAACCGGGTCCCGCGCGTTTTCTTTTAATTCTCCCCATATAATCCCGAGAAATCAACATGTTAGAGGGCTCTCCATGAGCCCGGGCGAGTAAGCCCATTCAAGCCCTTTTAAGCCTCTTTTAGCCGTGAACACGTCACAAAAGTTGACAGGCCGATGGGCCCGCGTTACTTCTTCTCTGATGCCTCGCTTACTATTTCCTCGCTGGTTCCCATGCCATTTTCCCGCCCTCGATAAACATCGCGCTCCCATATCTAAGGATGAGCCCCGGACCTGGGGGCGGGCCCTCCAGGGTCACTCGGTATTTGCTCGCAATGGAACGGGGATGCATCGTGTTTCTAATTGTTAAAAGCGTATTGGTCGCGAAGTTTTCAAGGTATGTAGCCGACCTTGGATTCGACAACTCAAATGTCGCGACAAGCCAGCCAGTTTCATTAATTTCTAAGGATCTCGGAAATGGATAACCCTTACTTTGAAGCGCAGTTTGAATTTCGGATTCGTTCTGCGCCGAAAGCTTCTGTGCTGAGAGCGTCGGCTTCCGAGCAGAGCCTTTCTCTGGCGGCAAAAGACTCAGGACAACGAAGACTGCTACGCCGGCGAGCATGACGACAAAACAACCCTTGCCAATATTCTTGCTGTCTTTCTGCATTTTTGCTTTGGCTAATGCTTCTTTCGCTTCAAGGCGAACCTTCTCTTCCTCGTAGATTTTCTGCCTTTCATCGGGTGTTAATTCTGACATTCGCCCCCTACATTCCAAATTTGACTTAGCCCATAAATATCTCCAGGCCGGACTCAAAGTCAAGGAAACGGAGCCGTTCATTGCGATTGCGGAAATGTGCGGGGTCGGGAAAAATCTTGTCGAAGGTATTCGGCCGAATCAGGTGGTCGAAAAGGCCACCTCGCGTATAGGCAAAGACGGCAAGCAATACCCGGCCAGCCGTCCCCGGCCAGCCGAGGATGAACCGAAAATCACATTCGTCGCCCTGGCCGGGCTCGCGCTGGCCGCCCAGGCCCCCACGCCGATCCCGCTGCCGATCCCCGTCAGCGAATCGGTGACAAAATCACCTTTCTTTCATTTCCCGATGCCGTCCATGCGAAGCATTGGGTCCATACGACACAGACCGGACGGCGCGGCGACGCTCCGCAATTCCTGTCGATCTGCCACGTCCTGGAATTTGAGGAAATATACCGGGAGGAGGCGAAGGAACGGCAATCCGAAGCCGGAAAGAAATACGGGAGGGGGAAAGATAGCTCCTGTTCACCGGGGACAGAAGCTATCGGAACAGGGAATACCCGCGCCTTCATGGCCCGCGATGCTGCTGCGTCCGAGCATTCCGTTCAGATAGAAGCGGCCGCGGAGGTAGGCGCCCATTAGGTATTAATGAGCTTCAGATATTCTCCCCGCGATATTCCTGCCGTTCTGACAAGATTCATAATAATCCAGACAGGGACATCTGGGATCATGGGAATCACGAGAGGTCTTATCGTAGATGGTCTGGTCATGACGAGGTGATCGCCTTCCCTACGAACGATTTTGAAATCGATCTTTCGGAAGGCCTTGACGAGAGCTTGGTAGTGTTTTGGCGTTAGGCGAGACATTCGGCCAACTTAAGGCTCAGGTCCCTAGTCAAAGGAACACTGACCTGCTGCTGACGTGGTTTCGGCGCGGCTTGAACGGCCTTTACAAATCCGGATTCCTTCAGAACCCGTTCAAGGGTCCCCATGCGGAGGCTTTCGGTTAAGAACAAACCGATCGCTTCCGAAAGCATGGCCAAGGCTTTTTCCTTGGATTTGCCTGCGGAACTCACATCGAGAAGAGGGCACCAGGCCACGAACCACTTCTCCTCCCGGGTAATCCGGAAGGGAAGGTTGATAGAAAAGGTTACGGTGGCGCTCATGGTGCTTCGCTTTACGTTGGCGGTAATGTTATAAGGCATCGGCCCTCCCTTGTCAAATTTTGCTAAATCCCTCCCCGGGACTATTTAGTCGCCCCAGCGTCAATCCAACTGAGGCGCCATTTCCACTCACCAGCGTCACTCTCCCGGGGCCCCCGGGGGCCTCCTCCAGAGAAGCCTTTCGAATAAATAAAATCGATATGAAGCCTTACGAAGCGCGATTCTCGCGCATGGCATTGACGATTTGCCGGGCCTCTTCTTCTCGCGGAACTCTCAAGGAGACGCCTTTTGGTTTTTTGCACGTCGTTTGAATCACGAACCCAGGGAGGGGAAGGCTCTTCAACGTTGCTCGGGAAATGTTCAGATCCTGTTGGATTTTGCGCGGCGAGATCGGCCCTTCATTCTTAATTTTAAGATATACCTTTTGTCCCAGCCGAAGAGAATCCCAAGTGTTCTCATAGATGATGTCTTTATAGGCTTTGCTCCGATATAAATTCTTTAATTCGTACCCATCATCGAACATCGTTCTGAAATTTGTCTCAAGAAATTCCATGATCGTTTTCCAGCAACCCGCTTTTCCGAAAATCTTCCAGGCCGCTAAAACACAGAATGTCTGATCTTTGGGAGGCGGCCCTGGATGACTCCCTTTTCTTTTTCGATAGAGACGCTTCAGCCGGTGGACCTCTCCGAGCACTTGGGATTTTGTAGGTACATCTACAGGCAGATCATGCGGTTTCATCAATTTGATCATAAGCCTATCTTATGTATGTAGTCAATAAGCTCGTAGAGATCCAAATGAACGCAATGAAGGTTCGACGGTTTTTTCGTGGGATATCCCAGGAAGATCTTGCGTGGCGTGTCGGCGTTGACCAGCCCGCGATATCAAAGCTCGAAAGAGGCAAGGCGAAGGAGACGCCCCGGACGATCAGGATCAAGAAGGCGGTTGCCGAAGCCCTGGATCTCCCGGCCGAATTGCTCTTTCCCGGTAAAGGGAGCCAATCATGATGGCCGAGCGGCGCTGGATCTCGCCGCGTGAGGCCGCTGAATATCTCGGCTGTCATTTGCAGACGGTCTATGGCTGGATCGATTCAGGCAAGCTCGTTGCCGCCCGAATCGGCCGCCGCTTCGTCCGCATCGATTTTCAGGCCCTGAAAGGCGATCTGACCGCCCAGGCTGAGGGGAAGAAGGCTAGGTGACTCCTTTGCTCGATTTCAAGATGGCGGCGGCCGGCGAGCGGGAAGAGATCGAGGATGATCTGCCGTTGCCGCTTCCCGTTCCGGTCCCAATCAGCGAATGCGGCGAAGAGAATCCCGCCAAATCGAACTCCCGGCCGCGGCGCCCCGTTCGGAGACTCACCCCATCGGATCGGGAGTGGCCGGCGGTCATGAAGGGAATTCTATGCGGAATATTGCGGCAGGAATCCTGAGCCGAATGGCCGTGGCTCATCCGGGGAGAACGCGCGGATGATCACTGGCCAGGAGCTCGAGCTTGCCGTCCTCGGGACGCTGATTTTCTTTCCAAATTTCCTCGAGCTGGACGAACTCAAAGCAACTGATTTTTCATCGCCACAGAATCGATGCACCTTTGAAATCATCGCTGGGCTCTGGGAAGATTCACGCTGCAGCGAAGTCTCCGCCGCTATCCTGGCCGAGCGGCTGGGGGGAAACGGCGCGAGCGCTTTCGTCGGCGGCCTCATGAACGCGGACCGGCGCTATACCCAGCCGCAATTCCTCCAGGCTTCAAGGGAACTCCGTCGACTCCGGAAGCGGCGAGACGTTGCCCGGCGCCTTCATGCAGAGTTGCAGACGGAAGCAAAAACAGGGATCGAAGATGAGGCGGCCTGGGAAAGGATCCTCCGGGACCTCGACGAAATCCGGGACCTGAAAGCTCAGGCAACCGGGCCGGCCCTGATCACCCTAGGCGACGTCGCCCCGCGCGAGATCTCCTGGCTTTGGTCCGGACGGATCCCCTTCGGCATGTTGTCGCTTCTGGCCGGGGTTCCGGGTAGCGGGAAGAGCTTCTTAATGATTTTCCTGGCCGCACTCCGGAGCCGCGGCAAGAGGCCGCCCGATCATTCCGAGGACGTTGCCCCTGCCAGCACCCTCTTCCTCTCGGCCGAGGATCCGGTCGCCCAGGCGATCCGGCCACGGGCTGACGCGAACGGTGCCGATACCCGCCGCATATTCATTCTTGAAGAAACGGAATTCGATCCCAAGGCAAGCATCAGACGACTGAAACAGGCAATCGAGCAGCGCCCTGATATCAGCCTCATTGTCTTCGATCCCTTGAATTCGTTCTTAAAGAGCGGTACCGATTATTTCCGCGATCCAGACGTTCGGCGGTCCCTCCTCCGGCCCCTTTCCGATTTTGCCGAGGAGACTGGCCGGGCCGTCGCGGGAGTTGTCCACCTGAACAAGAGGGAGGACGGCGGGGCCCTCTCCCGGATCGCCGGCTCAGTCGCGTACGGGGCCGCCGCGCGCGCGGTCCTGGGCGTCGCCCGCCATCCCGAGGACGAGGATCTGCATCTCGTCGCGAGCGTGAAGTCCAACTATGCCAGCCGGCCGAAGAGCCTGGCGTTCCGTATCAATCCCGATCTCAGCGTCCGATTCGAAGATCTCGCGGAAGATCTCGGGGCCGAGGAGATTTTCCAGCGCCGGGATCCGGCCGCGGTCCGGGAGGGCTCATTCCCCCGGGAGTGGCTTCACGAATTTCTCAATGACGGACCCGCTGATCTTGATTCAATCCGGAAGGCGGCGGCGAAGGCCAGCCTCAATGAGCAGGCGATTCGGCGCGCCAGCAAGCGCCTCGGCGTCATTTCGAAACAATCCGGATTCGGCCAATTTAAAACGTCGACATGGGAACTACCGAAATGATCCGCCTCAATACTTTCACATCAGCCCCCATGCGTGACAGTGACATTATTGAAAAGATTGAAAGCATTGGGGCTCTCAATCCTTTCAATAATATCAATCATATTAATAAAGACATTAAACACCGTAGGGGGGAGAATGAAAGTATTGGACGAAAGCCGGCAAAGCAAAGCCGCCCAGGTGCCCTCCCCGTCCTCCCCGGATCGGCCGCCAAGCACCGGATCTCTAGTCCCGCGTTTCCCCCATATGGATTCCGCGTCTGTCGACTTTCCCGGCGTGTTCGAAATTGCAGCGAAACCTTAAGTAATTGAATTTAAACGAGATGTAATGACAAAGAAGAGAGCCGATAAGAAGGCCAAAAAAAGGCCCGGCCGGCCGCCTCAATCCGGGGCGTACAGCCTCATTGTCCGGGGCGGCGAGCTGCCTAAGCGGCGGACCTATCTCCGGGCGTACCTCCAGAACTGCCGGGATGGCCTGATCGAGGACCTGGGTCCGGGCGAAGAGGATTTGACGACGGCGCAGCGCGTGTTGATCGACAGGGCCATTTCGAAGCTCGGCATTGTCAGATGCATCGAAGAGTCGGTCAAAGAGGGCGGCGCCTTCAAGGGCAAGGAGCTCTCTTCCGTCCTGGCCAAGAGCTATATCACCTATTGCGAATCCATCCGGCGCGACCTCGAGGCCTTGGGGATCTCGAAGCGGGCCGGGGAGCGCGTCCTGTCGCCGCTCGAGATAGCCGCGGAGATTGACGCGGGGAAAGCTGAGGCGGGCCAGGGCGCCCCCGCGGGCCCCGTGGCTGCGTCGGCAGGAACTCCCGAATGTCCCGGGAAGGGGATAGATGGGGGTGCAAAGGGCGATTCTCGGGGGGAATGCGAAAAACGACGCTCTGAGAGCCCCGCTGAGCCCCAATCTCTCGGGGGCGATGGCCAGGAGGGCCCTGGCGCGGCCCGGGATGAACGATCCCAGGCTGACGAGGGCACGGGCCAGGGAGGCGCCCCCGAGGGGAATCAGGCCCATGAGTGAGCCGGCCTGGAAAGCAGCCGAGCGGCGGATCGCGCGCGAGATCGGGGGAGAGCGCGTCGGGATCCTGGGCCGTGAGGACGTGAGGCACGATCGGCTCTCGATCGAAGTTAAGACGAGGCGCGAGCTCCCGCGCTTCCTCGTAAAGGCGTATGGCCAGGCGGCCGGGAACGCCCGGGCCGGAAAGCTCCCGCTCCTCGTGCTCAAAGAAACGGGGAAGCGATTCGAGGACTGCCTTTGCATCCTCAGCCTAGGGGATTTCCTCGAGCTCTGCAAGGGCTCGGGGCCCGAGGGGTCCGTTTCGTGAACATCATTGACGCGATTCAATCCAAGAAGATCTTCGGGGCGCTGCCCGTATTCAAGGACCTCTCGAGCTGGTCCGCCTGGTTGGCCGCGTTGTCGGCGGCCTTCGCGTTGCCGATGGACGAAGGGGAACTCGAGATCTTCCGGAAATTCACTGGCCGACAGACCGCTCCGGTTGCGGCACCCGGGGAACTTTGGTTCATAGTTGGAAGACGTGGGGGCAAGAGTTTTATGGCGGCACTCATCTCAGTCTTCTTGGCCGTCTTCGTCAAGTGGAAGCTCGGGCTTGAGAAGGGTTACATCATGGTCATCGCCAACGACCGGAGACAGGCGGGCGTCGTATTCAATTACATCCGGCGCATCCTCGAACTTCCGGCGTTCAAGAGCATGGTTGTGAACGCGACCAAGGAGGAGGTCGAATTATCCAATGATGTCGTCGTCAGCGTACAGAGCTGTTCATACCGCAGTTTGCGCGGCTTCCAGATTCTAGCCTGCGTGAATGACGAAATCGGGCTATGGCGGACGGAGATGTCGGCAAATCCCGCGGCGGAAATATTGACTGCACTCAGACCGAGTTTAGGCAGCATGGAAAACTCGAGACTAATTTCTATCAGCACGGGTTTCCAGCGGTCCGGGCCTATGTGGGAGACGTATCGGGACAAATTCGGCGTGGACGATCCTGATACGCTTGTTTGGGCGGCTCCGACATCTGCGATGAATCCTTTATACAACCGGGCCGTCATCGACCGTGCGCTCAAGGAGGACTACCAGGCCGCGGCGGTTGAGTACGGAGAGGGGATTTTCTTCCGGGCGGACCTCGAGAGTTATCTTTCGACGGAGGCGCTCGACGCGGTCACCATTCCGGGCCGGCTCGAGCTTCCGCCGAACCGAAACGTGAAATATGTCGCCGGAGTAGACAGCTCGGGGGGCAGGGGAGATGCGATGGTTTTGTCGATCGTAAGCAGGGATGGCGAGAAGGTTATTCAGTCATGCGTCCGGGCGTGGTTCCCGCCGTTCAATCCGCAGGACTGCGTCAAGGACTTTGTAAAGACGCTGAAGGAGTACGGTATCCGAGAAGTCATCGGGGACCGATATTCGGGATCTTGGACGAGCTCGGAATTCGAGAAACAGGGAATCGGGTATAAAAACGCGGAGTTTACGAAGGGCGATTACTATCTCGAGTTCCTGCCGATTGTGATGCGGGGAGGATGCGAGCTCCTCGATCATAAGCGCCAGGCATCCGAGTTCCGGCAGCTCTTGCGGAGGACAGGCAAGGGCAAGGACTCCGTGGATCATCCACCGAATGGATCGGACGATCATTCAAATGCATGCGCCCTGTCCGTAGTCGAAGCGGCCAAGCCCGAGGCAGAAGCCGGTTTCTTTTTCAGCGAGAACAGCGTTTACCCGAGCGAAGATGGCCGGGGCTGGAACGGATGGGGCGGGCGATGAGCATTTTCGGACGGATGCTCGAGCGGCTCGGCGTCCAGCGGGGGGGGGTGGCCCAGGGCATGAGCGTTCTGCATGACGGCCGAACCTCGGCGGATGAACTTGAAGCCCTGGCCAGGATGACGATGCGGGCGATTCGTACGGAGATCAAATTTGGACCGCCGGGGGAAAAGCTAAACGTCATCACAACGGATGACTTTGACTCCAAGGGAAAACTTAAGGACGCGGCCAGAAAGCGGATCGAAGAGTTGGCGAAGGCGGCGAAGCGATGACGCGACACGAAAAAAGGCCGGCACTATCATCGGGGGCAAATGTGAAAGACGTTCCCAGGGGCTCTGGTGAGGCCGAATTTCGGCCTTTCGAATAAAAATTCTTTTATGGAGGTTTGGAAATGCGAATTTTAAAGAACGAGGCGGGCAAGGTGATCGGCGATCGATCCGGGACCTCCCGGGCTGGAGAGATCTGAATTGGGGAAGACGATAAAACGCGTTCTCATGGAGGCTTCGATGATAACGACAAGGATGATAGCAAAGGAAGCGCCGGCGGTTCGACCGCTGACAAAGGGCCTTACGACTCATGGCATGCCCGCGGGCAAGCAGGGCGGGACGCCGGCAGACAGGCCGCGGGGCCTGGTCATTTCGTCATGCGATCTGGACAACGGCGGCAGGGTCACTGATGCAGGGCGCGCGCGGATCGAGGCCCGCAATAGCGAGGCGTATCGAAAGGGCCAGGGAAGGCGGCGGCGGTACTATCGTGGCGAGCTCGTCGGATCAAAGCCATGACTACGAGGCGGACGTTCACGGCGGCTGAGCTCGCGCAACTATTCAAGAGGCTTGCCCGGGAGCCGGATTTCGCCGTCGAATTGGCGCCGGGTTTCCGGGCCGTGCAGATGGCCGAGAAAAGTGGACTCAAATTCAAGATCGAGCGGAACGGTACCGAGCAATCCTTGGCTGACTCGGCCGCGGCTGAGCTCGAGGAAATCAGCGGGCTGCTCTGGGACAAAATCGGCGCCTTCCTATCGTCGATCGAGGATGAATTGACGCCGGACGCGCTCAAGCCGGAGCCGGACGATCCCGATCTCGTTCCGGATCCGCTTGGACTTACGCCCGATTCGCTGCGAGAAAAGAAAGATCCGCTCGAGGGCACGGTCGAGAGTCTGCTCACACCGATGGAACTTCGGGACAAGGAGCATGTTCAATGAGACGAATTATCGCGACGAACGAACAGGAGCCGACCGGCCCCGTCGAGCCACGGAAGCTGAATCAGATCACCACGGCCAGCATTCCCAACGCGGCGAAGCTTCCGGATCCGAAGCCGATCGATCTGACAAAAATGATCACGACTAACAACGTCGACAGTATCGTGAGACGCCAGAAAGAGGCGACGGTAACGGCGGAAAAGGCCGCGGCCGAAGAAATGAAGCACAAGCCCGGAGTAGGAAGGGGAGATTCACGATGAAATGTAATACAAAGGCCGGGCCGGGCCTGGGGATCCCGATGGAGAATGAGCTTCTTGATCGAGAGACGAAGGCTAAGATCATCGCCAAGGAAAAGGAAATCGAATCGCTCAGGGCCGCTCGAATCAAGAAAGAAGGCGACCTGGTCCGCGTGAAAGCCGACTACTTAGATCAGTTGCAGAAGATCGAAGATGTGAAGCGCGAGAAGATCGCCCGGGGCATGGCGAAACACAAGGATGACTTGGACGCCGGCCGGATCAGTCTCGAGGATTATCTCCGCGATGCGATTACGCCTAAAGAGCTGGATAGACGGGCCAAGGCGGCAGCTTTCGAGAAGCTCTCGGGTATTCTCGCCACGATTCGGAAGAGGGCGGCCAGGATCGTAGCTCTCGAAATCGAAGAGTTGACGCTTACGCAGGACATTTTCTTCCTGAAAGTCTTTCCTGCTCAGAACGAAATCGCCCAACTCAAGGCCCGAATCAAAGCCCTCGAGGCCGGGATCTCGGAGGTCCTGGGAGAGCAACCGGCCGCGTGTTCGAGGCTCGATCATTTGAAAACGATCAGGGACGGGCGCCTGTCTTGTCATGCGTGGCCCAGCCTGGACGAGACTGGCGTCAAGGCGCTTCTCTTCGATCCGATGTTACCTTCCGAATATATCGAAAAGCTCGAAGAGATCATCCCGAAGATCTCGGGAAGCGGGAAAACCTATCAGATCTCCTGGGCCGATAAATGGAAGGACGTTTCCTTCCGGGAAGAATGAGGAGCATTCACTGGAGAAACTGCAATGACCGGACCCCTGAAGAGCGGCGCGTTCGAGTTTAACTGGGCCGATTTCAACAAAAAATATCTCGAGTACATAACGAAGATCGCGCCGGCGGCCGCGGAAAAGGGTTTATTCGAAGCGATATCTGAGCTGAAAAACGATTGCGATAACGTCGCGCCCAAGACGCCCCACCTGGAGGGGAACCTCCGCGGCGACTATACGATCATCATCGACGGAATTACCGGGAGCAAGGTCCTCGAAAAATCCGGCGGCAAAGGCCCGGATCATGCTCCGAGCGGAGCGTCCGCGTCGGGGCGTTCCGGCGTCGGCGAGCTCATCGCAAAGCTCGTTTTTCGCATGCCCTACGCGGCGAAGTGGCATGAGGCCATTGACAAGGAATGGGCGGCGGGCGGGATCAACTGGTCAGAGAGCGGGGTCGGGCCGAAATTCATCGAAAAAAAATTGATGATGTTCGGCAAAAAGTACATGGCGATCGTCGCCGCGCGGATCAAGGAAGCGACGGAAAAACGATGAATGGCCGAGAACGAATGGGGACTGGATCCCCTTCGAAATAAGCATAGGAGAAAATGCAATGTCGAAACAAGTCGTCATCAGCCGCGGGAAGAGCCTTTTTTCTTCGGTCGAATTCGTGATCGAGGGGAAGGTCTTCGCGCCCAAGAAGACCAACCGCGCCCTCTTGGCGGAGCTGTCCGAATGGCGCAAAAAGGTCGACGCCAAGGAGATCCCGGACAGCGAAATCGCCTACACGTGCCTCGAGATCTATTTCGGCAAGTCCGAGGAGATCGACAACCTCGATCCGAAGGAAGCCGGGGACATCTTCGAGGCGCTGGGTGGGATGAACACCGGGAAGAAACCGGCCGCGGATCCGGAGAAGGACGCGGAAAAAAACGGGCCTGGGCCTGGGGTCGACGGTTCGCTGTAATCGCGGCCGAGTTTCCCGGGCTCTTCCGGATTGAGGATCTTCTGGATCTCGATCTCCAGGACTTGGAATTTTGGGAGACGGCGGCCGCAAGAAGGGCTATCTCCCGGGAGCGCGACATGGCGATTACCATGAGGTTGGCGGCCAACGGTGAGGCCAATCACTTCATGGAGTATATCGACAATCTGGCTGGGCAGTTAAGCGTACTCGCCAGTCCCGAGGAAAAGTTGTTGGAACAGAAGATCGTTGAGCAGAGGCGGGCTAAGACTTGGGTGGAATTGTTGGGGCAACGAAGGGGATAAACTCAAATGTTCGATGCCGGCAGTATTTTAGCGCAGCTAAAAATCGACAAGGGCGGATGGGATACATCCATAAGGGCTATCGAAAAAGACGCCGAAGTTCTGGGCCAAAAGGCCAAGGAGACCTCGGCCGCTATGGGAGGCTTGCAGGGGAGCACGGACGCCACCGAGAAATCGACCGGAGCCCTCTGGAAGCAATTCGTGGCCGGCGGGCTTGTCCTTGACGGAATCAAAAAAATCTATAACGGCGTTGTAGGCGTCTTCCGGGAGGGCATCGCCGGAGCGATCGAATCCGAGCAAGCTCAAATCCGCCTCAAAACCGCTCTCGATTCGACCGGGCGGACGACGGAAGCGATGCTGCCGCGGCTCTCGGCCTACGCCGTTGCGCTCTCCAAGGAGACCCTGTACACGGATGAGCAGGCGATGGCAACCATGACGCTCCTTGCCCAGCTGACGCACCTTGACGCGGCCGGGATCCAGAAGGCGACGAAAGGGGCGATGGGCTTGGCGGCGGTCATGCATTCCGATCTGGCCACGGCAACCGAAAAACTTATTCCGCTGATAACCGGACAAACCAATGCACTTCGCGGAACCGGGATTGTCATCGACGAGACGCTGAAAGGAGATGAGCGGAAAGCGGCCGTTCTTGAACGGGTAGCAGCGCTCTATGTTCGCGCCCAGGCCGAAACGGAGACTTACGGCGGCCGGATCAAGGACCTCGGCAAATGGGTCGATGAGGTCAAGGAATCGTTCGGAAACGCGATCGTTCAAAATAAATCGTTCAATGAGCTCATCGACAAGGCGAAGACCGCCGTTGTGCAGCTCATCGAATCCGGGAAGCTCGAGGAGTGGGTGTCGAAGATCTCGTCCGCCCTGACCTATGCGCTGGACAAGCTCGGCCGGTTCATCGACTATCTCGACGGTATCAGGCGCGCCGGCGTCACGGGTGGGCTGGCGGCGCTCGCGGATCATCTCACCGGGATCGACAAGGCTACGCGCGGGCTCGAGACGGAGGGCCGGGTCGGCGTTCACGCGTTCGCGGCCTCGCTCCAAGTGCTGAAGCCTACCGTGGCCGAGCTCCGGGAAGAGATCGAGAAGGGCCCGGCGTCCTGGGAGGCCTACAAGGCCAGCATGCAGGCGACGGATGCGATGCTCGCCGCGAACAAATCGACTATCACGGGATGGATCGACAAGGGCCTCGCCTTCCTCGGCCTCCAGGCTCAGCATAAGGGCGCGATCAACGAGACGGGGATCGCAGCCAAAACGACCTCCGGCGAGCTCGGCGATCTAAAAAAAGAGCTCGGCCTGACCTTTACGGCGGACCTCGTCAGCAAGATTCGGAATATCGAAACCGCCCTACGCGATTATAAGGGGCAGCTGGCCCCCGAAAGCGAGGAGAAGTTGCGCAAGGAGTTACGAGGCCTCCAGGAGCAACTCGGCCTTGCCGCCTCCGGAGGGCTTGAGGTCTTCCGCGGATCTCTGGCCAACGTCAAAACCGAAGCGATCAGAACGACGACGTCGATCACGACCCTGGGCGAAACGGCGCTGAAGCTCGGGCGTATCATGCCCGCGGCCGTCCTCGCGTTGATCCCCTCGAAGAAAGTCAGCCTCGATTGGGGGAAGGTGACGGAGACGATTTCTCAATATTGGAAAACGGCGATGGCCGAGATGGCCTCCGGGGCCCTGACCTTCGCCGGCTTCATTCAGGGCACTTTCCGATCTCTGGCCCTGGCGATCGGGGAAGTGTTTTCTCAGATAGCGACTGACGCGCTATCCTCGCTGGGCAAGATCGCCGGCCCGATCGGCGCTCTCTTCGGCGGGCTTATCGGGGGCATTCTTGGAGTCTTGGCTGACGCGATCTTCGGGACGGGCGAGGCGGCAAGGAAAGCGACGCCCCATCTTATCGACTATGCCGGGGCGCTCGATATGATAGAGCGCGCGGCGACAAAGGCCGTCGAAACGAATAAGAAGCTCGTGGAGGGCTGGAAGGATAGCAGCGGGCGCCTCGAGGACTTTCTCGGCCAGCTGGGCCAGCTGACCCCGACAACGGATAACTTCACGAAATCGCTTGCCTTCCTTTCGTCGTACCTGGAGAAAATCGCCAAGGGGCTTATCGATGCAGAAGAGGCGTCCTATCTTATGAGCGATGGTTTTGACACGCTCCTCCGATGGGCTCAGGAGATGGGCGCGGAGGGGTCGAAGGCGATCCTCGACTTCATTCTTCGGGCCCGGGAGCTGGGCATCGAGATTTCCTCGGTTACGAAATACGTCCAAGGCGAGCTCGAGAAGATCCCGGACGCGCTCTCGGCCCTCATCGATGCTTCCGACGATACCGGGACATCCGTCAAGGATCTTGGAAAGCTCGCCCTGACAACGTTCAATTCTATGTTGTCCTCGGGCGTCTCCTTCACCGATGCCGTAAAGCAGATGAAGGAACCGCTGGCCGCCCTTCGCGACAAATACAAGGAGCTTGGCCTCGGTTCCGATGAGGCGCTGGACCGGCTCTTTAAGATCGTCGGCATCACCGAAAAGCATGAAAGCCTCTTCACGGCCATCGACGCGAACAAGCAGATCTTGACCGCTCTTGGAAACAGCGGATGGTTGACGGCGGATGCGCTCAGCACCCTTGCCGGGAATGCCCGATCCTATTACGATCAGCTTCTTAACGCGGGCATGAGCGCCGACGACGCGCTCCGGGCGATGGGCCCGACGCTCCAGCAGATCCATGACTATGCCGAAGCCTACGGCCTCACGCTCGACGAAAACACGATGAGGCTCATCGAACAGGCGGAGAAGGCCGGATCCGTCAAGGATAAGGTCGACATGGGCAAGGAAGTCCAGACGACGAACACCTTGCTCAGCGAAATGCGGGACATCTTCGTAGGCATCGCCGATAAGCTCGGGATCGTCCTGGACAAGATCCGCGACGTGGGCGGCGCGACGGATGCGGCGAAGCGTGGAATATCTTCCTGGGTAGATCCGATCGATGAGGCGGGCCGCAAAATCGATGATCTTGGACGGAAAATCGGCGACCTGCCCGGGCTGCCGGATTTGGACCTTCCCTCCGGAAGCGAACTCCCGGCCTATGATCTTGGCGGGTATGTCCCTACAACGGGACCGGCGATTCTGCATGCCGGAGAATTCGTTATCCCGCCCAGCCGGTTGGTTGAAATGGTCGGGGGTATAAGCGGTGGAAGTCATTCGGTCCCGGCCTCGCCCGGATCGATTACATCGAAGCTTATCCTCGAAATGGAGGGCGAGTCGATTCCGCTGAACCTGACGGGCAAGGTGACGCGGCTCCTCATTAAACTCATGCCCGAATTGACGAGGGACGAACGCGTCCTCATCCATCCCCGCGCCGTCACCGTGAGGGCTGCCTAAAATGCCAACCGCCATGCGAAATATTAAGAAATCTTCCTTCGAGCCGATATCGATCGAGGTGGAGGGAGATCGGATTTATACGACCGTCCCGCTTTCGCCTCTGCTTTTCAAGAAGATTTATGCCCTCGAGGAAGAGTGCAAAAAAGGGACCCTGGGCGTTCTCGATTCACTCGTGCAAGCATTCATGCTCATTTTCGACCTCCCGATGGATGAGGCTGAGGAACTCGACATTCGCCTTATGAAGCAATTGGTGGATTGCGTAGTAAGTGAAGCAGTGAAAAGGATGACCGCGTCATCATTTCCCGAGACCTATCCCGGCGAGGCGCACGGGAAAAGTAAAAATAATTGACTGCTTTCCGACGGGTGATCCTATTCCAGTAGAGGCTGGTCTTGGTCTTCGAGCGGGGCCGGGGTTTTCCTTCCCTTACCCGGTCCCGCTCACTTTATCAGTTTCGATTCCATGAACTTGTCCACGCCCGCGACGAACTAATCTGCCGATGCTATGGGCGTATCTCGCCGGACGCCCGGGCAGCGGCGAGCAAGTCTCGAATGTCCAGAAGGAGCTCAATGACGAGGTCGAAGCCCGCCATGAGCTTTTCAGGGCCGGGCCCGCCTTTCCAATTCACGCTGCTTTCGATTTCGCTTCTGTCTCTCATCCCATTTCTCCTTTCCCCTCGGGCCCCTTGCGGAGCTCGAGGAAATCGCCCAGGCCGAGGACGCAGAGGGGGGGCCGATCTTGGCCCCGCTCATTTGATTAGCTTCGACTCCATGAACCTGTCCACGTCTTTCTTCCGGAAGTAGATCCGCCGGCCGAGCTGGACGTGGGGGAGCTTGTGCTTCTTCATCAGGCTATAGATGAAGCCGCGACTACAACTCAGGTACTTTCCGAGCTCTTCCACGGTAAAAAGATCACGTTCCATATAACGAAATTCTATCAGATAAAATCTTCGCCAGCAAAGCATTTTAGACTTGACATATACGTTCATAGGTGTATACTGATGTATATTGATGGAACATAGGAGATTGACAATGAGCGAATTCATGAGCATCCAAGAAGCAATGGCAGCGCTGAAGATCTGCCGGTCGACCCTGTACAAGCATATGAGATCTGGCAGGCTGACGGCTTACCGCGTCGGCAGACTGGTCCGGATCACAAGGGAGGACCTCGAGGACTTCGTAAAGCAGGGCCATCGCAATTGCCGCCGGGCTACCCAGCGTCAAAATTAAATCGGATGGAGGGACGACGTGAGCACAAAGAACGTGAAGGGAAGGCTGGGCGGACAAGCAGCCCCCAGGGAACCATTTCGGATCGGCGGGACAATCCGCGTGGCCGGGCCCGACTTCCTGGGCAAGGTCGGGCGCGGAGAAGAAGTGATGATCGATGAAGATGAAAGCTGCGTCGAGCTTTTTGTCCAAGTCGAAAACTCCGAAAAGGAAAAGATCCTCGAGGCTGATCCCTGGTTTTCGATGGACGGTGCGGACGTTGAAATTTCGGCGCAGGACACAAAGGGCTCCCGCCCGCAAGATGATGTGCTGAATATTTCATTCAAGGGCGCGGGGAAGCGAGAATTATCGATGGTAATCAATTCCGCCCAGGCCAGGGCGCTCCTCGAAATCCTGACAAATTATGTCCGCGCTTGCGATCATTGGAGCGCGCTCGAAAAGGTTTATCCGGTTCCCGCAACGGCCTAAAGGAAACCAAAAAGGGAGAAACCATGAGCATTCAGGAGAGAGATTCGAAGGGGAGGTTTCGGGTGAAGCGTTGGAGGGAGATCGAGGCATGGATCGCGGCCGACAACGAGCGCGCCGAAAAAATCGTTAGGGCTCTCGATGCGATCGGGATCGATCCGGAGAAGAGAGAGATACTCGGCATCAAAAAGCTGGAAAGCGGGAATTGGCGCATCGGGTATGAAGTAGGGCCCATGCTTTTGGGCCTCGGCTTTGGCCTCGCGCTTGCGCTCAACCGGACGGCCGAAGAAAGCCGTCCGCTTCTTGCTCTCGTATGTGACGCGGCAGGACTCGAGAAGTCTCAAACGACCGCCGGGGGAAGCTCGGCCTGATGGATTCGATTCGAAAGGAAATGATCATGGAAAAGAAAACGGCCATCGCCCGAAAGGGAAAGGATAGGTCCGCTGCGGATTCCGTCTCTGTTTTTCTTTTGGCGAACGGAATCACGGTCGATGCAGTCAAGGAGAACATCGCCTTCGATAGGCGATGGCTCGAGAAAGTCGAGCCACTAGTCGTCAAGGCCGCAACGGCCGCGGCGTACAAGCCCATCCTCCGCCATTTAATCAGGTTTCGCGGATCGATGCGCCGCAATATCCAAAGACACGAAAAGCTTCTGAAGATGCTTGAGGGCTGAGCGGCCCGGGCCCGAAGATGATCAAGCCCAAGAACGATCGCAACCTCGTCTCCCGGGAAGGGAAGTGGTACCTCGATTTCACGTTCCGGGGGAAGCGGATCCGGCAATTCGGCGGCTACACGAAGGACCAGGCACGAAACACTCTGGCCAAAGTGAGGATCGCGCTTCTCGACGATCGGCTCGGATTCAACGGGTCCGAGTCCTTGGGGGCGATTCGGCTGAAAAAGAAAAGGGGTACCTTCGGGGAATATACTCGATCCGTCCTCGATTCGGCCGAATGGAAGGCGAAGCGATCGGCCGAGCGTAACGAGACGTCATTTAAGAATCTGAATCGGGCGTTCGGATCGACGCCCCTTTCGGATATCAAGCCCGGGACCGTCCGGCGCTATATCACGGATCGGATCGAAAAGGACGGGGCGGCGCCGGCGTCGGCCAACCGCGAATTGAGCCTTTTGAAGAGCATCCTCTACACGGCCGAGTCCGATGAGCTTATCCCGTCGAATCCGATCCGCGGCCGGAAGGTCAAGAAGCTGGAGGAAAACAACAAGCGCGACAAGGTAATCCTCGGCCTCGAGCTCACCGATGAGAAACTAGCGCTCTTGGTCGATGGGGCGGAGGATTACTTGAAGCCGATCCTGAGGCTTGCCCTTACAACCGGGATGCGGCGGAATGAGATTCTTTGCGCCAAGTGGAAGGATTTCAACCTCACCCTGGGGACGCTCCGGATCCCGGCCGAGATCGCCAAAACGAAAAGGGAGCGCGTCGTCCCCGTGGATCCGGTCCTTTGCGCGGAGATCGACTCGCTTCCCCGGCTCGGCGAGTACGTCTTTATCAATCCCGAGACCGGCCGGCGGCGGAAAGACGTTCGCGGGGGATTCGAGGCGGCTTGCAAGTCAACGGGAATCGAGACGGGCCGGCGCCACGGCTTTGTCTTCCATGACCTCAGGCATATCGCCGCCTATCACCTTGTAAAGACAACGGATATCGTCACGGCTGCCGAGATTCTGGGCCATGCGGACCCCAAAATGACCATGCGGTACGTCCATCCGACGGACGCGGATAAACACGAGGCGGTCAAGCGGGTGGCCGAGAGGCTGTTTTCAACACGTCAAAAAGTCGACATTGCTCCGGAAACGGCTGTGCAAAAAGTGGTTGAAAATAGAATCCAAATACATTAGAGTCAAACAGTTGCCGGAGTGGCGGAACAGGCAGACGCGCGGGACTCAAAATCCCGTGGACCGAAAGGCCCGTGTGGGTTCGATTCCCTCCTCCGGCACGAGGAAGCTCCATGCCCTCACAACGACTCGCGTCCGTGGACGCCTTCCGCGGCCTGACGATCGCGGCCATGATCCTGGTCAACAATCCCGGCAGCTGGAGCTTCGTCTATCCGCCGCTCCGCCACGCCGAATGGCACGGCTGGACCCCGACCGACCTCATCTTCCCCTTTTTCCTCTTCATCGTCGGGATCTCGATCGCCTTGTCCTTTTCCCGCCGGCGGGCGGAGGGGCGCTCGCCGGGAAGCCTTTACGGCAAGATCGCCGAGCGCTCAGCGGCGATCCTGCTCATCGGCTGGTTCCTCCATCTGTTCCCGCGCTTCCGCTTCGCCACCATGCGGATCCCCGGCGTCCTGCCCCGGATCGCCGTGTGCTTCTTCTTCGGCGCGCTCATCTATCTCAGTCTCAAGGCCCGCGGACGGATCGCCCTGACGATTGCCCTTCTTCTCGGCACCTGGGCGGCCATGACGTTCATTCCGGTCCCCGGCTTCGGCCCCGGCGTCCTCGACCTCAAGGGCAACCTGGCCGCCTACGTGGACACGAAGCTCCTGGCCGGGCATCTCTACAGGCCCGCCTTCGACCCGGAAGGGCTCCTGAGCACGATTCCGGCCATCGCCACGGTCCTCATCGGGACTCTGGCCGGGGATTGGCTCCGCTCGGGCCGGACGATCTTCCGCAAGACGATCGGCGTCTTCGGCGCCGGCATCATCCTGACGGTCGCCGGGCTTCTCCTCCATCCGATTTTTCCCATCAACAAGCAGCTCTGGACGAGCACGTTCGTCATCTTCACTGCCGGCGCGGCCCTCATCGTCTTCGGCTTGTGTTACGTCCTGATGGACCGGTTCAACGTCAAGGCCTGGGCCTATCCCTTCCTCGTCTTTGGGACCAACGCCATTGCGGTCTTCGCCGGCTCGACCTTGATGGTTAAGATCTTCATGATGATCAAGATCGACGACGGAGGGAAGATCGTCAATCCCATGGGGTATTTTTATTCCCATGCCCTCTCGCCCTTGGCCGGGCCGACTCTCGGGTCGCTCCTTTTCGCCATCCTCCTGAACGTCTTGTGGTTCCTCATCATCCGGCCGCTCTATCGCAAGAAGATCTTCATCCGCGTCTGAGCCGGCCGCGGTTTTCCCAAGCGTTTCATTGAATCGCCCCGGGAGACTGGGGTATGATGAAGCGCTGCGGAGAAATGAAAGCCAGCCATGGACGCGATCAGGGTCGATAATCTCCTCAAGCGGTTCGAGGACGTGACTGCTGTGGACCACATCAGCTTCTCCGTCTCGCAGGGCGAGCTCTTCGGGCTCCTCGGACCGAACGGAGCCGGGAAGACGACCACGATCAACATCCTCTCGACGCTGATCCGCCCGACGTCCGGGACGGCAGAGGTGGGCGGCTACGAGGTCACGCGGAGCCGGGACCTGGTCCGAAAAAGCATCGGGATCGTCTTCCAGGAGCCGTCGCTCGACGGCAAGCTCACCGGCCGGGAGAACCTGGAATTCCACGCCATGATGTACGGGATAGACAAGGCCGAGCGGCGGAAACGGATCACGGCCGTTCTCGACCTCGTCGAGCTCTCCGACAAGGCCGCCGTCCTCGTCGAGAAATACTCGGGCGGGATGAAGCGCCGGCTGGAGATCGCCCGGGGCCTCATCCATCACCCGAAGGTCCTTTTCCTCGACGAGCCGACGCTTGGCCTGGACGCCCAGACCCGCCGCCACATCTGGGAATATGTCCGCAAGCTCAACAAGGAGAGCGGGGTCACGATCATCCTGACGACGCATTACATGGAAGAGGCCGATTTCCTCTGCGACCGGATCGCCATCATGGACCACGGAAAATTCGTCGCCCTTGATACCGGCCCGCGGCTGAAGGATGTCCTGGGCGGAGACGTCGTCAGCCTGGAGGTCGAATCGGGCATGGACGCGTTCCTGGCCGAAATCCGCGGCCTGGACTGGATCAAACAGGTCCACGTCCATGAGGACGTCCTCCACTTGACCATGGATCGGGGAGAGCGCCGCATCCCCGAGCTCATCGCCCTGGCCCAGGAGCTGGGGGCCGTCGTCACGTGCGTCCACCTCCGCAAGCCCAGCCTCGAAGATGTCTTCCTCCATTTCACCGGCCGGACGATCCGGGACAACGAAGCGGGCCCCGGCGAACGGAACCGCGCGATGGCCATGGGCCCGCACGGGAGGCGCTGATGCGGATCAGCGGCACGGCGGTCTATGTCCTGTGGCTGCGGGAGATGAAGCGCTACTCCCGGGCCAAGTCCCGCATCGTCGGCTCCCTCATCCAGCCCGTTTTCTTTCTCGCCTTCCTCGGGTTGGGATTCAGCCGGATGGCGGTGCCGGGGATGGGCACGGGCGTGAGCTACATCCGGTTCCTCGTCCCGGGGATCCTGGGGATGAGCATCCTGTTCTCCTCGTCGATGCAGGGCCTGTCCGTGCTTTGGGACCGGGAGTTCGGGTTCCTCAAGGAGATCATGGTCGCCCCGGTGAGCCGGCTGTCCATCGTCCTGGGCCGGATCGCGGGCGGAACCACGACGACGCTCATCCAAACCTTCCTTGTCCTCATCCCGGCCGTCGCCCTGGGGTTCAAGATCGCCAGCGCTCCCGGCTTCGTCCTCGCCCTGCTCTTCATGGTCCTGATCGCCTTTGCCTTCATCGGTCTCGGCCTGATCTTCGCTTCCCGGATGAAGGACATGCAGGGATTCGGGCTCATCGTCAATTTCGTCATTTTTCCGCTTTTCTTCCTGTCCGGGGCGCTCTATCCTCTGAAGAACCTGCCCCCGGTCGTCCGGGCCCTTTCGCTCGCCGATCCATTGACCTACGGCATCGACGGCCTGCGCGGATGCCTCATCGGGGCGGCCGAACGCCCGATCCTTCTGGACCTCGCCGCCTTGGCCGGCTTCGCCGTGCTGATGCTGGTCCTGGGCGCGTATTTCTTCGAAAAGAGCGAGAGCGTATAACGGAACACGAGGAGGTTTCATGACCGGACACCGCTTCATCGCCGGACTCGTCATCCTCGGGGTTGCCGGAATGTTTTTCTCCTGCCGGACCGAGCCGCCGCGTCCCTTGGCCGCCCCGGCCTCCACGGCCGCCGCCGTGACGCCCGGGATCGACGTCCTTCTGGCCAAGCACCTCGACCTCATTCGCGGAAAAAGGATCGGTCTGATCACGAATCCTTCCGGAGTCGGGCGCGACCTGCGCAGCACGATCGATCTTCTCCGGGCCGTGCCCGAGGCGAAGCTCGTCGCCCTCTATGGCCCCGAGCACGGCGTCCGGGGGAACGCTCAGGCGGGCGTGTTCGTTCCGGTTTTCCGCGACGAGAAGCTCGGCCTGCCCGTGTTCAGCCTCTACGGCCCCACGATGAAGCCGCCGGCGGAGATGTTCAAGAACGTCGATGAGTACATGCGCACGTTCGACACGACCCATGAGGACAAGAAGATCGATGCGGACATGACGAGAGGCCTCGACGTCCTGATCTTCGACATCCAGGACGTGGGAACGCGGGTCTATACCTATGAGGCGACCATGGCCTACGCCATGCAAGCTGCGGCCGAAGCCGGGATCGACACCATCGTCCTCGACCGGCCCAATCCCATCGGCGGGACGATCCTCGAGGGCCCCATCCTTGAATATCCCGCTTTCAGCTCTTTCGTCGGCCTGTATCCCGTTCCGCTTCGGTTCGGCCTGACAATCGGGGAGCTGGCGAGGATGTATAACGACCTGTATCTGGAGAAGAAGGCCAAGCTCACGGTGATCCCGATGGAAGGATGGACGCGGGAGATGTGGTTCGACGAAACCGGGCTGCCGTGGGTCGTTCCGTCGCCGAACATCCCCACCCTCGAGTCCGCCGTCGTCTATCCCGGACAAGTCTTTTTCGAAGGTACGAACCTTTCGGAAGGCCGGGGAACGACCAAGCCCTTCGAGTTCTTCGGCGCGCCGTGGATCGACGGCTATGATCTCACCAGGGCCCTCAATGCTCTCGGCCTTCCGGGCGTCACGTTCCGCGAACAGTGGTTCACGCCGATCTTTTCCAAGTTCAGCGGGCAGAACTGCGGAGGCTGCCAGATCCATGTCACCGACCGGAAGGCCTATCGCCCGCTGGCGACGACGCTCCACATCATCAAAACCATCCGGGACGGCTATCCCGGCAAGTTCGAGTTCCACGCCAAATATTTCGACAAGATCATGGGGACGAGCTCGGTCCGGACCGCTCTCGAGGCCGGAAAAGCGGTGAGCGAGATCGTCGCCGGGTTCGGGGCCGGGCTGAAGAGCTTCGAGGAGCAGAGGAAGCCCTATCTTCTTTACTAACACCGCTTTCATTCACTAAAATAAGGACCTTACGGCCGGCGCCGTAGAGTCCTCGGACAAGGAGTCGTTGGAATGCCAGCAGCGAAGACCGCCTATTACCCTCTCTCGAACCCCCTGTCCATGCTCCTGGACAAACCCGCCCGCGGATTCCAGAGAAAGGACTTCCTCCGGATCATCGCCGAAAAGGGGATCGAACGGATCACCTTCCATTACGCCGGCCTGGACAGCAAGCTCAAGGAGCTCAAGATCCCGGTGGTCAGCCCCCTCCAGGCGGAAACCATCCTCGCCGAAGGAGAGAGGGTGGACGGTTCCTCGATCTTCAAGGGCATGGTGGACATGGGATTGTCCGACCTCTACGTCGTCCCGGTCTACCGGACGGCCTTCTTCAATCCCTTCGACGACAAGAGCCTCGATTTCATCTGCCGCTACATCACCAAGGACGGCGCGCTCGCTCCGTTCGCTCCCGACAACATCCTGGCCAATGCCGAGGCGCTTCTGGAAAAGACGGCCGGCGTGGAGCTCCAGGCCCTGGGCGAGCTCGAGTTCTATGTCCTGTTCGAGAAGGGCAAGCCCCTCTACCCGGCCCGCCGGCAGCGCGGCTATCACGCTTCCTCGCCCTTCGTGAAGAGCGGGCCGATCCTCAACGAGATGCTCCACCACATCGCCCAGCTCACGGGGGCGGTCAAGTACGCCCACAGCGAGGTCGGGTTCATCGAGAGCCTCCCGAGCGACGTCGAGGAGCTCAAGGACAAGCGGGCCGAGCAGATGGAGATCGAGCTCCTGCCCCGGCCGATCGCGGACATGGCCGACGACGTCGTCCTGGCCCGCTGGCTCATCCGCAACGTCGCCTACCAGCACGGCCTCACGGCGACCTTCACGCCCAAGCTCGAGGAGGGCGTCGCCGGGAGCGGGATGCATTTCCACCTCGAGCTGCGCCGGGACGGCCGCAACATCCTCGTCGGTCAAGACGGCCGTCTTTCGACCGAAGCCCGCCGCCTGATTGGCGGCCTGTGCGAATACGCCGATTCCCTGACGGCGTTCGGCAATACGGTCGCCTCGGCTTACCTCCGCCTCGTCCCGAACCAGGAAGCGCCGACGCGGATCTGTTGGAGCGACCTGAACCGGAGCGTCCTCATCCGCGTCCCGCTCGGATGGACGAACCTTCCGAACCTCGCCGGCCTCCTGAATCCCCAGGAAAAAGAGCCGTTCACGCCGGGCGACAGCCGGCAGACCGTCGAGTTGCGCAGCCCGGACGGCAGCGCTTCCATCCACCTGCTTCTGGCCGGGATGGCCATGGCCGCGGAGTGGGGTTTCCGCGACGAGCCGAGCATCCTCTTTCCCGGCGCGCTTCCGCTCGAGCTGGCGGAGAAGCTCTACGTCCAGGGAAATATCTTCGCCGATCCGGAGCTCCTGAAACGCCTGCCCTCGCTCCCCCCGAGCTGCGTCGCTTCGGGCCGCCTCCTCCTCGAGAAGAGGGCTCTGTACGAGCGCGAAGGGATCTTTCCGCCGAGCGTCATCGGCTACATGGCCAAGCAGCTCCAGGCCGAGGACGATGAGTTTCTCAACGCCAAGATCCTCGCCCGCCCGGCCGATGACCGGCAGAATGAAACCCGCCGGATCATGCACAAGGACATCCACAAGCACTGAGCCCGATGCCGAAGGAGTCCATGACGCCCGCCGAACGCTGGCGCGCGGTCCTCAGCCGCCGGCCCCCCGACCGGTTGCCCCTCGATTACTGGGGCACGGATGAAACGACCGCCCGTCTCAAGCGCCATCTCGGATGCCCGACGAAACGGAAGATGCTCGAAAAGCTCCACGTCGATTTCGTCGTCGAGGCCAAGCCCGTCTATGCGGGACCGCGGCTCCCCAGGCAGACGGACGTGTTCGGCTGCCGGTTCCGCGAAATCGGATACGGCCAGGGGCATTACCGGGAGTGCATCAACGCGCCGCTGGCCGGATTGACCTCGGTCAAGGACATCGAGAGGAATTACCGCTGGCCCGATCCCGACTGGTGGGATTACCGCGGGATTCCGAAGAAGATCCGCGGTCTCGAACACCACCCCATCCGGGGCGGCGGCTCGGAACCTTTCCTCATTTATAAGAACCTGCGCGGCCACGAGCAGGCCTTCATCGACCTCATCGAGAACCCGGAGATCGTCCGCTATATCCTGGGGAAGCTCTTCGACCTCGCCTATGAGGACACGCTGCGGATCCTCGAAGCGATCCCCGGCAAGGTCACGATCGTCTATGTCGCGGAGGACATGGGCGGCCAGACCGATCTGATGTTTTCGGTCAACCACATCCGCGAGTTCCTTCTTCCCGGCATGAAACGGATGATCGACCTGGCCCATTCAGCGGGCGCCGCCGCTTTCCACCACAACGACGGAAACTGCCGCCGCATTCTGCCCGACATGATCGCCGCCGGGATCGACATCCTCAACCCCATCCAGTGGCGCTGTCCGGGCATGGAGCGGGAGGGCTTGAAGCGCGATTTCGGGGATCGGGTCGTCTTCCACGGGGGCATGGACAATCAGCGGACTCTGCCCTTCGGGACGGTCGAAGACGTCCGCAAGGAAACGCTCGAGAACATCGGGACCCTCGGCCGCGGCGGCGGATACATCCTGGCCCCCTGCCACAACATCCAGTCCCTGACGCCGCCGGAGAACGTCGAAGCGATGTACGAAACGGCGTTCGAGAACGGCTGGAGCTGATCAAGCTACGCACAACTCGCCGGCTTCAGCGCACGAACCTGTCCGAGAAGGCCTTGTGCCGCGCGAACTCCGGCTCCAGGGAGCTCGTCAGCGAATCGAAGCGGCCGCCAAGCTCTTCATAGAAGGATGCGGTCGCGGGATCGGGCTCGATGAGGCGGCCTTCGCGGCGGACGAATCGGCCCGTAAGATCGGCGATCCCGACATCGTCCCTTCGGTCGAGGCGGTAATTCCAGATCGCCTGGATCGCCGCCCCGTAAGCGGCCGCTTCGCGCTCCTCGGGGACGGAGATGGACGTCCCCAGGATGTCGGCGGCGATCCCCAGCCAGACAAGATTGTTCGATCCGCCTCCGGTCGCCATCAATTCCCCCGCCTCAAGCCCGAGCGATCGGAGCCGCCGCCAACCATAGCGCAGGTTTAGGGAGATGCCCTCGAGCACGGCCCGGGCGAGGTTCTCCGGCCGCATGTTTTGTGAGGTCAGGCCGAAGAACGTCCCGCTCGCCTCGGGGAGGATAGGCACCCGTTCTCCGTCAAGATAGGGGAGGAAGACGATGCCTTCCGCGCCGGGCGACGCCTTCGCGGCCGCGGCGGCGATTCCGGCATGGTCCAGCTGAAGGAGCCGGCGCACGGACTCTTCCCCGTTCGCGGCGTTGAGCGTACAGACGAGGGGAAGCCAGCCGCCCGTGCTGTCGCAAAAACAGGCGATCTCGCCCGCCGCATCCACGGCCGGACGCTCCGCATAGCACGAGATCGTGCCGGACGTGCCCAGACTGATCGTCGCGATCCCTGGAGTGACGTTCCCGGTCCCGATGGCGGACATCATGTTGTCGCCGCCCCCGCTCGCCACAAGGACCCGGCCGAAGCCGTACTTCCCGGCGACCGTGGGACGGAGGACCCCGGCCGGGGTGCGGGGATGAGCGGGGGCCGGCAGGAGGCCGGGCAGCCGGGAGTCGATCGCCGCGAGCGCCTCGGCGCTCCAGCGGCGCGTCCGGACGTCCATCAGTCCGGTGCCCGAGGCGTCGCCGTATTCCATCCGGTATTCGCCGGTGAGGAAGAGGTTCAGGTAATCGTGGGGGAGGAGGATGTGGGCCAGCGCTTCGAAGTTGGCCGGCTCGTGGTTCTTCAGCCACAGGATTTTGGAGGCCGTGTAGCCGACGGCGAGCCCGAGGCCGAGCTTATCGATGACGCCGGCGGGACCGCCGAGCCGCTCGACGATCTCCCGGGCTTCCTCGATTGTCGCCGTGTCGTTCCACAGCTTGGCCGGCCGGATCGGGCGGCCGGCGGCGTCGAGGGGGACGAATCCGTGTTGCTGTCCCGACACGCCGAAGGCGGCGACATCGGCGGGATCGGCCGAGGAGATCCGGAGCGCTTCGCCCAAGGCCTGTTCGAGGGCGGCGGTCCACATTTCGGGACGCTGTTCGCTCGAGCGCGGCGGGAGCCCTGGCACCATGGCGTGCGGGGCCTGGGCCCGCCCCAGCACCCGGCCGGTCTCGAAGTCGACGAGCAGGACCTTGGTGCTGCGCGTCCCCGAATCGATCCCGACGGCGATCATGTTCCAATCAGTAGACGCGGAGCGGGTTCCTGAGGCGGCGTCCCAGATCATCGAGGACGGCCGGAGTCTGATCGTCCATCGGGAGAAGGACGTAGGCGTTCTTCTCGTAGAATTCGCTCCCTTCGGGCAGGAACAGCATCCGGGTGCCGGTGGCGTATTCGCCCCAGGTCGATAGCAGTGCCCGGACCCAGAAAACGTAATCGGCCTCGGCGGGCGCGTAAAAATAGGTCCCGGCCCGGTGGGAGACCGGACCGGCCGCGTCCAGGCAGGTGTTGAGCGAGCTGACCCGCACTCCGAAGACTCCGTAACGGTTGAAGGAGTTGACGAGGCCGACCCATTCGGCCTCGGCCGGCGCGACGTGGACTTGGCCGTAGGGCTTGTCGGGAAGCTCGAGCAGAGGCCGCTCGACGACCCCCTCCTTCGGGTCCTTGTAGATCAGGGTATCGAAGAGCCGTTTGGAGAAGACCATCTGGTCGTTGCGGAGGGCGATGACGCCGAGGTCCTTGCGCGCGGTCACCCGCGTTTCGACGAGGACGTACGGCGCTTCCTGTTCGAGCTCGTAGCGGACCTCGACGAAAAGATCCTTGACCCGCGTCAGCGGCCCCTTCCGGGAGTTGGTGTAGACGAGCGGCCCGTTCTTCTCGGAGACGGATTCGGGCGGATTCCATTCGAAGGTGTGGTCCCAGGGCAGGCCGGGCACGGAGACGTCGGGGTTGAAATGGATGACCCGCGCCTCGTTGTGGAGCTTGATCTTCTCCTTGAGGAACTCGATCGTGGAGATCTGGCCGCTCTGGGGATCGAGGCCGAGGGCGATCCTCGATGTCCGGATCGTCCGGCCGAGGCCTTCGCCCCCGACGAACGGGCCGCTTCCGGGCACGACTTCGGGCCCGCCCTTCAGGACGAGGAGGATCTTGCGCTCACGGGCGGCGGCCTTGACGGATACGCCGAGCTTCACGGTCGTCGTTTCCGGGTGGGTCGAAGCGGCCGTGATGAGGGGGACGTTCTCCTTCCGTTCGAGGACCTGGCTCGGGAGGGGCCGGCCGGCGTCGATGACGGCGAGCGCTTCTTCGCCGATCTCGGCCTTGGGAGCGGTGACCGTCAGCGCGACGAACTCACCGCTGCGTTCGATCCCCGCGGTCTCTTCGATGACGAAAGCGGCGTGGAACCCCTCGGCATAGGCTTCCGGGATCCCGCCCGTCCCGGGCGCGGCCGAGGACCACACGGCCGTCCGTTCCTTGGCCGGCGTCGTTTTCGCCGCGGGCGCGGCGCCTCGGCGCACCGCCGCGGTCGTATCTTCCCGATACTGGAGATCGAGCTTGTAGGTTTTGCCGGAACGCCAGGCATAAGTCAGGACGATGCCATAGATCCCCGGCGCGAGCGGTTTGGAGAGATCGACCGGCCTGGCGGAACGGAGGACCTGATACGGACCGGCCGGGCCGCCGTTCAATGTCAGGCCGGCGATCACCGCCGTCCCTTTTTCAAGCCCGAACGATCCGACGATCCGGTAGAACGGGGCCTCCGGGCTCGGGGCGGAGAACTCGAGCTTCGCCGGCTCGGCCGCCGGCGGCCGGGCCGCGGCGAATCCGGCCGTCCAGCACATCATCAACACGGCGATCGTCTTGGTGTTCATGTCACCTCCGGTGGGGAATGAGCGGCGTCAGGTTTCGGGAGGTCCCAGGAGATCCTCCGGACAATCTTGGTCAGGGCGAAAGCGGCGGCCGTCCCCCCGGCGAGGTAAAGCGCTCCCCAGGCATAATCCCGGAAGAGGATCTTCCCGACGCCGAGGAGAAAGAACAGGATCAAAAAGACGGCGGCGATCCAGCCGGCGAACGGAGCGAGGCCGAGCGGATAGGAGGCCCCATTCCGCTCCGCGATCGGTTTCCATCGGCCGCCCGGCCGGACCTTCCGGTAAAAGGCGAGGAGATGGCCGGGTTCGTCCGGCGGGGTCAGGAAGGTGACCGTGAGCCAGACGACCGTCGTGAAGGCCACGATCAGGACGATCCCGACGCCCCAGGGATCGGCGTCGAAGCCGAGGGCGCGAAAGACCGATGAGGCGCCGGCGAGGAGCTGGGAATCCGGGGCGAGCTTCAGATAGACGGCCATCGACGCCGACGCGAACAGGGCGGAGATTTCGGACCAGGCGTTGATCCGCCACCAGTACCAGCGGAGAAGGAGGACGAGTCCGATGCCTCCGGAAAGCTCCATGATCAGGGCCCAGCCCGAACGGACGCTCCCAAGGATGAACGAGAATGCCATCCCGACGAGGGCGACGGCAATGACGAGAAGCCGCGAGACACGGACGTAATGGCGCTCGGACGCCTCTTTCCGGACGAACGGCTTGTAGAAGTCGTTGAGGAGATACGAGCCGGCCAGGTTGAGGATGGATTCGATGGTCGACATATACGCCGCGAACAGAGAGGCGATCATCAGCCCCAGAAGGCCCCGGGGAAGGAAGGCCATCATCCGCGGATAGGCGGCCTCGATCGTCCCTGTATCGGCGGCGGCCGTCAGCCCCGGGAGGAGGACCATGGCCGCGAGGGCGGTCAGGATCCACGGCCAGGGCCGGAGGATGAAATGGGCGATATTGAACCACAGGGTCCCCAGGACGGCGTGTTTCGGGTCCCGGGCCGCAAGCATGCGCTGGGCTACCCATCCGCCTCCGCCGGGCTCGGCGCCCGGGTAGTAGACCGCCCACCACTGGACGAAAAGGGCGACGAAGAAGGCAAGAGGCAGGGCCTTTCCGAGCGGCGGAAAGATGGCCAGGGTGTCCTTTCCGCTCCCGGCCGAGAGAGCGCGGACCGAGTCCATCAGCGGGCCGAGGCCGCCGGCTTTCCCGACCGAGACGACCGCCAGGACGACGGCCCCGAGCATGGCGATGGGGAAGAGGAGCATGTCCGTCGCCACGACGCCCCAGAGGCCGGCGACCGTTGTGTAGACGACGGTGATCAGGACGCAAACGGTGAGGGCCTGGACGCCCGTGGCCCCGAAGACGACTTGGAGGATCTTGACCATGGCCAAGGTCACCCAGCCGAAGGCGATTCCCGAGGCGGGGAGGCCGAGATAGAGGGCCTTGAATCCCCGCAGGAAACGGGAGGCCCGGCCCGTATAGCGCAGGGCGATGAATTCGACCTCGGTCAGGATGGCCGCCCGGCGCCAGAGATGGGCGAAAAAGAAAATCGTCGCTCCGCCGCCGAACAGAAAAGTCCACCAGAACCAGTTGCCGGCGATCCCGTCCTTGATGACGATCCCGGTTACGGCCAGGGGCGTGTCCGAGGAGAAGGACGTCGCAACCATCGACGTGCCGAGAAGCCACCAGGGAAGGCTCCGGCCGCTGACGAAATATTCCGAGACGCTCCGGCCCGCCCGGCCGGCGAAATAGAGCCCGATCCCGACGGAGAGGATGAAATATCCGGCCAGGAGGATCCAGTCGATGGCCGAAAGGATCATCGCCGGGATCAGAACCGGACGAACAGGCCGCCGCCGATCCAGATCCCGGAAAGGTCGAGGGGAAAGTTCCCGGTCCGGACCGCGGTCGGGTCGGTCGTCCAGTCATTGCTCGGGTACTCGGACGTCAGGGTTTCCCAGGCCCGTTGATAGGTCGTTTTTTTGATGCCCCACTCGCCGTCCCATTCGGTCGTGATCCCGTCCCGGATCTCGTGACCCGGACCCGAAAGCTTGGGGACGGTCCGGAACCCAATGTTGACGGCGCCGAAGATCCCGATGTTCCGGGTCAGGAAGAAGCTCAGGTGGCCTTCCGCCTCCAGGCAGATGCCGACTCCCGTCCCCTCCATGCGGGTCGTTCCCTGGCTCGTCCGGGACGGATCGAGATGTGCCGATTCCTCATTGAACGCCGTTGCGACCCCGCGCTCGAGCCAGCTCGAATCGGAGACGATCCGGCCGAACAGGGGGCCGATGAGCACTCCCCCCTCGGCCGACCAGTTTTCCTTCGCCGGCTCGTAGATGTGCACGCCGATCATCGGGGTCCAACCGGTCACCGAGAGCTCGAAAGGCTTGAACTCGAGGCTGAGCTGGTCCGCTGATCCGTCCGCGTAGTTGCGGTCGTAGATTCCGGAAAGGTTCGTCGTGGCCTTGGCCCCGAGGCGCTCGGCTCCGAGCGAGATGATGATGTGTTCGCTGATGTTGTATTTGAGCCGGATGCCGAGCGGATAGAAGGATTCGAACCCGGTCCAAGTGCCCTCGACCGTTTCCTTCCAGGACGACAGGACGCCGACGTTGTAAAGATAGGACAGATACGTGTTGTAGAAGAACGACTGACGGTCGCTCTGGAATCCCACGGCCTTGTTCACCGAGTTTTCCCGGAGAGTCGCTCCGAACCCGAAGACCTCGAACTGGAACCGCGGGGTCCGCTCCCCGGACGTTTGGGACCGTCCTGGGACGGCGACGGCGAGGATGACCCCCGCGATGATGAGGAATCGCAGCTTCATGAGCGCCTCCAGACGGTACAACCCACATTTCGGGCGAAGCGTTTCGGACGGGACAACGCGCCCGCCGGCCCGGGCGGGCCCATTGTATGGCGAAGGCGGAAGCGAGTCAACGCGGCCGGTGCATGGACATTTCGTCCCGGATATACTACTATTTTTTTCCAGGGAGTCCCACGATGATCTCGATCGCCACGTTCGGAGAATTGATGCTCAGGCTCTCTCCTCCCGGCCGCGAGCGGCTCTTCCAGTCCCCGCGGCTCGAGACGAACTTTGGCGGAGGGGAGGCCAACGTCGCCGTTTCCCTGGCCCGCTTCGGGCATTCCGCCCGGTTCATCTCGGTGATCCCGGCCAGTCCGATCGGGGACGCCGCCATCGCCGAGCTCGCCCGCTTCGGCGTCGGGACGTCCTTGATCGTCCGTTCGGGCCGCCGCCTGGGACTCTATTTCATGGAACCGGGCGCCGGTCCCCGGCCTTCCACGGTCATCTATGACCGGGAATCGTCGGCCCTCGCCCTGGCCGCTCCCGGCTCGATCGATTGGGCCCGGGCGTTCGATGGCGTAGACCGTTTCCATACGAGCGGGATCACGCCGGCCTTGAGCAAGTCCGCGGCCGACCTGACTCGAAAAGCCCTGGCTGCGGCCCGATCGAAAGGAATCAAGGTCTCGATCGATCTCAATTTCCGGGCCAAGCTCTGGCGTTACGGCGTCTCCGTGCCCGAGGTCATGCGGGAGCTGTTCGCCGAGGCGGACCTCGGATTCGCCAATGAAGAGGATTGCCGGATGAGTCTGGGGATCGAGTCGGGGGTTTTCGGCAGCGATGGCGCGGCCGAGCCCGCCGCGATCGAAAAGTTGCTCGGCCGGGTGAGGACCGAATTCCCGCGGCTCGAACGGATGGCGATCACGCTCCGGGAAAGCCGGAGCGCCGATCGGAACATCTGGTCGGCGGCCCTGCTCGGCCCGTCCGGGTTCCGCATGGGACCCCGCCTCGAGATCTTTCCGGTGGTGGATCGGATCGGCGCCGGGGACGCCTTCGCCGCGGGACTCATCCACGGCCTGGACGTATGCGGATCGGATGAAGAGGCCCTCGCCTTTGCCGTGGCCGCTTCGGCCCTCAAACACACGATCCCGGGCGATTTCAACCTGGCTGCCGAATCCGAGGTCCGGGCCTTGATGGCCGGGGACGTTTCGGGCCGCATCCGCCGATGAGCGTCCGCGGGAAGGGCCCGGTCGGATGAGCGTTCCACGCGATTCCGCGCTTCGCCTCATCCTCGAGTCGCGCCTCATCGCCGTCGTCCGGATGAAGACGGCCGAGGCCCTGCCTTCCGCGGTGGAAGCGCTCCGGCGCGGCGGCGTGCGCGCGATCGAGATCACCATGACGACGCCCGGAGCCCTGGGGATCATCCGCGATCTTATTGCGAGCCGGGCGTCCGGCGAGCTCATCGGCGCTGGGACCATCCTCGACGCTTCCGCCGCCGAGCGGGCGATGGAGGCCGGCGCGGATTTCATCGTCTCGCCGGTCCTCGATCCGGAGATCATCCGTTCCTGCCGCGTCCGCGATGTCTTCGTTTCCGCCGGAGGCCTCACCCCGACCGAGATCCTGGCCGCCTGGAGGGCCGGGGCGGATGTCGTCAAGGTCTTTCCGGCCACTTCAGCTGGCCCGAAATATTTTAAAGACCTCAAAGGTCCGTTCCCGGACATCCGGCTGATGCCGACCGGCGGAGTCACTCCGGAGAATGCGGCCGACTTCATCCGGAATGGAGCTTGCGCGGTGGCCCTCGGAACCTCGCTTCTGGACGCGACCCTCATCCGGGACCGGGATTGGGACGGCTTGGCCGGGCGCGCCGCCCGTCTCCTGGAGAGTCTTCGTGCTGCTTAAGAAGGGCGGCCTATGCCGGGTGACCATCCTGGCCATGGCCCTCTTTTTCCCAGCCCTCGATTCTTCGGCCCAGGACGTTCTGGCGCCGCTCCCGTTCCCGATCCGGAATCATGAGGAATGGTTCCGGATGCAGTATGGCGTCTCTCTGGAGGACTGGACGGCGAAGCTGGGGCCGGATTACCGGAACCGGAACAGCGCTCCCGCCTGCGTCGTGATGATCCTGCATTACAAGAAGAGGGCCGGGATCAAGGGCGATTTCGGGAGCTTCTCCGACAGGCGGTATCCGCTGATCCACGCCGATTCGCGCTGGAAATTCTGCCGCCCCAATACCGGGAAAGGGTACCCCGGCGGCTTCGCCGAAGACGATCAAGCCGACGTCACAGCCGCGGAGCTGGCCGATGTCCTCGGCAATGAGGACGTTCCGTCGATCCTTCATTCCGGGGCGGACCAGGTCACGATCGAGCGCATCGCCCGCATCCTCTCCCAGGCGAACCTGGCCGTCTGCCGCGTCGATCCGTCGGCCTATTTCCCGGACGAGCGTCCCGGCCTTGCCCGGTGGGTCGTCGTCTTCGGCCTGAGCGGGAATTCCGTGGTGCTCCACGATCCCGGCCGGAACGAGGGCCGAAGCCGGAGGGTCGCGAAGCCGGCGTTCCTCGCCGCGGTCCAGCGGGCCGGCGGCGAAGCCGGGCCGGCGATGATCGAATGCCTGACCATGGTGGGAAACTACGGGGACGGCTGGCACGCCGACGGCCGGTCCCGGCCCTTCAGCGAAGGCTTCCGCCGCTTCGAGAAATGGATCGGACGGCCGGACAACCCGGGCGGCACATTTCTCGCCCATTCCATCGAGAATTGTGTCGCCCAGGATTTCAAACAGGACCTGGACCAACCCCATTACGGAAAAGCCGGGTCCAGTCTCCTGTTTCTCGACCGGGCCCGGCTGCGCGCCTTCTGGCTGAAGGGCGAGTTCCATGAAAAATACATGGAGATCTGGGGGTTCCGCGAACTGGGTTCGCCGGTCACGGACGAAGTCCGGTCCGGGGAGGTCACCCGCCAGGACTTCGAAAAAGGCCGGCTCGAGCTGAAGAGCGGAGCGGTCGTCGTCCGCCTCTCCGCGGGGACCGTCCCGCCGCCAGCCAAGAAATGAAAGAAAAATGAAGCCAATCTCATACCGAGGTGTTCCCATGAACCGTCGCGATTTCTTCGTTCGATCATTGGCCGGCGCGGCCGCCATTCGATCCTTCCGGCCCGCTTCGCTCCAGCCCGGGCCGGAGCCGGGAAAAACGGTCGTCGCCCTGGTTAAAACGACGGACCGGGCCCAGGGAGTCAAGGACGTCCTGAAGATCCTGGCTCCGCCCCCGCCCAAGGGCAAGTCCGTCGTGATCAAGCCGAACTTCAACACCCAGGACCCGACTCCCGGCTCGACCCACAACGACACCCTCCGGCAGATCGTCCTCGAAATGAAGGCCCTCGGGGCGAGCCGGATCACGATCGGCGAGAGGAGCGGGCCGCCTCAGACGAAGAAGGTCATGGAGGACAAGGGCATCCCGGCCATGGCCGGGGAGCTAGGTTTCGAGATCGTCAATTTCGAGGAGCTCGGACCGGACGGATGGAAGCATTTCAACCCGCCGGGGATCCACTGGCAGAACGGATTCGACATCGCCCGGGTCATCGCCGAAGCCGAATACCTGGTCTCGACCTGCTGCCTGAAAACGCACGGATTCGGCGGAGTGTTCACCATGTCGCTCAAGCTGTCCGTCGGAACGACGCCCAAAAGCCTCATGCGCGAGCTCCACGCGGCCCGGACGACCCACATGCGGCGGATGATCGCCGAGCTGAGCCTGGGCTACAAGCCCCAGCTCATCGTCATGGACGGCGTCGAAGTCTTTACGGACGGAGGGCCGGGCACGGGCAAGAGGGCCGATGCGGGCGTGTTCGTCGGCGGCACCGACCGGGTCGCCGTGGACGCCGTGGGCGTCGCCATCCTCAAGCTCCTGGGATCGAACGACGCCGTCATGAACACGAAGATCTTCGACCAGGAGCAGATCCAACGGGCGGCCGAGCTCGGGATCGGCGTCGACGGCCCGGACAAGATCGAGATTACCGCCTCCGACGCGGCCGGCCGGGAATTGGCCGGCAAGGTCCGGGCGGTCCTGGACCGGGGATGAAGCCGATGACGACGCTCTACGAACTCATCCTGAAGCGTCGGTCCATCCGGCAGTTCGGGGCCCGTCCGGTGGAACCCGAGTCTTTGTCCCGGATCGTCAACGCGGGGCGCCTGGCCGCGTCGGCGGCCAACCAGCAGCCCCTCGAGTTCGTCGCCGTCGACCGCGAGGACCTGCGGGCGGCGATCTATCCCGAGCTGAAGTTCGCCTCGGCGATCGCCCCGGCGGGATTTCCCCGGCCGGGGAACGAGCCCAAAGCCTATATTTTTGCCCTCGTCAACCTGAAGATCCGGGAGAAGATGTTCGAATACGACGTCGGCGCGGCCATGGAGAACATGGCCCTCGCCGCGCTGGCCGAAGGGATCGCCAGCTGTTGGGTGATCTCGATCGACCGGCCGGCCGTCGTCCGGCTCCTCGGCATTCCCCTGGAATACCGGATCGATGCCGTCCTGGCCCTGGGCTATCCGGCCCAGGAGTCGAAGGAGGAAGTCCTGACCGATTCGACGAAGTACTGGCAGGACGAGGACCTGACCTTCCATGTTCCGAAGCGCCCCCTCGCCTCGGTCCTCCATATCAATATATTCGGCTCTACGACATCTTGACGGAACCTGTTGCAGCATGCCCCGCGGCTGACGGAGATCTTCGCCCGCGAGGTCCTGGCGTTTCTCGTCGGCCGGGGGCTTCTCAGCCCGGAGTGGGCGGAGCGGATCCTCTCCTGGCGCCACACCGGCCCGCCGTCTCCCCGCCAAAGGTTGGGCGGCCCTGATTCGGAAGCCTCATTGAGGACTGCGAAGCGCTGCCATGATCCGGAAAGTCTACGAAGTGGACCCCATGACCTGCCCGAAGTGCGGGGGCCGGATGAAGGTCATCGCCTTTCTCACGGATTACCAAGCGGTCGATCGGATCATCGACCACTTGAAACTGACATTCACGGCGGAGAAGCCGCCGCCGCCCGCCGATGCCCTTTGGGACCTCCCCATGGTCGCCGATCCCCCGGTCGAATATTTTCCTTGATCATTACCGAGCCCGGAGGGCGCGGTGGGGGCGATTTCGGGGGGATGGTTGCGGTCAGCCGATGCCGGGCCGGGCGGATCCGTCCTCCAGGGATTCTTGACAACCTCCGAACGGGAATCTGTATGCTGGTTGGCGAGAGAAAGATGGGATATCGTCGCGGTGCCAGACCCATGACCGAGGCCAAGCGGAAAAGGAAATTTCTATCCCTCCAAGGAATCGGTCCCAATGGTCTTCATCGCAAGGATATAGTCGGCGTAGGATCAATGTCCATGATAACCTACACGGCCAAGAAGCAGGCCACACCGCCGTGTCACACGGGCGTCACAAATTGTGCGTAATCTCGCCTAATCAGGCTTACTGGAGCATAAAACAGAGAAGAAGGTAGCTTGCTTATTCACCAGAGGAAAACGGGGAAAATCAGGTGGGGTCAACGAGGGGTTAATAGTTTACTGGCTTTTATTCGCTGCATGTCGATTTCTTCCCAATTGAGCCGATTGGCAAGGCTCGTAAGTTAGTTGAGGCCTATTTAGCCCTGGTGCGCCATGTGTCGATGAGGCCGGTGATGACAGCCTTGAGACCCAATCCAGCAAAATCTCAACACAAGGGCTGGACCCCTGTGAAGGAGGCAGGTCATTAGGACTATGTCCCTGAACACGGGGCCACTCCCACTGAGAGCAGCCGATGGGATCGGCCGCTGCGGCCAGCCGCGCCCGGGCCGGCGCCGTCACATTTCCTTGACCTGATAGACGTAGAATTGCCCCAGCCGGTCCTTGTCGAGGATGTAGAGCTTGTCTCCGATGACCTTGATGTAATCGCAAAAGTGTGTCAGCGGGACCTTCTGCAGGAGCACGCCGCCCCTGTCGAAGATCTGGATCTCGAACAGGTCGGTCTTTGTCTCCGTCCTGTCGCCGATGAGTTGTTCCTGTCCGCCGACATATTGCCTCATGATGAGCTCGTCCTTCTTCCATCGCCGCGTATGGGTGACCACCCAGAGCCTTCCCCGAGAATCGACATCGAGCGCGCTGTTGATCGTCGTATAGAGGCCGAGTTCCTTGTCGATGATCTTATCCTTCGGCAATGGCCGGTCCGCGGTATAAACAAGCCGGCCCTCCGGCGAATATTTACAGATCCTGTTCTGGAACAAGAACGCGATATAGGCGTTGTCCTGTTCGTCGGCGGTTATTAGGGCCCTGTTGCCGCCCGTCGTGAAGGGCGGCTTCGTGAAGTATATCCCCTGGCCTATGTGACGCTTGAGCGTCCCCTGGCTGTCCAGGACTCTGAACAAAGGCACCTGCCCATCTTTCAAACCTCTTCCCCCGTCCAGGTTGGGGTTTCGCAGGAGGATGTCGCCGTTCTTCATGACCCTGAAGACGATGTTCGTGGCGCTGACCCGGACGGATCTCAGCCGGACCCCCGAAGGATCGAAAACCTCGATCCGGCCGTTCCCGGGGTCGCCGACATAGACGTTCCCGGCGTCATCGAGATCGATACATTCCGGCCTTCCGAGGTCCCCGGGCCCTTGGCCCCTCCGGCCGAAGGACCTCAGGAATTTCCGGTTGCTGTCGAAGACCTGGACCCTGAAGTTCTTCGAATCCAAGACGTAGATGTTCCCTTGCTTGTCGGCGGCGATAGCGACCGGCTCATAGAACAGGTAGTTGTCGTCGTTCTTGTCGCCGAACATCTCGAGGAACGTCAGCGTGATCCGTGGAGAATCATCCCACGTCCCCTTGGCCTTATTGTGAACCCAGGCGACATCATCTTGGTTCTCAAACTGTTGGGGATAGACACCAGCGCTGATCGCGAAAAGCGCCCCCTGCAGAAGAGTGATGAGAACGATTCGGCTGGCTTTTCTCATATCGCTTCCTCTCTTTCAGGAAACTGCTCGATCATCGGTTTTGGGCCCCCTCTATTGATACGGCCTGAAAGTGAATTATGTTCAGTCCGGGCCTAGATCAGCCCCGATCTAAAGACCACCCTTCTGGGGCGTTATCTATTGATGACCCGCATCCCGTTTCTTGCTTATTCTGGCATAATATAGCAACAGGGAAGCGCGAATCAGGCATCGTCGAGCTCATCCTCCGTGGCAAAAGCAACGCCCAGATCGAGAAGGAGCTCTTCATCTCCGTCCACACGGTCAAAAACCACATCACGAATATCCATCACAAACTGGGCGTCCGGAGCCGCTGGCAGCTCATCAGCCTGTTCCATTCGGGCCGGTCAAAGCGTCCTTCGGCCGCGGGGCCCGTCCCGGAGATGGAAAGTGCGCCGGAAAGAGGTTCCTGGCGTCAATGACCGCCCCGGGGGAATACCCCGGCCGGCTGGTAATCCGCTTTTCCCTTAATGCGTCATTCATTCCGGGCCTTGGTCTGAAAAAGTGCGAGAAGGCAAGTCCCTATTTTTTCGGGGACTTTACCAGCTCTTCCATAAGAGCGCCGATATCGAACCAGGCGTAGTCTCCTTCCGCGAAATAGATCATGTATTTCCTGTCCGGAGTCAGGTTAGGGAATAGGCCTATGTTCTCGACTCTCTCGGCAATGTTGACCGGTTCCATCCAGGTGTCGTCCGCGTTCCGGGAAGAAAAATAATAATTCGGCTCCCTCACCCCGCCTCGGCCAAGGGAACGGAAAAGCAGGAAGCTTTCATCCGCGGCAATGCACGGATGGACTTGGTTGGACTCTGTGTTGACGGGGAACGGCAGCTTTTCCTTGGGCGCATACCGGCCGTCGACGAGCTTGGCGCGGTAAATGTCGGCGTTATGGGAAAAATATACGGTGCCGTTCCGGGTGACGGAGGGCTGGATCTCGTCGCTTTCGGTATTCACGTTCGGTCCCAGATTGACGCGGTCGCTCCAGCCGGTATCCGTGTTCTGGATGTAGAATAGATCGCTGTCCCCGGATTCCTTGCCGTCGGGGAGGGTTCTATTGGCGGTGAAGTAGATTCTTTTTCCGTCCGGAGCGATATAGGGATTGGTGGCCCGGAGATGGACCGTTTGAGGAGCCAGCCAGATGCCGTTCTTGTTTTCCATCACGAAGATCTTTGAAATCCCGGTTCTTTGCCAGTCCGACCAGCAGACGGTTTTCATGTTCGCCGTGAAGCTGAACATGCTATGCTCGAAATGGTGGGGCTGGGATATGATCCCCGGAGCGAAACGGACCGGCTTTTGCCCCGGGAGATCGGGGTCGACGTATTTGGCCTCGAGTTTGGGGAACTCGGCCGGCCCGGTATCAAGCCCTTTTTCCATAAGATAAGGCAGGATGTCTTTCGGGCCGAGTTCTTCGGCGATGTTGTAGGGGGTTTTCCCGTCCTTTGTCCGCGTTTTCTTGTCCGCTCCGTTCCGAAGAAGGGCTTCGATCATGTTCCGGTGACCATTGGACGCGGCATAGTGCAGGGGTGTCCAGCCGTAGACATTCCTGGCGTCGGGGTCTAGGCCTTTTTCGACCAGGAGACCGATGAAGGCCGTTCCCCCGCCTTGTGCGGCGGCGTGAAGGAAGGTGTCTCCGAGGCCGCTGACATTCTTGAAATCGACCTCATTGTCTTTGATCAACTGGTTTGTGATCCGATCCATGCCGCCGGTCAGGGCCGCCCGCAGGAGGCGCGGAGCTCCCTGTTCCTGGATGTCCAGGGCAGCGCCCTTGTCCATCAGGAAATAAGCAATCTCCTTATGGCCATCGAAGACAGCCGCGTCCAAAGGAGTGTAACCCCACGCGTTTTTTTGGTTGATATCGGCGCCCTTTTCGAAGATGAGTTTGGTGATCTCTAGGGAGCCTACTCCGATCGCGCCGAAAATCTCGTTGCCACCGATGTCTTCACGCCCATAGTTGACATCGATGCCGCTTTCGATCAGGAATCTGGCCAGGGCAAAATCATTTTTCAGGAGAGAGAGGCAAAGAAGGCTGTTCTTGTACGCGTCTTTTGTGCGGATGAGCTCGGGGTTTCGTTTGAGGAGTGATTTGACCTGTTCCAAGTCGCCGCTTTGAACCGCGCTCAGGATATCCTGGTCCTGGGCCAAAACGGGCAGGACGAATAGGGCGGCGCATAGAAAAGATGTCAAGATTCTTTTCATTCCGGTCTCCTCCATCAGGTTTTTTGAGGCAAATTTCTACTTCTCGATCTTTGGAGAGCAATAATCATGCCAGTGCTTAACGAAGCACTCAGGATGCCGGCCGGGAGATGAATTACGGACAATCCATCCAGCACGCCTCAAAGAATGGGGGACAGTTCGGCCGCCGATTCGTCGCGAATTCCCGGGCTACCGGGCGACGGCCGGAATCTTGAACCGGTCTTCGCCCAGGACGGGGTTGAATTCGATCTTCTTGATCTCGGCCGTCGCCGTCTTGCCGCCCCGCCCCGGGTAGGTCATACGGCCGGGGTAGAGGATCCCCTGGACGGGTTTACAGTCGATCCACTCCCGCTCCGTGTGGAAGGTTTGTCCCTGGAACGTTTCGGCCACGGCGGTCGTCTTGACCAAGTAGGTCCGGGCGTCGACCAGGTATTCGGCCCGTGTTCGCAGCGGCAGCGAGGCGATCAGCTTATGGCACTTCGTACAAGCCCGTGTCTTCCTGGAGTCTCGGCGGACGGCCGCTTCCCTACATACCCTTCAAAGCCACTCCCGAGGAGAAAGAGCTGGAGAAAAAAGGCGAGCTCGCGTCCTTCGGCAAGTTTTTCCGGGACGGTCTGGCCCAGGCCGATCCGGCGACGGTCGAGAAGGCGGCGATCCCCGTCGAAAAGATACGAGGTCCGATCCTGCTCGTCTCGGGCACCGACGACCAGATCTGGCCGGCCGAGGAGTTCTGCGCGGCCATCCTGGCGAGGTTGAAGAAGGCCGGATTCCCGCATGAGGTCAAGCATCTCAGCATCGATAGAGGCGGCCACTCATCCTGCCTCCCCTTCTTGGTCACGGCGAATCGCGGCATGCTCATCGACGGCGACCCTAGCGGCGGGTCGCCCCAGGCTGACGCCCGGGGAGGCTACCGGTCGTGGGCGGAAATCCTGGCTTTTCTCCACCGCCACCTGGACCGCTAAAGGACGATCGGGCAGGGCCGGGGCACCGCAGAGACGGACGAGGACGACCGCCGGTAGCCACACGTCCTCGCGACATTTATTCATAGCGGAGCGACTCGACGGGATTCGCCCATGCCGCCCTCAAGGTTCGGAAACTCATGGCCGCCATCGTCAAAAGGACGACAAGGAATCCGAGGGATAAGAATTTGCTTTTCCGGGGACGCCGCGAATTCCCGCTCCAGCCGCTGAATCTCCCCATTTGAGCACGCCGGCAATGTACTCCTGTTTAATAGCAGCAGACACAAGGAGGGGCGCATGAAACGCATCCTGTCCCTGGGAATCATCTTCGTTTTCGCCGGTGCGCTCATCGGGTCGCAGGACAAGACCGAATTCAAGACGATCGACGGCGTGCCGCACGCCTTCGACCCGGCCAAGCCGCTCAAGGGGACGATCACGCTCGAGATCGAGCGGACGCGAACGATCAACCCTTACGACCAGGCCGATGTCGGCATGCGGATGATCCGGTTTTCGCGCGACGCGGCCGGAAACGTTCTCCTCTACGATCCGAACGGCGCGGAAGGGCATCGGTTCGACGCGACGGGCAAATACGCCGGGCTGATGACGAAAAAGGGCCAGGGGCCGGGCGAGTTCAGCCCTCAGCAGGGCTATTGGGCGCTCTTCCAGGATCCCGGGATTTGGGTCTTCGGCGGCCTGAAGGTCGCCCATTTCGACGATTCCGGGAAGCTTCTCAAGGAAAGGACTCTGAAAAACCACTTCTATGCCGAAGCGGACGCCGGGCATTTCTTCACCGTGGCCGTCGCCTGGGACGCCCAGAAGAAACAAACCCGAACCCTGAAGCTGGCCGCGTTCGACATGGAAGGCGCCGAGAGCACGGCCGACCTTCTCTCGGCCGAGAATATCGGGATGATCATGAACCCGAACGGACAGGGCGGAATCGGGGAGGGCTGGGCGACGCCGAATCTCTTCTATGCCGCGGATTCCGGGGGGCGAAAAGTCTTCTTCGGCCTGAACCAGGAATACAAGATCCGCGTCAAAGATTATGCGGGGAAAGACCTCCTCGTCATCGAGCGGCCGTGCGAACGGGCCAAGATCGGAAGGAAAGACATCGATATTCTCCTGCCCTGGGCGGTCAAAGAAGAGCGGCTCAAATGGGTCTATTCGGCCTTCCCGGACCGGCTCGCGGCGATCAGGGACGCCGGCCCGATGCCCAAGGGCCATCTGGGTGTTTTCCGGATCACGGGGCCCAAGAAAATGGAGCTCGACATCTTCGATCCTGAAGGGCGGTATCTCTACGCCGTCGTCTGGCCGGAGAATTTCCGGTCGGATGAGGTTCGGTTCTTCGCCTCCGGCTTCGGCGTGATCGAACAGGACGGCGATTATACGGTTTATCGCGAGTACAGGATCAAGAATCTCCCGGAGATCTTTGAAAAGTAGCGCGGATATCGCCTCAAGCGACGATCAAATAAGTTCGTATCCTTCTTCGCGGAGCGACTGTTAGAGTTTCTTCTTCAACAGCTTCCGAAGGAACTTCAGATCCTCGCGGTCTTTCGCCCGGCCGGCGGCGTTTTTCATCCGGATCATATCCTCGAGGGAGGGAAAAAAGACTTCGGCCTTCCCGATCCTTCCCGGGATTCGATGTTTCCATATCTCATCGAAGGAAACGCCCTTGACGAACGGATGGATGTCCGTTTCGACGACAAACTGACGGATGAGGACTTTGTGCGTTAAGAAGTCAGCTTCCGTGAAATCGGCGAGATCGTAGCCGAACTCCCGGAGGGCTTTCATCACCCGATGAATATTCGGCCGGGTCGGCTTGACGAAGAGATCGATATCAAGCGTAGCCCGGGTATATCCGTAGGCAGGGAAGGCCGTCGCTCCGATGACGACGTATGCGGCCTTATTTTCGTTTAGTGATCGAAGGAGCCGTTCGGTGGACATGGCGCCGGAGGAGAGCCCTCATCTCCCGGTTCTTTCTAAAAAGGAGGATAAAACGTTGCCGCGTGGTCAATGAGCGCAGATAATCGAGCTCGAATTCGATCTCGCGGTCCTCGTCCGCGTCCTTGAGTAAAAGGATGCCCCGGGAACCGGCCCTGCTTTCCATGGGATCATTATACTACAAATGGCTTCCATACGCTCTTTTCGCACCCCGCCGCGACGCATTTAATTCTATTATATTCAATTTGATAGAAACTCATAGCCAACCACGGGGAGAGATGGCAGGCGCGGAGGCCGCGACGGCTTTGGCCAAAATTGAAAAAAAACAAATCATTTAAAATGAAGCCATAAAACAAGGAGGGATCGTGGGGCTCTTCTTGTCTTATGCGAACGGCGCCATCCGGACGGGAACGGGCATAGCGGCCCTATTATTCACATCGCTATTCTGGCTATTGCCGTCCGTCGAAGCCGCAGCAGAAAAGCAAGAGATAGAGCGGAGGCTTCTTGACCACGGAGATTTATTCGCACCTGATAGACGAAAATCTTAAGAGCATTGCTAACCAGCAGAAGGTTGGCATAGCCCCAATTTTAGCCACAATGAGAAAAGAGGAGCCCCCTAAGAGGAGGCTAAGTTGTGGATAAGAAAATGGTGGGCGATACAGGATTTGAACCTGTGACTCCTACCGTGTGTAAGAAGCGGCGAAAAAACGTAAGGTGCAGATAATAATGTAAATCCGCTGAAAAGGGGGGCCGTTTTTAGGACATTCTGGATTTCGATAGAGTTCGATATTGTTAGCCTGAATTATTCATAAAAAAAGCTGTTTCCCCTCATAACGTATTGAAATACAATACGTTTGCATTGAACATGAGGAGGAAACAGCCGTGAAAGATTGTAGCACTGAACGCCTTCTTTTTGAAGATATCCAGGGAAAAAAAATCGAGGTCGACTTCGACGGCGGCCAGGTCACGTCCGACGCCGGCGTTCTCTTGCTTCGGGAAGTCGAACGCCGCCTGGGTCTCATTCGTCGGGTCGCCAGGATCCTCCGTGACCGGCGCCATCCCGGCTATACCCGCCATTCCATTCGCGAGATGCTCTCCCAAAGAGTCTTCCAGATCGCCTGCGGTTATGAAGACGCCGACGACGCCGACACTCTGCGCACCGATCCCGCCCTGAAGATGGCCTGTGAACGACTACCCGACGGCGAGGCTTTGGCCAGCCAGCCGACGCTCTCGCGGTTGGAAAACGCCGTCACCCGGACCGATCTCTATCGGATCGGCGAAGTCCTGGTCGATTCGTTCATCGACTCCTACCGAACCCCGCCGGTCGGGATCCTGCTCGACATCGACGACACCGAAGACACGACCCACGGACATCAGCAGATGGCCTTGTTCAACGCCTTCTACGACGAGTACTGTTATCTCCCGATCCACCTCTACGAGGGCCGGAGCGGAAAGCTCATCACCACGGTCTTGCGACCGGGGAAGAGGCCGTCCGGAAAAGAGATCGTCGCGATCCTCAAGCGG
>Ga0315277_10000157_pt1 | contig 114323 bp, 90 predicted proteins | sample YL17G05_15_MG_FD_203695 | JGI IMG/M metagenome (GOLD analysis project Ga0315277, IMG submission 203695) | Sediment microbial communities from Yellowstone Lake, YNP, Wyoming, USA - YL17G05_15 | ecosystem: Environmental > Aquatic > Freshwater > Lake > Sediment | place: USA: Wyoming | collected...
AAGTCATATTTGTTAATGGTTTGCAGCGCAACGGACTTCAAATATCCGCTTGCTGACGCGCGCGGCTCTGCTTTTATGCCCGACCATGTGATCGTGGCCAAATATTAAAAACCACGCGGCATTGGGCGAGACGCCCGCGTTCCATGCAGGTCCGCATTGTGGCTAGCGGAAGATCTGCAGGAAGCGGAAGATAAGCAGGCCGAAGAGGAAGATCAAGTAGATGCGGAGAAACCAAAGCGTGTAACGGACCATCGGTGTCATCTTGATTCTCGGCATGCCGCACCTCGACAGATCAGGCTCCGGTTGCGCCCTTCATCAGGTCCTTGTATCGGATCACTCCCAGCATGTGGTCTTCGATGTCCACCACCGGAATCATGCGCAGGTGGTATTTGGCGAAGATCTCCTGGAGATCTTCCTGCACATCGTCCGCTTCCGCCGAGATCACCGGCGCAATCATGATCTCGGATAAGGCCTGCTGGTCGCCCGCGAGCAGCAATTCGCGGATGTCGACCACGCCCAGCAAGGTACGGGTGTTTTCGTGAACCACATAGCAATAGGAAATATACGGCCGGTCGATGCCCGACTGGCGCACGGCGCGCAACGCGTCTGCCACCGTGGCCGACGGCGCAAACGCGAGGTAGTTGGTGTCCATGAGACTGCGCGCCTGGGCTTCCTGCTGGGACAGGATCGCGCGAATGCGCTCCGCGCTTTCCGGCGGCAGCAGTTCGAGCATGGACATCATGTGATCGTGGGGCAGGACGGCGAGCAACTTTGCCAGCTGTGCGACCGACATCTCGCCCAGAATCTGGCCGGCACGCTCGCGGCGCAGATTGGAAATCAGCTGGCGTTGCGCGCGCGGCTCGGCCTCGATCAGCGTTTCCGCCGCCTTTTCGGAATCGAGCGCGGAGAACAGGGCCTGCTGCTCCTGGCCGCTCAGTTCTTCGAGCGCGTCGGCCAGGTCCTCGCTGGGAAGTTCCTTGAGCTGGCTTCGGGTCACCGACAGCGAAACCTTGTCGGTCTTGACGGCGTCCTCCACGGAGAGCGGCTGGACGTATTTCCACGAGATCAGGTCCTCCCTGATCCAGCGGCTGCCGCGCAGGCCGACCCGGCGGAGGAAGCCATTGAAGGAGGTGTCGACATGGATCAGGAGCAGCTGGCCCTTGGCCTCGAGCAGGTGGACGTCGTTCACCACTTCGGTGCGCCGGCCGTCCATGTCCAGAATCGTGCGCCCCATAAGGTGATTGCCGAGCAATATCCATCCGGGCTGGTCCACGAACGCGGGATAGGTTTCTTGCTGTTCGGGCGGCTGAACGAAAATGGCGTCCTCTTCGATCTTGATGACCCGGCTCCAGGGGACGAATTGGGTCGGCTTGCCCCAGCCGAACTCGAGGTAGACGCCCGCTGCCTCGGGATAAGGATCCTTGATGAGAAACACCAGATCGGTCAGCTTGCCGAGCCTTTCGGTGATCTTGCCGATGCAGACCGGCCGTTTGATCAATTCGGTGAAATAGTGAAACCGGAAGTTGGCAAGGCCCGGCGGCAGATCTGCAATCCGCGCTGTTGCATTGTTTGCCCCTGTAGACATAGCATCTCCTATCCGTTGGCCCGGAACCAGTTCGGGAACAAAGTGCTGATTGCGAACAGAGTGGACATGATGGTGATGAACAGGACAATGGCCCAGTTGACCACGTTCTGGGTGCGCGTATTGACGTGATCGCCCATAAAATCCCTGGAGTTAAGGATCAGGATCAGGAACACCAGCGCAGACGGCAGCAGAGTAACCGCGACCACCTGGACAAACATCGTGATCGTGATGAGCGGTGCTCCCGGTATCAAAACCACGGCTCCTGAGGATATAAGCATGATCAGATAAACTGCATAAAACCATGGCGCTTCCTTGATCTTTTTGTTGAGCGAATGGGCCCAGCCGAACACCTCCCCCACAGCCCAGGAGGTCGAAAGCGAGATGCAAAGCGCTCCTAGGAAGCCGGCATCGAAAAGGCCGATGGCGAAAAGGGTGCGTGCGAGTTCTCCCTGCCCGTGGGGAAGAAGCGGTACAAGCGCGTTAGCCGTTTGCTGGGCGTCTTCCACGACAACAGCCGGTTGATGGTAATAAAAGGCCGCGCCAGTAGTGATGATGATGAAGGCGGCGACGATGCAGGTGATCAGTGAGCCCGCGAAAGTATCCACCTTGCCGAAACCGATGTCATGCAAATCCAATCCCTTATCCACCACCGAGCTTTGTTGGAAGAAGATTTGCCATGGCGTGATCGTGGTGCCGATGTTTGCCAGAATAATGAACAGGATCTCTCCGGTGAGGCCCGTCACCAATGTAGGCACGAGCATTCCATGGGCGACCGCACTCCACGAAGGAGCCGTCGGCGTTTTCATAGCCCAGAAGGCGGCAGGGATATAAACAAGATTGAAAGCGCAGAATAGGAGCGTGATCTTTTCAAAAGTCCAATAACGGCCCGACACGACCACCACGAACAAAAGCATAGTAATGGCGATGAAGGTCAGCCAGGCGGGCACGCCAAACAGACTCATCGCGGCCGTCATACCGATGAATTCGGTCACGAGCGTCAACCAGTTAACGATCGCGAGATCAATCAATGAAAACCAGCCCCAAAAGCTGCCAAATCCTTCAAAGATTGCCTCCGCATGTCCTCGCTTGGTGACCGCACCGAGCCGCACGGTCATTTCCTGGACATAATAGGCCATCGGGACCAGGATGAAAAAGATCCAGAGCAGACTAAATCCGTACTTGGATCCGGTTACCGCGTAGGTGGAGATGCCTCCGGCATCGTTGTCGGCAACCATGGTGATGATCCCCGGCCCGAGCACGGCGAAGAAGATCAGGGTCCGCCGCCTCAGCCGGTTCAGAAGATGAAAGGATTTGCTGATCCAGTACATGGGCCGCTCCCTCCCTCGGTCATGGGACCATTTCCTCTAAAGCGCTTGGATCCGGTGCGCAGCGCCTGCGGGGGAGCCCGCGGGCATTCTTATTCAAGGGTGGAGAGCGGGGCGAGAATGGAGGAAAGCCGTCAGGCTTAATTCGCTTCTGCCTCTGGCCGAGGCCTGACGGAGGCGGGGACGGTTACCGTCCGCGGTCAGGCATCAGCACAACTCCCCGGTTTTTGGGTGACTGCCATCGTCCTGCATTTCAATAACTCCTCTCGACGCGCGCGGCGTCGAAATGGAAATCCATGTTGCAGGTTGGGTATAGCAGGTCAAATTCGATGTGTCAATTGAAACCACCAGGAAATTGGAGTGGTACACCAGCAGTGTGCGGGGACTCGGTTGGCGGTACATGGTTGGGAGGAGTCAGGAGTCAGGAGGTTGCGGGGTGTAATCGGAAGTCGGACTCACTCCTTGAGAAAAAACAAAAGCGCCGCGGATTGCACGGATTCAAAAAGCCCGGCGGATGATACGTTTGAACTGAAGCGACCTGTCCCAGCACATGATTGAGAGAAGTTTTATTTCTCTGTGTTCTCTGTGCTTCCAGTAGACCCGAGATGTTTTTGAAGCACAGAGGACACAGAGAGCACAGAGTCTTTAAGATCTTTTGATAAATCCGTGGAATCCGTGGCGTTTTTGCTTTTTGGCCCCATTTGCTCTGATAGCGGCGGCAGGTTATTGAGTCCCACTCCCGATTGCACCCGAGGGAGTGTGCGGATTTGACGCGCGCATTTCCCTGTGATAGCTTGGCATTCACAGTTGAATGGATCCGAGGTTGTGCATGGACCGGGCGACGGCGGAAATCTGGATGTGGGAGGCACTGGCGGAAGCACGCAAAGCCGAGAGCGCTGGGGAGGTTCCAATCGGAGCCATTGTCCTTGTGAGCGGGAAAATCATCGGTCGCGGCCACAATCATTCCGTCCATCTGCATGATCCGTCCGCGCATGCGGAGATCCTCGCTTTGCGGCAGGCCGCGCGCAGCATGAAAAACTACCGTCTTCCGGGTTCAACCCTGATCGTCACCGTGGAACCGTGCATCATGTGCGCCGGTGCCATTGTTCAGGCGCGGGTCGAGCAGGTAATCTACGGCGCCAGGGATCCGAAAGCCGGTTCCCTCGACTCGCACTTCCACCTGGCGAGCGCGAACCAGCTCAATCACAGCTTCGAAGTCATCTCAGGAATACTCGAGGACGATTGCAGTGCACTCATGCGCAGCTTTTTTGCCGGCCGCCGCTAGCGATTCACCTAATCCGGACTGTTCGTGAAACCACAGGTGCCCGGATTGACACGGTAAAGAAAAAGCTGAAATGATGATCCGTCGGATGTCCCCGCAATTAGAGCGCAGTGCGCAGGCATTTAGCTAGGCGGGGAATCCCTTGTGCCACCGGAGTGCACGGATCTGTTTCGAATAGGAGCTGCCGTTGCCGGATGGCTTCGCCGACGGCGGGATCCGAGGGGAGGGAACCGGCAAGATGAAGCCGGACAGGCGAACCACATTCTGCTGAAAGAAACCTGTTCACCACCTTTTGCAGGTGATTGGCAACCTGGATTCCCGATTGTTCCGGTCTTTTCGGGTCGGCCTGATTGACCACCAGGCGGATGTCGGTGCAGCCGTAGCGCAGCGCCAGGACCTTCACGGCCGCATAGGCGTCCATGATCGAGGTGGGTTCCGGCGTGACGATCAGCACAATGTCATCCGCCAGGCGTGCAAAAAACAGCACCACCTCGCCGATCCCCGCACCGGCATCGAACAGGATCGCATCATAGCGCGACTCGATCTTTTCCAGGAGATCGGCGACATTGGCGGCCAGCGAAGGAGTGAAACAGCTGGTTTCCAGAAGGGCGGATCCTGCAGGGAGCAGGTCAAACCCGCAGCGGGTATGGATGATCGCCTGATCCACCGCGAGCTGCCCGGCAAAGACATCCTGGATTGTCCCGGACGGATTCACCCCCAGGACGACATCGAGATTGGCCAGGCCCAAATCGGCGTCAACCACGAGGATGCGCTGGCCGGAGCCGGCAAGGGCCGCCGCCAGATTGGCGGTGATAACCGTCTTGCCCACTCCTCCTTTGCCGCTGATCACCGCATACCGGCGGGCACGAACTCTGTCATTCATAGCATTCCTCTTCCTCGAGGCTGGGAATGATGAGCGAGGCATGCTCGGCGGCGGAAATCCGGGTAGCCACCAGATGCGGATGACACAATGCGTGTCCTCCGGATCGCTTGGCCCGGTACAGCTCTTCGTCCGCGCGTGCCAGGAAGGATTTGGGTGATGTCTCGGTTTCCGGCTGAGTCCAGACCATGCCCGCGCTCACCGTGACGTCCAGGGTCACGTCGCCGGCGCGGACGATGAGCGGATTCAGCTGCTCGTGAATGCGCTTGGCGGCGCGCACCGCGTCGGTGGCGGCGCATTCGGGCAGCAGGACCGCGAACTCGTCTCCGCCCATGCGAGCCGCCAGGTCCATGCCGCGCAGCGCCTTGGCGAGCTGAGTGGCGAAGGTCTTGAGCACGAGATCGCCGGTCTGGTGGCCGTAGGTGTCGTTGACGAGCTTGAAGCGGTCCAGATCGAGCAGCATCAGCGCGCATGTGTGCCCAGTGCGCGCGCAACGCTCGAGCTCGCTTTTCAAGGTGGAACGGAAATAGCCGGCGTTCATGAGCCCGGTCAGCCCGTCGCGCATCGACAGGTCGCACAGGGCATCGATGATCGCCTGGAGCTGTGCCTGGGGCTCGAGCTCGAGCCCGTCCGGATCAAGCCTGCCGGCATGCTCCAGGATTTGGAGGGCGGTGGCGAGTTTCAGTCCGCCCCGGGCCGCTCGTTCCGGTGTCGTCATCCTTGGTTTCCGGCTCAATTCAGATATACTTCGTGCCACGCTGTTCTTTTCGACTGCAGCCCCCGGGACCTGAAGGGAAATCGGAGCCGCGCGCGGATTCGTCGCCGCAGCGGACGGTTTTCACAAAATGAATAAACATTTCACGCGGGAACGGTGGAGCCTTTTCGAGTCGCGCCGCCATGGGCGGCGGTACCTATTGAGTTGTTTCCGCGGGCGCCCTGAGGATGGCGATGGTGGCGCCCCGGTCCGGCGTGTCGGAATAGGACAGGACATCAGGGTGGCGGCTGAGGATCCCGTGAACCATCTCGCGCTGCACGCCGATGCCGCGGCCATGAATGATGCGGACCTGGGCGAATCCTCTGCGCAGCGCCTGGAAAAGGTACTCCTCGACCACGCTTTTGACTTCCCCGGGGCGGAAAGTGTGCAGGTCGATCCAATCTTCGATCGTGACTTCCACCGGCTCATCTTCCATGACGGATCGCTCCCGCGAGCGGCTAGCGGATGGTGGTGCCGATGCGGCGCAGGTTGACGGAACTCAGCTTGTCGATCAGATGACTGATCGGTATCTTAGGATCCCAGGACCAGTAGACGATGAACGGCGTGCCGATGACATCTTCGAGCGGAACGAAGCCCCAGAAGCGGCTGTCGAGACTGTTGTCCCGGTTGTCGCCCATTGCGAACACGTAATCTCGCTGCACCGTATAACTGGCGGTTTCCCTGCCGTCGATCAGCACCTTGCCTTCCCGGCGCTGCGCATCATGCCCCTCGCGGCGGATGAGAATCTCCCACGCCTGAAAATTGCGCGCGCTGAGCGCCACCTGCATCCCTTTCCTGGGAATGGTTATCGGGCCGTAATTGTCTTCGTTGAATTGAGCGCCGCGCGGAAAGATGTTTGGATTGGTCAATTCCCGTCCAAGCACGGCGCCGCGGATATGCTTGGACCGGGGGGGAGGGGGAAGCGCCTTGCCATTGATAAACACTACCTGATTTTTGATCTCAAGAGTTTCTCCGGGCAGGGCGATGCAACGCTTCAAATACCACATTTGGATGGGCTTTTCGACCTCATCCCGGCCCCCGGGCCAGTCGAACACAATGACGTCGTAGCGGGCTACGTTCCTGAATCCCGGCACCCGCAGATGAGGGATCCTGATCGATGTCAGCGGGATGGTGTAGGGAGTGGTTCCGCCGTAAATGAACTTGTTGACGAAAACCCGGTCTCCGATCGCGACCGTATCCTCCATCGAGCCGGTAGGCACCTCGAACGACGCCATCACGAAGCTGTTAATAACCAGGACTGCCAGCAGGATGAATGCCAGTTCCTTGATAAATCCGAGAATGGTTGATCCAGCGCGTTTCTCAGCAGTCTTTTTCGCATCCGGTTTTGCCCGCATGGCACCTCTTGTCGTGCAATGAATGATGAATGATCAGCTCCCGCTCATGACCGCAGACGAAAGAATACCCCAAAGCGGGCATGGAGTCACAGCCGTTTTGGTCCGCCGGCCGCTGCTTTTTTTCTGAACCCGGGCCGCCCGGCTGCCGATGGGGAAGCTGACGGTGGTTTGTCCGCCCGGAGTTTCCGCCAAATGGTCATGGAAATTCGCGGGAAAAGCGATTATGTTTGTGGGAGCGCTCATCCGAGGGTTGCAGACCCGGATTACTTCTGGCGCAGACGGAAGGGAAATCCAATGAAGAAAATTCTATTGAGCATGAGTCTGATTTTCGTCATGCATGCGACCGGCATTGCCCGGCAGCCGCCGCCGGCTGCCCAGAAGAAACCGCCTGCCGCCCAGGCGAAAATACAGGCTCAAAACCCTGCTATCAAGGCCTCCGAGGCGGCGGCACAGAAGGAAGGCGTGCCGAAGGTGCCTGACAGCTTTGTGATCGGGCTGGAAGACGTGCTGTCTGTGATCGTTTGGAGGGAGGTGGATCATTCGGCCCCGCAGGTTGTGGTCCGGCCCGACGGCATGATCACGCTTCCTTTGGTAGGGGAGATCAGGGCGGCAGGCTGCACGCCATCCCAATTGGAAACCCTGATTGCGGAGAAGCTTCAACCTCTGCTGAAGACACCCTCTGTGACCGTCACCGTCCTGAAGATCGAGAGCCAGAAGGTTTCGATCGTCGGCCAGGTCGCCAAGCAGGGAGCCTATCCGTTGGGAGCTCCGATGACGGTGCTGGACCTGATCGCCAAAGCGGGCGGCCTCACGGAATTCGCCAAGGCCAAGGACATCAGGATCATCAGGAAAAAAGACGGTAAAATCTTGAAATTCAATTACCGGGAAGTCATCCAAGGCGTGAAGCTGCAGCAGAACATCTTTCTGGAAAACGGCGATATCGTGCTGGTTCCGGGATAGAAAGCCGCAGTGGTTCGTTGCGCGGCAAGAGCAGGGGCATTCCGAAGCGGAATGCCCCTTTTTGCTGTGGGATGCTGGGAGGATCAAAACCCTCGCCTTAAGGCCTGGCCGTATCCCACATATGACACAGTGGGTTTTCGCAATCCCTCATTCCTTATGGGTCCCTCATGAGGTCCGAAGACATCTGAGGTGGTCTGTCAATCGCTTTTTCGCCACATTGGCATGGAAGATTGTGCCGCGCCTTCGGCGCTCAGTCTGTTGTCGATCCGCAAGCCCGGCCTGACGGCCGGGGCTATTCACTGCGGCGCCTTCGGCGCTAGGGCGTGGCGTTGCTCAGTGAGGCCCGAAGGGCCGACAGTGGCTGTATTGCTCCGAAATTCGGTTGGCATGAAAACTGCGTATGGGCTGGGCTAAGCAGCCGCTTCATATTGGCAACAGGACTCACAGGCCTCGATGAGGTTTTGGATAAATTTTTCATCGTGGAGAAGGCGGCGAGAGAGTTGTCCAGGGAGTTGGGCGCACCGCCGTCGTTTCCATTCATAGAAGGGACCTGCTCCATGACTGGCCTCCGCCAGCTTCGAAGGGAGTGCCTCAAGGCTTCCGTTTAATACCAACTGCACATAGGTGGGATTCCCGAGGTTCAATACAAGAGTGTATTCCTCGGGAAGCGCCACAAAGTCTCGAGTGAGGTTTCCCCGACCGTGTGATTGGCGTCGATTCCTTTTTAGGCGGCGCCAGTCACCTTCCAGTCCATTGGTTGTGCGGTGCCAATGATCACCTTGCGCCGGCATTTGTTCCGGCACCAGATATAGCCAGTATTTTTCCACGTGCCTCAGCACTATTTCTGCCAATGGCTGGTCGGCATCGTTTTCGTTTTGCGCCTGCTGGCGCAATTCGCTCCTCAAGCCGTGTAAGGCCGTCTGGATTACATGTTGCTGGTCCGTTGGCAACTCGTGCGGTTGCCGCAGTTTTTGCATGTTCTCGGCCGACAAGCGCAAGGCATCGCGGAGTCTCGTGAACATGGAGCATGCGCGCTCATGGTGGGGCTTAAATCATGCAACACGCGGTCGGGGCGCCCGTATCGTTCGGCCGCCTGTTGGAGGCACACAGTGATATCTTCGGTGTTTTCGCTGGGAATTTTCCAGCTAGCCAGCGAGATGCCATGAACGGCTTCTTTGATTCCGAGAAAGACCGGCGTTCCTGGCTCGGTCGTGCCATCCAGCCGCCAAGTCATCGGACCGTGCTCAGTTAGATACTGGCGCAGCAATGGCGTGGCCTGTGCGTGCAGGTGACCTAAATAGAACAGGAACTTTTGTTGCTGGTCCCAGAGGCTGCTGAGGGGAATGTCCAGTGTGGGGGGCCGGTCGATCAATTCCTGACGGATGTCCTGCAGGCTGCGGCCGCGCAGGTAACTTTCCATCCCCACGTGTGAAATCAGGTCGAACGCGTAGCGCGCACCCGGGGCCACGAGCTTGGGCAGCAGCGCCGACCGCTCGATGGGCGGGTCGGGGCTAAGCGTCTGCTGGTGTATGGTTTCGCATGCCCGAAAGCGACCGTGTTGCAGGCTGATCACCGTGCGGCGCACAACCTTCTGCACCGGGCTTGCGAGCACGGGCACTTTGCCATCTATGCCAGCGAGAGCGTCTTCCCTTGCGGGGTCGAAATCCACGCGCAGGCCGTCGGACAAAACTGCGGCCCGGCAGATGTCTTCGGTCGCGGTCCGCCGAATGTGCAGCATCAACTCGGCTACCTTGAAGGGCGGCGATTTTTTCCACCCCCTAGTGTTCCAACGCCCACAGTGTCAAGTATGTCCTGCAGCCAGCCTTGAGGAGACGGCTTTAGCAGATCTTCTTTGCGAGGATGTGCCTGACGTGAAAGGACTGGCCGCTGATTTTCGGGGTCGGGGTCGGTATCGGGGTCGGTATCGGTATCGGGATTCGAAATCCCAGGGAATCAGTGAACCTCAAGGCGGAGATCAAACAGGAACCGATTGCGATAGCGATACCGACCCCGATACCGACCCCGACCCCGAGGGTTTTGGATTTCGCTCCGCTTTGCGGGGCAGGCCAAAGCCGCGGCTTTCAGGCATGTTTGATTACTGCGGGATGGCCACGGTGGTGCGCCTCGGCCGATCCAGCCCAGGATGGATGCGGTGGCCTGCAGGATCACGTGCGCGGCAGCATGTCAAGCGACACGTCAAGGGCCGGAGCGCTGTGGGTCAACCAGCCAAGCGAGATCAGGTCGACGCCGGTTGCGGCGACGGCAGCGGCGTTGGCGGGTGTGATTCCCCCGGAAGCTTCCGTGAGCGCCTTCCCCCTGGCCATGCGGACCGCCTGCGCAAGCGCCGGCAGCGGCATATTGTCCAGCAGAACCGCATCGATCCCGAGGGACAGGGCTTGCTCGAGTTCCTCAAGGGAATCCACTTCCACTTCGATTTTCACCAAATGCCCCGCATGGCTGCGCACGCGTCTTACCGCCTCGCCGATGCCGCCTGCGATGAAGCGGTGATTGTCTTTGATCAGGACGGCGTCGTCGAGCCCGAAGCGGTGATTGGAGCCGCCACCGGCCCTTACGGCGTACTTTTCGAGCGCACGCAGGCCGGGTGTTGTTTTCCGCGTGCAGACGATCTTTGCCGTGTGCGGCGCCACGGCTGCGACGATGTCCCGGGTTGCCGTCGCGATGCCGCAAAGTCGGCCCAGGAAGTTCAGGGCCGTGCGCTCCGCGGACAAGATCGCGCGCGCCGGGCCCTGCACCTTCGCGAGGCGCTCTCCGGCGGGAACATCGCAGCCGTCCGCGGCCAGGATCTCCCCCCGCACACGCGGATCGAGAATGCGAAAGGCGCAGAGTGCGACTCCCAGGCCGGAGATTCTTCCCGGCGAGCGCGCCACCAGGGAGGCCGCGCCTTCCTCCGCGGCCGGCACGATGCCGTCGGTGGTGAGATCTCCTGCCCGGCCCAGGTCCTCCAGCAGGGCGTGGCGCACGGTTTCCTCGTACAGCAACGGATAAGGTGGGATCAGCTCGGATGTTTTCATGTCAGCCCATGCGGAGGTCGATCATTCTCTGAACCGCTTGCCGGGCGCGCCCGGCAATTTCAGGTTCGATTTCGACAACGTGTTCATGCGCGCGCAACGAATGTAGAATTGCCGGCAGCGTGATGCGCTTCATGTGCGGGCACAGGTTGCACGGGCGCACGAACCGGATCTCCGGGAATTCCACCGCTACATTGTCGCTCATCGAGCACTCCGTTACCAGCATGACGCGGCCGGGCCGGTGTGCGCCGACATGCCGGATCATGCCGGCCGTGGAGCCGACGTAGTCCGCTTCCGCGAGCACATCCGGAGGACACTCGGGGTGGGCCAGGATGACCACGTCCGGATACTGCTTGCGGACGCTCTGCAGGTCGCGCGCGGAGAAGCGCTCGTGCACTTCGCAGCGGCCCCGCCATAGGATCACCCGCACCTTGGTTTTCTTCGCCACATATCTGCCCAGATATTCATCCGGCAGAAGGATCACGCGGTCCGCGCCGAGCGATTCCACCGCCTCGACGGCGTTGGCGGATGTGCAGCAGAGGTCGGACTCCGCCTTGACCGCGGCCGATGTGTTCACGTAGGTGACGACCGGAACTCCCGGGTAGCGCTGCCGCAGCAGACGCACATCCGCGGCCGTAATCGCATCGGCCAGCGAACAGCCGGCCTGCAGGTCCGGAATCAGCACGGTTTTTTCCGGGTTGAGCAGCTTGGCGGTTTCCGCCATGAAATGCACGCCGCAGACGACGATGCATCCGGCATCGGTCTGCGCGGCCGCGCGCGCCAGGGCCAGGGAATCCCCGGTCAGGTCTGCCACTCCGTAGAAGATTTCCGGCGTTTGATAATTGTGGGCGAGAATGACCGCTCTGCGCTCCACCTTCAGCCGCTGAATGGCAGCGATGTACGGCGCGTGCACAGGCCATTCCATCGCGGGGATCAACGGGCGCAGGCGTTGGTAAATCGCCGCCGTGCTGCGTCTGACCTCCGGAGTAAAGTCCAGCTCTTCCGCCGCCGGTTCCCGGTCCAACGTCCTTGCATTCATGGCTGATTCCACCCTATTATGCTCAAAATGAGTATATATGCCGGACAAAAAATCCGGTCCGATCTTCGGGACCGCCGCCACTTATACTAAGCTTGAGTATATCCGCTGTCAATGCCGATCTGTGGCGCCTCCCGGCGGTGCGGTGATCCGTGGAATACAAGGGCTGAAGGGACGGAGGGAATGGAGCGCGGTTGTCCCACGAAACCTGGTGAGCCATGCGGGTTAACCGTTTACTGCATGCGGGCGGGACGCCCGCGCTCCGCGGAGCCTGTCAGGTCCTTGGTTACCTTGCCTCCTTTCATTACAAATACGACGCGGCGCAGCGCCGTGATGTCCTGCGGCGGATTGGCTTCGACGGCAACGATATCCGCTTCCATGCCGGGGGCGATGGTTCCGATCCGGCTTCCCGCTTGTAGCTTCATACTTCTGGCTTGCCACTTCTGGCTCCTGGCTCCTGGCTTCTGGCTCCTGCCGTTGTTCCGGAGCCCGGCGAGCTTGTTATGCCGACGCCCGGGGCCGGCCGCTCGCGGAGCACATCCCGGCGAAACCGGAAAAGCTCTGCCGGCCGCCCGCCGGTCCGGTCCGTGATGCATCCTGTGCCCTCGACCAATCCTCCGGTTTCCACTAGTCGGCGCAGATTCTGCTTGTGCAATGTGATCCCCGACAGGGCTTCGACGACGCGCTGCAGTTGCAGCAGGGTAAAATGTTCCGGGAGGAGTTCAAAAACCACCGGGCGGTATTTCAACTTGCCGCGCAGCCGCCCCAGGGCCGCGGCGAGGATGCGCCTGTGATCGAATGCCATGGGCCGGCCGAGCGCAAGTGTGCGATTGCGCGGCAGGCGGCGATGCGGCCGGTCCTCCTGGGCTTCCCGGTCTCGGTCCACTTCGGCTGCCAGCCCGACTTCGTAGAGGAGTTCGTAGCGGTCCAGGACGCGTTCGGCAACCCAATGCGCGCCGTTGAGGCCGAAATAAATATCGCTGCGCTCGCGGCGTTCGCGCGCCGATCTTCTGTCGGGCGCCCTACGCACCCACCGGTCGAGCGCGGGCGCGATGTGCCGGTCGATGACCGCCGGTCGGCCGCCGCGCCAGTCCTCCCAGGGGAAATGGCGGTACCAGTGACGCCAGATTGCATCTCCCTTCCCGGAAGGCGCCACCTCGCGCACGAGGGCGAGATACGCAACCGAAATCACCCGCGGCCCGCCGCAGCTTTCTCCCGGATCGCGGTTGCGGTTGCCGAAGGTGTAAAGCTGCTCGACATAGCCGATCTCGATGCCGGTTTTTTCATGCACCCAGCGGCGCAGACCGAGCTCGAGTGTGCGGTCGCGCTCCGGGTCGAAAGGACCGAAAGGGAGAGCGTCCAAGGCCACCGGCGCCGCATTGCCTGCCGCGCGCACCGCCAGAAATCTCGGCACATCCTGGGTAACCGCGATAATCACCGCGTTGAGGCCAATGACGATCTGTCCGCCCACTGTCGTTCCCCTCCGCGGCTAGTGTAATCCTTTCGGTTGGCGCTGCGGAGAAAAAACCGCTTCCTGACACCATCCGCGGCGGATCTTTCTGTGGGATTTTGGGGCCCATTTTGCGAGGGTCCAAATCGGGGCATGGCGGTTCGCGCATTGATTTGTGGGGTGCTACTCAACTACACTGATGTCCCGGTTGGAGAATCAGTCGCCATGCTTGTAATCATGAAGGCGCATGCCACTGCCGCTGAAGTCGACGAGGTGTGTCGCAAAATCGAAACCATGGGTTACCGGGCGCACGCGATTCCCGGGAGCATGCGCACCGCCATCGGCATCACCGGCAATCGCGGCCCTGTGGAAGCGGCCGCCCTCGAGGCCCTTCCGGGCGTCGCGGAGTGCGTGCCGGTTTCCAAGCCCTACAAGCTGGTCGCGCGCGAACTCAAGGAGGAGGCCACCGTCGTGGACCTCGGCGATGGCGTCCGGATCGGCGGCCCCGAGCTTGGCATCATCGCCGGCCCCTGCGCCGTGGAAAGCCGGGAGCAGGCATTTGCCATTGCTGCGGCGGTGCGGGCGGCGGGCGCGCGCCTGTTTCGCGGCGGCGCCTACAAACCGCGGACTTCGCCCTACAGCTTTCAGGGAATGGGCGAGGAGGGATTGAAGATCCTCGGCGATGTCCGTGCCGAATTCGGATTGAAGATCGTCACCGAGGCCGTGGATCACGAAACCATAGAACAGGTGGAGAAGTATGCCGATGTGATCCAGATCGGTGCGCGCAACATGCAGAATTTCTCGCTCCTCAAGCTGGCGGGCAGGTCCAGCCGGCCGGTTTTGCTCAAGCGAGGCATGTCGGCCACGCTGGATGAATTCCTGATGGCTGCGGAATATGTTCTGGCGGAAGGCAACTACAACGTGATTCTCTGCGAGCGCGGCGTGCGCACATTCGCCGATCACACCCGGAACACGCTCGACCTGAGCGTGATTCCGGCGGTCAAGCGGCTGAGCCACCTGCCCATCATCGTCGATCCCAGCCACGGGACCGGCCGCCGCGACAAAGTCCTGCCAATGTCACGCGCGGCCGTTGCCGCCGGCGCCGACGGCCTCATTATCGAGGTGCATCACCGGCCGGAGGAGGCCTTATCGGACGGCAACCAATCCATCGTGCCGGCGCAGTTGGAGCAACTCATGGCAGAAATCAGCCGGATCGCCGCGGTCCTGGGGCGGCAGGTTCTGCAGTAGCGCAGGCTTCCAGCCTGCGATGCGGAACCGCATGGGTGCCGCCGCAGGCAAGATGTCTGCGCTACTGTGAGTCAGGCTTGCAGCCTGCGACGCGAATATCAGGAATCAATATGAACTACCGCATCACTCAGGACGACCTTACGGAAGCGCGCAGGACCATCGCGGGGCTGGTGCATCGCACGCCGGTCTTTTCTTCCCGCTCCCTCAGCCTGCGCACCGGGCTCGACGTCCACCTGAAAGCGGAGAACCTCCAGAAGACCGGCTCCTTCAAGCCGCGCGGTGCGTTCAACAAAGTCAGGCACCTGCCGCGCGCTGAAGCCGGGCGGGGAATCATCACCGCGTCCGCGGGGAACATGGGACAGGCAGTGGCTTATGTCGCGGCCCACGAAAAAATCCCCGGGGTCGTCGTCATGCCGGCCGCGGCGAATGCCGGCAAAGTTGCCGCAGTCAAGGAATATGGCGCTGAAGCCATCCAGCACGGCAGGCTGTGGGACGACGCCTACGCGCATTCGCAGGAACTGGCAATGGCCCGGGGACTCGTCTACGTGCACCCGTTCAAAGACCGCCATGTGCTGGCGGGGCAGGGAACTCTGGCGCTCGAGGTGCTCGAGGATGTGCCGGATGTGGAAGCGGTGATTATTCCCATCGGCGGCGGCGGACTGATGGCCGGGATGGCGATGGCGCTCCGGCTGCACCGGCCAAAAGTCCGGATCATCGGGGTGGAGCCGGCCGGCTCGGCGAACATGTTCCAGAGCAGGCTCCTCGGGCGCGCGACCGATCTCAGCGAGGTCGTCACGATTGCCGACGGCCTGGCAACCAGAAAAACGGATCCGGAGATTTTCGAGCTCATTCACGATCTGGCCGACGACCTCGTGACGGTCGACGACGCGGAGATGATCCGGGCAATCCGATTCCTGCTTGAACGCGCCAAGCTGCTGGCTGAGCCCGCTGGCGCCGCCACGACCGCCGCTCTCCTGGCAGGCAAGGTTGCCTTGCCTCCCGGCGCCCGGACCGTCGCCGTGATTAGCGGCGGCAACCTGGACATCGAAGGCAGACTACAGCTGGCTTTCTGACCGCGCGCGGATCACAGTAGCGCAGGCTTCCAGCCTGCGACACCATGCGCATTGATCAGTGCCGCAGGCTGGAAGCATGCGCCATCAGGACATCCTGGCGCAATCGCGGCTATTTGTGTCCGCGCACTTGCGGTGCGCATCCGCACCTGCGTACACTTAGCAATGTGGTTCATATATACGGCGACGTATTTTCGGGACGCGTTTGCACGCCGCCTGCAAAAAAAATCCTGGCGGCGTCCGAAGGCGGCGTTTTTCTGCGTCCTTGAAAATATGGGATCGTATTTATGGAATCGGGGACTTAGATCATGAGCGAAAAGATCAAGGTATCGGAAAGCGACCTGCTGCTGGTTGTCGACGTGCAGGATGATTTTTGTCCCGGCGGCGCTCTTGCCGTGCCGCACGGAGATGAGGTTGTGCCGGTGATCAACCGGGTCTGCCGTGCATTCGTGCACGCAGGGCTCACGCAGGACTGGCATCCCGACGGGCATATCTCTTTCGCATCGTCCCACAGAGGGATGAAACCGTTTGAAACCGTCGCGCTGCCGTACGGCGAACAGGTGCTCTGGCCAGACCATTGCGTCTGCGGCACCGCTGGCGCCGGATTTCACAAGGACCTCGATACTTTGCGAGCCGAGTTGATCCTGCGCAAGGGCTTCCATCCCAGCGTCGATTCCTACTCCGCTTTTCAGGAGAACGACCGCAGCACTCCCACAGGACTTGCCGGATACCTGCGCACGCGCGCATTCCGGCGGCTTTTCCTCGCCGGGCTGGCTACCGATTTCTGCATCCTGTATTCGGCCCTGGATGGCCGTGCCGAAGGCTTTGACGTGTTCGTGATCGAAGATGCGGTGCGCGGCATCGATGTCGGGGGATCTCTCGGCAAGGCCTGGAAGTCGATGGCGGAAGCCGGCATCCGGCGCATCCACGAACAGGATCTGCTTCGATAGGCCCTGCCGTTTCAGCAGCGGAGCGCGGGCGTCCTTCCCAATGCAGCATGGGTTGGTTTCAAGCCGACAGAATCAGCGCCCGCAGGGCGCTTTGTGCGGGGCCCCGGCGCCGCTTTCACAGGCCGCAGGCGACCCCGGAACGGGCTGCCTGCCGCCATTTTCGACCTGACTTCGGCCGAGGGTGGAACGCATCGGTATGCAAACCACGGACATCCCGGGCGACAGGCCGCCCTTTGCGGCAGCACTCGGATCGACAAAGCGGCGCCGGGGCGCCGCACTCCAGATCGGGGCAGCCGATTCCAGATCCCGCGGGGCGGTTTTGGAAGCAGGGCAGGCCCTGCAGCGGCTATCGAGTGGATTCCAGCAGGATCGCCGTTGCTTCCCCCCCTCCGATGCAGGCGGTGGCGATCGCATATCTTCCGCCGCGCCGGCGCAACTCGTAAAGCGACGTGATGACGAGGCGCGCGCCGCTCATCCCGATCGGATGTCCCAGGGATACCGCTCCGCCGTTTACGTTCAGCTTTTCTCTCGGAATTCCCACTTTATCCGCCGCCGCCATTGCGACCACGGAAAACGCTTCATTCACTTCAAACAGATCGATGTCCTGCAAGGAGATGCAATGAGCCGCCAGCACCTTCTGAATGGCAAACACAGGCGCGGTGGTAAACCATTGCGGATCCTGGGCATGGGTCGCGCTGGCAACCACGCGGCCCAGGGGGCGGAGGCCGCGCCTCTCCGCCTCGGACCGGCTTGCAACCACCAATGCCGCGGCTCCGTCGTCGATGGAACTGGCGTTGCCGGCAGTGGTCACACCCTCTTTGCCGAATGCGGGGCGCAGCGCAGCCAGTTTTCCGGGGTCTCCCTTGGCCGGTTCCTCGTCGGTGTCGACGATGACCGGCTCCCCTTTGCGCTGGGGAATGGCTACCGGGACAATCTCCTCTTTCAGGCGTCCATCGCGCTGGGCGGCGAGAGCGCGGCGATAGCTTTCGGCAGCATACTCATCCACCTGCTCGCGCGCATAATGCAGCTCGCGCGCGCACAGGTCGCCGCAGTTGCCCATATGCACGTTGGCATAGGGGTCCCAGAGCCCGTCGTGGATCATGCTGTCCACTATCGTGGCATCTCCCATGCGAAATCCTGTGCGCGCTTTGTCCATGATGTAGGGGGCGTTGCTCATCGATTCCATGCCGCCGGCGACCACGATGCGGGATTCCTTCAAACGAATCGACTGCGCGGCAAGCATCACCGATTTCATGCCGGACCCGCAGACCTTGTTAATGGTCATGCAGGGCACGCTGTGGGGCAAACCGCCGAAAAGAGCGGCCTGGCGGGCGGGCGCCTGCCCCATGCCGCCGGCCAGCACACAGCCCATGATAACTTCGTCCACATCCGCCGGCTCTATGCCGGCACGCTTGACTGCCTCCTTGATTGCCGCCGCGCCCAGTTGCGGTGCGCTGAGCGCCGCCAGAGAACCGAGAAATGCTCCGATGGGAGTCCTGACTCCGGAGAGAATAACTGCATCTTCCATAACCGCTCCTTATCAATGTGATGAATAGGCTGAACAGGCCTGACAGGCGCATTATACCCGAGCAGGCAATTTCCAGCCCATTCCAATTGCGCACCTGATTAGCCTGCCTTGAAAAGAAAACCACAAAGACCTCGAAGACCGCTAAGCAAAAAACTCCTTGCGGTCTTTGCGGTTCAAATCTCAGTTGGCCGGTTTTCATCTGACATTCTCTTGGACGACTGGCTAAATAGGCGTGATCGATTACCTGGTTGGGATGAGCACGGCCCTCTACTCAGCCAAGCCGGAGGCCCTTTTCTGCAAGAACAGCGAAAAAGTCCTTGATGATGTGGGCTGTTAATCCCCAGATTTCATGGGACCTGTAGTGGTAAAAATAGACATCCATCATGCGGCCGCGGCGCAACATTTTTTCGACGTGCAGGCGCGTGGGATCCAGGAACACCGGCCACGGCACCCGGAGCACTTCGGCAACTTCGCCCGCGTGGAGGACTGTGGCGAACGGCTGCTCGACAAGCCCGACGAACGACGCCACCCGGTGGCCGGTGATGGACAGATAGTCGTGAAACCTGCCGAGGATCCGGATCCGCTCCGGGGGGATGCCGATTTCCTCTTGCGTCTCCCGCAGCGCGGTTTCTTCAAGGCCCTCCGTCCCATGCCGCATGCCGCCGGGGAACGAGATCTGGCCTTTGTGAGTGCTCACCTCCTCCGTTCTCAACGTCAGCAGGAAGCAGGGCTGCAGATCCTGCTCGAAGAAAAGCATGAGCACCGCCGCTTCACGCGCAAATCCCCCTGACAGCCGCCGCGGCGTCAATTCTGCAAGCACACCCTGAATTTGGATGCAAAGGTCACTCATGTACATACGAATCCGGGCAAGGTGGCGAGCATTGATATCCCGACGGGGAAGCCAGAAGCCAGAAGCCGGAAACCAAAAGTCAGAAGCCAGAATGACTGGCTTCCGCAAGGCCTGCGCTGAGCTTCCGCCTTCCGGCTTCCCCCTTCTGGCTTCCGGCTTCCGGCTTCTTACTTAAACTTGATCTTGGTGAGGTCCACGCCGGGCGCGGGGAATTTCATGTTGAACTGTTCAAGCGCCTCCACCAGGATCCGGGAAACAGCAAAGTTGCGATACCACTTTTTGTTGGCCGGGATCACGTACCAGGGGGCCCAGGGCGTGCTGCAGCGCGCCAGCGCGTCCTCGTAAGCTTCGATATAGTCGTCCCAATATTTCCTTTCGGCAAAATCCGCCTCCGAGATTTTCCACTGGCGGGCCGGTTCGGTGAGCCGCTTCTCGAACCGGCTCTTCTGCTCCTCCTTGCTGATTTGCAGGAAGAACTTGAGAACCCTGACGCCGCGGTCGGTCAGCAGTTTCTCAAATGCATTGATGTGCTCGTAGCGCCGGGACCAGACCAGTTTGGGGACCAGTTTGTGCACCCTCACGACCAGGACATCCTCGTAATGAGAGCGGTTGAAAATGGCGATTTCACCCAGCTGCGCCGTTGCCTTGTGGATGCGCCAGAGAAAGTCGTGCTTCAGTTCCTCCGGAGTAGGGACTTTGAAGGATGTTACCCTGGTTCCCTGAGGATTCAGACCCGACATGACGTGGCGGATGGTGCCGTCTTTCCCGCCGGCGTCCATCGCCTGGAAAACAACCAGCACGGCGTGCTTGCCCTCGGCATAAAGCAGGTACTGCAGATCCATGAGCTGGGCCATGTTTTTCTCCAACTGCCGTTCCGCCGCCTCCTTGTCTCCGATGCCCGGCGTCGCGTCCGGATTCCGATCCGCAAGTCTGGGTTTGCGCCCCGGCTGCACCATCAGTTGAGAATTCAGTTTCATTGCGATCTCCGGTTTTGAGTGTCAGGGTGAAATAGAGTCTGATCATAGCGCAGGTGCATGCAGGGGGAAAAGCGCAGAGTTGGTTTGGGGGGCTGTTGAGAAAGCGGGCTGACTCGTTGTATGCTTAGGTTCCTGCTGCACGTAAACCCAATGGCAATGCCATTGGCTGCAGGATTGGCGAATCATTCGGAAAGATCGGTGCGTTTTTGATTCAGGGAAAGGAAATCATCCATGAGTAAATACAAAATCGGCTGGCTGCCCGGCGACGGCGTCGGTGTGGAAATATTGCAGGCTACCCGGATTGTGCTTGACGAACTGGCTTTCGATGCCGAGTACATCCATGGAGATATCGGCTGGGAGTTCTGGAAAGGGGAAGGGGACCCGCTTCCGCAGCGCACCATCGACCTCATCCAGAAGGTTGATGCCACGTTGTTCGGCGCCGTCACTTCCAAACCGATCAAGGCATCCGAAGCCGAGCTGGCCCCTGAGCTGAAGGGGAAGGGATTCGTCTATCGCTCGCCCATTGTGCGCATGCGCCAGCTTTTTGATCTGTATGTCTGTTTCCGGCCCTGCAAGGCGTATGCAGGGAATTCGCTCAACTATAAAGAGGGCATCGACCTGGTGGTATTCCGCGAGAACACCGAGGACCTGTATGCCGGCGTGGAATTTGCCAGCGTGCCTGCCGAGCTGGCATCCCTGCTCTCCAGGCTCTCCAAATCCTTCGCACCCTTCCAGGCGCTGGCCTCGGATCAATATGCAATATCCTGCAAGATCAACACCCGCAACGGCTCGGAGCGGATTGTGCGCGCCGCTTTCGAATACGCGCGCAAGAATCGCAGGAAGAAGGTGACCGTCGTGCACAAAGCCAACGTCGTGCGCGCCACCGACGGCCTGTTTCTCGAGACGGCGCGTGCAGTCGCCAAAGAATATCCTGAAATCGCCAACGATGACGCCAACATCGACGCGATGACGATGTGGCTGCTCAAGAATCCATTCAGCTACGATGTTCTCGTGGCCCCGAACCTCTACGGCGATATCGTGTCGGACCTCTGCGCCCAGATGGTCGGTGGCCTGGGCTTCGGCTGCTCGGGAAACATCGGCGACCGCATCGCCGTGTTCGAGCCCACGCACGGATCCGCCCCGAAATACGCCGGGCTGCTCAAGGTGAATCCGATTGCCACCATTCTTGCAGCCAGACTGATGCTCGAATGGCTGGGGGAGACCGCCAAGGCGCAGCAACTGGAAACTGCCGTCGCGGCCGTGATCCAGGAGGGCAAGGCGAAAACCTATGACATGGGCGGCAGCAGCACCACCATCGAGATGGCGAAAGCAATTGCCCGCAAGCTGTCTTCAGCGAAAGCAGGAGCATAAGGGCAAGGGCAAAGGGATCACAGGAACACTATCCGGAGTCTCTCGACAGAAACTGGATTATCTGAAATTCAATAAAGAAACGAGGATCTGCATATGGGAATGACGATTGTGGAAAAGATTCTCGCGCGCGCGACCGGAAGGCCGAAGGTCGCGGCCGGGGAAGTGGTGGAGCCGGTGGTGGACCTGGCGATGTCGCATGAGAACGCCGCCCTGGTAATCAACCAGTTTCTGGAGATTTATCAGGGAACCGGGAAGGAACCGAAAATCTGGGATCCCAGCCGGATAGCCATCATTTTCGATCACCGGGTTCCTGCCGAAAGCTCGAAAACGGCCACCAATCAAAAGAAGGTTCGTGATTTTGCCGCCAAGCAGGGGATTACCAGGTTCCACGATATCCGCGGCGATGAGGGGGGCATCTGCCACCAGGTTCTTCCCGAATACGGATACGTGCGGCCGGGGACCGTGGTGGTCGGCACCGACAGTCACACGACAACCCACGGGGCGCTGGGCGCATTTGCATTCGGCATCGGCGCGACCGAAATGGCCAGCGTCTGGACTTTGGGAACGGTGTTGAATCTCGAGGTGCCAGGCACCATCAAGGTGGTGGTTAAAGGGCGCATGAACGAGCTCGTATCGGCCAAGGACCTGATCCTGCACATCATAGGAATCCTAACGGCTCAGGGCGCGAATTTCATGACGATCGAGTTTCATGGGGACACGATCCGCAACCTGTCCACCTCCAGCCGGCTGGTGCTCTGCAACATGTCTGTCGAGGCGGGCGCCACTTCGGGAATCGTCCCCCCGGATGAGGAAACGGTTCGCTACCTGCGCGAAGAAGCCAGGGTTGGCGATGCCTTCGATATGGTCGCCCCCGATGGCGGCGCGGTCTACAGCCGGGTCCTCGAGATCGATGCTTCCGGGCTTTCGCCGCAGATTGCCTGCCCGCATGCGGTGGACAACGTCAAGCCGGTGCAGGAAGTCGCAGGGAAGAAGATTCACCAGATTGTTGTCGGTTCCTGCACGAATGGGCGCCTGGATGACCTGGCCGCGGCGGCCCGGATCCTGAAGGGAAAGAAGGTTGCTCACGGCGTGCGCATGCTGGTCTTCCCGGCATCGTGGCGCATTTACCGGGAGGCGCTCCACGCCGGTTACCTTGCCGATCTGGTGGACGCCGGAGCAGTGATCATGAATCCCGGCTGCGGCTGCTGCCTGGGCGTGCACCAGGGCGCCCTGGCCGACGGCGATGTGGCGCTTTCCACGACCAACCGCAATTTCCCGGGAAGGATGGGAAATCCGAAATCCGAGGTTTACCTTTGCTCTCCTGAAGTTGCCGCGGCCAGCGCCATCGCGGGCGTAATCCGGGATCCGAGATAAGGGGGGATTATGACTTCGAAAGTAGTGATGAGACTCGGTGATGACATTTCCACAGACGCTATATATCCCGGCAGGTTTATGGCGACGGTTTTGCCCGCAGAGACACCGCAATACGCATTCGCCGACTACCCGGAGTTTCGCGCCCTGGTCAAGGATGGGCCGATGCAACCCGGAAGCTTGATCGTGGCCGGTTCGAACTTCGGCTGCGGGTCCTCGCGCGAGCAGGCGGCATCCTGTCTGTGGGGCCACAATCTGGCGGTCGTTGCGCGCGGTTTCGCGCGCATCTTTCTGCAGAATGCGGTGAACCTGGGCTTGCAGGTCGTGACATGTCCTGAGCTCGAGGCTTCCGCGGGTGATGAACTGGAGATCGGCACGGATTCCGTCCGGAACCTGACGACCGGGAAGCAGTTCGCAACTCAGCCGCTGCCGGAGGCGAGGCAGGCGATCATGGAGGCGGGCGGCTTGATTCCGTATACGCGGCAGAGGCTCATGAGCAGGGGATAGACCGTTGTGTGAAGCGCAACGGGAGTTTTTTCTCGTTATCAGCAAGTACTGCGATTCAGGCAGCGGGCATTGCGCGCATGACGGTATATCAGCGAACAGAGCCGCGCGCGTCACGGTATCCTCCCGGCTGTTGGCTTCCATTCCCTGCCGCTTTTTGGCGGGATATCAAGGGCGCAGCTCTTAGCTGGGTATTTGGCCATGAATGTTCGTCACATGAAAACTGCCGTCGGAAAGCTCAGGGATCTGATCCCTGGCTTTGCGGCTGCGGTTTGCCTGATGGCACTGGTGGCGGCTCCCGTCGACGTGTCTTCCGCGCAGCAGGAAACCGTCCGCGTCCAAACCACGCTGGTGCAGGTACCGGTGATTGTGAGCGATCTTCAGGGGGGCTCGGTCCTGGGGTTGAAGGCGGAAGATTTCGTGTTGCGTGACGATGGGATGGTCCGCCCGCCCGCCTTTTTCACTGCATCTTCCGAGCCCCTCAAAGTCGCCCTGGTGCTCGATACCAGCAAGAGTACGGTCACGGTGCTGCCGGGCATCCGGCAGGCTGCCCTGGACTTCGTTTCCCATCTGCGTCCCCAGGACAAAGTGATGGTGGCAGCCTTTGATTTCGATGTCCGCGTCTTGTGCAGGTTTGGAACCGATCTTCAGTACGTGACGCAGGCGCTCCGCAACCTTCAGCCCGGCGATTATGTGGGAACGAAAATGTACGATGCCGTAACCCAGGTTGCCGGCAACTTCTTTGGCTCCGGCCAGGAACGCAAGGCGATGATCCTGCTGACGGACGGCCAGGATTACGGCAGCCGCGCATCCATGGATGGGATAATCCGCACCGTGCTCGATGCCGGGGTGGTGGTCTACCCGGTTTTTTATTCGATCAACCGGCGCGAACTTGCCAAAAAGCTCTTCGGCATCTCGTTACCCAAGTCAAAGGCAGGCAATGAGGAATGGGAGAAAACCGAAAAGGCCGCGGCCGGGATGCTACAGCAACTGGCCGAGGAGTCTGCGGGCGCGCTGTACCGCAGCGATGCGCCCAACCTGAAAAAAGCCTTTTCCCGGATCACTGAGGAACTCCGGCATCAGTATTTGCTCGCCTTCTATCCCGATCCGGCGCGCGTCGACGGGCAGCCGCACGCGATCCGGGTCGAGGTGTCGCGCCCCAATCTCACGATCCGCTTCCGGCGCAGCTATCTGGCCACAAAAAGCGCAAAATAGACGTTCAGGGGCGGCGGAGACGGGCAGGGCCGGAAACGGCAGGGGAATCGAGGTCGAAGAAACGGAGCGGCCAGTCTTTGGCTTCGCCGGCGTAGTCAACTCCTATGCGGGGAGAAGCACCCATTTGCAATTTCCTTCCCCGGATCCGGCCAAAAATGCGCAGGTCGTTGCCTGCGAGCAAGTCCAAGCCGCTGTCTGCCGCGGAAATGCCGAGCGCGCAGCACAGGCGGCCGGGTCCCGAAAGAAGTTTCACCGGGGCCCCGGGCGGCCCCTCGCCGGCCCGCAGGAGCACGGCCTCGGCGATACCTTCCGGCCTGGTGACGACGTTGGCGCAGCAATGCATGCCGTAGACGAAAAACACGTACAGATGTCCGCCTTCCGTATACATCGGCTGAACCCGGCGTGTCCGCCGGCCGCGCCATGTATGGGCTGCCGCATCCTGGCTGCCGAGGTATGCCTCCGTCTCGACGATGCGGCAACCGTACCAGCAGCCCTCGTAAAGCCGCGCGAACCATTTGCCCAGCAGCGCTTTCGCCACGGCCACGGTATTTCGGAGGTAAAAAGAACGCGGGAATTCCCGCAGGCCGAGGGCTTCCGGATCAAAGCGCAGGCTTGGGTCAGGGGCTTTGCGGAGCATGGCGCATTATACCCGAAGAAAGCAGGGGCCGGCGCCTTCCTGCCTGGGCAAAACCTCGAGGCAAAAAAACGACGCAAATAGGCCGCGCAACTCTTACGTGTGAAGATACCGGGATTCTGAAACGGATGGGATTTCGACAAGGACAGAGGGGCGGGTGAATAACCCGCCCCTCCGGGCATTACTTATTTTCCGGCTTATGGCAATCGGCGCACTTGGCCGGAACCTTCTTTCCTGCTGCCGCTTCCTTTATGTGGCAGTCAGCACAGGTCCCCTTCTTGGCCGTGGCGTCATGAAACGCCAGCTTGGTAGTGGTCTTCATCGGAGCCGTTGCGGCTTTTGTGTGACAGTCCTGGCAGTTTTCCTGAGGGGCTTTGGCAGCCTTCTCAGGCTTTGAGGCATGGTGGCAGGTCTCACACTTGTCTCCAACGAGCTTTGCGTGCGTGGTGTGGTTGAATTTTACACCCCCCATAGGATTGCCCTTGAGGATAACCACACCTGGCGCCTTGCCCTGAGCTTGCACAACCATGGCGAAGCCAAACGCCCAGATCATTACGGCTACAAATACGGCTACAGCTTTTTTCATCTCTACACCCTCACATTCGTAATTCGTCAGCAACATGCGTCAACGTGAAATGACCCGGAATCCGAAGTAAAAACTCATTCGATCACATCTTTTATCCAATCAAAGAGATGCAATTCTTGCCCTCGAGTTTCCAGGCAATTAGCGGCGCCCATAATACGAAGCTTCTGCCCCCGCAGTCAATAATCAATAACATGTGGGGTCGGGCTTCAGCCCGCCTGAATCGATCCATCGGCCGGCTTGCAGCGGAGCGCGGGCGTCCCGCCCGCAAAGACCGCATTGACCGCGTCCCCTTCGGCCATTCCGCACTTTCTTTGGCCGACAGGGCTTCAATGTTGATCCGCGCCGCAGGCTGGGCGCCTGCGCTACTTTGGCCCCTTCTCGGAAGCGGGTGGGACGCCCGCGCTCCGGCGCAACGCGTTGCCAATCGTTGGACGCCCTCTGAAGCCCGGCTCCACTTGCTTGCAAGGACCTTTGTCCCGCATCAACTTCGGAATCCTGGTTGATACGGGAAAAATTCCCTGATCCTGTGCCGTCCCCTCTTACCTTCGATTTCCATATCTAATTCACAGGCAATGACATGCGTCATTTCTTCCGCTGGCATGGCAATTGCCTATGTGAGGGTGACATTGGCCGGAGTGAATCCGGCGGGAGGAAGATCAATGAAAAGCGGCATGCAGGTAATTTCGGTTGGGATCCTGGCGGTTTTGCTGATATTCGGAACAGCTTCTCTTGCCCAGGAAAGATCCGGGAACAGCATTACTCAAATTGAATCCGGTCAGAAAATGAAGGTGTCGGGTCTGATCGTCAGCCGGGATGCCGGCGGTTTTGTGCTGCGCAGCGGGGGCGGCTGGGACGTGGCGGTGAAGCTGACTCCCGCTACTTCCATCAAGGAAAAGAAGGCGAATCCGTTCCGCGACTCGCGCGCCTATCTGCCGGAGCAACTGGTGCGCGGCCTGAACGTGGAAGTGGAAGGCATTGGCGATGCCGGCGGCGCCCTGAGCGCAAAGAGCGTGAAGTTCACGGAAACCGAACACAGGATTGCCAGTTCCGTGGAATCGCGCGTCACGCCGCTGGAAGGGCGGATGAGCGACAACGAGGGGAGATTGACGCGCAGCGAGGAAAACGCCCGGCACCTGTCGGGGCAGGTTGAAGAGCTCAGAGAAGTCGCCAGCGCCGCTCGGGGCGGCGCGAAAACAGCCCAGGAAACCGCGGATTCCGCCGTTTCGGGGGTGAATGCCGCAAATGAGCGGATTGCATCCGTGGACCAGGCCACGAACGCCCGCATCACGGCCATGGACGACTATGCAGTCAGGAACTCCATGGTGGTGCACTTCAAATTGGGGAGCAACACATTGACTCCTGAAGCCAAAGTCCAGCTGGATCAGCTCACCAGGGAAGCGCAGGCCCAAAAAGGCTATGTGATCGAAGTGACCGGCTTCGCCTCCTCGGACGGCAATGAAGCCTACAACCGAGTGCTGAGCCAGCGCCGGGCTGATGCCGTGGTGCAATATCTGGCGGACAATCTGATTCCGCTGCGCCGGATCGTGACGCCGTATGGATTCGGGGAAAAGATGCCGGCGGCGGACAACACTACCCGTGCGGGCCGCGAAGAAAACCGCCGGGTCGAAGTGAAAATCCTGGTCAGCCAGGGGATTGCCGGCGGCGAATCGCGGGGAAGCGTTGCCGACCGCACGCAGAAGTAGCATTGCAGGGCGGAGGGCGTTCCGCCGTCGATCGCAAAAACAACGCCACGGATTGCACGGATTAACACTGATTCAAAGACGTTTTGATGGATCTGTGGAATCCGTGGAATCCGTGGCGTTTTTCTTTTAAACCTCGTCGGCGGAACGCAGGGCGCCTCAGCGCGGGATTAGGGCAAGGTTAAGACGGTTGTAGCCGGGGGCGACTGCGGCTATAATCCGTCGTCATCAGGCAACCAATCCCGAGGAGGAGTCCACGATGAAGTTCAGAACCATCTGCGCCGCCGCAAGCGTTGCGCTCTTGCTGGCATTTGCGGCATTTTCCCAGCAAAATCCAAAGACCGCCGACGACAAGCTGTTGGAGAAAGCGCGTGCGATCCACGAGCGCGCGATCAGCATCGATACCCACGTCGACATTCCCGGAAGCAACTATGATCCCGGCGAAAATTCTCCCCCCAACCGCAAATGCACTCTTCCCAAGATGGAGAAGGGAGGCCTCAAGGGGGTCTTTCTTGCGGTCTATGTCGGCCAGAATCCACAACTGACTCCCGACACCTACGCTGCGGCCTACAAACAGGCCATCGCCAAGTTCGAAGCAGCCCACAACGTCGCCGAGAAACTCTATCCGGACCGCTGCGCGATCGCCACGACGCCGGACGAGGTCAGGAAGATTGCGAAGACCGGCAAGCGCGTGCTGATGATCGGCATCGAAAACGGTTTTGTGATCGGCACGGACCTTTCCCTGATCAGGAAATATTATGACCTGGGCGCCCGCTATATCACCCTGAGCCATGGCGGCGACAACCAGATCTGCGACTCGGCAACCAACACCAAGCAGCTCAACAAGGGGCTATCGCCTTTTGGGGAACAGGTCGTTGCCGAAATGAACCGGCTGGGGATCATGATCGACGTTTCGCACATCGCGGAAAAGTCCTTCTGGGATGTGATCAAGGTCAGCAAAGCACCCATCATCGCTTCGCACAGCGGCTGTGCCGGCCTCACCCCAAATCCGCGCAACCTCACCGATGAACAGTTGAAAGCTCTGGCAAAAAATGGCGGCGTGATCCAGGTTGTCGCCCTGGGCAGTTATCTGGAAAATCCCGCGCGCACTCAGATACTCACGAAGCTGCGCACCGAACTGGGAATCGTAAATTTCCGGCAAATGACGGCGGAGCAGCGGGCGGCGTACGAAGAGCGCGTCAAGAAAGAAGTCGATCCGAAGTTCCCACCGGTCAGCATCATCGATTTTGTGAACCATATCGATCATGCGGTCAAGGTGGCGGGGATCGATCATGTCGGTGTCGGCACCGATTTTGACGGCGGCGGCGGTGTCCCCGGATTCAACGACCATTCCGAGGCACTCAACGTGACGGTGGAGTTGGTAAAGCGCGGCTATTCGGAGAAGGACATCGACAAGATCTGGGGCGGCAACCTGCTCCGCGTCTGGAGCGAAGTCGAGAAAAAAGCCTCCGCCCCGGAGAAATCAAAATAAAAAAACGCCACGGATTCCACGGATTCCACGGATCTGTAACAAGATGCTCGATCAGGTACGGAGGTCGCCAGGGTTTTGGAATCAGTGAAATCCTTGGAATCCGTGGCGTTTTTGTTTCTTAGTCCAGTTCGCCCTGTTTGCGCGCCAACTCTGCTATATTGAACCCGTGAAAACGAACATCGACCAGATTGCCGCCCGCATCGCCGCGCTGCGCAAGGACATCGAGTACCATAACTATCGCTACTACGTCGAAAACGATCCCGTCATCAGCGATGAGGAATATGACCGCCTGTTCCGCGAACTGCGCGCATTGGAGCAGGAACACCCGGAACTGGCAGCCCCCGATTCCCCGACTCAAAGGGTAGGGGCCGAACCGCAGGAGCGGTTTCAGAAGGTCGGGCACCTGCGTCCGATGCTCAGTCTCGCCAATGCCTTCGACGAAGAGGAATTGCGCGCATTCGACAAGCGGATCCGCAATCTCCTGGAAACCGGCGCTGTGGACTATGTCACGGAACTCAAGATCGACGGCAATGCCGTCGCCCTGACCTATGAAGAGGGCGCATTCGCGCGTGGCGCAACCCGGGGCAACGGCCTGGTGGGAGAAGATGTCACCGCCAACCTGAAAACCATCCGTGCCATCCCTCTTCGCCTGCGCATGAAAGGCGCCGTGCCGCGGCGCGTGGAAATCCGGGGCGAGGCCTACCTGCCGATTTCCGCCTTCAACCGCATCAACCGGGAAAGGGAAGCGGCCGGCGAGAATCTCTTCGCGAATCCGCGCAATGCGGCCGCAGGCGCGTTGCGGCAACTCGATCCGCGGATCACGGCTGCGCGCCCGCTGGCTTTCTTCGCGTATTCCATCGGATATATCGAAGGACTGGACCTGGAAACTCAAGAGGAGGCGCTCGAACAGCTGCGTGACTGGGGCTTCCCGGTCAACGGCAATTACCATCATCAGCAAACCATCGAAGATGTCATACGGTTTTGCGGCGCCTGGCAGGAAAAACGGGACTCACTCGATTATGAAATTGACGGCGTAGTGGTGAAGGTCAATAACCTGGGGTATCAGGAACGCCTGGGCGTGGTCAGCCGCGACCCGCGCTGGGCCGTAGCCTATAAATTCCCCGGGAAGCTCGCGGCCACGCGCCTGCTCGAAATCAGGATCAACGTCGGGCGCACCGGCGCCCTGAATCCCTTTGCCGTGCTCGAACCCGTGCAGCTCTCCGGCGTCACCATCCGCACCGCCACGCTCCACAACGAAGACGATATCCGCCGCAAGGACATCCGCGAAGGCGACTGGGTGATCATCAAGCGAGCGGGCGACGTCATCCCCCAGGTGGTCGGGCCGGTGAGGGAGAAGAGAACCGGCTCGGAGCGTGAATTCCAATATCCTTCCCGGTGCCCTTCCTGTCAGGAACCGGTGAAACGCGAACCGGGCGACGCCATGGCATATTGCCTGAATGGCCTGTGTCCCGCACAGCGCCTGGAGTCCTTGATCCACTTTGTAGGCCAGGGCGCCATGGATATCCGCGGCCTGGGCCCGCGGACGATTGAAAAACTCCTCGAAATGAAACTGATCGCGGATGCGGCGGACCTGTACAACCTGACGGCTGCACAGGTGGCGCTCCTGCCCAATTTCAAGGAAAAGTCAATTGCCAATCTTCTGGCAGGCATTGAAGCGAGCAAATCCCGGCCCTTCAGCCGGGTGCTGTTTGCTCTCGGCATCCGCCATGTGGGAGAAGGCATCGCCGAATTGCTGGTTTCCGGCTTCGGCGACATAGAATCTTTGATTGCCGCCACCGAGGAGCAGATCTCCGGAGTCCAGGGGATCGGCCCCGAGATCGCCCACAGTGTCCGTAGCTTTTTTGATCTGGAAACAAGCCGCGCATTGGTCGGGAGATTGAAGGCCGCCGGCCTGCAATTCGTCTGCGAAAAAAAGACCGCCGGCGCCGGGCCGTTTGCAGGCCTGAGCTTCGTGATCACGGGAACGCTTCCGTCCATGAGCCGGAAGGAGGCCGGCGAATTCATCGAGAAAAAGGGCGGCAAAGTGGTGTCCGCGGTATCTTCGAAGACCAGTTACCTGGTCATCGGCGCGGATCCCGGCTCCAAGCTCGCCAAGGCCCGTGAGCTTGGCGTCCCGCAGATTACCGAGGAGGAACTGCTGGCAAAGGGATCCGAGGCGGAAAAATGAAGGATTTCGCAACCGACGCCGGTCCGGGTGAAAAGACCGATCCAGGCTTTCCCTCTGACCGCGGGCCGAAGCCCGATGTCCAGGTTCCGAACGTCCGGGTGATTGCGCTGCTCAGTCTCGGCCACTTGATCGTGGACACCACTCAAGGCGGATTACCCGCAATCCTTCCATTCCTGAAAACCGCACTCGGTCTTTCCTATGCCGCGGTGGGCGTGCTCGTGCTGGTTGCCAACCTGACCTCGTCGGTCATTCAACCGGCTTTTGGATATCTGGCCGACCGGCAATCGAGACGCTGGATGCTGCCTGTTTCCGTAACGCTTGCGGCATGCGGAATGTCCATGGTCGGTGTCGCCCGGGCCTATTGGATTGTGCTTCTGCTTCTGATCATCACCGGGATGGGTGTGGCATCTTTTCACCCGGAGGCCTACCGGACGGCCGGCAGCGTCGCCGGAGCAAGGCGGGCCACCGCCATATCGTGGTTTTCAGTCGGCGGCAACGCGGGAACCGCGCTTGGGCCGCCGGTCATGGCCGCCTTGATAGCCGCATACGGATTGTCCGGCAGTGTCGGGATGTTGTTGCCCGGCATCCTGATGGCCGGGCTGTTCCTGTGGATTCTCCCTTCCATGACTCTGCCCAAGACAAACCTCGCGGCCCGCACGATGGCAGTGCACAGAATGCAAAAGCAGCCCGGAGCGATTTTGTTGCTGATCCTGGTGGTTGCGCTTCGTTCCTGGGCTCATCTGGGATTTACCACCTTCATTCCGTTTTACTATGTCGACTACATGAAGGCTGATCCGCGCGGCGTCGGCGTACCGCTGTTCGTGTTTCTCGGCGTCGGCGCTCTGGGCACGGTGATCGGCGGGCCGCTGGCGGACCGCTGGGGAGCGCGCAGATTCATGCTGTGGGGTTTCCTTGCCGCAGCGCCGCTGGGCGTTCTGTTTCTGCTCACGCGGGGCGCCATAGCGCTCGTATTTCTTGGGCTTTTCGGCGGTGTGCTGGTTTCGACCTTCACCATTTCCGTTGTGCTCGGTCAGAGTTATCTCCCCGGAAATGCTGGATTGGCGTCGGGATTGATTGTGGGCTTCGCCATCGGGACGGGAGGAGTCGCGGCCGCGCTGCTCGGCTGGCTCGCCGATCACTTCGGGCTGCTCGTCGTTCTCTGGATTGCCGCCCTGACTCCGCTGGCCTGTTTTGCCGCCGCCCTTTTCCTCCCCGCCGCCCGCGATTCATAAATCGGGGACGTCCCTGATTTTCCTGGCTTTCGTGCATTTCGTGGTTGCATTGAAAAATCGAATTTTGTGCCGGCGCCATCGGGTCACGACTTACTGATCAGTTCACTAGACCGTTATGTGTGGCGTTACGAGAATCTTGTTCTCGTAATAAGCAAGGACTGCGATTCAGACAGTGGGGATTGCACGTATGATGGCGTACAAGCGAAAAGAGCCGCGCGCGTCAGCATCGCCCATTACAGCGGCAGGCAGGAATCCCTGCAGGAGAGAATGCAGAAATACATCCCCGGCTGCTCCGAGCCCAGGCGCCTGGGTCCGGAAGAGAAAGGAAAGTGAGTCGGCCTCCGGACTCAGCAGATGCGGGGCAGTTGTTCGCCGCTCAGCATGTCCACGATGCGGCCGGCGCCGATGCTGCTGCGCATGGTGACGAGTTTTGCGGGATCCTGGCTCACCGTACCGATCAGACTTGCGCCGGCCCCGAGCGGTTGGGAGCGCATCCAGGCGAGAGCGCGCCCCGCGTCGCCGGCAGCCACAAAAGCGACAAAACGCCCTTCGTTGGCCACATACAGCGGATCGAAACCAAGGATCTCACACGCGCCCCGAACATCGTCGCGCACGGGAATGGCCGGTTCGTGAATCCCGATGTGCACGCCGGCTGCCTCCGCAATCTCCACGAGCGCACTCGCCAGCCCCCCGCGCGTGAGGTCGCGCATACAGTGGATTTCAATCCCCGCTTCGATCAGTCCCAGGGTCATTCCGGCGAGCGGTGCGCAATCACTTTCAATCGTGGTCTCGAATTCCAGGCCTTCCCGCACCGCCATGATCGCGATGCCGTGACGACCGATATCGCCGCTCAGCAGGATGGCATCTCCCGGCCTCACGCTGGCCGGCAGGATCGGGCGCTCTGCCTGCACGATACCGATTCCGGAGGTATTGATGTACAAGCCATCCCCCTTGCCACGATCGACGACCTTAGTGTCTCCGGCCACCAAATGTACGCCGGCTTCTTTCGCCGCGCGGCTCATCGACTCCACCACCCGGCGCAGGGACGCCATTGGGAATCCTTCCTCCAGTATGAAGCCGGCGCTCAGGCAAAGCGGACGCGCGCCGCACATGGCCAGGTCGTTGACTGTGCCGTTGACGGCAAGGGTGCCGATATCGCCCCCCGGGAAAAAAATCGGGCGCACCACATAGGAATCGGTGGTAAAAGCGAGCCTGCCGCTGCCGAAATCCACCACCGCGCCGTCGTGGCGCGATGCCAGCGACGGATTCCGGAAGGCAGGAAGAAATACCGTCTCGATCAGCTGATGGGTCAGCCTGCCGCCGCCGCCGTGCGCTAGGGTCACGTGCGCGTATTGGTCGATCGGAATCGGGCATTGGAACTCGGGAGGATCCTGTTTCATGCTCTTCTCCAAACCCGCCGGTCAGTGCGGCTTGACTTTGCGGTAGCGATAGTAGGCGGCACAAGCCCCCTCGGTCGAAACCATGGTGGCCCCCAGCGGATGCTCCGGCGTGCACCCGCCGCCGAATGCGGGACAGTCGTGAGGTTTTTTTATGCCCTGCAGGACGAGCCCGCTGATGCACTCCGATGGCTCCTCCACTACATGGGAGGCCACGCCAAAGCGCGTTTCCGCGTCAAATGCCGCATACGCGGGTTTCAGCCCCAGGCCGCTGGCGGGAATCTCGCCGAGGCCCCGCCATTTGCGCGGCACAACTTCGAATACCTCGGCGATCAAGTCGATGGCGCGCCGGTTGCCGGTCCTGCTCACCGCGCGCGTGTACTGGTTTTCGACTTCGGCCCGGCCTTCCTCGAGTTGCCGGACCGTCATATAGATGCCCTGCAGGATGTCCAGCGGTTCGAATCCCGTCACCGTGATCGGGACTCGGTACTTCCTCGCGATCGGTTCGTATTCTGAATAACCCATGACCGCGCACACATGGCCGGCCGCAAGAAATCCGCGCACGAGATTCGCAGGCGAGGAAAGAATGGCCTCGATGGCCGGCGGCACCAGCACGTGGGACACCAGAAGCGAAAAGTTGCCTGCGCCCTGCCGCGCCGCCTGGTAAACGGCCATCGCATTGGCCGGCGCCGTGGTCTCGAAGCCGACGGCAAAAAACACCACCTGCCTTTCGGGATGGTCGCGCGCCAGTTTCAGGGCATCGAGCGGAGAATACACGATGCGGACATCCCCGCCCTGCGCTTTTATGGTCAGAAGATCCTTGCACTTGCCCGGTACGCGCAGCATGTCGCCGAAAGAACAGAAGATCACTCCCGGAACGGCTGCGATCTCGAGCGCTTTTTCGATCAGTTCCACAGGCGTGACGCATACGGGGCAGCCCGGCCCGTGCACGAGAGTCACTTCCGGCGGCAAGAGCTCATCGACTCCGAAGCGCACGATCGCATGCGTCTGGCCGCCGCAGATTTCCATGATGGTCCAGGGCCTGGTAATGATGCGCCGGATCGCACGCGCGTATCCTTGCGCTGCCCCGGGATTGCGGTATTCATCAATGAATTTCATGTCGTCTCATTGCCGTCGAGCTCCGCGAGCTCGTCCATCTGACGCAGATACTCAAACACCTGATTAGCTTCGGCCTCATCGATCGTGTTGATTGCAAAGCCCACATGCACCAGCACGTAATCTCCGATTTTTGCCTCGGGGACATAGGCGAGGCTCACCTGTTTCACCACACCGCTGAAATCCACCCTCCCGCACCGCAGGATCGGGTCCTCACCTTCGATGCTGATGATTTTGCCGGGGACTGCCAGGCACATGCTATTCACTCCTTTGCCGGGAACGCAGAGCGGCGACGACCTGGCCGACCGCGATCCCTCCGTCATTGGGAGGAATGCGCTGGTGCCAATAGGGCCTGAAACCCTCGGCTTCAAGCCGCCTGACCGTACGTTCGGTTAATAATTTGTTCTGGAAACAGCCGCCCGAAAGCGCGACGCGTTCGATTTCGAGCTTGCGGGCAACGGCCACGATCATTTCCGCCAGGGTCCGATGGAATCGCCCCGAGATGAGGCCGGCCGGACGGCCGGTTTTCATGTCCGCGAGCAGCGCGTGAATTGCCAGTTCCCAGTCCACCAGGATCAACTCCGAATCACCTGTGCCTTTGCCCATATTCAATGTGAAAGGGTAGGCATCTTCGCCTTCGTCGCCCGTCGCCGAAAACTCGAGTTCCATCGCCGCCTGGCCTTCGAAGCCGGCCTCGAGGCGCAGTCCGAGAATCGCCGCCACTGCGTCGAAGAGCCGCCCGGCACTCGACGTTACCGGGGAGTTCAATCCCCGGGCAAGCATTTTCCGCAACACTCCGGTTTCCGCTGCGCTGAAGGCTTCCAGCACAGCCAGATCCCCACGCTCGAACAAGACGTCGCCGAAGATCTCATATAATACTCCAAGCGCGCTCCTGCGCGGCTGCTTGATCGCCTGGTCGCCGCCCGGCAGCCTGAAGGTGCGCAGGCAGGCAACCCGCCGGAATGACGAGTGATCGACAAGGAGAAACTCGCCGCCCCAAAGGGTGCCGTCGAGCCCATAACCGGTGCCATCCCAGGATACGCCGAGCACCGGATCCTCAAGTTCGTTTTCCGCCATGCAGGCCGCAATGTGAGCGTAATGATGCTGCACGCCGATCACGGTGCAATCGGATGAACGGGCGAACCTGGTCGACAGATAGTCCGGATGAAGATCCGATGCCACGATCTCAGAATTTACTTCAAAAAGCTTATGAAAACTCTCAATTACATTACAAAAAGCTGCGTGGGCTTCCGGGGTCTCCAGATCTCCGATATGTTGGCTGACAAAGACGTTCTCATGGATGGCAAGTGCGATTGTATTCTTGAGGTGCGCGCCGACCGCCAGGATCGGGGGAGCCTGCTGGTTGAGGCGCAGGGGCAAGGGCGCATAGCCGCGCGCCCTGCGCAGCACCAGTTCACGGTCCAGGATGATCCGGACGATTGAATCGTCCACGTGCCGCACGATGGGGCGGTTATGAACGAGGAACAGGTCTGCGATGCCGCCAAGTCTTTGAAGCGCTTCCTGTTCGCCGGTGCAGATCGGCTCATCCGAAAGATTGCCGCTGGTGGCGACGACGGGGAAATTCAATTCCCGCATGAACAGGTGGTGCATGGGGGTCGCCGGCAGCATGATCCCGAGATAGGGATTTCCGGGGGCGACCGACGGAGCGATGCGCGCCTCGCGGCTGTTGCGCGCGAGCAGCACGATGGGTGCTTCCGGAGAATCGAGCAGGCGCTCCTCGAGCCTGGAAACGCCGCAGTCCTGCCGGACACTTTCCAAGCCGGGGTAGAGGAGCGCGAGCGGCTTTTGCTCGCGCCGCTTGCGGGCACGCAGGCGCACGACGGCTTCATGATTGCGTGCGTCCACGATCAGATGAAAACCGCCCAACCCCTTGAGTGCGACGATCCCGCCCGTCCGCACCGCGGCGGCTGCATCCATCAGCGCCCGGTCGCCGGCGGCCAGGGCCCGGCCGGAGGGATCCCACAGTTCGAGGTGCGGGCCGCACGCGGGGCAGGCTGTGGGCTGCGCGTGAAAGCGGCGGTCGAGGGGATCCTCATACTCACGCCGGCATTCTTTGCACATCGCGAAACGCTTCATCGACGTATTGCAGCGATCGTAAGGGAGCGCTTCGATGATGGTGAATCGCGGGCCGCAGTGGGTGCAATTCGTAAACGGATAGCGATAGCGGCGGTTTGCCGGATCCAGAATGTCGGCGAGGCAATCCGGGCAGGTAGCGATGTCGGGCAGCACCAGCGTACTGGGGGCGCCTGCCGAGATGCTGGCGCGGATCTCAAAGCCCGCAAACGCCACCGGATCGAGATACGAGAATTCCAGGCTCTGGATAAAGGCGTGAGCAGGCTTTTCGGACTGCAGCCGCAGCAGGAAGGTCTCGAGCAGGGATCTTTCGCCCTGCACCTCGATGAACACGCCGGCGCCGGAGTTCATGACCCAGCCGCGGAGGCTCAATTCCGTTGCCATGCGGTAGACGAACGGTCTGAAGCCGACTCCCTGGACGGCGCCGCGACAGACGATGTAGGCCCTTTGGATCACGGTTTGCGCGCGCCCTTTTCCATCAACCAGCCGCACCAGCCGTCAATGCCGGCGCCCGACGTGCAGGAGGTTTCGAAGACCTTCAAATGTGGATTGATCTGAAGAGCGTTGCTCTTCAGAACGCCGAGATCGCAGTTGACATAAGGGATCAGGTCAATCTTGTTGATGAGCAGGACGGTGGCGTTGCGGAACATGCCCGGGTATTTCAACGGCTTGTCGTCCCCCTCGGCGGTGCTCAGGACCACCACCTTGACCGATTCTCCGAGATCAAAATTGGCCGGGCACACCAGGTTGCCGACATTTTCGATAATGAGAAGGTCGACCTGGCCGAGGTCCATTTGCGAGAGGGCCTCCTGGACCAGTCTGGCTTCCAGGTGGCACCCCCCGTTGGTTACGATCTGAATAACCGGCACGTTGTACCTTGCGACGCGCCGGGCGTCGAAATCCGTCTGCACATCGCCTTCGATGACGCCGACTCTGAGGCCGGATCCCAACCGCTCCAACGTACGCTCGACGATGCTGGTCTTGCCCGCGCCGGGCGAACTGACGAGGTTCAGAGAGAAGAGCCCGTGCTGTTGAAGGAGCGCGCGATTCTGGCGCGCAATCTCATCGTTCTTTTCCAGCAGCTTGCGTTCGATTGTGATGATGCTCATGCGCCCTCCGCCTGCGGGTCCGACAACTCGATTTCAACGACCTGCAACTCCGTCCCGGATATCAGGGCCAAATCGGCGCTGCCGCACCCGGGACATAGAAAGGCGGCCCCTTCGACCGCAAAGACCAGGTTGCACGCCGTACACCTGGATTGCACGGGAGTCTGCTCGATATCGAGACGCGCGTTTTCGAACTGCGTGCCTCCCACGATCGCTCCAAAACAGAAATCGAGCGAGTCTGCGACAATTCCGGCGAGCGGGCCAACCCGGATCCTCACAAGGCGGACATCTCCGGACCGCTCCGCCGGGACATATTGCCCGATGATGTCCACGATATTCTGGGCAATCGACAGCTCGTGCATGCCTGCCCTTCTCGGTCTCTCAAAAATCCCTGTGTTTTCCCAGTGCCATTTTTTTCTCTGTTATGGAGCCGCGTCCAAGGATTTCCGCACAGGCTGCCTTTCTCCTGACTACTGACTCCTGACTCCTTCGACTAGAAACTGCTCGCCCAGTCCGGAGAAGGATTGAGGCAAAAGCCGCACCAGGAGATATAAGGTTACATGCTACCATGCCCGCTCGCGCCTGAGAATCCGATTGCCGCCGCTCCCAGGATCTGAGCCTTTGAGGTTGACCGGCTCTGCAGTATACTTCTGATCGTTCCGCGTGTGCGGTGTTTTCATGCGGCCGGCACGGAGATTCATATCCAGAACAGGGGAGCGAAGGATCAGATGAAGATGCGATCGCTGTATTTATGGATTCTTGCATTTGTCCTGGTGGCGTTTGCTGCCATTTACCAGAGAATGACCGGACCGACCTACCCTGTGCGAGGGAGCATCCAGGTTGGTGGCAACGACATCCGCTTCAGGTTGCTGACCAGCTCGGACAGCGCGGGAGATGCGGAAATCAGACTGGCGGTTCCTGACGAAAAGGTGACCGGAACCGTGGAGTTCCAACGATTCAAAAGCAGCGATCCGTGGACGCGGACCGGCCTCACCCGCCAGGGAAGCGATCTCGTGGCGCAGATTCCTCATCAGCCCATGGCGGGCAAGGTGGCCTATAAGATATCCCTGCACGCCGGGTCCGAGACTCTTGCACTTACGGCTGAGCCGGTAGTCCTGCGGTTCAAGGGGCAGGTTCCCTTGTACCTCTTGTACCCGCACATTGTTCTGATGTTTCTGGCCATGCTTTATTCGACCCGGGCAGGCCTTGAGGCGCTGCTGAAACGGCAGGATACCCGCCGGCTGGCATTTTGGACGGTCGTGACGCTGGCTCTTGGCGGCCTTATCCTCGGCGCCGTCGTCCAGAGATTCGCTTTTGGCGCGTATTGGACAGGCTGGCCGCTTGGCCAGGATCTGACCGACAATAAGACCCTGGCATCCTTTCTGATCTGGGTAATCGCCCTCTGGCGCATCCGCAAAAATCCGCATGCGACCGGCTGGGCGGTCGCGGCAGCGGTTGTCCTCTTCCTGGTATATATGATTCCTCACAGTGTCCTGGGCTCGGAATTGGACTACACGGCGCCGGCAGCCAAGTAGGGACGCTTATGTCCGTTGTGTGATACCGGTCACCTTGTGGGTCGTAATCTTCGACCTGGCAAATGCCGATAATTGTGGTCGTGAGACAAAGAATTCAGCGAGACACTGACCGCAGCCTCTGCGCCGATCTGATCAAGATTGTCTGGACCGATGCCGCAGGCAAAAAGCAGAAGGAGGTTGGCACCCTGGAAGACATCTCCCGCGGCGGCGCCTGCCTTCAGCTGGAGCGGCCGATACCGGTCGACACTTCGATATCGATTCTCTACCCCAGCGGCCGCTATCATGGCCGGATCCGATACTGCTATTTCCAACACACCGGCTATTTCCTGGGCATACAATTCGACCCCGGTTATGAGTGGTCCAGGGAGCAGTACACCCCGTCCCACCTGCTGGATTTGTCCTCGATTTCAGCTAAACAAAAGTGACCGTTTCCGGCCTTGAAGATGTGCTGATGCGCATCACCTGCCGCAGAAGGCCGTCCCTTCCTTACTGTAGTACTTCGTCAGATCTTCGGGTTCTTTATAAGGGCGCAGCCCTTGGCGGGTGGCACAGGGATGCGAGAAATGAATGCGTTTTGCAGGCTTTTTGTTTTAGAGTTACTCCATGAGCGATTCAGGGCATAAGCTGAGATTTGTCGATGCCGCGGTTCATGTGCGTTATGCGGAGACCGACCAGATGGGGATTGTATATTACGCCAACTATCTGGTCTGGTTCGAAGTCGGGAGGGCGGCATGGTGCCGGGCGCGCGGTTTTCGCTACCGCGATCTGGAAGCGGAGCACGGGCGCATGCTGGTGGTTGCAGAGGCGACCTGCCGCTACAAGGCGCCGGCGCGCTACGAGGATGACATCCTCATCCGCACGGCCGCGGCCTCTGCCACGGAAAAGGTCATCCGTTTCCACTATGAGGTCCGCAATCAGCACACCGGGCAATTGCTGGTCCTTGGAGACACCACCCACGTGGTCACGGATCGCGATCTCCGTCCTGCGCGCCTTCCCGATAAGTTCCTCCAGCTATTCAAGGAGGAAACGTCACCGGAATAGAGGCAGCTGGGAAAACAACGGCGGCGGCGGGGCGGGCTGAAGCCCGCCCCCGGGTGCGCTATTTCTTGACCGTGAAAGGGATGACAAACTGCGTGCTTTCCCACATCAATTTGATGCTGCCTCCGCCCGAAGGATTCCTCTCGACGGCCATCGTGAACTGGCTTGCCGGAGGATCCAGCGCCTGCTTGTCAGCATTGATGCGCGCGAAATCCTGTTTCTCGTCGTAGGTCATTCCCCATTGCCCCAGCTGCTTATTGACGATCAGCTTGGATGGCCCGTTCTCCACCGGAAGGAAGTACAGCGTATAGGCGCCGGCTGGAATTGTCGTCTCCCCCATGGCGATCGGCATCTGGGTAATCAGCAGCGTGGCTTCATCCGCGCCCATGCGCCAAGGCTTATCATAGGGGACCAGGGTTCCCCAGATCTTGCGGATCTGATCGCTCTTCGGGTCCTTCGAAAAAGGCCGGCCGTAAACGACGGTCACGCGGTTGCCGTCGATGACAGCGCTTATGGTTTCGTGCGGACTGACTCGTTTCTGCTGCGCCAATGCAGGCAGGACACATAGGAGGGCAGCCGCAAGGAGCGCGCAAATCACTGTCGCTGCCGCGGAAAACTGAAACGTGAATGCTCTTTTCATGGTTCCTCCCCGATTGAAAGCTATCCGTGTTTGTTGCAGTCGGTGAAACAACCGCTGCAATCCGGCCGTTGATCATTTTGCAGTCGCTGGTAATTCTCATTTTCCCGGTTTCCCAGGAAGGGCCATAATATCAAATTCCGGTGGTTGCCGGAAGGGGGAGGGGAGAACGCGCTTCTGTGCGACGAACCGGATTTGCAGGCGCAGCCCTGGGCTGCTCCTCCAAACGGGGCAGCCGCTTACCAAGTGTTGTCTACTGCGATCCAATTGCGTATAAGGAGCAGGCCCTCGCGGCGAATTGACATCCTGGGTTGCTGCGGTATGATCTTCTGCAAGTGGTGGGATGGTACGCCTTTAAAAACGACGGATCTGAGTGTTGGTGGATTTGCCTATGTTACGACCCATGCCCCGGTTTCCCGAAGTCCAACGAGTATGGCTGATTGCCGGTGTTGCCATGCTCATTATCCTGCTGCACGCAACCGCGCCTGCTCAGCGGAACCTGGCCGGCGCCGCGCGCACCCGGCTCGCGCTGGCGCGGCTGGATTTTCTCGGCAGCGCGCTCATGATCGGCGCGCACCCGGATGACGAGAACACGGGATTGCTTGCTTGGCTGGCCAGGGGCCGCAAGGCCCGGGCCGCATACCTGTGTGCAACCCGGGGCGACGGCGGACAAAACCTGATTGGATCGGAGCAGGGTGAGCTGCTCGGGCTGATCCGGACGCAGGAGCTTCTGGCGGCGCGCAGAATCGACGGCGCCGGGCAGTTCTTTACGCGCGCGATCGATTTCGGCTTTTCCAAGACTGCGGATGAAGCGCTGGCCAAGTGGGATCGCGAAGCGGTCCTGGCGGACCTTGTCTGGGGCATCCGCCGGTTTCGCCCTGATGTCGTGATCATCCAGCACAGTGGCACCCCCGGAGACGGGCACGGGCACCACCAGGCGATCGGCATCCTGGGCCGCGAGGCGTTCGCCGCCGCCGCCGACAAGACGCGTTTTTCCGGGCAGCTGCGCTGGGTCGAGCCGTGGCAAGCCAAGAGGCTGGTCGGCCGCGGCGCCGGTGGGGGCTCCCAGGGAATCACCATCGACACCGGCGAGTTTGATCCGGTGCTCGGCTATTCCTATGGCGAGATTGCCGGCATGAGCCGGAGCATGCATAAGACCCAGGGAATGGGTGCTTCGGAGCAGCGGGGCGCTTCGCGAACCGCGCTGAGCCACGTGGCCGGCTTGCCGGCGGCGGGCGATATTTTTGACGGCATCGACACCTCCTGGAGCCGGCTCCCCGGGGGCGCCGCCGTGGGGAAGATCCTCGATGAGGCCGTCGCTTCCTTCCAACCGGATCATCCGGAAAACACCATTCCCCTGCTCGTGAAAGCCCGGCCGCTGATGGCAGCTATACCAGGCCCGGAGGCCGCGCTCAAGCTCGGCGAGCTTGATGAGGCGATCGCCTTGTGCGCCGGTCTCTGGCTTGACGCCGCCGCCGATCGCTATGCACTGGTTCCCGGCAACACGTTCCAGGTCGGCATCGAGGCCATCAACCGATCCCGCGCCGCGCTGCAGATTGTGGGTGCGGATCTTGAAGGGTTGCCGGGGGAGAACTGGAACGCTTCCGAGCCGGTGAAACTGGCCTACAACGAACCATTCCGTCGATCGTTGAAAGTGAATGTTCCGTCCGATCACCCCTATTCCCAACCCTATTGGCTGCGGCAGCCGGCGCGGGGCAGCATGTATGTCGTGGAGGATCAGCAGATGATCGGCCTTGCCGAAGACCCTGCCATGCTGCGCGCGCGCATCCGGCTCGAAGTGGGTTCCACGCCGGTCAGCCTCGTGCGGCCCGTGATCCGCCGTTACGTCGATCGCGTGGAAGGGGAAACATCCAGAGCGCTGGTGGTTGTCCCGCCGGTCGCCGTGGCCGTGATGGAGCCGGTCTTGATTTTTCCGGACGCGCAAGCGAAAAAGATCGAGGTGCGGGTGAAGAGCAACACGGTTGACGCCTCCGGCGGCCTCAGTCTTCAGGCACCCGCCGGCTGGAGCGTGCAGCCGCCTTCCTTGCCATTCCGGATTGCGGAAGCCGATGAGCAGATGATCCTGTCTTTTACGGTCGCCCCGCCTCAGCGCGCCGGAATGGGAGAGCTCCGGGCCGTCGCGAAAGTGAACGACCGGGAGATTTCTTCCGACATGCAGGTCATTGCCTATGCGGGGCTTCCGGTGCAAACGGTCTTCCCGGCCTCGAATGCGCGGCTCGTCAGGGCTGATATCAACACGCTGGCCCGAAAAATCGGCTACATCATGGGAGCCGGAGACGAAGTGCCGCCCGCCCTGCGCCAGCTCGGGTGCGACGTAACGCTGCTGGGTTCCGATGACCTCGCCGCCGGCGATCTCGCCCGCTTCGATGCGATCGTCACAGGGGTCCGCGCCTACAACGTGCGCAATGACCTGCGCGCCAACCAGAAACGTGTGCTGGACTATGTGCAGCAGGGAGGCGCCCTGATTGTGCAGTACAATGTCGCCGACCGCCGTTCACCAACGGTATTTCAGGGGATCGGACCTTTTCCGCTGCAGATCGGATCGGCGCGCGTCGCCGTCGAGGAGGCGCCGGTGGCAATGCTGAACCCGCGGCACCCGTTGCTCACCGCTCCCAATAAGATCGGCGAGGAGGATTTTCGCGATTGGGTGCAGGAGCGCGGACTGAATTTCCCGTCCCAGTGGGATGCGCACTATGAGGCGGTGCTGGAATCGCACGATCCCGGTGAAGAGCCGCTGCGCGGCGGAACTCTGTATGCCCGCTACGGGAAGGGGGTGTATATCTACACCTCCTATTCGTGGTTCCGGCAGCTGCCGGCGGGCGTTCCCGGCGCATTCCGGATATTCGCGAATATGCTGAGCGCCGCCAAATCGATGAAATAAAAAGGAGTCAGGAGTCAGTAGAAAAATTGCGTTGCGATGAAGCGCGGCCGTTTCACCAAATGCCGCCTGGTTTATGGAGCATGGCGCCGAAGGCGCCTTTGGAGTGCGGCGACTGGTCGCCGCTCTGGATGTCGTGCTGCTGGCCCTGCCAGGCAGCTTGCTGCCTGGAATACTACAAACCGACTTCCGGCCGTGGTCGATGGCGTCCGTGGTTGTGGATCAAGCATCCGGAGTTCTGATAGAAACGAGGCATCAGGGGTTGCATGGACGAACCAAGGCGTTTCCAGCGGACGGATGACAAGGACGAACCGCCGCCTCTGGTGCGCACGTGGCGCCGTCTGTACCTTGCCGTCATTGTTTGGCTCCTCTTCCTTATTCTCGTTTTTTATGGATTCACCAGGAGGTTTGCGCCTTGAGGCTTGCCGACTGGCTGGTTTTGTGCGGGGCGTTGACCTTCGTCGTCGTTTACGGCCTCTGGCGCGGCCGGGGGAGCAACAGCGTCGACAAATACGTTCTCGCCGGCAAGACCATGCCTTGGTATGCCATGGCGTTGTCGATCATGGCAACGCAGGCAAGCGCGGTCACGTTCATTTCCACGACGGGCCAATCCTACGTGGATGGCATGCGGTTTGTGCAGTTCTACTTCGGACTGCCGCTGGCCATGGTGGTGCTCTGTGCCACCGCGGTGCCGGTCTTCCGCCGGGCCAATGTGTATACCGCCTACGAATATCTGGAGCGACGCTTCGACGCCAGGACGAGATCCCTGGTGAGCGTTATTTTTCTGATTCAAAGGGGGCTCGCACTCGGCATCACCCTCTATGCTCCGGCCGTGGTGCTGACAGTGATTCTTGGCTGGCCGGAACAGGTCACGACTCTCGTCATGGGGGCCGTTGCCGTCATGTATACGACCCTCGGCGGCGCCAAGACGGTGGCCTGGTCCGATTTCCAGCAGATGCTGGTCATGACTGCCGGACTTGCGGCGGCGTTGATCGCGGCCGTATGGCTCCTGCCGGCCGGCGTTACGTTTCCGGATGCGGTCACCCTTGCGGGCGCCGCGGGCAGGCTGAACGCCGTGACGCTGAATCTGGATTGGAAAGACCGCTATAACCTCTGGAGCGGCCTGATAGGCGGCATGTTTCTCGCCCTCGCCTATTTCGGCTGCGACCAATCCCAGGTGCAGCGCTATCTGACCGGAAAATCCATCGCGCAGAGCCGTGTGAGCTTGCTGTTTAACGGCATGGCCAAGGTGCCGATGCAATTTTTTATCCTGTTCATCGGCGCCATGGTCTTCGTTTTTCACATCTATGAGAAGCCGCCGCTGCTGTTTCAACGCGCCGAGCTGGCGCGCATCCAGGCTCCCTCCTGGGGTTCCGAGTACGCTCCTGTGGCACAGCGTTACGATGCGGCCTTCGAAAACCGGAAAGCCGCTGCGGACCGGCTGCTCCAGGCACAGCGCGGCGGTGATTTGGCGCTGAGGCAAGAGGCGCTTGGCGAATTCCGCAGCGCGCAGAGCGAAATGGATGCCGCGCGCCGTGAGGGCGTCCGGCTGGTTGAAGCCGCGGGCGGCCAGAAAGACCTGGTCGACACCAATTACATTTTCCTGTCTTTCGTCATCCGATACCTGCCCGCGGGCCTGGTCGGCCTGGTGCTCGCGGTCATATTTGGCGCCACCATGGCCTCTATCTCGGCCGAGATCAACGCCCTGGCCACCGTGACCATGGTCGATCTGTATCGCCGTCACATGCGCGCCGGCGCCTCCGATCGCCATTATCTGCGCATTACACGGGCGGCCACCGTCTTCTGGGGCTGTTATGCCGTCGTCACCGCACAGTTCGTCGGCCGACTCGGCTCGCTGGTTGAGGCGGTCAACGTCCTCGGATCGTTTTTTTACGGCGGCATGCTTGGGGTTTTTGTGCTGGCTTTTTACTTCAAGCGCGTCGGCGCGCGCGGAGCATTTTATGGGGTGCTGGCCGGCGAGGCGGTGATCTTCTCGGCCTACTTCTTCACCAATATCGCTTTCCTCTGGTACAACGTCATCGGCTGTATCGTGGTCGTCGTCACCGGCCTTCTGCTTTCCGGACCGCCACGCCGCGGGTGACGGCGCGATATCGTCGGGGAACGGCAACGCCGCCTTGCCTGTGCAGGCAAGAAACTCAGTGATCTACCTTGCAATCGTGGCGGTGGCGGTTGCCGACTTGGTCGGATCGCTCTCGGATACCACCTTGAGAGTCACCTTTGTCGACGCGGAACTCCCGGCCTCATTCGACACGTAGACCGTCACCTGCCGCGAACCGCCGAATTCTACGGCTGCAAGGCCGTTGAGGAGTTGGACCGTCCATCCCTTGCCTTCCACCGACGCCGACAGCCGATAGATGTCGGATTTCAGATAGGCGTTGGCGTCTGCCGGATGGATTGTCGGATCGGTGTTTGCCGCCGTGCCCGTGTTCTTGAGCGTAAAGACGATCGGAGCATTCGGCTGCGAGGCTTTCTGGCCGTTTCTGGCTTCAAGTGCCGCGCCCCGTTGCTGCGGACCCGAGCCATCAAGGGAGCGGACGGCCAGCGTATAAGAAAGAATCCCGGCCTTGTCTTTCTTGAGATCGATGATGTAAAAATGCAGCCGGTTTGGCGTGTCTTCCCATTCGTAAAAGCCCCCCGAGTTGAGCCCGGCGTGGAAGAGAGCGTCATTGAGCTGGCGGTAGTCGGCGATCGTGCGCATCACTTTCTCGCCGTTCGGCTTGACGTAGTCCACCATGTTGATGTCCTCGGGATGGGCATCAATAACCCAGATGTAACTGTTGAAGCCATTGGGGCCGCCGTTCTGGCCGCGCAGGCTGTCCTTATTCTTGGCGATGAGGACGCCGTTATCCGGGGTGAAGGAATCGTAGCCGATCCGCTGGACGACCTCCATCGTGTACGAACCGTAATTCGGGGTTCCGGGCGACAGCGGATTTGTGGCCGGATCGTCAGGTGGCGTGCGGTCGACTGGCGTGGTGCCGTCCAGCTTTACCATGATGCCGGCGAAAGTGCCGGGAAGCGGATCCACGGCCCGGGCCGTGACCTCCGCCACGGCGAGTCCCGACTTGGCCAATCCGTCCCGGTTCAACTGCAGCAACTGGGACGGGGTAATGAATTTGTTTTCCAGCCTGTTGCGAACCATCAGCCCGGCCGGCATGGCTGCGCCTTGAATCGGAGGCACCACCCAGCGCTTGTGCGGCCCGCCCGGCCCGTTGAAGCAGCCGCGGTCCATCATGTCCCAGGTCCCGGCGGCGACTCGCCGGTACGGCTTTACATAAGGATTGTTGTTGAGGTCGGGAAGGCGGAAAACCAAATGCCCGATCTCATGTGTAATGGTCCCCGAATTCTCTCCCTGCCGCATGGAGGACGACCCCCACTGCTGAGAGCCTGCCAGCCAGCTCGTCCAGGGGACATACCGGGTGGGAATCCAGCGTGGCTTTTCGGGATTGGGATTGCCCCAGTTGGCCGGAATATCTTCCTTCGAGTTGAATTTCATCTCGCCGAATTCCTGCCAGACGCCGGTTTCGTCATAGGTGGCGTACATCCGAAGCACCGCATCGAATTCCTTACGGACATCCTTTCCGACATCTGCCATCCAGAGTGCGTCGCAGTCCGTCTCCATGCGCCCGGCTGCCCGGCTCCCATCGGGGGTCGAGCTCTCCTGGCCCCACTCGTTCAAGCCATAGAACCACAAGGGCTTCGGCATGCGGTAAGGCCCGAAGGCCTTCACCTCGGTGATGCCGGCTTTGCCCCTCGACTGCTCCATCAAATACCCGGTGATTGTCTGCCCGTGATTGACTTTGCTCGGCTTCGTGAAGAAATCGGCGTAGAACTGCGGGACCGGTTCGCGCGGAACCGGGTCGATCTGCGGATTGCCGAAGGGATCCGATCCCTTGGGGCGCGTGATCACGAAGGGTTGGTCCGGAAAGTCGATGGCCACTACCGCGAGGCGGAAGGGGCGCTCCGGCTTGAGTGACGGATCCGCCCAGTTCTTCCCTGGAATGGGACGATAGTCGTCCCAGGTCATGACGTCCTGGTCCTGGACTTTTTGCGGATCGATCGGCGGCAGAGGCTTGGTTCCGGTTTGCCCTGTGATTCCGACGGCGGCAAACAGAAGGATGAAGCCGAAGCCCGCGAGACAGAGAAACGCACGGATCGACCTTTTGTTTAGGTACAATGGGTAAGACATGGATGAATTGCAGTAGGCCATGATTTTCTCCTTCGAATGACATCCAGGTGTATTCGCGGCCCGTCTCTCATAGGCGGTGGAATCCGGACAATCCATCAGGTATCGTCAGTCCATCGCAACGCCTGAGCCGTTGTCCTGGGAGGGTGCGATTATAGAACCGGCGTGCAATCGGTGTCAAAGGATGATCTTTGGTGGCCAGACGCATGATCCTGAAGGCAATGCGATCGGCTTTGAGGTAACATAAGTCAATAAAGAAATGAACGGGTGCAAAGGCGTAATTAAGCTTTCCAAATTATTTTCGAATACTTCCCCACGTATAGTCAAGCGGAATTGAGTTGCACTCAAAACCGCTTCTGCCGCGGGCTGACGTGGTATCATCCGCAAACCGAGGTGTGGAATCCGCCCTGGACGCAAGGCTGAGACTGAGAGAGGACAGGGAACGTTCGTCGAGGTAGGATGCAGGAAATCCGGCATCGTGCCGGATTGAAAATCCACAGGCCAGGGTAAGTGAAAGCAGGAGGCGTGGCCATGGACAGGGCAGGTGATTCTTGAGGATGCCGATTTCTCGCCGATCCGTCTTCAGCTACAGCGCTGGTCTTCTCCTCGTGTTCTTTTGTGCGCTGGCGCCGGCGACGAGTGAAACCACAGCCTCCTTGCAGCGGTACAGCGTTACGGTTCACAAGCATACATTTGCCTTGTGGGCGCGCATTCCTCCGGAACCGCGGGGAGCGGTTCTGTTGCTGCACGGCCGCACCTGGAGCAGCCTGCCCGATTTCGACCTCCAGGTTCCGGGACTTCACAGGTCGGTGCTGGCTTCGCTTGCCGCCCGGGGATTCGCCGCCTATGCACTCGATCAGCGCGGCTATGGCGAGACGCCCAGAGATGCCACCGGCTGGATCACACCTCGTCAGGCAACGAAGGATGCCGCGGCGACTCTCGCCTGGATCGCCGCCCGGCACCCGCTCCTGCCGCGGCCCGCGTTGCTTGGCTGGTCGCTTGGCGCCGCAACGGCCCACCTGGTGGCGGCTTCCTCACCTGCGAATCTCTCCGCCGTGATTCTGTACGGATATGCGCCAGAGCCGGACGCCTCCATTATGGCAGTTGCGGAACCCTCCAGGCCGCCGGCGTACAAAAACACACCGGAGGCGGCCGCCGGCGACTTCATTTCTCCTCAGGTGACTGAAAATGAGGTCGTGCAGGCATTCGTGAAAACGGCGTTGCGCACCGATCCCGTGCACGTAGACTGGAAAGACGAAGAACAATTCCTGTGCGACTCATCGCGCATCAAGCTGCCCGCACTCGTACTTTTCGGCGAGCGCGATCCGAACGTGGAGGAGCGGGGTGCGCAGCGCTTTTTCAGTCACCTGGCTGCAAAAGAAAAGCAGATGGTCATCATTCCCGGAGCCGATCATTGCGCCCACCTGGAAACCACTCACAACGCCTGGGTGAACGCAGTAACGGATTTCCTTGTGCGCCCCGGCGTTCTCACGCCTGCCGATGGGAGGAGAAAGTGACCACGAATGCCAGGCTGCCGGCCGGCACGAGAGTTGCCCTTGTGGGCTTCCCCTCGGATGAAAATTCTTCATTTCTTGGCGGCGCGGCAGAAGCACCGCCGTTGATCCGTGCCGCCTTTTTTTCGGATGCCTCGAATCTCTGGACCGAAAACGGCACTGACCTTGGGTCGGAAGCGCTTCTGGTCGATGCCGGCGACATTGCTTTCATTGAAAACGAAGACAGGTTCTCAGCGATCGAAAACGCTGTCCTGGCTTTGTTGGATCGCAGGTTGCGGCCCATCGCCCTCGGAGGGGATCACGCGATTACCGGCCCGATTGTGAGGGCGATGGCGAAGAGGCATTCCGATCTAACCATTCTTGATTTCGATGCCCATCCGGATCTGTACGAGGAATTTCAGGGCAGCCGCCGTTCTCATGCGTGCCCGTTTGCGAGAATTATGGAGGAAGGCCTGGCTCGGCGCCTCGTCCAGGCCGGCATTCGCACCATGAACGCCAGCCAACGCGATCAGGCGGAACGCTTGGGTGTCGAGGTAATCGCCATGAAGGACTGGCGCGACGCGCTGCCCGAGCTGAAATCTCCCGTGTATATTTCTTTCGATATGGATGCTCTGGATCCTGCTTTTGCTCCGGGAGTCTCGCACCGCGAACCGGGGGGGCTGTCGGTGCGCCAGGTGATCGCAGCGATTCAGTCCCTCGACGTGCAGGTTGTCGGCGCTGACATCGTTGAGTTTAATCCGCGCAACGATCCCCTCAATCTTACCGCTCCGGTGTGCGCAAAGCTGCTGAAGGAAATCGCGGCGAAAATGCTGGAGAGTATTTGAAGCAACGGCCGATCGGACGGATCGGTCCGATCCGTCCGATCGGGCAGTCGATTTTCAGAAGGACATCCAGCCAAGCTGGCGCATGGCGAGGTAGGCAGCGCCGGCAACTCCGGCCGAATCACCCAGGGCAGCCTTCAGGACCGGGATGCTGCCGCGCGGAGGCCCGAATAGGCCGCGGTTCATGAGCCCCGGCACCTTCTGGTACCAAACGGGGAGATTCGACACGCCGCCGCCGAGAATGATCGCTTCGAGGTCGAAAGCGTTCACCGCATTGGCAAACACCTCTCCCATCATGTGGCAGCTTTCGTCGAACAGGACTTGCGCGGCAGGATCGCCGTCCTCGTAGAGCTCGTATATGGCCTGCACCTCCATCATTTTGCCGGTTGCCTCACGATAGCGGCGTGACAGGCTGGAACCGGAAAGGTAGGCTTCGGCGCAGCCCCTCCGTCCGCACTCGCATGCTCTCCCCTGGTATTGAATCGTCGTGTGGCCGATCTCGCCGGCGCCGCCGATGGCGCCGCGATAAAGCTTGCCGTCCAGGATCAGGCCGTACCCCATGCCGGTGCCGATGATCACCGCCAGGACAAATTTGTAGCGGCCGGCGCAGGAGGCGAAATACTCGGCCAATGCCAGGCAATTGGCGTCGTTGTCGATGAGGAGCGGCACATCGAGTTCAGATCGAACGGCTCCCATGAATCCGGGCGTCTCATAGACCGGAGTATGGGGAACTCCGAACAGTTGATCCAGGGCGGGAACGTAAGTTCCCGGCGTTCCCATCCCCACCGCCGCGACTGCTTTGTCGCCCGCGGCTTGCCTGATGACTTTGAAAATGTTTTCCACGACGCGCGTCGGTCCGCAAGCCGGTTCCGAGTAGGTGCGGTGACGCGCCAGGATATTGCGGTCCTTATCCATGAGGCAGGCTTCTACCTTGGTGCCTCCCAGATCCACGCCTACGACATATGGGCACATACTCAAGATCTTTCTGCCTTGCGCGGCTGAGAATTGTCTCCCAGCATCGAGATCAGGCGTGCCAATTCATCGGTCTCAAATACAGGCCAGGGCACGGAATATCCTCGCGCGTCGACGGCCTCAATACCGTTTCCGGCTTCCAGCACTTCGCCTATTTCGACCGCGGCAATGCCTGCAGCCTCCAGGTCGGCAATCAGGAAAGCGGCTGCGCCGCGCTCGCAGCAGATCAGGAGACTTCCGGAACCGATCAGCCCCAGCGGGGAAACGCCGAGCAGTCCGCAGATTTTTCCTGTCTCCGCGTATACCGGGATGCGGTCAAAGCAGATGCGGAGGCGGTGTCCTCCCGCACAGCTCAGTTCCTGCAGGGCGGTAGCCAGTCCGCCTTCTGTGATATCGTGCATGGCCGTAACCTTGCCGGTGCGCGCAGCGATCCGGGCTTCTTTCAAAATGCTGATGCCCGGGTCGGTCACGAAATTCCGGCTGCGGCTGATTTCGTGTTCATCCATCCCGAACTCGCGCAGGCGGCCGGCGCATGTGCGTGCGAGGATGCTGGTGCCTTCGATCGCCAGCGCCTTGGTCAGAACGATCCGGTCGCTCTCCGCCATATTTCTTTTGTCGATCAGGTCCGCGCGCGCGACCGTGCCTGCAGTCTGAGCCGCGATGACCGGGCGGGTCACCGCATCGGTAACCTCCGTGTGTCCGCCGCAAACGACGAGTCCCTGGGTGTGCGCCGCGGCCTGCAGGTCACGCATCGTTTTCCGGATCTGCACCGCATTTACGCCGACCGGAAAGAGCAGGGAAGCCAGCAGCCAGCGGGGAGTCGCGCCGGTTGTGGCGATATCGTTCACGTTGACGGCCACCGCGTAAAGGCCCGGAAATTCGGTCGGGAAGGTGATCGGATCGGACTTGAGCACCAGGACCTGTTCGCCCGCGAGAGCAAGCGCCGCGGCATCCTCCCCGACGCCCGGCGCCAGAAGCAAGGGCGCATCTCCCGAGCCAGCCTCCGCCAGAAACCTCTGGAGGAGGTCATTCGGCAGTTTGCCTGGCGGCAGCGGCGCATGATACCGGATGATTTCCTTCAGATCGCCGAGGTGTTGCAGCGTGAAATCCGAGGGGTACGCACAGGAGTGCTTTCCCCGGTTGGTCAGAAATGCCGTCAGCGCTCCCGCTTTATGGCCCGCTTCGACATCGAAAATGAAATCGCCAATGACCAGGACTTGCGAAACCGGGACGCCCAACATTCGTGCGGCCGCGAGAATCCCCTCAGGATCAGGCTTGGGTCTGTAAGGGTCGTCTCGCGACAGGATGACGGTGAAGTCATCCGGCCGGACGTGCCGGAAATTCTGCAAAGAAGTCTGGATGGACACCAGGCTGTTGCGGCTGATGATGCCGGTTTTGAGGTTGCGTTGGCGGAGGAATTCCAGCGTCTCCTCGGCGCCTTCATTCGGACGCGACCTGCGCGCGGCTTCGGCTTCGAAACGGTCCAGGATCCCGAAAGCACGAGTCTTCTCTTTTTCTGACTCCAGGCCCAGGATAAACTCCAGAACCGGCCGGTCGAGCGGGCACCCTATGGCATCCTTGATGACACCAAAGTCCAGCGACCCGAATTCGGTCAGAGTGCCGTCAAAATCGAACAGCACTCCCCTGATCAATTTCGTCGCATTCTCCGCACTCATAGCCGTTGAGCATAGAGTGCGATCCCTTCCCTATCAACTCCAAACTTCAAGCTGTTGCTGCGGGAATACCTGAAAATTGCCAGGGGCGGCGACGAACCGCGCGCAACCGACAGGAACGTGTTGCAGGGCTGGTGGAAAGAATACGACGCGGCCTGCGTGAGCTTCCCGAGAAGCCAGGATCCGATGGCCGCGGTTGACTGATTGAGAAACGGGGCGGATTCGGGCGCCGGAATCCGCTGCCGCGGCTTCAAGTATCAGCCTGCGTGAGCTGCCGGAGCGCCTCGTAGACAGCGATTCCCACTGCGGTGGACAAGTTCAAACTGCGCACCTGAGAGGTACGCATCGGAATCCTCAAGGTGTTCTCGTAGTTTTCCTGCACCACTTCCCGCGGCAAGCCGGAAGATTCGGGGCCGAACACGAGGCAATCGCCCTGCCGGAAGGCTACGTCTGTGTACGACCGGTCTGCGCGGGCGCTGAAGTAGAAGAAGCGCGATTCGCGAAGACTCGCGCGCAGGGCTTCCAGGCTCTCTTCGCGGCGCAGGTCCACGAATGGCCAATAGTCCAGGCCCGCCCGGCGCACGGATTGGTCATCGATGCGAAAGCCGAGCGCCCCGACCAGATGCAGAGGCAAACCATTGGCCGCGCACAGGCGCGCGATATTCCCCGTATTGGGATGAATCTCCGGCTTATAAAGCGCCACGTGCAGCAATCCCGATGTACCCATGCGGTTTCCTCGCTCCGGCATCCTATTCGTAAAACCATAGGTTATCTGATGGACACGAAAAGCAAAAGCCCAGCGCAGGGAGCGCAGAAAAAAACCGAGAACGCAAAGAACGCCATGATTTGGCTAAAGTAAAGCACCGCCTCCGGCGGTGAGACTCGAAAAAGCCCTGCGGTTCCCACGGCTGCCTATCCTCGGCATTCCTGGAGCCGGGCGCGCAAGTGGGTCCCGGCCGCCGGCCGGGACCAGCGGCCTCCGCAACCGCAGCAGGATGGCAGCATCCGTCTTGGATTGGAATACGGCACTGGTCCCGGCGGCCCGCCGGGACCCACCTGCATGCCCCCATCTTGGGAGCTTCCTGTTGCTACCCGCTCTGCGGGTGGAGTCTCACTTCTCCGCGTCCTCCCCGGAAACTTCTCTGTTTGAGTGCCACCATTTTTTTAAACCACAGAGGCACAGAGAACACAGAGGCGGCAACACACGCTTACGCCCGGGGACCAACGCTTCGCGTTGCGCCATTCTCGTCCTGGAGAAGCGGAAAAGCCGGAGGATGCCCGCAGAATTCCAGATATGGCTCACGGCTTTTTCGCTGCTCCAGGACGAGAATGGCGGCCGTAGGCGCCCCCGGGCGGGGATTGGCATTCCTGTGTATCTCTGTGGCCTCTGTGCCTCTGTGGTTCATTATTATCAGTTTCTGATTTCAATGAACGACGACGAAGCCGTCGCAGGGGCTCTGCGCTGATGCTTCGAGTTCCTTGTGCAGGCTGACGGATTCGGCTGTTGCCGTGCTTGACGTTTGACGGTCCGGACCTTATTCTTTGCCTGCCCGCTGCCGTCAAAGTCTTGAGAGTGGGGAAAACACCCTATGGCACACAATCTGTTCGGTTCTTTGCAGTCGTTTGAGCCTATTGCCGGGCGTCGTGGCAGCTTCTACTCTCTTCCTCAACTCGAGCATGAAGGGATCGCGCCCGTTTCGCGGCTGCCGGTAAGCATCCGGATTGTGCTTGAATCGGTCTTGCGCAACTGGGATGGGAACAAGATCACCGAAAAAGATGTTCGGGCCCTGGCGAATTGGGCGCCGAATGCCGAACGGACGCAGGAAATCCCATTTGTAGTTGCCCGCATCCTGCTGCAGGACTTTACCGGCGTGCCGCTGCTGGTGGATCTGGCTGCCATGCGGTCTGCGGTAGCCCGGCTGGGGCGCGACCCGAAAATGATCGAGCCGCTGGTTCCGGTGGATCTGATCATCGATCATTCGGTTCAGGTCGATTTTGCCGGCGCCGAAGATGCCTCGAGGCGCAACATGGAGCTGGAATTTGTGCGCAACCATGCGCGCTACCAGTTCCTGAAGTGGGGCATGCAGGCCTTTGAGACATTCCGGGTGGTGCCCCCCGGCCTCGGCATCTGCCATCAGGTCAATCTCGAGTATCTGGGCAAGGTTGTGATCGAGAGGGAAGGAATTCATCTTCCGGATACGCTCGTGGGCACCGACTCGCATACCACGATGATCAACGGCCTCGGCATTGTTGCCTGGGGAGTCGGCGGCATCGAGGCGGAAGCGGGAATGCTTGGACAGCCGGTTTACTTCCTGACCCCGGATGTGGTCGGCGTGCACATGAGCGGGCGCCTGCGCGAAGGCGTGACGGCCACGGATCTGGTTTTGCACGTGACCGAGATGCTGCGCAAGACAAAAGTGGTCGGCAAGTTTGTCGAATATTTCGGCGAAGGAGCGGCTTCCCTGGCTGTGCCCGACCGGGCCACAATTGCCAACATGGCTCCCGAGTATGGAGCCACCATGGGCTTTTTCCCCGTGGACGAGGAGACCTGCGCCTACCTGCAGGCTACCGGCCGCAGCGAAGAACAGGTGGAGATCGTGCGCAATTATTTCCAGGCGCAGCGCATGTTCGGCATCCCGCGTCCGGGTGACTGCGATTACAGCACGGTCCTGGAACTCGATCTCGCTCAGGTGCAGCCGGCGGTGGCCGGTCCAAAACGGCCGCAGGACCGAATCAATCTCGGCGACGTGAGGAGCGCGTTTGAAGACCTGCTGCGGAAGCCGGCTGCGGAAGGCGGCTATGGAAAATCGGCCGGCGAGCTGAACCGGCGGATTCCGGTTCCAGGCGATGGTGACATCCTGGCGATCGGCCACGGAGATGTGGTGATTGCCTCGATTACGTCTTGTACCAACACCTCGAATCCCAGTGTCATGCTGGCTGCCGGCTTGCTGGCCAAGAAGGCCGTCGAACGCGGGCTTGCTCCGCCGCCATGGGTCAAGACTTCCCTGGCCCCGGGATCGCGCGTCGTCAGCCACTATCTGCAGAAAACCGGATTGCAGGCCTACCTTGATCAGATCGGCTTCCACCTCGTCGGTTTCGGCTGCATGACTTGCATAGGCAACTCCGGCCCGCTTGATTCACTGCTCGAAGAGGTGGTGCGCGGCAACGATGTGATTGTGGCAAGCGTGCTGAGCGGGAACCGGAATTTTGAAGCCCGCGTGCACCAGTCGATCAAGGCGAATTTCCTGATGAGCCCGCCCCTGGTGGTGGCCTTCGCTCTCGCCGGCACGATCACCAGGGACCTCACCCGGGAACCGCTGGGCAAAGGGCGGGACGGCAGGGACGTCTACCTGCGGGATATCTGGCCTACACTCGATGAAATACGGGAGGAAATGCGCGCGGCTCTGGATCCGGAGAGCTACCGCCGCAACTACCGGGATTTTTCCAACCAGAATCCGACCTGGAACGGAATTCCGGCTCCCGGGGGCGATGTGTATGCCTGGGATGTGCAGTCCACCTATATTCAGGAGCCGCCGTTTTTCCAGGACTTCAGCCTGCATCCGGGTAAGATTCAGGAAATACGCGGCGCCCGCCCCCTGGCCATCCTGGGTGATTCAGTGACCACGGATCACATCAGCCCGGCGGCATCCATCAAAGCCAGTTCCCCTGCGGGGCTCTATCTGCAGCGCAACGGAGTGACGGTGGAGGAATTCAACAGTTACGGCGCACGCCGCGGCAACCATGAGGTCATGATGCGCGGCACCTTTGCCAATGTCCGGATCAGGAATCAAATGGTGCCCGGGATCGAGGGCGGCGTGACGAAATACCAACCGGACGGCGAGCAAATGAGCATCTATGATGCTGCAATGCGCTACCGGACGGCTCACGTTCCGCTTGTCGTTCTCGCCGGCCAGGAATATGGCACGGGCAGTTCGCGGGATTGGGCGGCAAAGGGGACGGCGCTGCTGGGTGTCCGCGTGGTGGTGGCCCAGAGCTTCGAACGCATCCATCGCAGCAATCTTGTGGGCATGGGCGTGCTGCCGTGCCAGCTGAAGGAAGGCACCTCTGTCCAGGCTCTGGGGCTTGACGGCACGGAGGTTTTCGACATCGCCGGACTGGGCGAGGGGGTGAAGCCGCGGCAGGATCTGACGCTCGTCATCCGCCGCGCAAACGGCCGGTCGGACGAGGTCCCGGTGACCGCACGCCTGGACACGCCGGTGGAAGTGGATTACTACAGGCACGGCGGAATTCTTCCCTGCGTGCTGAGACAACTTTTGTCCGACGCAAAACGCCCGTTCCGGGGATAAAGTGCGGAATATAGGGGCGACCGGCAGGTCGCCCCCACGGGATGTTGCGAGTTTTGCAACAGTTGACTTGCCAATGAAACTCGGCTGCTCGGAGAAAAACCGAATGCGCAATTTCATAGTAGCGCTTCTGCTGTCTTCATTTACCCTCTCGACGTTACCTGCCCAGAATCTGCGCGAGCCGGTTTTCATGAACCGCGCCAATCCTGGTTTCGAGGATATATACAACCTGGACTATGAACGCGCAGAACAGCTTTTTGTGAAATTGAAGCAGGAGTACCCGTTGCACCCGGCTCCTCCGCTTTACCTGGGAACCATTGCGTGGCTGCGCGAGCTGTTCCGTCGCCAGGATCTCGATCTGGACCTTTTCCTGTCCCCCTCTTTCTTTACCAAGGCGACCAATCAGGTCATGCCGCCCGACCAGAGGAATATGTTCACCGACAACCTCGACCAGTGCCGGGCGCTGGCCCAGAGAGTGCTGGACAGCAATCCCCAAAATCAGGATGCGATGTATTTTCTCGGCGCCGCCAACGGCATTCAGGCATCCTTTTCCATCACGATCGATCGCAGTCTGCGCAAAGCCTTCAGCTTCGGCAACAAGGCCTACGAATATGAGCGCCGGCTGTTCAGGATCAATCCCGGCTACTATGACGCGTACATGACGCTCGGCATGTACGAATACATCGTGGGCAGCATCCCCTGGTATCTGAAGTTCCTGGCTGTGATCGCCGGGTATCACGGGACCAAAGATCAGGGATTCAAGTATATCGATCTTGCCGTTGCAAAGGGCGAGTATGTGAAGACCGACGCGAAGATCCTCCAGATGGTGCTGCGCACTTACGAGAACCGGCCGAAAGAGGCGCTTCGCGATGCCCAGGAGCTGCACCGGGATTACCCGCGCAATTTCATTTTCCAGATCAACATCGGCCAGATCCTCGAGAAGCTCAACCAGAGTGACAAGGCGGTGGCAGAATATCTCGAGGTCGTCCGCCAGGCAGAGGAAGGGAAGCCGAACTACGGGATGCTCGGGCTGGCGACTTTTCGGTACACCCTCGGCAACAAGCTGTTCAGGATCGGCCGCCTGGCCGCCGCGGAAGATCAATTCCGGAAGTCCATTGCCAATTCAGCGACCCCGGAACGAGAACGAATCCTGTCCCAACTGCGGCTTGGCCAGGTGCTCGACCTGCAGGGCAAGCGATCGGAAGCGCTGGAGCATTATCAGGCGGCGCTCAAGCTCAAAGACTACGATGGCGGCCAGGAGCAGGCGCGCAAATATATCCAAAAGCCATATAAGGGATGACCCTGCCGGACAAGGGCTCGGCGTTCGGACCGCGATGGAGCGCGGGCGTCCCGCCCGCAAGCAGGTCCCGGCGCCATGTAGGTCCCGGTCGCCGGCCGGGACCTGCAGTCGGGTGCGCTCCGGTTCAGGGTCCCGGCGGGCCGCCGGGACCTACTCCCGGCTTCCAGTTTATTTCGGCGCATGCTATAAAGCTTCGCCGGTTTGCGCCCGATATACTACCTGATATGAAATCATGGTCTTCTGAGGCGTCCTTGCCGGATGGCTCATCTCAGGAAAGGCGCGCGGGACAGAATCGGCGCGCGCCTGCTTGTTTTCCACCCCAATTCAGCAGCCGTCGCAGACGGCGGAGCTGTGGCCGGAGGAAAACGGACCGCGGCGGATATGTAGACATCTACGACCGCCGCAGCTGGTCGCTTGCCATGACGGTGCTTGCCCTCTCGCTCCTCGATGCCATTCTGACCATTATACAGATCAACAAGGGACTGGTCCGTGAAGCGAATCCCATTATGAATCAGGTGCTTGCCTGGGGCGGCGTCTATGCGTTTTTCAGCCTCAAGGCGGCGATGACGGCGTCCGCGCTTGCGATCATCATTATCCACAAAGAATGGGTGCTGGCACGCCACGTATTCAGATTGTGTCTGTGCTGCTATGTGCTGATCTTGTGCTACCACATGTATCTGGTGGGTATCCACTCCGGCATCGTCTTCTCTATTTGATTTGTGATTCAGAATTCAAAGCGAGCGACGCCCAATAACGCTTGTGGCGCCCCGGCGCCGCTTTCACAGGCCGCAGGCGACCCCGGAACGGGCGGCCTGCCGCCATTTTGGACCTGCCGTCGGCCGAGGACGGGACACACCGGCATGCGGACCATGGGCATCCCGGGCGGCAAGCCGCCCAATTGCGGCAGCACTCGGATCGACAAAGCGGCGCCCTCGGCGCCATGCAAGGATTCTTGAAATCGCAAACACATAGGACTACGCTCTCTACTTCGTTAACTTCATCCGGTCCGGGTTTGCTCATGAAGAGATGGGTGCCGATTGTCGTCGGAATAGGGTGCTTGCACCGCCTGGTGTTTGCAGGGGCGCGTCAGCTGTGGACCGACGAGCTGATGCAGGCCCGGATCATTCAATCTGCCTCCCCCGGGGAAATCCTCAGTCGGCTGCGGGGCGGCATGGATCTTGCCTCCCCCCTTGATTTCCTGGTGCAGCGCGGCATCACCTTCCTGGCGGGCGATGCTCCATGGGCGATGAGGTTGCACGCCTTGCTGTTCGGGACGGCTGCAATCTGGGTTTTTTATCGCCTGGCGCGCTTTTTGTTTGGCGAGCGTGTCGCGCTCTACGGCACGCTCCTGTTCGCTTTTTTCCCGCTTGCCTGCCATTACAGCCAGGAAGCGCGCCCCTATTCGTTGTTGCTGCTTTTGTCTCTTTTATCCTATGACGTTCTGCTCAGGAATCTGCAGGCGAAAAAAGGAGCGTGGCGCGGCTGGATCCTGGTCGCCGGTGTTTCGGCCTTGCTGCTCTATACCAGCTATCTCGGTGTTCTGGTTCTCATTTCTCAGTTTTTCGCACTGGCGCTTTCAGTTTTATGGAAGCTGGACCTCGGGGACGGCCGCGATGAATCCAAAGACACCCGGGAGTCCCGCACGGTATCCTGGCGGCATCTGCTGGCGTTTGCGCTGGCTGTCCTGACGGCTCTTGCTCTGTTCTATCCCTGGATGAGATATACCTGGGAACGTCCCGATCTCGCGCCGACTTCCGAGATAGCCGATCCCAAGCTCATTCTGCATCTGATCAAAGGGCTGGGCGACAACAGCTATCCGGTGGCCGGATTACTTCTCCTGGGCGCAATCACCGGCGTGTGTGCGCTCCGCCGGCAGCGGAGGCCGGGCGCGCTGACCTGGCTGTTGACCTGGTTTCTGATTCCGATTCCCGTGGTGCTGGGAGTCGAGCTGTGGGCGGGATATTTCTTTGCGGTCCGCCATGTCCTACTCGCGACACCGCCGCTGGTATTTCTTGCCGGCCTGGGGCTTTCTTATGTAGGGGAACGGCTCACTATCCTGCCGCGATTGCCCTATCAGGTCAGTTCACCGGCAATTGCCTTTGCGGCCCTGCTGATCCTCGGATCGGTGTGGATCAACTATGTCCACTCGCATCATGAACCGGCCGACTGGCTGGGGACTTCAAACTTCCTACAGGAGACGATTCGCGAAGGGGATGCGCTTTCAATGCCGGGGATCTATCCTCTCCTGGAGTATTACCATCCGGAACTGGGAATCCGCCGCAGCGACGACCTTGATCCCGGACCGGGAAGCCTCGCAGGCGGCGTCCGGCGGCGCATTGTCGTCTGCTACGACAAGTTATGGCCGGATCCGTGCGCCGGCTTCCGGCCGGCGGCGTCCGGGGACCCGGCATGGCGGCAGCGGCAGCTTAAGGGCTTCCGCCTGTTCCTGCGCGGCCGGTAAACAGGGGTTCTGTCAACGCCTTCCGAATTCCGCCAGCGCCTGCTTCATTGCCTGGATGCGATCCTCGGATCCGATGAACATCTGGTCGGGGAACTTGTAATAGCCCAGGATGCCGTTCAGGATTTCGGTGTTGATATAGGTATTGAGCCACATGCCGGCCAGGTACTGCAGCCGCAGGTTCCTGTCGGTGTTGATCTGGGCGTCCTTCATCCACTCCTTAAGGTCGGCGGCGCGGCCGGCATAGGTGGCCAGAAGTCCCACCGCCACCCCGCGCCCGTCCGGCGCGCCGCCCGGACTCGATCCGGCCATCCCGAATCCGACCTCGGTCAGTGATTCCCTGACGCGCGCGTATTCGGGGCTGTCCAGCTTGGCCTGCAGGGCATCCAGGTCGATCTGCGTCGGCTCTTTCTGTCCCAGCAGCACGGCATCGTAGCCTTCGCCGTTCAGGTCGTTGCTGAAGAGAATGCCGTTCGGGAACACCTTGAAAAAGGTTCCGATCACGCTTTTGGCGGTGTCGAGATTGCTTTCATACAGAGGTATCCAGAGGCTCATGACGCCGCCGGGCCGGAGGTGGTCCTTGCACATCTGGTAGTACTCGATCGTGTTGAGCGCGGCGCATCCCTTGACCCACGGATCGATCGGATCGGAGGTGATGATGTCGTACATCGCATCCTTCGGCAAGGTGCGGATATGGTGCCGGCCGTCATCATAGACGACTTTCACCTGCTTGCCGTCCACCATGTGCGGATTCTGCTTCGCGATGCCGTCGACGATGTGATAGTTCTGCGCGCCGAACATCGGGGTCACAACCTGCGGGACGAGCGGTTCGATATCGCAGATGACGATGTTCCTGATATGGGGGTATGGGATAAAAGATCCTGCCGTCACCCCGGCGCCGCAGGCCACCACGAGCACATCCTTGACGTCATCGGGATTCCTGCGCACCAGGACCGACAGGTGTCCGAGCATGCGCTGCAGGCGCATGTCCTGCGCCTCACTCGATGCCTGCACCTTCCCGGCGCCGTGGAAATAGCGCCAGCCTGAAGTGGATTTGGTCACGGCAACGGAGACATTCATACCCTCGCCCATATACGTGCAATAGCGGGATACGCCCGTGTTGCCGGTCAAGGGCACATCCTTATCATCGACGATTCCCGGCACGCACTGCGAAACCCAGGTGGCCGAGAATCTTCCCCAGGCCACCGCAACCCAGGGAACCTGCGCAACGGCGCTGATCAGCAGTGCGACCACGATCAGGGATGCGACCGTGAGGATCATGCCCGGGGCTGAGGGCGCCGGCCTGGCTGCCGCCTCCTGCCCGGATCGGGCGCGCGCAGGCGCGAACAGGGGCGCCAGGGCCACCAGCGCGGAAACCGCCGAGAGGATCATCAGAATGCGCTGTCCCCACTGAGTGCCCAGCTGGGGGATCACGATCATGCTGAACAGGAGCGCTCCCAGAATCGCCCCCACCGTGTTGGCTGCATAAACGCCGCCGATCATGCGCCCCGGATCCCGGCCGCGGGAAGCAATGGCTGCCAGCGCCAGGGGGAAACTCGCACCCCAGAGAATGGCGGCCGGCAATATGGTCCAGATGGTGCGCAGGATGTCGAGCTGGAAGGTGTACCAGGGGCCCCATTGCCCCGCCGCCAGGCTGGGATTGATCGGCCAGAAGGGAAGTGACTTGGCCATCATGAAGGCTGCCCAGGCGATCATGACGGCCAGGAGCATCTGGCAGACTCCGAGCGCGATGCGCGGCCGGGCGCTCGTCCTGGCCATCCAGGCCCCGGCGCTGCTGCCGATCCCCAGCCCCACCAGGAAGACCGCCAGGATGATTGAAAACGTGTACACCGTTGCGCCGAGCATCAGCGACAGCAGCCGTGTCCAGATGACTTCAGCGCCCAATGCGCATAATCCCGATATGGCAATTACCAGATAGGGCGCACGCTCGTCCATAAAGTCCGCATCCGGGGCCGCCGCGGCGTCGGGCGACGGGATTTTCGAAGGCGTCTTGCCCGCCAGCAGGAGCGCAAACGCGGCTACGATAATGTTGATCGCGACCGCGGCGAACGTCGCGGTTGGCAGGTCGTACACCCTCAACAGGAAGAAGCCGGCCAGCAGGCAGCCGAAGACGGCGCCCGCAATGTTGCTGCCGTAAAAGAATCCCATCCAGGAAACACCGTCGGGAGTGGTCTCCACCCAGCGGGCTATGGCAGGCAGAGTCGCTCCCATCAACAGCGTCGGCGGCAGCAGGCAAATCGCGGAGATCAGGGTGCGCATGAGCGCCCCATGCCCGAGATAGCCGGCATAAATATCCGCAAGCAGCGGCATGCCGAACAGGACCAGGATGCCGATGATGCCGATTCCCAGTTCGAGGAAGGCGTAGACGCGCAACGGATGATGCCGATCGGATATCAGGCGTGGCAGCAGAAGGCTGCCGAGGCACATCCCGCCCATGAACGTCCCCAACAACACCCCCAGCGAGATGCCGGAGGAGCCGATGACCAGCTGCAGCAGCTGCAGCCAGACGATCTCGTAAATGAGGGCGGCGCAGCCGCTGCCGATGAACAGTACAAGCAGCCAGGGCAGGAAGCGCCGCGAGGAAAGAGGACTCGCCGATTGCTGGAGATTCATTGTATCCATGAGCCGATGGTTACTCCCGAGGGTGAATCGTTCACTGAAAGCGCATCATCATTCCAGATTACGAAGCATCTCTTATCATATTTCCGGAAATCCGCGAACAGGATTTGTTTTCCGCCCGCATGCCTCCGCGGGTTGCTGCTGGGTCAGACAATGCAGCGTGCCGAAGCCGAGCACGAGATCGACCGCGTGGATTCCGACCACCAGCCGGTCCGTGATCAGTTCGCCCAGAATTCCCAGCGCGACGCGATCCTTGGGATCGTTGAAAGTCGGCACGATGACGGCATGGTTGCTGAAATAAAAATTTGCATAGCTTGCCGGCAGCCGGTCGCCGTCAAAGAAAATGGGCGCCGGCATCGGCAGCGCCACGACCTGGGGCTTCGAGCCGTCCTCGAGCCTGAAATCCTGCACGCGTTCCCAGTTTTCCTCCAGCGCACGGTAGTTGATGTCTTTCGGATTGTCTTCTCTGACAAGCACAAGGGTATGTGCTTTCACAAACCGGCATAGGTCGTCCACGTGACCGTGAGTGTCATCGCCCATGACCCCGCCGGCAAGCCAGAGGAGGTTGGTCGCGCCCAGATTCTGGCGGAGTGCCGTTTCAATATCTCTCCGATCCAGGCCGGGATTTCTGACTTGCACCTCGGGATCCAGGTAACATTCCTCGGTGGTCAGCAGCGTGCCCCGGCCGTTCACGTCGATTCCGCCCCCTTCGAGCACGAAATCGCGCCCTCCAGCCCGAGCGTGAAAGAGCTTTTTCCGCAGCAGCCGGGCGGCCGTATCCGGCACCCGCCGGTCTTTCTGCCAGTCGGGGTACTTGGCCCAGGCGTTGAAATGAAAATGAACGATGGCGGTTTCGGATTTTCCGCCGCCCTTCTTCCTCACGAACACGGGGCCGCTGTCCCGCGTCCATCCCCGGTTTGTCGGGTGCAGAACAAACTCGACATTTTCGAGGCCGGCGCCTGCACGGCTCAAATAGCCCCGTGCGCGCTTTTCCTCCATTTTGGAATTGACCAGGATGCGGACGATCTCGCCGGGCGCGATCCAGCGCACGATTTCGCCGTACACCCAGCGGATCGTGTCCAGCTTGCCGGGCCAGTCGGTCGGATTATGCGGCCAGCCGAGCCATGTGGCTTCGTGGCGCTCCCATTCCGCGGGCATGGAATAGCCGAGCGAGGCGGGCGCCGGCTCTCGAGCTGGATGCGATCCGGTCATAATTGATATTTATCACAACTGCGGCCCGATCGAAGATGATAATTCGCTTTGGGTAAACCTCCATTGGTAGTGCGTGGCCAACCGTTGGAGCGGACGGGCTGCTGTGCTAGTCTATTGGACTTACAATCTGTTGGCAAACTGCGCCGGTTTGGGAGCGCGCTACTCTGGATGGAGAGCCATGGCAAAAGCTAAGACACAGCGCCGTTATCGCGAAGATTATTCGGAACTGCCGGACTGGCTGAAGAAGAAAAAATGCCCGCAACGCGACCGCTACATGTCCGGCCCGCGCATTCTTCCCGGTAATCTCACCGGCAGGGAGAAACTGCCGGATATTGTGGATCAGATATTCCTGGCGTATAACGCGGCGCGCCTCAAGGAAGGCTGCCAGCTGTTCGTGCAGAAGATGCTGGAACCCGACGTGACCATTGGAATGAGCCTTTCAGGCGCCCTGACGCCCGCGGGTCTCGGCTGTTCGTCCATCGTGCCGCTGATCAAGGCCGGATTCGTCGACTGGATCGTCGCGACGGGTGCGAACCTTTACCACGACCTCCACTTTGCCCTGAACTATCCGGTGCGCGTCGGCAGTTTCAAAATGGATGACACCGAACTGCGCAACAATGACATCGTGCGCATCTATGATGTCTTGCTCGGCTACAGCGACTGCCTGATGGCGACGGATGAAATCCTGCGCAGCATCCTCATCCAGCCCGAATTTCAGAAAGAAATGGGCTCGGCCGAGCTGCACTACCTGCTGGGGAAATATGCTGCGGAATGGGAACGCAAGGCAGGTCTCAAGGATGTTTCGGTCCTGGCGGCCGCTTATCGGGCCGGGGTGCCCTGTCACACGTCCTCGCCCGGCGATTCCACAATCGGCATGAATGTGGCGGGCGTGGAGCTGCGCGGCAACAAGCTGCGCATCAATCCTTCCATCGACGTCAACGAAACGACGGCTTATGTGCTTGCCGCCAAGCGCGCGGGCGGAAAGAGCGCGGTTGTGCTCTGGGGCGGCGGCAGCCCCAAGAACTTCATGCTCCAGACCGAGCCGCAGATCCAGGAAGTGCTCCGCATCAAGGAATACGGCCAGGACTATTTCCTCCAGGTGACCGACGCGCGCCCTGATACCGGAGGCCTGAGCGGCGCCACCCCCAGCGAAGCCGTGAGCTGGGGCAAAGTGGACCCTGATCGCCTGCCGGATGCCGTGGTTTGCTACACCGACACCACAATCGCAATGCCGATTCTGGCACATTATGCGCTGGCCCGGCACAAACCGCGCAAGCTCCGGCGCCTGTATGATTCCCGTGCTGAAATGATGAAGGCACTGACCCGGGAGTATTTCCGCCACAACCGATGAGTGATGAGTGAGGGGAGTATGGCGACTGTGAAGCAGCTGCAGAACATTGCCAGGCAGTATGGCACACCGGTGGTGGTGATCGATCACACGATTCTTCGGGCCAATTATGCCAGGTTCAAAAGGCACCTGCCTAAAGTGCAGGCTTATTATGCCGTGAAGGCAAATCCGGCGCCGGAGATCATCCGCACGCTCTATCGGGCCGGTGCGAGCTTCGATGCCGCATCCCTGCCGGAATTCATGCTCGTTTACCAAAACATCAAACATCTGCCGGCGAAGGAACAGCAGGACTTCATCTGGGACAAGATCATTTTTGCGAACACGACCAAGACGAAGGAAACCCTGCAGGCTCTCGATCAGTACAAGCCGCTCGTGACCTACGACAATGTCACCGAGCTCCGCAAGATCAGGCAATACGCCCCGCATGCGGGAGTGGTTTTGCGGCTGTCCGTGCCGAACACCGGTTCGATGGTCGAACTGTCATCCAAGTTCGGCTGCGATGCGGGAGAAGCGGTCGATCTGATCCTGGAGGCATTCCGCCTCGGGCTGGAGGTGGAGGGGCTGAGTTTTCATGTGGGCAGCCAGTGCACCAACTTCGAGAATTTCGTCCAGGCCTTCAACATCGCAGCGGCGGTGATGAAAGAAGCGAAATCGCGCGGCCATGAGATCAAGATCCTGGATATCGGCGGCGGATTTCCGGTTGCCTACGATCGTCATGTCAAACCGTTCAGCGCCCTGGCCAAGGTCATCAACGCCGAGATTCGGCGGCTGTTTCCTGATGATATTCAGATCCTGGCCGAGCCCGGGCGGTTCTTCGTGGCCACGGCGGCATACCTGGTGGCGCGCATCATCGGCAAGGCGGTGCGCGACGGCAAGACCTCGTATTTTATCGATGACAGCGTCTATCACACTTTTTCGGGAATCATTTTTGACCACTGCCAGTATCACATCAAGGCGTTCAAGAAAGGGAAAACCGAAATCGCCGCCGTTTTCGGGCAGACCTGCGACGGCCTCGACACGATCTCGCAAACGGAAGAGTTGCCCGATCTGGAGCTCGACGATCTTGTCTACTCAGACAACATCGGCGCCTACAGCAATGCTTCGTCCACCTGGTTCAACGGATTCGCCCCCGCTCAAGTTGTCCATATCAATGAATGAATGCGGCAGGGGCCGCTATTTGCCCTGGTAGATGTGGCTTTTGAGGATGCCGATGCAGGGCAGGCCGCGGTATTGCTGGTTGTAGTCGAGTCCGAAGCCGACAACGAAGCGGTCCGGGATTTCGAAACAGCGGTATTTCACGGGGATATCCACCAGCCGGCGCGCCGACTTATCCAGGAATGTGCAGACGGCAAGACTTCTGGGCTGGCGCCCCGACAGGATATTCAGCAGGTAGCGCAGCGTCAGGCCGGTATCGACGACATCCTCCACCAGCAACACGTCCTTGTGGAGTATGTCCAGGTCCAGATCCTTGGAGATCCGGACGACTCCCGGCAGGGCCCGCCCCGGCGAAAAGCTGGCGATTGCCAGGAAATCGATCTCGATGGGGATATCGAGCTTCTGGGCCAGGTGCGTCAGAAAGAACACCGCCCCCTTGAGCACCGCGACCAGCATCAGGTTTCGTTCCTGATAATCGCGCGAGATTTCGCCGGCCAGCTCGGCAATGCGGTCGTGTATCTGCTCGTGGGTGAACAGGACCTTTTCGAGATCTTCGTGCATTGGCGGCCTAGCCTCGCGTGCTCCTGGTTGCGTACTTGAACAACAGGTCCTCGAAATCCTTCTGATAGAGAAGGTGGATCCTGATGTCGGGGTAAAGCTCCCGGAGCCTCCTGACTTTCCGGTTCTTCTTGGTGACCAGGGCCTGTTTCATCGTGGTCAGTTCGACGTACAGATCGCTGTCGGGGAGGTAAAAGTCGGGTGAAAACGCTTCCGTGATGCCTCCGCTCTCGTCATACCCGAGAGGGAAGGTGCGCGGTTCATACTGCCAGCGGATTCCGTAGAAATCCAGCAGGCGCGCGAAAACCATTTCGCTCGGATGGGCGAACTGGCTCAGCGACTGGCTTTGCTGGATGGACAGCCTGGTTGCCGAGCGCACAAGCCTGATCTGGCTGCGCATGCGCGCCCGCTCCGCGGTTTCGCTCGAACTCATGCCGTAATCCGTCAGTTTCTTCTCCCTGGCTGCCAAAGTGACCAGTGCGACGGCCTGGCTGATATCGAAGCAGCCGGCGTTGACAACCAGGTCGTAGCGTTCCGGCGTTTCGCTCGGGCGCCGGAAGGTTGAGCGCAAAAAACGCATGGTCCGGCGGTACTGATCCTCCATCTCCTTCAGCGCCGGCTCGAAAGAAATGCCCCTGTCTTCCATGATGTGGTGAACGCGGATGTCTCTGGCCGCCACCACCCGCACATGCAGCGCGTTCGGGAAGGCACGAAAAATAAACTGGCCGCCGCATTCGAGCACCACCAGGTCGTTGAGGACGGCCATGTCGGTCAGGATTGCCGAGATCAGGCCGGCGAGCAGCTTGCTGGTGCGATGATCTTCCGAATCGCGGCTGATCTCGCCCGAAGACGAGTACTGAAGCTGGTAGCTGGTGTGAATGATTTCATCGACATCCGCCGGAGTGACCAGCTTGAATCCCAGGCTCCGCGCGATCTCAGAGGCCAGGATTTCTCCCCGTGTGCCGTGTTGATAGGAAACCGTGATGATGGCCAAGGTCCAACCGTCTAATTCGAATCCGTTCAGATGTCCAAAAACACAATATACCCCAACCCTCGCATGCACCCAAGAAGCTAATCAGGCGGCCGGTGCCACGGTGCCGTCAAAGTCGCGCCGGATATCACCTCAAAGGCGCGAAGGCCTCAAAGAATCTCCAAAGCGGAGAGTAATAATTCTCATTTCCTTCGAGATTCTCGGCGTCCTTCGAGCCTTTTGCGTTTTCTTTCGCAGCCACTCCGGACTTTGCCGCGACCCGGCAGCCGCGGCTTGCCTGGTTGCATACGGCAGGCCATGATGCTATAACCATGCCAAAGGCGGCGGCGCCGGACTGGCTGCAGCAGAAAATGTCCGCGGCTGCCTTTGGGAATTGAAAGACCAAGCGAAGATGCCTGCCACGCGAACATTCCTCATCCTGAGCGTATCGATGTTCGCGTTGCTGGCGGCCGTGACGAAACTGCAGGCGCAGGATCTTGCCGGCAAGGTGATCGATGAAACCGGTGTGGTGATCCCCGGCGTTAAGGTAACCCTTACCAGGAGCGGAGTTCCGCCATTCACCGCCGTTTCCGATGAAGCCGGACGTTTCCGGATGGCCGGTGTATCTGCCGGCACCTACGAACTGAAAGCGGAAAAACCGGGCTATTATGCAACCATCTCGCGGGCTTTTGAGATCAAGGACCGGGCTGTTCCGCTCGAGATTGTGCTCAATCACATGCAGGAGTTCGAAGAAACGGTGAACGTCGTGTATTCGGCGCCGGTGGTCGACCGGCAGGAAGCCGCCAAAACGAAAACGCTTACCGCCGAAGAGATCACCGACCTGCCCAATGTTTCCACGCACGACTTTCACAATTCGCTGCCGCTGATTCCGGGCATAGTAAAAGACAACAACGGCCGCATGCACATGAACGGCGGCGGCGAGGACCAGGTTTACTACAGCCTGGACGGATTCAACATTACCAGCCCGGTCAGCGGCGCTTTGGAAAACCGCATTTCGGTGGATGCGATCCGGTCTCTGCGTGTGGAGACCAGCCGCTATTCGGCAGAATATGGCAAGGGCTCGGCGGGTGTCATAGCCCTTGAATCTTCGCAGGGGGATGATTCCTTCCGTTTCTCTTCCACCAATTTCGTCCCTTCTTTTGCGCTGGCCGACGGTTTGAAGCTTACCAACTGGAATCCGCGCGCTACCGTTTCAGGTCCGATTCTCAAAGGGCGCGCGTGGTATTTCAACGCGCTGGATCTTCAATATGCCCTGAACAGGATCAGGGAGCTCCCCAGCGACAGCAACACCGCGCCCAGCTGGCAGGGAAGCAACCTGTCGAGAATCCAGGTCAATGCCTCAAGCCGGAACATCCTCACCGTCGGATTTCTCTTCAATTTTCGCGCAGCCAGCCACTTCGGCATGAGCCCGCTGGACCCGATCGAAACCACCCGCAACGTGAATGAGCGCTCCTATTTTATCAATCTCAAGGACGTGGCCTATATCGGCGACTGGGTGCTGGAAACCGGGGCCGCTCTCAGTCAGATGAACAGCCGCGAGCATCCGCTCGGGGATGAGCTCTATACCATCCGTCCCGACGGCCGCTCCGGAAACTACTATCTGCGGGCGCGCGCACGAGTGAACCGCAAGCAGGTGCTTGCATCTCTGCTGACTCCGTTGTGGAACTGGCACGGACGCCACAGCTTCAAGTTCGGCATCGACTTCAACCGCATCGGCTACCGGCGGCTTGCGGACCGCGGGGGCATCGAAATATTGGACGTGAACGGCATGCCTGTCCGCCGCATCCGTTTTTCAGGCGATCCCAATTTCGGGCGGGACAGCTCCGAATTCAGCGGCTATTTGCAGGACAGCTGGACCGTGAACCGGCAGGTTTTTGTCGAGGCCGGTTTGCGTCTGGATTGGGACCAGGTCCTGCGCCGGCATCTTTGGTCGCCGCGCCTGGCCTTTACCTGGGGGCCGGCGCACCTCCCCGACACCAAGTTCTCAGCCGGCATCGGGATTTTTTACGACGGCACCAACCTGAAAATGCTCGGGCGCGCCCTGGATCAGCAGCGCGCGGATACATTCTATGACCGGACGGGAAATCCGGAGCAGGGCGGGCCGGTGATAACGAGCTTCGCTGCCGACGACCGGTCCCTGAGGGCGTCTTTCTACCTCAACTGGAGTGTCGGCTGGCAGCAGAAACTGGGCCACCAATTTTATCTGGATACTAATTTCATGCGCAAGAACGGGCGTAGGGGATGGGCTTTCCAGCTCATTTCCCCGGAGTCTCTTGCCGATTTTGTTTACGTCTTGAGAAGCAACCGAACGGATAGCTATTCGCATGTCGAGATCGGACTGTCGAGCACATTCAAAGGAAAGTACCCATGGCTGCTGTCCTACGCCCGGTCGCGATCGCGTGCTTCCGGGGTGATCGATTTTTCCCAGGATAATCCGGTTTTTTCCAGGCAGGCCGGGGGGCCGCTCGACTGGGATACACCCAATCGCATGATCTCCTGGGCCGTTCTCCCGGTCCCGAAACTTAAAAAGTATGCGCTTGCCTATTTCGCTGAATGGCACAGCGGCCTGCCATGGACGGCAGTAAACCAGTTCCAGCAGCTTGTGGGCGCGCCCAACATGCGCCGTTTTCCGGAATACTTCTCGCTCAACCTCCACGCGGAACGGCGCATCCGTTTCTTTCGATCGGAATGGGCACTCAGGGTCGGATTCAACAACATCACCGGCCATCAGAATCCTACCGTTGTGAACAACAACATCGATGCGGCCGATTTTGGCGCCTACAGCGGTTCTCCATCCCGTGCTTTCACCGGCCGGATCCGGTTTCTCGGAAAAAACTAGAAGCCGGGAGACAGAGCCGCGAGCGTAAGCGAGCGGAGGTTTGAAGTCCATCGACCTCTGCGCAAGTGGGCCGTCGATTTCAAATATCCGCTCGCTTACGCTCGCGGCTCTGTAGTGCATGCCGAATCCCAGAATTGTGCCAGGCGAGCACGAAGATTTGGCGAAGCAATATAAGGACATGGGCTCTTGCTTCCTTCGAGCCAAAAGCCTTCGCGGTCTTCGATGTCTTCGCGGTTTGTGGTTTTTGTTCTGAGCGAACCGAATCCGTCAGGCGACCCGGGGCGCGATGCGGAAAATCGCCGTGTGGCGTACGGTGGCCAGGCAGCGCAGCCCGGCAAAAATCGCGACATCCAGCGAGACAAAGTGGTTGCCGCGGGATTCAAACTTTTCCACGATGCGCCCGCGGGTTTCCACAACGCATTCCTGTTCCTGTGCGTGAAAATTCTGCACTGAGCTGGAAACGTGAATCCATGGGGGCAGATCGTAATTGGCCGTGAACAATTTGTCAGCCTGGGACAGCAGCCACCCGGGATGCGCCAGCTGCTGGTAAATCGGGTGATGGTCGCGCACGGTCTTTTCGCAATACTCCCAATGGGTTTTCCGATCGAACCCGGAAGTGACGGGCGTCAGAAGGTCGCCGGGTTTCAGGGATTCAAGTGTAATGGGACGTTTCAGTTTGTGCTGGCCGGCCGGGTAATCTGTGGGGGCGGGCTCCGGTTCAGGCGGGGCCGACGGCAATCGGGCTACTCCCGTGCCGCAGATCATGCCTTGGGAATTCTCCGCCCGGCACTCGATGCAAACGGTGCCCTCCTTGCTGACGGAAGCGACATGCCCGCATATGCGCAATTCCTCGCCGTCATAAGCCGGTTGGCCGAACGTCAGATCCACGGCGCCCTTCTTCAACCAGTCAATGCCCATGAATTCCACGAGACTGCGCGACATGTAGGCGTACAGAGTCACGCCCGGCACCAGTCCCGCACGATACCCGTGGCGGCGCGCGTGGGTATCGTCGCAAATCAGGTTGGCGGTTTCGCCGCCGGTTTTGGCCGCCTTGATTTTGTATTCCGGAAGCGGAGAGCCTATTGCATATAGCATCGGATCCGGTCTCCATGAACTGCCGCAAACAACCACCCACCGTACAATAACCGAGGATACCACAAGTCATGCCGATTCGAACCGTGTCCAAATCAAAGGTCTGTTTTTTCCCGCACCCGTAGTATCATCTGGCGTCCTCCTGTGGATCGGCGGAATTCGAAGGGACCCGACAGTGGATGAAACCGGCTTTGTTGGCAGTTGGACTCCAAAGGAACCGACAACGGACGAAAAAGCAGCGGCGCTCCGGCCCGGCGGAACCGGTGTGTGCGAGAGAACCGTCGAGGAAGTGCACACGACCTCGCATACGGGATCCCCGATCCTGTCGACCCCGATGATGATCAGCATGATGGAATCGGTTGCTTATCACATGGTACAGCCGCTCCTGCCGCCCGGATCCGTTACGGTCGGCTATGAAGTGCACGTGAAGCATAAGGCGCCCGCGCCTCTCGGCGCCGTCCTCGGAATCTGCAGCCGGCTGCTCGAAGTGGACGGCCGCAAGCTGTTGTTTGAGGTCCGTGTGCTGCAGGGGGAGAAAATCATCGGGGAAGGATTGATCCGCCGTACCATCATCCAATCTACCGGATAGGACTTTATGAGCGCATTCTGGGCCGACGCGGCCTCCCTGGTCTGGGGACCCGCCACCGTTGTGCTTCTTCTGGGCACCGGGATCTACCTGTCCGCCTGGCTTCGTTTCGTCCACCTCCGCCACTTCTTTTCGGGATTCAAACTGGCCGCGCGCGGGACCGGCAAAGATGCCGCGGCGGGGGATCCGGCTCAGCCCCAGGGTGACATATCGCCGCTGCAATCGATGATGACGATGCTCGCCGGAGCGATCGGCAACGGCAACATTGCCGGAGTGTCGACCGCCATCGCCTTTGGCGGGCCGGGCGCGATTTTCTGGATGTGGGTGAGCGGGCTCCTGGCCATGGCCACCAAGTACAGCGAAGCGGTGCTCGGGCTGAAATACCGCGAGCGGCTCGCCAACGGCTACATGGCCGGCGGCCCCATGTACTATCTCAAGAACGGAGTGCACTCTCGCGCTCTGGCCTGGGCATTTGCGTTTCTGGCCGGGATGGCAGCCATGACCACCGGCCCGCTGGCCCAGACCAATTCGGTGGCGCTCGTGCTCCACACCGAGTTCCTGATTCCCAAGTGGATTTCAGGGCTCTTCATTGCCGTGGCCGTATGGCTGGTGATCATCGGCGGCATCAAGAGCATCGCGCGGTTTGCCGAGAAACTGGTTCCTCTCAAAGTCATTCTTTACGTGGCAGGATCCCTCTACGTCATCCTCGCTCACGGGCGCCTGCTGCCCGAGACGATTGCGCTCATCGTCCGATGCGCGTTCACCCCCACCGCCGCCGTGGGAGGTTTCGCCGGCGCAGGCGTTCGGCTGGCTGCCCGCCTGGGAGCGGCGCGCGGGCTGTACGCGAATGAAGGCGGTCTGGGCACCGCAGGGATGGCTTACGGTGCCGCCCGCAGCCGCAGCCCCGTGCGCCAGGGACTCATTGCCATGGTGGATGTGTTTGTGATTACCTTTGTCACCTGCACCATGACAGCGCTGGTGGTGACCGTCACCGGCAAATGGTCCAGCGGATTATTGAGCACAACCCTGGTGGCTTCGGCATTTAAAACCAGCATACCCGTCGCGGGCGGGTGGATCGTGGCCGTCAGCTCGTTTCTATTCGGCTACTCGAATCTGGTCGGATGGGCCTATTACGGCGAGCTCTGCTTCGGCTACATTTTCCGGGCGAATGTCCTGAAGATCTACTCCTGGATCTACTGCGGCCTGATCTTCGTCGGCGCCGTCACCGAGGTGAAGACGGTCTGGGATTATGCCGACACGATGAACGGCCTGCAGATTTTCCCGAACCTGATTGCGCTGATCTGGCTGGCCCCGCAAGTTGCCCTGCTCACCCGGAAATACTTCTCCGGCACGTCCGCTAATTCCTGCTGAGGTAAACCACTGCCTCGAGCCGGGCGCGCAAGTGGGTCCCGGCCGCCGGCCGGGACCTGCGGCCTCCGTAACTCCGCAACCGCAGCATGATGGCAGCATCCGTCTTGGGTTGGAATACGGTACTGGTCCCGGCGGCCCGCCGGGACCTACTTGCACGCTCCCATCCTGGGGACTTCCTGAAGCCACCCGCTCTGCGCTGACTGCGGGACATACTTGACATTGTGGGGGTATCACTTCTGGCAATGGTCAGGAGTCCGATTCATACTGCGCGGAGTCCGGCCCCTGGGACCGCGGGCGTCTCGCCCGCAAAATACTCATGCATTCGCATCCCAGCGGCTTAATCTTTAGGCGACTTTTTGCGGGCGGGACGCCCGCGGTCCCAGGGCGGGACGCCGCGATTTTTTGACCGAACTCAAGCAGTGGAATACAGCCAGCGCTCTGCGGGTGGTAGGTCACTCTGACGGCTGACCCCCAAGGAGCCGCTCTGATCCGTCCCGGTCCGATCATTTTCCGATCCATCCTTGGCGCCTGGATTTGCGGGCGGGGCATGGAGCGCGAGACGTGCTCCGGCGATGACTCGCTCCCCGGCGGAATCCGGCAATCGCTTCACCCTTTTCCGGCGGATGTGCTATGATTTGCGGGGATCTGCCTGTTCCGGGTCGGCCCGGGATTCGGATGACCGGCTTCAGGGATGGCAGCCTGCGCGGACCAAAATCAAAAAAGGAGCAGTTCAAAGCCCGTGAAAAAACTTCTCTGCATGGCGGCATTGATACTTTCGTTCTCGTTGGCGGATGCCTACATGGCTCAGGCCAGTACTCAGACAGCCGGGCAAACCCAGACCCAGCAAAAACCCCCGACGACACCGCCGGTCCAGACTGCCAAACCGCCGGCCAAAGCGGCGGAACCGGAGGAAATCATACCTCCGGTGGCGCCGAATGCGCTCTTTGCAGCCGTGGTGGCGCGCATCAACGGAAAGGCCATTCTGGGACGAGACCTCGAGCAGCGCGTCCGCGCCGAACTCAGCACGATCGGCAATCCTGCCTGGAAAGATCTGCGCGACGACTACAAATCTGAGGTAATCAGCCGCCAGATGGTGCAGCTGATCAGCGACGAACTGCTCTATCAGAAAGCAGTGTCCATCGGCATGACCGCGCCGCCCGCGGATGTGCAGGCGGAGTTTGAGAAGGTGGCCAAGAACTATCAGAACGATGCCGCTCTGAATGCCGAACTGGCCAACCGCGGCATGGATCGCAGCGTGCTGATGCGGGAACTGAGCAAAAACCTCATCGTGCAGAAGTACATCCAGGAGAATATCACCAAGAAGCTGACGATCACTCCAACAGAAGTGAGTGAGTATTACAAAAGCCATACCGATGATTTCAAACATCCGGATCTGATCCGGACCAGCCACGTCCTGATCGCGGTTCCCGAAACAGCCAGCGAAGAGCAGAGAAAGGCCCTGTTGCAGCGCGCCGAGGCCCTCGCCGAAAGGGCCAGGAAAGGGGAAGATTTCGCAAAGCTGGCCAAGGACAATTCAATGGATGCATCCGCATCGCAGGGGGGCGACATCGGCCTTACCCAGATCGGCGACCTTGCGCCGGAATATGAGGAAGCCACGGCAAAGCTGAAAGTGGGTGAAATCAGCGGAGTGGTCAAAACCAAGTTCGGCTACCACGTCATCAAATTAACGGACCGGAAAAAGGCGGGTATTGCCCCCCTCGATGAGATCCGCTCCGATCTGACCGAATACCTCAAGAACCAGAAGGAAGACGCCGAGGTGGATAAACTGGTCAAGACACTCCACGGCCAGGCCAAGGTCGAAATCCTGATCAAGTTCGAATCTTAAAAGAGGAGTCAGGAGACAGGAGTCAGGAGACAGGAGAAAAGCAGCCTGCCAAGAAATCCATGGCTCCGGTTCAATCCTCGCGCTGAAAGAATCGTTCCCACGAAACACGCAGTCTTTGATCAATACTGCGAAAAGCACGAAAGTGGCGCAGGCTTCCAACCCGCGACACTGATCGATCTTTGTGCCGTCGCAGGCAGGATGCCTGCGCACCCAAGACGCCTCCCTGCGAAACGTGGCGAAAAAAGCCTGCGAACGGTACGGAAATTGCGCCTCCGTGCTGAACCATAACGGATTTATGTGCATCTTCATGGCAGATTTGAGCTAGAATCGCGCAACAGAACTCAATGCACAGAGGAGTACGGTCATGGCGTACCACTCCAGCGGCTACACCGCGCGCCTTGTCGCGATTATCATTTTTTGTCTTGCGCCATCTGTTTTCTACTCGCAGGGCACATCCCAACAGCCGCCTCGCAAACAGACTGCCGCCGACGGCACCATCCGCGTCGATGTGGGACTGGTGCAAACCGACGTCATGGTTTTCGACCGCCAGGGACGGTTCGTCGACAATCTTACACCGGACCAATTCGAGTTGCAGGTCGACGGAAAACCCCAAAGAATCGATTTCTTTGATCTGATCACCGAAGGGGGGCCGGCACGAAAAAGCGCCGATAGCCGGATTGCCGCTCCGTTCGCATCTCCCGTGCGCGCTTCCCAATCGGCTTCCGAGCTGGGCCGTACGCTTTTGTTCTTTCTCGACGACTGGCACCTTGCCGCCGACAGTCTTACGCGCACGCGCCTCGCACTCAACAACCTGATCGACAACGCCATGGGTCCCAACGACCAGGCCGCCATTTTTGCGGCATCCCGGCAACTGGGATTCCTGCAGCAATTGACCGGCAATAAGACGGTCCTTAAACAGGCGGTGACGCGCCTGCGGTATGCCAGCGAGTGTGTGCAGGACCTCGGCCGCCCGCCCATGAATGAAGCGCAGGCCGTGGCTATCGAACAGAACGACCCGGAGGTGTTCGGATATTTTGTAGATCAAACCGTGCAAGTGGAGAACCTCCAGGACCAGAGACCCCTAGCCGAGGAGATTGTCCGGCATAGAGCTTCGTCTTTGGCTCAAATCTCCTCCAGCGTCACCATCAATTCCCTTGCGGTTCTGGGCTCGATCGTGCAATCGTGCGCGGCGCTTCCGGGGAGGAAGCTTTTCTTTTACCTGTCTGATGGATTCGTCCTGCAGCCGCAAAGGTCGGATATTACCTATCGGTTGCGGCTTGTGGCCGAAGCGGCGGCGCGATCGGGCATTGTGATTTACTCGCTCGACACGCGCGGGCTGGTGGTGGGATTGCCGGGAGCCTCCACACCTTCTCCCATGGCCCCTCAGCCGATACAGACGTCATGGTCAGCCAATGGAGAACCGGTGGTAGCGCCAACTGGTGAGTCCGGTGGCCGCTTGACAGGCCTGAATTACGTGCTTGCGAATCAGGACGGCCTGAACGCCCTGGCCTCCGATACCGGGGGCCGTTTCCTCAAAAACACCAACGCTTTGGATACCGCAATCATGCAAAGCCTGGAGGAAGCTTCCCGGTATTACCTGCTTGGCTGGCACATCGATGCGAAAACACTGCAGCCGGGCAGGTACAGCAAGGTGGGTGTCGTTCTCAAAGGGCGTCCGGACCTCAGGCTGCAGGCACGGCAGAACAAGATGGACCTGTCCCGACTTATGGCCAAGCCTCCGGTCCGGGCGGAAGCATCCAAGCCGACGAATCCCAAGGAAAAAAGCGCCATCCTGAAAGCGATCGAGTTTCCATGGCCCATCGACACCTTGCCCACGCACGTTTACGCCGGATACATTCATGACGCCGCCAAGGGACATCTGGTCCGCATTGCGATCCAGGCGGATGTGGAATGGCCTCCATCCACCTCAGGCGCGGCCGCCGGCCAGCCCGTCGAGGTGATGGGGATTGTGGTCAACAGAGACGGCAAGACGGTATTTGCACAGCGGGGAAACTTATCCCAACCGGCTGATTTGACATCAGCGCCCAGACCGGGAACCAGGCCGTTCACCCATGCCTGGGTGGTGCCTCTGGAACCGGGAATCTACCAGGTGCGCGTGGCGGCGCACGACCCGAACAGCGGCCTGGCGGGCAGCGACCACCAGTGGATTGACCTCCCGCGAGTCGATGACTCTCAGGCCGTCAGGAAAATCCAGTTGGGGAGCATTTTTGTGCATGCCCGGCGCAATGCGGATCCCGCATCCGGAGCGCCGGCCGATTTCTTCGACCTGGTCACGGCAGAGCGGCGTTTCACTCCCGACTCCAGGCTGTTTTTCCTGGCGCAAATCTACAATGAGGCGAAATATCCGATAGACATTGCGGTTAAGGTATTTCTCGGCAACCGAGTCGTAATGCAAAACTTGGCCGTTATGGAAGGGCCGGTAGCCTCAACCATAGTCGGCTCCCAGCTCAAGGGAAACCTGCCGTTGGAGGCATTTGCGCCCGGCGCCTATGTCCTGGAAATCACAGCCACCGACCGCTCCACGCGCGCCAGCGCCACCCGACAGGTTCCTTTCCTGGTTGCACGGCAATGAGAAGCGGAATCGTATCAAAGACGCCCTGCAAAGTGTGGATTCCGCCGGGGAAAGCGCTCCAGGCGAGGATAAAAGGGATGATGAATACTTATTTGATTGCCGATCAGAAGCCGCAGCCGATCATGAAGCAGGTCCCGATGAGATGAATGATCATGACTGGGAGGACTCCGCGGACGACGCCTCCCCGGACACTGCAGCCAGAATTGATGACGAGATCCCGTTCTAGCCCCAATGCTGTTCACCTGGCCCCGAATACGGGTCACAGAGCATGGCGCCAGCGGTCGTTTGGAGTGCGGCGACTGGTCGCCGCTCTGGAGGTCCTCCTGCCGGCAGGACCAGGCAGCTTGCTGCCTGGAATGCCACGAACCAGAATGCGGCCGCGCTCCCAAGCGTCCTAATGATTCAGGGCGGCAAGCCGCCCTGTGCGGCAGCAGATCGACTGGTGAAAGCGGCGACCAGTCGCCGCACTCCAAACGCACATCGTGCGCTGATTCTGTCCGTGCAGAGCCAAAACTATGCGGCATTGGGCGAGACGCGCGCGCTCGATGGCAAGCCGCTGTTCCTCAAGGCGAAGCTCAATTGGATTTGTGCTGCGCGCGCTCCCGGCTGAACCAATAAGGCGGGTCTGAGAAAACTCACCTTTTCACCGAAAAATCGACGCTGGTTTCGAGAGTCCGGCTGGTGAAGCGGTCCAGGACTTTGACGTAGAGCGTATAGTTTCCGGGTTCAAGGCCTTTGAGCGGGATTGAACTTACGACGACAACGACCTTTCCGGACAAATGACTGGTATGTCCCTGGGTATCCTCGATGGCTGAAACCAGCCGGTTGCCTGATTTGATGATGTAGGAAACCTGGAGATCCGGCTTGTTTGTAGACGGATTGATAGCGGCGTTGGAGAGCTCCAGATAGGGGATCAGGTACTGGTTGATCGAGAATTCATTGGTCTCATTTGATATCACCTTGGTTGTGGCAGGTCCAAATGCGCTCCCGTCGTAGACGGGAGGGACGGACCGAACCTCCTTGGCAAGAATTAAAGCGCTCGCCAAGAGAGATGGTACTTGCGATTCTGGAGCGGGCTCGAGCGAAAAACTGCCATCCAATCGCCAGTCCACAAACGTGAATTCAGCAGGACCGCCGCCGGCAAGGTGATCATAGCGCCAACGTTCGAAAGGATAAACGCGCGTTGCACCACCGCCTTGCCAGAATTCCCGCAAAGATGCGCCTATGTAAGGATGGGCTTCCTTGCCTTCAGGACCGCCGTACAGGATATAAATGCGGCCGCGATCGGTTTTCCAGCCCGGAATGGCTCTGGTGGCGAAATGCTCGTTGGCATAGGCGAGGCGGCGATAGAGCTCTGTTTTTGCCTGGTCGCTCGGGATGAGCGGATTCGGATTGCGGCGCGCCCAGAACATGTTGATGAACTTCTCTCGCTGCTGGTCGGTCGTGAGCGACAGAAACACGGCCTTCTCTTCATTCGAGATGATGTAAACCACTTCCTCCTGCATCCACTTCCGGTACCTTTCCGGGATCGTTTCTGTTTGCAGCTTGTTTCTGACTTCATCCAGGTATTGCCTGACCTGAGCAGCATATTCGCTGTTGGGAAACAGGGTGAGGAACTTCTGGATTTCGGTCTCAGCCCGCACCGTTGCCCTCCGGTCAGGGATGGGCGTCTGCATTTGGTTCATCAGAATGCTGATGATCTTCATCCGGGCTTCCGGGGCTTTGGGATTATCCGGAAAGAAAACGATGAAATTCCTGAATTGATCCTCCGCCAGGAGCAGATTCTCCTTCCCCCCCTCGCCTTGCAGGGAGGCTCCCGCTGCCAAATAGGCATCGGGCTCCAGGGGACTGCCCGGATAATTCCGGATCAACACCCGAAAAGCATCGCGTGCCTCCCGGAACTTTTTTTGCTGCAGCAAATTCATTCCGGTCTGAAAGAGTGCATTGTCAGAAGCCGGAGGGCTCTTCTCAGGGCGAGCCGTCTGACCGGTGTCATGCGACTGATCCGGGGCAGCGGCCGCTTGCCACTCCACCTGTTTTCCCATCGAGGCGTTTTGTCGGGCAGGGAAGTCAGGCCGGTACGGCAGTGAAACCTGGGCACGCACCAGGGTGACAAAAGCCGGCACCAGAATGGCACCGGCACAAAGCACGCTGGCCAGAGCCCGCCGGGTGCGGGAGATTTCAGGGATCCGGCCCATTGTAAGGATCCGGCGGATGCGGACCGCAAGGGTCGAGCCGTCAATCGGAGAGCCCGAGACCGCAACCAGTGCGCCGCTCTTCTTCACCGAGCGGGCCAACTCCAGAAGCAGTTCGGCATACGGCGCCGGCTCGCAACCTCGTGCGAGCACCGCTTCGTCGCATGCCTGTTCCGCCAGCGCGGTGAGCCTGCGGCGGAGCCACCACGAGAGCGGATGGAACCAGTAGACGCAGCGGTTCAGCATCGCGAGCCACTCGACCAGGGGATCCCGGCGGCGCACGTGCTCCTGCTCGTGGGCAAGAACAGCCTCCAGCTTTGCCGGTTCCCAATTCTGTGCCTCCAGAGGCAAAAGAACCCGGGGACGAAACAGTCCGACGGTGAAGGGAACCCGGCATTGAGCGCTGTGAAAAATCCGGCCACTGCGGGAAGCGCTGCGGCAAAGCCTGAGCGCCAGCACCATCCCCACCAGAAGCCTGGCTGCCAGGACGCACATGCCGGCAACATAGACAAATATTGCAATTTCGTATGACCGCAGCCGGGGCCGGGATCGCACCGCCTGGTTCAGCGGCAGGGCCCGCGGAGTGGCCGCTCGAGCTTCAGGCGCGGCAAACGGATCGAACGTCCGGAACGTGCCGGCGACCGGAGGGGCCTCCCCGCCGGGACGCAGCTCCGCTACCGTTGGCATTGCCTCCGGCGCCGGCGGGAGCACCGGTAATGATATTCTTGGAAACCACAACGAGAGCGCCGGGAGCAGCAGCATGGAAATGAGCACGGCGGTCCAGGCCCGGTGCAGGATCGCGGGCGATTTCACTTTTAATGCCATAAGCGTACCGGCAACTGCAACCGCAACAACCAGTGCGCGGACCGAACTTTCCAGGAGAATACGGAAAAAGGCATCCATCTATCGCCCTCCCTTCCGGTGTCTGCGGGCAAGTTGCGCCAGTTGATCCAGTTCCTGGTCTGACAGCACTTCGGCGTCTACCATGCCGGTGACAAGCTCCGTCACGGATCCCTGGCAGAACCGGTCGATGATCTGCCTCACCGCGCGCGCGGCCAGGCGGCGAGGCCCTTCCGCCGCTTTGTATATGTAAGCGCGCCCATCCGACTCATGGGACAGGTATCTCTTCTTCTCGAGCCTGCGCAGCATCGTGCGCACGCTCGATTCCTTGAGTTTGCGCTCCGGCGCAAGCGCCAGGTAGACGGCTTCTACCGAAGAAGGCCCGCTGCGCCAGATCACATGCATGATTTCATTCTCGAGCTCAGTCAGGGGCGGGCGGACTCTGGGCGATATTGCGCTACGATTTGTCATGGTACATTGTGTACCAAATAATCCCGAGGGATGTCAACCGTAAAAGTATGGAAATGCACAAAAAGCCTGATGGCTGAAGGAAAGGCACTTTTGACTTGTTCCTCTTGGGGCAATCGGAACAAAATGCCCATGTAGATGAGAGTGGCACAGGTTTTGGGGAGTATTGTCGAGAATCGCCGAATGTGGTGACAAGAACCGAGCGAGGGCTCAGGATTCGGATTGCCATGGAGTGCGGGCGTCCTGTCCAATGCCGCACAACTTTTGGGGCATCGCGCCGAAGGCGCCTTGGAGTGCGGCGCCACGGCGCCGCTTTGTCGATCCAAGCGCTGTCGCACAAGGGCCGCATGCCGCGCGGGATGTTCATGGCTTGCTTGTCGGCATATTCCGGGCCTGGCCCACCTCATGCTCAAATGGCAGCAGGCCGCCGCTTGCTGGGTTGGCGGCGGCCTGCGAAAGCGGCGCCATGGCGCCGCACTCCAAGGCGCCCTTCGGGCGCGGATTCTGTCAGGCTGGAGCAAAAACTGTGCGGCATTGGGCGGGAGGTCCTTGCTCCGCGGGCCAACCGTCACCGGGATCTTGATGGTCTTGATTGTATAACTTGCGAGGTGCGTGTGAAGAAATTACTTGTTTTCCCAATAATGTGTTTTGCAGCTGCGGTTTGTGCCTGGGCGCAGAGCAATGCACCGGTGTCGCCGGTTCTCAAGACGCCTTTGCCGCAGCGGGTCCTGGACCTGCTGGCGAATGAGGTGTCCGGACAAATGGCGTTCAACAACCAGGTCAGGCTTGCCGGAGCCCCCTGGGTCAGGGAAGCGAAGGAATTCACCGGGACGATGTATGAAGCGCAGCAGATCCTCGATCTGGCGAAAGGCTGCGGCATCGAAACCAGCCGCCTGGAACAATATCCTGCGAGCGGGACCTTTGACTATCCGCACGAAGGGGAACTCTGGCTGGTGGAGCCGCAGAGCCGGCTGATCGCACGCATCGGCGCGGATCCGGCTCTGGTCGCCGGGGGATCGGTAACCGCCGATCTTACCGGGGAACTGGTTTACATTCCGCCGCTCAGCCAGGATGAGGCCAAAGCCATGACGGCCGCCGGACCTCAGGAGAAATACCGCGGCAAGCTGGCGCTCATGTGGGCGCATGCCCGTGGAGACCTGGCCAATGCGCTCGACGCCGCCGGAATTCGCGGCGTGATTTCGTTCAGCGCGCAGGAACGCTATCTCGATCCCGACCAGGTGATCTATTCCTCGGGATCGTATTCCGATCATGGCAACCTCAAATTGGGCATGACGATCTCCTGGAAACAGTGGACCAATCTCTTTGAAGACCTGGAGGCAAAGCAGAAAGTGGTCCTGAGGGCAAAAACGCGTATCGAAAAATACCGCAACCGCTTCGAGATGGTCTACAGCTGGATCCCGGGAACGGAAGCCGATGCCAAAGGAGTGGTCTTCACCGGACACTTGTTCGAGGGGTACGTCAAGCGGGGCGCCAACGACGACATGAGCGGCTGCGTCGTGCAGCTCGAGATCTTGCGGGCGCTGAGCAGGCTGATTGCCGATGGGCGGCTGCCGCGGCCGCGCCGCACGATTCACTTCCTCTGGCCGAATGAGATCTCCGGCACCTATGAGTTCATCAAACAGCACCCGGGAATCGCGGATAAGTTCAGCGTCAACATCAACATGGATATGGTGGGAGAAGCTCTGCGCAAAAATAACGCACTTTTCACCATGAGCGAATGCCCGGCGCATCTGCCCAGCTACCTGGACGGACTGGCAAAGTCATTGATGAACTACGTCTGGCGCACAAACGATATTGTCTACCTGCCGGATGCACCCCGCGGCAGCAGGCCCCGCGGCCAGTTTTTCCCGGCACCCATGGTCGAGAAAAGCGGTTCCGACGATGCCTTCCGGTTTTTTGTCCATAGCGCGACCGGCGGGAGCGATCACATTTGTTTCAATAATCCTTCGGTTGCAGTCCCGGGAATCGAATTCTTCGTCTGGCCCGACCAGTGGTATCACACCGACCACGACACTCCGGACAAGGGCGATCCCACGGAGATGAAGCGCGTCGCCTTTATCGGCGCGGCTGCCGCCTGGGCGGCGGCGAACTGTACCGAGGAAGTCCTCCCCGGGCTGATCGACGCGGTTTCGGATTTCGGCTATGGCCGGGTCGCCGAGCGGGACATCCCCCGGGCCATGGCCAATATCGAGCGCGCCGATGCAAAAACGCTCACTGCAGCCGTCAACAAGGCAGCATGGGTAGTCGGTGCCGGTGTGCAAAGGGAAATCGGCGCGCTGCAATCCATCCAGGCGATCTATGCGGACACGCCTGCTGCGGAAAAGTTGCTTGCCGACCGCGTTCAGCAGTGGGAACTCTATCGCGCCGGGTTGAGGAACCAGGTGTCCGGGTACGCAAAAGTAAAAGCGGCTGCGCTGGGAGTTGAAGTCCCGGCACTCCCGGCCGCATCCGCCCTCGAAAAAAAGTACCTGGCGATGGTTCCGGCGCTGGCTGCCGCGGTCAAGGGACAGCTTTTTCAACTTTCCGCTCATGAACCGTTCAGCAAGTACATGAAAGAGCATCCTGACACCTTGGAGTCCATGAATCTGACAGAGCGGCAGGCCAACTTGGTTCTCAATTTTGTCAACGGCAAGCGATCGATCCCGGAAATCCGCCGCGCCGTCAGCGGCGAACTCAATGAAGATATCCGGCTGGAAAGCGTGGCTGCGTTTCTCGAGCTCCTGAAGACCGTCCAATGGATTGTCTATTAGGAATTGAGAAATGGGGTCCAGGTCCAGTTCAAGGAAGGGATTTAGCGCGGATTTTGTAACTGATGAATTCCCACCGGGCGCCGCATGATTGTTGCTCCGGACGGACACAATCCGTGCACGAAGGACGTTTGGAGTGCGGCGACTCGTCGCCGCTAGCGGCCATTGATCTGCCGTGGCACCGGGCGGCTTGCCGCCCTTTGATATCGGGATGCCTGAGAGCACAGCCGGAAATCGGTCTGTGGTATTCCAGGCAGCAAGCTGCCTGGTCGGGCCGGCAGGACGACCTCCAGAGCGGCGACCAGTCGCCGCACTCCAGAGGCGCCTTCGGCGCCATGCTCCAAAAACCATGCGGCGTTGAGCGGGACGCCCGCGCTCCAGCATACTTGCTTTTCTTCTGACTCCTGACTCCTGGCTCCTGGCTCCTGACTCCTCTATTTACTCGAGGCCGTGTTCGCGGAGCTTATCGTAAAGGAGGCGGCGGTTGATTTTCAGCAGTTGAGCGGCGCGGGTGCGATTGCCGCCGGCGGCCGCGAGGGCACGCTCGATCAGTTTGCGTTCGAGTTTCTGGACGGCGCCATGAAGGCCGTCCTCGAGACTGAAGGTGTCGGGCGGATCGGCAGAGGGCGGGCCGGCAGCGAGCTTTACGTGTTCCGGCATGATGATACCGGAGCGGCTCAGGATCAGGGCGCGTTCCAGGCAGTGCTCCAGTTCGCGCACGTTTCCCGGCCAGTCGTTCTGGTGGAGAACGGTTTTGGCTTCTTCGGAAATGGCCGGCACCGGCAGCCGGAGGCGTGTCGCACTGCGCCGCAGGAGCACCTGAGCCAGTTCATAAATGTCGCCGCGCCGATCGCGCAGCGGCGGGATGAAGATGGAAACGACATTCAGCCTGTAATAGAGGTCCTCGCGGAAACGCCCTTCACGCACTGCGGTCTCGAGGTCCTTGTTGGTTGCGGCCAGGACGCGGACGTCAAGGGCTATGTTCGTATTGGAGCCGAGGCGTTCGATGCAGTGCTCCTGGAGCACGCGCAGCATTTTCGACTGTGTCGAGGGACTGAGATCGCCGATTTCATCCAGGAAAATGGTCCCGCGGTCCGCGAACTCAAACTTTCCGATGCGCCGCTGGGTGGCGCCGGTGAAGGCGCCGCGCTCGTGCCCGAACAGTTCCGCTTCCAGAAGCGTTTCCGGAATCGAGGCGCAATTGACTTTTACCATGCGCTGGAGGGCGCGCGGGCCGTGGCGGTGAATCGCGCGTGCCACGACTTCTTTTCCCGTGCCTGATTCGCCGCGGATCAGCACGGTCGAATCGGTGGGCGCGGTCTGGCCGATCAATTTGTACAGCTTCTGCATTGCCGGGCTGCTGCCGACGATTTCCAGGTCCTGGTCGGAAGTGCTTTCTTCAATGCGATACGACTCGAGCTGCCGGATGCGGCGCCGGTTTTCGATCGCCCTGTGCAGCTGGATGCGCAGTTCATCGAAATTGAGCGGTTTGGTGAGGTAATCGAACGCGCCCAGGGCCATGGCCTCGATTGCGACGGTGCTGGTGCCATAAGCAGTCATGATGAGGACGGCGGGCGGATCCGATATTTCCCGCAACTCGCGCATCAGCGCCAGGCCGTCTTTTCCCGGCATGCGGATGTCGATGAGCGCGGCCTCGACCGCCGAGTCGGCCAGGATCCGGGAGGCCTCGATGCCGTCGGCCGCGCTGAAAACACGATAGCCTTCATCCTCGAGCAGGGCGCACAGCGATTCGCGGGCGGACGGCTCGTCTTCGGCGATCAGAATGGGGGTCTCGTGTTTCAAAGCGGTCGGCTCCTGTCGCGCGGCAACTGGAGAACGAAGTTGGTCCCGGACGGGCTGCTGGCGAATTCGAGCGTGCCGCCATGATTGGCAACGATCTCGCGCGATACCGCCAGACCCAGCCCGCTGCCGTTCGGCTTGGTAGTGTAATAGGCGTCGAAGATGTGGGCCTGGGCATCCTCCGGAATGCCGGCGCCCTGATCGGAAACCACGATCCGAGCCGCCGAATCCGTCTGCTCCGCCGCGACTCTGATGACACCGGATTGCGGCGAGGCATCGATAGCGTTCAGAAAGAGGTTGATCAGCACCTGCAAGATCTGGGGGCCATCCACATCGGCGGCAAGGTCGGCCTCGAAGCCGGCAACAGCGATCTTGGCATCCTTCTGTCGGGCTGGTTCCTTAACCATTCTGACCGCCTGATCAACCAAGGGGGCAAGGTTTTGCACCTGGCGGTTGGTCATGGACGGGCGACCGAAGGCAAGAAGGCGGCCTACGATCATGTCGAGGCGGTCAATCTCGTGCAGTGCCTCCTGAATTTCATGCGCGACCGGGGCGCCTTTTTTCAGTCTGCGGTCGAGGAGCTGCAGGGTCAGTTTCATCGAGTTCAGCGGATTGCGCACTTCATGGGCAACCCCGGAGACCACCTTGCCCAAGGCCGCAAGCCGGTCCTGCTGGCGCAATTCACCTTCGAGGGCAGCCCTGCGATCCGCCATGCCGTTGATGGCCATGGCGATCAGGCCGAAATCCCCCCGGATCATCGGCAGCCGGTAGTCGAAATCCTCCTGCAAACGGCTCAGCCCCCGGCTGATGCCGGCAACACCCGAGCGGAGCATGTACCAGATGGATACGATGCCCAGCATGCCAAGCACGGCAAAAAGGACCAGGGCTCCGAGCCAATAACGGGTGGTGTCCGCAAGGGGATCACGCGCGAGCGATATGCGGCGCCCGGCGATGGCTACCGCCTCTCCCGTTTTGGAGCGCTGTGCGGCCCAGACAATGTAATTGGTGTCGAACTGATTTTCCTCGGTGACCACTTCGTCGGTGCCGGCCGCGCGCTTTGCCAGGTTGCGCAGGAATTCCAGTCTCCGTCCCTGGGGCGCTCTGCGGCTGCCTGCAGTGTCCGTCTGCAGCGATGTGCCGCTCAGGCGCTGATCCTTGATCAGGTAGTAGTAGCCTTCAACCCCTTCAAAGGCGCGCAATACGGCCTGGGAGATTCCGCTCAGAGATACATCCTGCGCCGCGGGAGGCATCTGCAGGAGATTGCTGCCGTAAGTGGTGGCCTCGGTGATGCGCTCGGTGAATTGAAGCCGAAGCTCCTGGCAGGCGGCAATGCATGTCTGCCGCGCATCCCTGCGCAAGGTGACGTCGGTCTGGGAGATGACATTGCTGACAATAAAAACCGCGAGCCCGACGACGGCAAGGGAAGCCGCGGTGATGATGGCTGCTTGGGCGCGGAAACTTCCAGGTGCAGGCCAGAACATCTTCCCCTACTTGATCACCGGCGGATCGGGAATGTTTAGGGATGCGTGGGCCATGTTTTCTAACGCCGTAACGATCATGGAAGAAGCGTCTCCAAGCATCCGAGCCCGGTCGTACTGGCGTGCGTCATAGGCGCTCCGGGCCTGCTGGTAGAGGCTGCGCGTGCGGGTCACATACTGCCTGGATTCCTTTTCGCCGCTCAGGCCGGCAAAATAATCGGCCTGCTGAATGCGGAAATAGCACTTCTGCAGGTAGAGCGCGGCGTCACGCCTGTCATTGTCGTCCATCTGGCTGGCCTTGAGCGCCATCGAGATTCTCTCGCTTGCCCTGAGGAGGTTAAGAATCGCTCCCGTGAGACTCTCAAACTGAAAGTTGTTTGCGCGTGCCTGCTTGGCGCGCTCCAGCAAATCCGCGGCGCGGGTGTTCAGGAAATTCATGTCCGGCCCCGGCTCACTGGCGTCCAGGTTCCGGGCGAGCATCTTGGCCAGGAAATCGAGCCTTTCCTGCTTGTCGCGGTCGGATAATCCCCTTGAATCAGGAGGCCTTTGCCCCCGTGGATCCCAGCTCCCTCTTTGCCCCCTCTGGGGATGGGCCGAAGCAACCACCGCCGCAAGCAGCAATAATGCCAGAGCCGATCTCCTTATTATTATCACAGCCCCCCCCGCTTTTGAAACCCGCAACTCGGGCTCGAGCACAATCTTTGGCTCCCGCCTCATGCCGGAAGGCACAAAAACCCATTAGAAAACGGAGCAATTGGCATGCCAGCAGCAACTTCGCCTAAGTCCAATGCCTGCAATGCCAGCCGGAACGAAACTGTGCTGATTTGGCACACGCAGTGGGCAGGTCTTGCCCAAATGCTGAGAGGACGGCAGCTCATGCCCTGCAAAACGCCTTCCGGTAAATCTTGGCCGCGCGAAAATCACGAAATTTTCCGTGCTTCAGGCGTATTTCATGAATAGGGCAAGGGATTTCCCTTGGATGGAACCCCAATCGCACATTCTTTGGGCATTGGTGAACCCTTGTCGTGATATTTGTGTCTGATCAGGTGTATAATTTCATCTTGATCTCGTGGATTGGAATGCCGTGAATGGCCCCTTTTAGGGAGGGAGGTTAGATGAAGAGCAAATCAATCACGCTTATGGCTATGCTTGGATTCGCGCTGGCGCTATATGCGGCCGACAAGCCCTGGAGCGACTGGACCATGAAGGACGCGGAGAAGATCTTGCAGGACTCCAATTGGGCACAGGTACAGACGGAAACGGATACTTCGGAACCGGTGTATTCCCCCGTACCCCGCTCGATCGATGGAATTGGCGCACTCAATCAGGCAACAAGACTGGAATACACCATCTATTTTCTGTCCGCCAAGCCCATACGCCACGCCTATCTGCGACTGGCTGAGCTGAATCCGGACAAGACTACTGCCGCCCAGATCGAGAAAATGCGCGAATTTGTCGCCGGCAAGGAATTCGAGAAGACTATTGTGGTTGCCGTAAAATATGCCTCGAGGGACCAGCGCTTTTTCCAGACGGCTCACGCCGCATTCAGCAGCGCGATCACCAGCACCCTGAAAAACAACACTTACCTGGACATCAAGGGGGGGAAAGTCCCGCGTGTGTTTCTCCAGGAATACAAGCCCATGGTGCCCAACGAGAACCTGGGGGCAAAGTTCATATTTCCGCGCTTCGTGGATGATCAGCTGGTCATCGATGCAAAATGCACCGATGTTCGCTTTTATGCGGAATTTCCTCCGCCGTCCGGAAACAACCGGCCGGTAAAGCTTGATATGCGCTTCAAGGTGCAAAAATTCATGTACGAAGGCAAGATCGAGTTTTAGAAGCCTGTCCGAGAGTTATATGCGCGGACATAAATAACTGCGAATGCGCGACCGGAATGAAAAAACGCCACGGATTACACGGATTGCACAGATTCAAAAAAAAATCCATATCCGTGAAATCTGTGGAATCCGTGGCGTTTTTTTGATTGTTCATCCTCTCGCGCCTTGTACTCGCCGCGCAAGCCCCATGCGCGCTATTTGCGGCCCGCCTGGAAACGCTTGCCGACTTCCTCCCAGTCAATGGCCTTGAAAAAGGACTCGATGTAATCCGCGCGTTTCAGATGGTAATCGACCATGAAGGCATGCTCGAACACGTCCATGATGAGCAAGGGCGTGCAACCCGAAAGGTGGCCCAGATCGTGCTCGTTGATCCAGACGTTGAACAGCCGATTGCCGAGATTATCGAGATAGAGCATGGTCCAGCCGATGCCGCGCATGGCGCCGGTGCCCCTGAAGTCCCTCTCCCAGTTTTCGTAACCGCCGAATTCCTCGACGATCTTCGCAACCAGGGTGGAGCCCTTGTCGAGGGCGCGCCCGCCCTTGATCATGTTCGAAAAGTAATACTCGTGAAGTCTCATGCCGTTGAATTCCCAGCCGAATCTGCGGCTTAACTCGGCATATTCCGGAGTGGCGACCTTCCCCTCCTTCAAGAAGGAGTCCAGGATCTCGGTCAACTTGTTGGTATTGGTAACATACCCCTTATAGAGGGTGAAGTGATTGTTCAAGAGGGTGTCGCTGAATCCCTCCGTTCCCAGCAGATGGTCGAAATTCCTCGGTTCGTATTTCATCGTAGTCCCTCAAGAATTATGGATTGAAACACCCAACTCAAGATACCGGTCGGTGAATAAACAAGCAATCCGATTCTTCTTCAGACTCCTGGATTCACAAACGCGGCGGGCCGATCCAGACGGTCTGGATATTCACGAATTCACGGATCCCGAATTCAGAAAGCTCCCGGCCGTAACCGGATCTCTTGATTCCCCCGAACGGCAGCCTGGGATCGGAGGCGACCATGCCGTTGATGAAGACCTGGCCTGCTTCTATGTCCCTTGCCAGGCGGCGGGCCCGCGCGAGGTCATTCGTCCAGAGGTTGGCGCCGAGCCCGTAATCGCAGGAATTAGCGACGCGGATCGCGTCCTCTTCATTCCGGACCCTGATGAGAGCCGCCACCGGCCCGAACACCTCCTCCGAGGCTGCCGGCGAATGGAGCGAAACCTCCGAAAGCACGGTGGGCTCATAATAATAACCGCGTGTCCCGTGCCGTCTGCCGCCCAGGAGGACCCGGGCGCCGCAGGCCACCGACTCGCGCACCTGACGGTCCAATTCGTCCACCAGGTCGCGGCGGGCGAGCGGTCCGATGCGGGTTTCGCGATCCATCGGATCCCCGACCTTCAGAGCGCGGACTCCATCGAGAAAGCGCTCCACGAATTCGCTCCAGACGGCATCCATGATGATGAATCGCTTGGCCGCAATGCAGCTCTGGCCGGTATTTTGATAACGCGCCCGCACGCCGGTCCGGGCGGCGGCCGCGACATCTGCGTCTTCCATTACGATGAACGGATCGGAACCTCCCAGTTCGAGGACGGTTTTTTTCAGCATGCGGCCGGCGGCATTGGCCGTGGCACTGCCCGCGCCCTCGCTTCCGGTCAGCGTCACCGCGGCGATCTGGGGAGACTCGATCAGGCCGGCCGTGTCGGTTCCGGGGATCAGCAGGGCGCGGAATGTTCCGTCAGGGAATCCGGATTCTCGGAACACCTCTTCGATGGCCAGGGCGCATTGCGGGACATTGGAAGCGTGCTTGAGGATGCAGGTGTTCCCGGCCATCAGCGCAGGGGCGGCGAATCGGAAGACCTGCCAGAATGGAAAATTCCAGGGCATGATGGCCAGGATAACGCCGAGCGGCGTGTACTGAATATAGCTTTCCGTGGCGCTGGAATCGCGCGGGTCATCTTTGAGATAACGGTGCGCATTCTCCGCGTAGTATTCGCAATTCCAGGCGCATTTCTCGATTTCCGCCTCGGCTTCCACGATCGGCTTGCCCATTTCGGATGTCATGATCTCAGCGCAGCGGCTCCGGTGCTCTCGCAGCCAGGCGGCAGCCTTTTTCAGTGGAATCGCCCGGTCTTCAAGAAAATATTTGCGCCATCGGCGGAATGTGGCGGCAGCCTGGCTCAGGGCCTGCTCGACCTGTTCTTTTGAGTGGTTTTCAAAAGTCTTAAGAATTTCCTCGGTGGCGGGATTGATGGATTCCATGAGTTCGTTCTCCTTTCGGAAATATTCCATATCATATATTCAAAAGACCGGGAGAAGGATTCTAGAACTATCGCAACTGTTTAGCCTACCTTGAAAAGAGAACCACAAAGACCTCGAAGACCGCTAAGCAACAAACTCTTTGAGGTCTTTGCGATCTTTGCGGTTCAAATTTCAGTCAGCCGATTTTCATCTCATATACTCTTGGACAACTGGCTAAACAGTTCCGAATTGTCGGCCTGCGCCTTTCGTGGCGACGACCTGCCATGGAGCGCGGGCGTCCCGCCCGCCCAATCCGCGGTCGATTCCTGGGCCTTGGATTTGACGATTCCGGTATGATAACGGCGGCGGTGTCAGCAGCTGCATCCGCTGCTCTGCCGGTTTCGATCCATTGCTGTTGTGTGAAGGTCCATGGTGAACCCTGCTTCTGCGCCAGCACCCAATCCGGCAGTTCCGGGGCAAACCCCGCCGCGCACCCCCATGTTTCGCGCATTGCGGCATCGGAATTTCCAGCTGTTTTTCGCGGGGCAGCTGGTTTCGCTGGTCGGCACCTGGATGCAGATGCTGGCGCAGAGCTGGCTGGTATACCGACTTACCCATTCTGCCGCTCTGTTAGGAGAAGTAGGATTTGCATCCCAGATCCCGGTGTTGTTCCTGGGGCCGGTAGCCGGGATTTTCGCCGACCGCCACAGCCGCCACCGGATCGTGATTGCAACCCAGGCCCTGATGATGATGCAGGCCCTGGCGATTGCGACTTTGACCCTGGCCGGAAAAATCCAGGTCTGGCAAATATTCCTGCTGGCGTTTTTCCTTGGCGTCTGCACCGCTTTCGACATACCGGCGCGCCAGTCTTTTATTGTGGAAATGGTCGGCCGCGACGACCTGATGAACGCAATTGCACTCAATTCCTCCATGTTCAACGCGGCGCGCAGCATCGGGCCGGCAGTCGCCGGCATCCTGGTTGCAGCCCTTGGAGAAGGGCTTTGCTTTCTGCTCAACGGCCTCAGCTTTCTGGCGGTGATCGCCGGATTGCTGATGATGAAAATCACAAGCGCGCCGAAACGGACTGACGAACGCCGGATGGAACAATTGAAGGAAGGTTTCCGCTACGCAAGCGGCAATCCCGCGATCCGCTCGCTGCTGCTCCTTCTGGGGGGAGTAAGCCTGCTCGGGATGTCGTATGCCGTGCTTATGCCTATCGTGGCCGACCAGGTGCTGCACAGCGGCGCCCGTGGGCTCGGCGAACTGCTGACCAGTGCCGGTATCGGGGCGCTGCTGGGCGCGCTCTCGCTGGCGCACCGGCAGCGTGTCCAGGGCCTGGACCGCGTGGTTGCGTGGGCGGCATCCGGATTCGGCATGAGCCTGGTCGTGTTTTCCTTCTCCAGGACGCATTGGTTTTCCATGTGCACGCTGGTGATGGCGGGATTTTGCCTGATGGTGCAGCTCGGGTCCACCAATACGCTCATTCAGTCGATTGTCAGCGACCAGATGCGCGGACGCGTCATGGGCATCTACAGCATGATGTTCCTGGGCATGGCTCCTTTCGGCAGTCTGATCGCCGGTTTCATGGCGCATCATTTCACTGCGCCCGTCGCCATTCTGGGCTGCGGCATTGCCTCGATTGCCGGCGGCCTGACCTTTCATCTGTACCGCCCCCGCCTGCGCATCGACAGCCGGCTGACCTGAAATGCAGGGGAAAAGGGAAAGGAGCGCGGGCGGGGAGGCGCGCGCTCCAAGTCAACCGGGGCAGACGATCTTGTGGGTGAAGGAACCGGGGGAAATCAGGGAGTAAAGGGTGTCGATCAGGGAAGGGCCGTGCCGGGCAACGAGGTTGAAAAAGTTGATTGCACGTTCCTGGAGGTTTCCCGCCGGGCGGCTGCAATTCAGCAGGTGCAGTGCGTCATGGTGCAATTGGCTGTTCCGGCGCAGGTCGTGATTCAGGAATTTTGTGTGCAGGGACTCGGCCCGATGGAGGAGTTTGCGGCGCATGGTCTCTGCCGCCTGCCCGAGTGACGGATCCACGGCCGTCACCAGCGGCTTGATTGCCGCCACATGATCCTCTATCAGATTCTTGAGCGCGGACAGCGGCTCTTCGAATGCCGGCGGATTCCGCCGCCGCATCTTTTCCAGCACAAATCTCTCAACGCCTAAAACATCCTCCAGCGCAAGCCCGTATTGGTCCAGGACAGTGCGGCTCTCCGGATCAAGCACGGTGAAACTGCTCCTGGGCCAGACCACCGGCATCGGCCTGCCATAGAATCGGTATAGCGGTTCAAGCTGGGCGAAATAGGAGATCTCGGCAGGTCCGCCGACATAAGCAATCGTCGGGAAGAGATGGTCCTGCACCAGGGGGCGCAACAGGACATTCGGGCTGAATCGCCAAGGCTCATCGTCGGCAAGGCGGAGGAGTTCCCGGGGAGCAAATCGCTGGTCCGTTCCTTTCACGGCGAAATCGTCTTCCCCTGCGATCAGGAGCCTCCGCCCGGTTTCCTCTTCCAAAAACACCAGGGTAGACCGGGGCTGGAGCGTGACCTGCGGCGCAAATCCGGCCGCACGCAGATCGTTTTCCCTGGACCGCAGCGCCGCCCGGAGTTCCCGGTCCATGGCAAGAGCCGTCCTGATGACCGGGCCGGCGAGTTTTTTTGCATCCCGATCCCGCGGATCGAAAAGGATCAGTCCCCTTCCGCGGAAAATGTGCGCCATCAATTTCCCGAAGGCTTCGCTGAAGGTGCTGCCCGGCAGATAGGTTGAGGCAATTCCGGACTTGATGTCGGCCGCGGACGGGCCGGAAAGCGATGAGCAGTATATCTCGATGAGACGGGTGATCGATTCCGGAATCCTGATGGCGCCTACCGGGTGGGGAGGCATCACAGTCGAGCCGAACATCAGTTCACGGGCGTCCAGTGCGGCGGCCGGCCCATGCGGTTGCGCGACGGTCATGCGCGTGATTTCCGCGAGATCGTGATCGTCGGAAGCCATCCAGAAAACCGGCACCGCATCGATTCCGCGGCTGCGCAAATGGCTGCTCAGGCTCATTGCCGTGAGAGCCTTGTAGATGGTGAGGGCGGGGCCGGTAAACACGCCGACCTGCTGGCCTGTGAGGACGGCCACACTGCGGGGCCTGGCGAGTGTGTCGATGGCGCGGCGGACAGAATCATCGATGCCGCGGGACTCGTTCTGCCGGATCAGGATCTCCGCCAGCGCTTCCCGGGCAAAGCGAATCCCCTGCACTTCCGGTTCGGCCTTGTGCAGGGCATCCAGCGTGGGAGGATGGCGATAAAAGGAGAGCGCCTCGTGCGCACATGCCAGGTATCGCAGAAACAGAGCGGGCTGGCGGGGGATGCCGGCGAACGGAAATTCCTTCACGGCCGGTACATTGCCCATTGAATCGAAGGCCTGGTCTGAGGACATGGGAAGCCCGCTGCCAAATCAGGAGACACTCAATTTTGCAATCAGCCGTTTCAGATCGGCGGCGCGCTCCTTGGGGCAGACAAGCACCTTGCCGTGCGCCTGCACGACGATCAGGCCGGAGACCCCAAAGGCAGCGATGACACCGCTGTCGGAGTAAAGGGCGCAATCATCGGAATCGAGGGCGATGTGAGGGCCGAGCGCCACATTGCCGCCCGCATCGCGCACCAGGGCCCGATCCAGAGCGGCCCAATTGCCGATGTCGTCCCAGGTGAACTCGGCCCGCACCAACCGCAGGCCTGAGGCTTTTTCCATCACGCCGAAATCGACGGAAATGCGCGGCAGGGAAGCAAAAATGCCGTAGCGGCCGGCAAAAGCATCCTCTCGCCCGATCTGGGGCCTGAGCGTGTCCAGGCCTCGATATAGTTCCGGCATGTGCTTCTGGAGAAGTTCCAGGAACGTGCGGTTGCGCCACAGAAACATTCCGCTGTTCCAGTAGTAATCGCCCGCCGCCAGGTACTCGCGCGCCCGCGTTTCGTCCGGCTTTTCGACGAAGCGAACGACCTCCACAGCTTCCCCGGGCGCAGCAAGCCTCTTTGCCTGTATGTATCCGTAACCGGTCTCCGGCCTGCTTGGACGGATGCCGAACACCACTCCGGTGGCTCCCGGCAGCGCGCCGATCCCTTTCCGCAGTGTGCTCCGGTAGGCCTCTTCGTCATCGACAAAGTGATCCGCAGGCAACGCAAGCATGGTGGCGTCCGGGTCGCGCCGCTCGATGTGGAGCGCACAATATCCCAGGCACGGCGCCGTATCCCGGCCGACGGGCTCCACGACAAAATTGTGGGGAGGAATCTGCGCGAGTTGTTCGCCGGCAACCTGCCGGTGGACTTCTCCAATCGACACGATGATCCGCTCGGCGGGAATCAGGGGCAGGAGGCGGTCCACCGTCTGCTGGATGAGAGTCTTGGGGCCGAGCAATGGAATGAACGGCTTGGGGATGGAATCCGTGCTCAACGGCCAGAAGCGTTCGCCGCGCCCGCCGGCCATGATAACCGCATAAACTTCCGACATTCGTTACTCCCGTGCACAGAATGGCATAGGAGTCTGTCCGAGAATTAGGATGGACCCCTCCTAATTCTCGGACAGACTCCTGGCCATTGTATGGGATCCGTCGCGCTTTGCCTATCGATGATTCGCATTCGGTGTGTTGCCGTTGCAGCCGCAGACATGGCTCTCCAATGCGCCGAATCGGGACTCTGATTGCGATAGGCGCGACGAGAGGATAGGCAACCTGTCTTCGAAATCAGTGCGCTGGCAGCCAGCGCGCGACCAGCCTGGAGGCCAGGATCAAGCGATCCCGGGTCAGCAGGGGCATGTTGAGTGCGCGGCTCGTTGCGACGATGACGCGATCGGCGGGATCGCGATGGAAACTGCTGGGAAGCGAGGCGATCTCTCCCGCAATGACTGAGGTGATCGGCAGCACAAGCACGGTGCGCGGGTGAGCGGCAGCCTGCAGCCATTCCACGAACGGGATGCGGAAATGCACTCGCCCTCTCTCCACCAGCGTGGCCACCTCCCACAGGCTGATGTCGCTGATGGCCGGACGGATTTCGGCCGGCAGTTCGTCCAACGCCTCGAGGAACCGACGCCCGAGCCTTGGGTCGTGATCCACCCACCAGATCCAGGCATGGGTATCCAGGAGCGGCGCCGGATTCACTGCAAAGCCTCCACTTCTGACTCGTCAATCGCGGGTTTCAGCGGATCGCCCAGCCATTGGGCACATCCCCGCACGCTGAACCACGGTTTGGCCTCACCGTCGCCATCGGCTACCAGGCGGGCCACGATTCGTCCCCGCTTCGTGATGATGATGGGCTCGCCCGACTCATGCACCCGGTCGATCAGGGCCAGGCTCTTCGCCTTGAATTCGGTTGCGTTGATCTTCATATGACCAGTATGAATGACCGGTCAATTGCTGTCAACCCAATTCGGGCACGCTCCGGTGCAATCTCGCACCGGTGCTTTAGACACGGCGACATAAATCGCCGCCTGTTTTTGAACCTCGAAGACCTCAAAGACCGCAAAGGTTTGTGATTTCGCTTCCTGCGCCTCACCTGCGGAGGAAGCGAGTGCGCAGGCATGAAGCGCTTTAAAACCTTCGAGGTCTTTGAGGTCTTTGCGGTTCAGCTTTTGTCGCTCACTTATGTCGTCGTGTATCGCGTGGTCCGACCCGGATCAGGGCTTGATCGTTTCCGAGGTCGAATCCGTGCAGCCCATTCCGGTCGCAATGCCCCGCTTCGATGTTCACGTTTTTTGTGGCGCTCCGAGGCATGCTTGTTGCACACTACTGGGTGTCAAGGGAGCCATCCTGCGCTGATGCGGACAGGAGCGTGGAAATCCAGCTCCGATCGGCTCCCGCAGGCATGGCACATCAGCATTGTAACGACACGCAAGATATTCGAGCCCATCTCCATTTTGCAGCAGGGAGGAACAGATATCCATGAAGACAACGCCAGGGAAGTGGAGCGGAATTGGATTGATCCTGGGAGCCTGCCTTGTATTTTCGGCCCTGCCCGCATTGCCGGCGCAGCAGGTTCCCATTTCGTTCAACGATTTTCACGGCTATACCGGCACAGCCGATTATCTGAAGAAAGTCGCCGGCGCCTATCCCGGCATCACCGAGCTGATGGAAATCGGCAAGAGCAACCAGGGGCGGCCGGTTTACGTGCTGGTGATCTCGAACATGAAGAACGGGATCGCGGTCGACAAGCAGGTGAAGCTTGCCAATGAACGCAACGAGCCGAACACCCAGAATGTCATCCCCATGAGGCCCTATCAGGGCAAGCCCGCGATCTGGCTTGACGGCGGCATGCATGGGAATGAATTCACCGGCACGGAAATATGCCTTTATATAATCGATCGGCTCGTCTCCAACTACGGCGCAAATCCGGAAATCACGGGCCTGGTGGATGAAACGGCTTTTTATATCTGCCCCGTGGTGAATCCTGACGGAGTGTTCCGCAGCGTCGAAGCGGGAGCCTCCCAGCTGGAGAATTCCCCGGCCGCGGGCGAAACCGCAGCACAGGCCGGCATTCCGAGTGACGTCAACGGCGACGGCGTGATCTCGCAATTCCGTTACAAGGATGCCCGGGGGCGTTATGTGCTCTATGAACCGGACCCGCGCGTGCTGATCCTGACGGCAGGCGGTGAAGCCGCATCCAGGGAGCGCTATTCGGTGGTCTGGGAAGGCCAGGGAAGATCCGCGCAATCCGCCGGCGGCACCGATGTCAACCTCAACTTTCCCGAGGGCTGGTGGCGGGACGACGGATTCCAGGGCGGCAGCGGTTATTACCCTTCCTCGTCTCCCGAGGCCCACGCACTTCTCGAATTCTTCACGAATCACACCAATATCCTGATGGTGAATTCATTCCATACCCCCGGCGGATACGTGAACCGGCCGTTTGCCCGCTGGCCGGACAGCCGGTTCGATGCCAAAGATCTCGCCATCTACGATCGGATTCTCGGCAGAAAATACCTCGAACTGATAGGCGAAGAAATTCCCGAAGCCTGGAAGACCGAAGAGGGCCGGCCGGCCGTACAGCCGGCGCCGGGCCAGGGCCGCGGCGCCGGCCGGCCGGTTGCGCGCGGGCCCCAGGGGTGGCGTCACCTTTACATCGAAGACCAGAGATCCCCCAACGGTTTCGGGTCGTTTATCGATTGGGCCTACGGGCAGTTTGGCGCCTATGCGCTGAGTCCCGAGGTCTGGAACTGGCAGAAGGACTCCAAAGGCCTGCCGGGCTATGCAGGCGAAAACGACCGCGGGCTCTGGGAAAGCGCCTATGTGAAATATCAGGCGTCGGCTTTGGGAGGAAAAGCATTTCTGCCCTGGAAAGCGTTCAACCATCCCGGAATCGGGGATGGTGAAATCGGCGGTTGGATTGCGAAATACGAGCCCGGAAACGCCATTCCCGGCGCGCCGCTGACCGCGGTGTGCGAGACTCATTACCAATTTGCGCTTTATCAGGCAAAACTCATGCCGCGCCTGGAAATCACCGACGCCAGGGCGACGGTGCTGTATGCCACCGACAACGCAAACGATGCCAAAGTGGAACAGCAGGGAGACACGTTCACCGTCAAAAAAGGCAAGGCCGTCGGAAAGTACCAGGTTGTCCAGGTCACCGCGACGGTCAAAAACAATGGCGAGATGGCCACTCAGATTGCTCGGGGCGCACAACTGCGGGGCAATCGCGAGGATGCGGTCTGGCTCTATGGCGATCCGGCGAAGCTGCACTTTCTGGAAGGATCGATGTGGACGCGGATCGGCGTCCTGGACGGCATCATGAAGGTTCCCATCGTAACCGTTCCGGCGGCCGCCGGCGAAGCGCCGGCGGGGCGGGGCGCCCGGGGAGCGGGTGCTCCTCCCGGCGCGCCCCTGGGCAGAGGCGGAAGAGGGGGCAGAGGAGGAGGAGCGGCAGCGGAACAACAGGTTCGCGGCACCGGCAACACCCGGGAAATCTCCTGGCTGGTCGCGGTCGAAGGAGACACGCCCCTCAAAATAATTCTGACTTCGCAAAAGGGCGGCACCAAGGTCAAGGAACTGACTGTCAAATAGAACAGGGGGCCAAAAAATGCGCACGAAAAAATACTCGATAGTTGTTGCCGCGATTTCGCTGGTTGCCCTGGTCGCCACGATCGGGTTCCATCCTGCGATCGCGCAGAAAAAGCTTCAAACCAGCCCCGGGGGATACCACGGCGAGCTCGATTTTCCCATCAGCTGGAAGCGCTACTATTCCTATGCGGAGTGGACCAAGATCATGCAGGACCTGGCCAAACAGTATGCGCAGCTGGCGGATATCGCCAGCATCGGCAAGAGCCGTATGGGGCGCGACCAGTATTTACTCACGATCACCGCCAAATCCACCGGCAAGGCAGAGGAGAAGACGGCCATGTGGGTGGACGGCGCCATTCATGGCAATGAGATCAACGGCGTAACCTGCGCGCTCTATACCGCCTGGTATCTCCTGACGCGCTATGACTACGATCCGTATGTGTACGAACTTCTCAACACACGCACCTTCTACATCCTGCCCGGGCTCAATGTGGATGCGAACGATTCCTATGCCTCGTTTCCCAACACCGCCAACAATCCGCGCGAGCCCTACCGGATGGAAGACAATGACGGTGACGGGCTTTACGATGAGGACCGCACCGAAGATGTCGACGGCGACGGCGAGATTTCCGTCATGTGGAAGGAGGATCCCACCGGCGATTTCAAGCTGTCCGCCGACAAGAGGCGCTTCATCCCGGTCAGCGATCCGGCCGATCCGTCCAGGCGTTTCCGCCGCATCGGCGAGGAGGGTTTCGACAACGATGGCGACGGCCGCATCAATGAGGACGACCTTGGCGGTCCGGACCCCAACCGCAACTTTCCTTTCGGCTGGGAACTCAGCTCCAGCTGGCCCTATCCGCTTTCGGAATCCGAAACCCGCAACGTATTCGAATTCCAGAGGAAACATCCGAACATTTTCGCCACCTTCCACTTTCACAACACGGGCCGGCTGATCATGTTCGCCGCGCCGCCCGATTCGCGGCCGGCCAGCATGACGGCGGAACAGCGCCAGCAGGCCGATGCCCTCGTCGCGCAGCGGTTGGCGGAAATGCGCAAGACCAACAAGTATGCGCAGCTCTTCACGCGCACCGTGGCGCCCGAGTATCAGGCCGACATGGATGCCCAGACGGCAATCGTGACGCAAGGCGCGCGCATCCTGAAGGACTATTCGCCGACCATCAGCGGCCTTTCAGGGCAGGCGCAGTCAAACGCGTACTACATGCTCGGCACCTATTCCTACCTGATCGAACTCTGGGGGAGTGCGGTCTCGGAAGCCGATCTGAACGGTGACGGCCGGGTGGATGACGAGGAGAACATGCAATGGATCGACACCGAGTTGACCGGCGAAGGGTGGATCACGCCTCGCAAATTCACCCATCCCGACCTGGGTGAAATCTGGATCGGAGGCACGGCGAAGAAGCATGTCACCCGTACGCCGCCCTCACGCTATATGGAGAACGAGGCGCTCCGACAGGCCAATTTCATCCTGTATTGCACCAGCCAGTTTCCCAAAGTGGAAGTCGGCGATATCGCGGTGACGCCGGCAACCGGGGACCTTTATTGGGTGGATGTCACCGTGAAGAACGGCCGCGTCTATCCGACTTCTTCGGACCGGGCAGTGTTGCTGAAAACGGCGGTGAATGACAAGCTGTCGGTTTCGTGCGCGGACAATGTGACGGTTGTGGAAGTCCCCGCGGGTGCGCCCCGGTTGGATGCGCAGAATCCCGGCAGCGCCATCACCGCGCTGCGCAACAAGAGCGCCGAATTCCGCCTGCTCGGCAAAGACACTCGCAGATACCGCTGTCTTGTCAAAATGACCGGCCCGGAAGGCTGGATCGAATTCAATACCGTTTCCAAGTTCGGGGGAAAAGACAAAAAACGGATCACGATAAAAAACCAGTAGTATTCGACCCGGAAATGCGGCAGATTTTCCCCGGTCCCCGGTGGAAAAACCAGGCTGCGGAATCTGCCGCACGGCCGGGAATGATGGCGTTATTTTTCTTTAATCGGTTGCTGTCGCGAGAATCCTGCTCCGGTGACAACGCGCGAAATGTGGGGGCGACCGTCAGGTCGCTCCTACAGGATTTTGCGAGTTTCGCGGCAGATATTTCATAGATCTCGACGGGGGTGTTCATGAAGGGAAACAAAAAGGTAATCGACGGACTTAACGAAGCTTTGGGTGAAGAACTGGCCGCGATCAGCCAGTATTTTTTGCATTCTGAAATGTGCGAGAACTGGGGCTTTGGCCGTCTCGCCGGCATCGAGAAGAAGCAGTCGATCGATGAGATGAAGCACGCGGAACAGCTCATCGAACGCATCCTGTTTCTCGATGGCATGCCGGACATGGCAAAGCATCATCCACTGACCATAGGCAAAAACGTGCCTGAGATGATTGCCAATGACCTGAAATTGGAATTGGGCGCGGTCGCGATGTATAACCGCCTGGTGCTCGCGGCTTTCGAAGCCAAGGATAACGGCACGGCTGAGCTGCTGAAGAAAATTCTGCAGGATGAAGAAGGCCACGTCGACAAACTCGAGGAACAGCGGGACAAGATCGAGGCCATGGGCCTGCAGAACTACCTCGTTGTGGTGAGCGGCGAATAGCAGCACGCGAGCCTGCCGCCGGCTTTGCGTTGAAGGCGCGGCACTCAACAGGAAACAGATCATTCAGTGCCGCGCCTTCGGCGCTCGTTTTTGTGCGATCCTATTCCCGCCCTGACGGCCGGGCCTGGCCACTGCCGGCCCTTCGGGCCTCATGCGGGATTTGGAAGGCATGAGAAACCGGCCCAAATCCACAATGTCACGTATGGGAGACCGTAAGGGCTTTGCCGGAGTTCAGTGACATCTTAGGTGAGGACTAATGAGAAAGCTGATTATTATCGGATCCGGACCGGCCGGCTATACGGCTGCAATTTACGCTGCGCGCGCCGGCATGGCTCCGCTCGTGATTGCCTCGGAACCCAAAGGCATGCAGATGCCGGGCGGCCAGCTCATGTTTACCAGTGAGATCGAGAACTTCCCGGGCTATGAGAACGGCATTACCGGGCCCGAGCTGATGGATCGGGTGCGCAAACAGGCTGAACGGTTTGGCACGGAGATCCTCGAGCGGGATGTGGAGGAGGCAGCTTTCGCGCCGCGCGGGCCCTTCCGGTTGCGGGTGAGGGAACAGTGGATCGAGGCGCGCGCCGTCATCATCGCCACCGGCGCATCCGCGAACTGGCTGCATCTGCCGGACGAGATGAGATTCCGCAATCGCGGGCTGTCCGCCTGTGCGGTATGCGACGGCTTTTTTTTCCGCGGGAAAGAAGTCATGGTGGTCGGCGGCGGCGACACGGCCATGGAAGAGGCACTCACCCTTGCGCACCATGCGGCAAAAGTAATCGTCGTACATCGCCGCGACCGGTTGCGCGCCAGCCGGATCATGGAGGAGCGGGCGCGCTCCAATCCGAAGATATCTTTCATGTGGAATGCAGCCCTGACCGGATATGTGGGCGGCGAGGCGCTGGAAGCCGTACGCGTCAAAAACCTCCTGACTGGGGAGGATAGGATCAAGAAGATTGACGGCGTTTTCATGGGCATCGGGCACAGTCCGAGCACCGGGTTCCTCAAAGGCATTCTCGATCTCAACGAGCACGGCTATATCGTGACCCGCAATCACGTGGAAACCAGCATGGAAGGGGTGTTTGCCGCCGGCGACGTCCACGATTACGAATATCGCCAGGCGATCACCGCCGCGGGCTTCGGCTGCATGGCTGCGCTCCGCGCGCAGCGCTGGCTGGAAGCGCAGGATTCGACTTCCTGAAAGGAACCACCAATTACGCTAGATGCACGACGTGAGTTGAACTCCAAAGGCAGCTTATTCTGACCATCCGCTAACGGGAAGGGATCGAAGCAATCCGAAATACCGGATACATGAGGCGTGACCTTTGCGCGGCGACAGAACGCTTATCCCCATCCTCAAAGGGGGCACTCACGGAATGTCCGGCGTGTAAAAAGGAAATTGATGAGAATTACTTGGATTGCCCGGAGATGGAGGCGAAGAAGAGGGATCCTACGCCATTGGTAGTGCGTTTAGCAAACCGCGATCGATTAGGCCGCGGAAATGACTTACGACACTTGCGGCGAGTGCGCGGTCGCGGACGAGGAGGCCCATCTCGATGTTCCGGTCGAGCGCCGCTTCGGTTAGGTTTGCTGACGTAATGAAGACCGCTTCGTCATCAGCCACGACGGCTTTGGCATGGAGTACGCCCGCAGGGCCATCCTGCTCGATGGATCTGGGATCGTAGTAGACACGCGGCCGCGAAGCGCCCGGCCAATCCGTCCCCCAAAAGCGATCGGCGAACCTCCGGACGAGTTGTTCCGGTGAGGTCGAGTCGCCATGCTTCCGCTGGATGTTCAGAAGCAGCGTTACCCGCAGGTCGGATCTTGCGTCCATGCGGCGCGCGAGCACTTCAAAAGCGCGCGGCCCGTCAAAGTAGGCGAAGCTGCATGCCCAGACCGAACGCTCCGCCGATCCGAGGAGCTCTTCATAAACTCGCCGAGTATCGCGGGCGTGCAGACCGGGCACTTCGGGGCCCGACCAGACAAAATCCGGGCGCGGCATCCGTGCTGTGGCTTTGTCGACTGTTCGGATCCACGCTGCTGCGGCAGGTCCGTGGATACCGAGGCGCGACAGTTCGAGCAATGCCTGGACGATATCCTCGTCGTTGCGAATTCCAAGGACCGACCGGACCGAAGTGGCAGAATACGGCGGAGAGAGAAGCCCTGATTCGAGCGCGCTGGCAAGTCGCTTGCGAACATGATCCGGCAGGTCGAGCAGGGCGTCCGTCATGAGATCACCTCGAAGAAGGCACAACCGGCATCGCCGAGCACCGGCACGACAAGCGCGCGGTCGAGATAGTCATTGCGCATCTCGCACGACGTCTCTGCAACAAACGCGCAGCCGTGGCAGGCGGCGCCGTGGAGCCAGCGCCCTTCCATGGTGCTGCCGGGAGTGTGCTGAGCGCATATGGGGTCGTTGGAGCACAACGCGCTCATCCGCAGCGCGTGCGTGAGATGATCTTCGATGTGGCGCGCTTGCTGCACCAATCCCCCAAGGGTTCCTTCGGCATCCGGGCTCGCCGTGTACAGCAGGATGCCGAAGCGTTCTCCTGCTGCGTCCGAGTAAATCCTTTCGCGTATGGAACTGGCCGGGTATCCGCAGCGCATCGAAAGCGATTGGATCAGCAAGTGCGAGAGCGTATGCAGCAGCACGTATGGGCCGCCCGGAAAGGGAAGCTGCGTTTTTCGATCTTTCATCCAGACTTTGTGTCCAGCCGCAAGGTCATCAAGCCGCTTGACGACGGCCGGCCTCGCAAGCCACTTTTTCATAGCGTCGGTGCGAAGCTGGAGGAAGAGCCCCTCACCCCGGTTTTCAACCGCGGGGAACCATTTGGGCTCCAGCGCGATTTGCGCGCGCTCCACATCAGACTCATACTCACCGTTAATGTCCGGCATCACCGCTTCCAGCCGTGTAAAACCGACCAGGGCGAGGATTTCTCGAAGTCGGTGGACCTGGATAACTGCCTGGATTCCATCGCAGCGCGCCGAACGCCGCCAAGCCCGATCCGGCAACCTGCGGGCGTGAAAATTAGGATCGACCGGCACATCCTCGCCGTACCCTTCTGGCACGGCAAGAATCGCCTCCAGTTCGACCTCTTTGACGGGCCGCTCGCTGGCACTGCCGCTCTTTTTATCGCGGATCGCAGCTAGAACTTCATCATCTCCAAAGGTACCGAGCTTCTCTGCAATCCTGGGTCTTCTCTTAAGAAATGCAAGCTCCGCGGCACTTTCCACGATTTGCAGATCGTCCCAGAGGTCGGCCACCGCCGCCTCCACCGCTGTCCCTCGCTCCGGGAGCGAGAGCAAACTCATAACTTGGGGAAAGTATGCGTTCGTAGCAGTCCGGATAAGCAGTCTGCCGGGCAGCTTGCAATCCTCGTTCGCGTTCCGGCCAAGCCACGGCCGGGCGCCGTGGCAGGTGCCGAGCGGATTTAATTCAAGGACGGTAGCCTCATACAAGCTGCGCGATTTCTTGCATTCACAACGGACGGAAAGGTCTCCCAGGTCGCCGCTCGTTCCCCGCTCGTCAAGCCATAGCTGCCGATTGCAGTTGTGTTCGGAACCATGTACAAAGCGGCGCCAATCCAGGTCATCCACATGCCCTTTCGGGCAAGCCCGCACAAACCGCGTGGCCACCACCTGCCGGCCCTCGAACCTCCCCTTATCGTCGAGCCCCTTCCGGTGGACCAGGCGACGAGAGCGCTCCCGTTCCTCCGTGCCCTCTTCCTCCTGTACGACGAACCATTCCGGAAAGCGCCAGGCAGTGATCCCCTTCGCGGGCTCACGCGGGTCGTCCACATCCGGCGGAGGTGCATACAGCCTCGGGGAGACCACACCCGTCATCATTTGAAGCTTTCGCGTGAGCCGCAGCTCGACAATTTCCTCCAGGTCGCTGGTTTTTGGCCATGTCTCCAGCCCGCCGACGATCGCGGAATGCCTGGGCAGATCGATCAGCGCCCCGGGGCCGTACGTGGTGATGATCTGGCTGCGGCGGATTTGTCCATGTGCTTTCCTGGTCATGATTAATCCTCCACCTGCAAGCCGCTCAAATCCTTCAGAATGAGATTCACCTCGGGCTCCACGTCACGCAAGGACCGGTTGGCTCGGAACTTGCGATGGTGCTCGGATTCAAAGTTCTTATCCAGCATCTCCCGCAGGAGCGGCCTTGGTTGAGGCAACTCATACTTTTGGTATTGCAGCTCAACACCGGCGGAAAGATAATCCTCATAGATCTTGCGCCATGAATCAAGCAGGTCCACGACCCTATTCTGGATGCCGCGCAGGCGCTCTGCGCGCTCCTCAGCATCCTCGATCGGCTGCTGTTCAATCCTGGCAATGAAAATACCGAGTAGCCGACGTTCAAGTTCAGCCCGGAGGCCCGCGATCTTCTGGACTCCCTTCGGCGGTGTCAGTTCTGACCGCAAATGACGCGCGAGTCCCACAAGCGCCCCGGCAAATCCCCTGTCAAGCGCGCGGGCCGAAAACGGTGTGACGCTACCGACCTCCACCGAGCGGTAAAAGGTCTCGTGATAGTGCCTGAACCGCTCATAGTGGGAACGGTCTCTCGGCTTATGGATGTTGAGAAGCGTCACCACGAGCCCGGGCCATCGATCGACACGGCCGACACGGCTAGTCGCCTGAATGTACTCCGAATGAGTCTTGGGCTGGCCGAAAACAACCATCAATCCAAGCCGCGGCACATCCAGACCGACCGAGATCATGTTGGTCGCGATGGCGCAGTCCACACGTTGCTTCTCATGGAAGCCGCACTCAAGCCGGCGTCGTGCTTCAGCCACCTTGTCTGTGGTTACGCGCGAAGTCAGTTCCACCACCTCGGAGAACGTCTTGCGGTCCCGGAAAAGCCCCAGCGCCTCTCCGATACGTTTGCGCGCTCCGTAGCCTTTAATCGTGTTCTGGACCTGCTCTTCGAGGATCCGGCGGGCACCCCCGAGTTCGCGCAAGCTGTTGAAATATCCCACTACCGTCATATACGGATCTGCAGGATTTTGTTTGTTCTGATGCCCCCCAGCCTCGCGATAAGCCCGCTCGGCCGCGCCCATGAGACCGAGCCATGCTCTCCGCATCAACTCCTTCGGGTTGCGGCCCTGCGAAGCGATCCCGAGGTAGAGGCGTGCGGGCACTTCCGATGATGGAACAGACCTGGCGAAGAAAGAGTCACGCCGGTCAGGACCCTGAGGCGGAAAGACCTGTGTCAAGGGCCTCGCGAAGAGCGCTTGGATCTGGTTCTGAGCCTGGCGCACGGTGGCAGTTGATGCGACGATCTTCGGTCGCGCCGCCTGGTCACCGGGCTCCCGCATGCACAATGCTTCTATCGCAGTCTCATAGAGCCCGGCCATGGTCCCGAGCGGACCGGAAATGAGATGTAACTCGTCCTGGATCACCAGATCGGGCGGCGGCAGCGCAGCTTCGAGGCGTGCGCCTTTGCCAGGCTCGGCGCCTCCGTAGAAACCCGTCTTGTCGTGTCGGTCGGCGGCACCGAGCAACATGCCGGCCTGTCCGACCCACGGCAGTCCTGCGAATTTGTCCACGGTCGCGATCAGGAATGACGGCAGCCTCCTATAGATCATTTCATCGACCGCCACGATCGGCAGCGCCCGGTCTCGGGTGAAATTGCACTCAAAATTTGAGCAGACGATGCGCAGTTCGCGCGGATGATCGCTGTCGGGCAACAGCGTGAAGGACTCCGGCGAAAAGCGCGCTCCACACCACGGGCAATTTTCGAGCGGAATCGGTGAAGGATGGCTGCGCGGGTCGCGTTTGAACGCGGCCACCTTGGCGCGCGCCGAATCCGAGCGGCCGTCATTTCTCTGCCCGAGAATATTGGGTGTGGCCGCCTTGCCCACCCACAGCCCGATCTCGAACGGCCATTCTCCATATCGTGCCGGATCCTTTTCACGCTCCAGATCCAGAGCGCAGACGAGCCCAGCCGCCCGCGCGAGTTGATCCAATGTCAGTAGCCGCAGTGTGTAGCGCATGATTACGCTCACACCGGCGCCCGCAAGTCCTTTCTCTCCCCGATGACGAAGCCGCCGCAGCACCATGGCAAAGGCAGCGAGCCCAAGGTAGGCTTCGGTCTTGCCGCCGCCGGTCGGGAAAAACAGCAGGTCCACGGTCTCGCGGTGAGGATCGCGCGCATCGGCCATGCCCGGCAGATTGAGCAGCACGAACGCAAGCTGAAACGCGCGCCACTGCGGTGTGTCTATTTTGAGGCGTTGGTGCAGGGCTCGCGCCACGGCCCGGTTCGCGACACGGAATGCGTCAAGCGCATCCCCATCCGTTGCCAGGATTCTTATGCCGCGCTCGATGCGATCAGCGGCAATTCCCGCCAGACGGAGTAACTCCCCTGCGGTCTCCCGCCGCGTGCCTGAAAGCGACCCGAGCCCTGACTTCCGTGCTTCGATCCAGTCTCGATAGTGGGCCACGAGAGGGCGTAGCGCCACCTCGGCCGCCGCACCGTCGGCAAGCGCTCCGAGAGCTTCCATCGAAAGCTCGACGTCCGCGATTTCCGCGGTGACGGTTTTCTCGACCTCTGCGCTCGGAATCCAGCAGGTGCGCAAAAGATTGCAGGCTCCATCCACAATCCGCCACTGGGCTGATATCCCATGGCCCGTAGCGTACTCCGGCGTGTCGGCATAGTGCAGGTCTGCAACGCGTTCGTCCCAGTCTTCGGCCTGCGCGCCGCGCAGATCCGGCCGCGCAACAAATGGACAGTCGCACCTCACTTCGATCTCGGCCTGAAAGGCATATGCCACGTCAGGCTGTTCCTTCAGGGGCGCGCGGCGATTCACCAGGAACACCGATACCGAGCGGGTGCCGGATGGGATCTGCTCTTTGATGTCATCGGCGGCGATCTTTCTCTCCAGGACATAGAGCTGGAGTCCGCCCGAATGCGGGACATCGCGGACTATGGGGTCGCGGTCCTCACCGGTAATCGCAAAATCGACCGCCTCCTCACGCGCTTTGCGCTGCCAGATGGGCAGCGCCTTGCCGTTCTCGCCCGTGATCTCGATCGGCTCGTAATCACCCCAGCGCACCAGCACTGCCAGCTTGCGACACTCGCCTGCCGCCAGGAAGCTCAGTCCCATGGAAGAGGGGAAAAAGCCCTTCTTAGCAGCTTTGCGTTCCTCGCTCGATTCCTCGGCCAGGCCGGCGGACTCGGGAATTTCTCCCATGTCGTCGTTCTCGTCGGCATCCCCGCTTTTCTCGGGAGGCGTCCCTGACGGGATCAGAAACCCAGTCAGATACCAGGTCGACGGCCGCACCCAACCAGGCAGCTTTTCTTCCGCATACTCGTGACCCGCCCAAGGGCCCACCAGGTCAAGCCGGAGCGCGTCGACCAGCTTCGCGCGCACCTCGCAAGAGGTGGGTGCAGGCACGTCATTGATCTCCTTCGGCATCATGTCGTCTCCCAGAGCTCGCGCCGACTCGCCGTTCACCATGGCCTGGGAGCGCGCGCGTCTCGCGCGCATGTTTGGTAAAGCGGAGTAACCAAAGAATTTGCGGGCGGGACGCCCGCGCTCCCAGGGGGCCGCATCCTCAATCCACGTTCCGCTTTTGCCACAATATTCGGTCGATCCATTGTAGTGGCAAGCATGCCGTCATTTTGCGGCGGAAATTAACGGCATGTTACCCGTTTTTTGCTCCGGCGCACCCGAGTTCCTGGCGCGCTGATCCGATAGGATGTCCACCTCATGGTCGTGGAGTTCATTTTCTCCGGCATCAAGTAGTTTCCCATAATAAGCGGATCGGCACTGCGTACATGCTGTCGCCAAAGCCTGCGATGGTCTCGCCGTCATACAGCACTACACCCGCGGCGAAGCGAGGGCCCGCGGCGTCCCCAAAGGGCTGGAGAACCACCCCGGCCCCGCTGTATGGAGATTTCAGAGTCCGCTCAAATCGGCAAGAATTTCTTCGCGCAATCTTGGTTGATACCCAGATAGCGGATCATTTTCCTGAGATGTCCCAATTCGATGGAATCATGCTTGGGCAATGATCGATAGGTCTTTCCGTTAAAACTCACGACACGGCTGTGCGTGGCCAAACGCCAGACTGACTCTTTGGCGCATTCTTTAAGCATCGCCTCCACATCTTTGAAGGGGGCCGAAGCGGACATCTAGGCTGCTCTGCAATAGAGGTCGGGAATGTTATCGGTTGCCGTGAATCGTGTGGTGGCAGCATCGAGGCGTTCCACAGCTATTTGTGTTGGCCGAGTTTCTGGAGGCTCCATCGGCAGCGAGGTGAATGGAGCTTCGGGTTGCACCTTACCAGAGCGCAAATCCTGAAAAGCTTCCACCCATCTGCGTTCTTCCTCGTTATCCGGTTCATGGTAGAATCGTTCGGTCTCCCTTTTGAAGCCATCAAAATCTTCCGATTCTGCCGCGATGTCAAAAAGTACGGTTTTGTAAGTGTTTCGAAACCGCAGGAATGCTTCTTGAGGGGTTTGCCCAGTTTCCGCTAATGCGCCTGGTCGTACTCCATAGATCCACCAGGCTTCATCTTCATGGACCATTAGAGCACGGCCGGACAGCGTCACTCCAGCAAGGAAACCATTGCCGGAGACGGCATCTCTGAATGTGAACATGAGTGGGTAGGACGGCATCTCTCTCCTTCTGACACACCAAGACCTTCAATGGGTCTTATCGGCATCCAAACTCATTTAGTAAGGATAGACCAACCGTGCAGAGTGTTGCAACATAGATTGCAATGAGGATTCGCAAGCCGCCCCGTCTTGAATACGAACATGCGGCCGGGCTGAACTTCCTTCCTGCGTCAGGCCGCGGCGTAAGGAACAGAAATTATACATTCCGCCAAGCGCCGAAGGGGCGCTCCATACCAGCCTGGGGCAACGCCCCAGGAACAGGACCGCCAAAAATATCAAGGGCTGTAAGCCCGTCCCATAAATCAATCCCATCAGGGGATTGCGACATCATTGCCTCCATGAGGCGGGCTTACAGCCCTTTTTCACTTGTCCCTCTTATCTCCGATATGGACCGCTTCCTGGGGCGTTGCCCCAGGCTGATATGGAGCCGCGCTTTCGGCGTTCGTTTCCGATCTCTGTCAACATTTGTTTCCGCACGTATATCCTCGCTCCAATCCTGCAATTTCGTAATTAGAAGAGTCCTGCTGTGCCCGAAGAGTTGGTTTTCGCGGCGGGTTTCCTGGTGCGCTTCTTTGTTGCGGCGGCGCCGAAGCGGGCCTCTTCCTGGGCGCGGGCGGCGTTGAGTTCCAGCAGGCGCGCCAGCACCTCGTCGCGGACTTCATCCGGCCAACGATAGCGGTAAGGCTTCTTCTTGTCGCCCCACTCCTCCTCGTCGATCTCGTAGTCGAGGAGGAATTCGCAGTCGGTTGGGATGTCGGTCCAGCCGTATGCATCGAGCACGGCGCGGTCCATGGCGGCGTGCAGCTCGCGGAGCCTTGCGATATCGGGATCGTGCTCGTCGGGATCGTGGAAGCGGTTGTAGGTCTTGGTCAAACCCTCGTTGTTGCGGACAATCATGGCAGCACGGAATTCACAGTAGGACTTGGCAGCGACTTGCCGTCCTCGCCCGTGATCTCGGTCGGCTCGTAATCACCCCAGCGCACCAGGACTGCCAGCTTGCGACACTCGCCTGCTGCCAGGAAGCTCAGTCCCATGGAAGAGGGGAAAAAGCCTTTTTTGGCTGCTTTGCGTTCCTCGCTCGATTCCTCGGCCAGGCCGGCGGACTCGGGAATTTCTCCCATGTCGTCGTTCTCGTCGGCATCCCCGCTCTTCTCAGGAGGCGTCCCGGATGGGATCAAAAATCCCGTCAGATACCAAGTCGACGGCCGCACCCAGCCGGGCAGCTTTTCTTCGGCGAGGCCGTGACCCGCCCAGGGGCCGACCAGGTCGAGCCTGAGCGCGTCAACCAGCTTCGCGCGCACCTCGCAAGAGGTGGGTGCAGGCACGTCATTCATATCCTTCGGCATTATGTCGTCTCCCACAGCAACCGGATCGGCATTACATACAGGTACGCGGTGACAATAGCCGCGGCCTTCACCTCGATGCCGGCGAGTTCGTTGCTCCGGCGCTCCTTAACGGTGTCCCCCTCGAAGCCGCGTCTAGCCCGCATTTCTCACCAGGTTTCGTAGCGAGGCGGCGCAGACGGGCATGGCTACAAGGCGCGCGACGGGAGGTCTCCGCAGGCGTACTTGACAGTACGT